>ENA-OWPI01000035-OWPI01000035.1-marine-metagenome-genome-assembly--contig:-NODE-35-length-186365-cov-11.859744_pt1 | contig 186365 bp, 117 predicted proteins | sample MGYA00238138_ERZ651775 | MGnify/ENA primary metagenome ERZ651775 (study PRJEB26906, sample SAMN06265043) | marine metagenome | isolation source: Helgoland LTER site | place: Germany:Helgoland, sampling... | reverse complement strand
ATCATCATCATCATCATCATCATCATCATCATCATCATCATCATCATCATCATCATCATCATCATCATCATCATCAGGTATTCGCAAACAGAACAACCCCAAAACCGGTCGTGCTTCTCCCTCTCTCTCCTCTCTGGTAACACTCGCAACCACCTTCGTTTTCGCGCATTCCGCGCGCTCAGGACGTGGATTCTTTTTTCTCATCTTTAAAGTTTGTTCGTTGTTATAAAAGTATTCCGTGCGTAAGCGTTGTGCGGTCTGTCACTTTTTCCAACGCATCCACACAAAAGAATACGCGCTTTGAAAGGAGCGCTTTACTACCATTTACGACTCAGACACAAACGCGTGGGGGCAAGAAGAGAGAGAGAGAGTTAGATTTGAGCGACAAGAACGACTCGTCTTTTTCGCACGAGAGGCGAGAGAACAACACATTATAGAAAACAGAGAAACATAAACCCGCGCAACAAAAGTTTGTCCGTCGTCATCCAATTTATCCAAAAATGATGCGTTCTGTGTCTGCGCTGAGACGAGCGGTTTCCTCCTCCTCGCAGTGTACCAGGTGCTTTTATTCGTATTATTCATTGTTTATGACGTCGCCCTCTTCTTCAGTCGGGTGTGCGACCACAACCACCCCGACAAAGAAGACCTTTTGGATGGATGAAGATTTGAGTTTGAGTAGGAGGAGTTTTAGGAGGAGTTTTAGGAGGAGCAGCGCGACGAGCGAAAGCAGTAGTAAAGACGAAACAGAGACAAAAAAGAACACGATTAAAGTCACGTTCACGGAGAAAACGGGCGAGGAAATCACCGTGAACGCGGAAATCGGGAAATCTCTCATGGAAGCGGCGCACGACAACGACGTCGAGCTCGAAGGCGCCTGCGAAGGGTCGTTGGCGTGCTCGACCTGTCACGTCGTCGTCGAAGATCAAAACGTGTTCGATAAGCTTCCGGAGGCGTGCGACGATGAAAACGATATGCTCGATTTAGCGTTCGGTTTGACCGAAACGAGTCGATTGGGGTGCCAAATTATAGCGAAGGAGGAGATCGACGGGATTCGGGTGAAGATACCGGCGGCGACGAGGAATTTCGCGGTGGACGGGTTCGTGCCGAAACCTCACTGAGAACAAGAGATATAATAGTTTCGTTTAGGAGTGTGTGTGTGCGTGTGTGTGTGTTTGCGTATATGTTGTTGTGTGATTTGTTTATTATAGCCTTGTAATCAAACGCCGCGGGTAGAGAGTCATCATCAAATAGCCTGATACTACTGCTACGTTTTCTAATCAAAGTAGTCTTCGATGTCCACGTCTGGGTCTAACAAGTCGCTCTCGAGGTGCGAGACGTCGATTTTGTCTTGGATTAAGTTCTCGAACGTTTCTTCCAAGTTTGTTTCGCCGACGAGAACGGCGCCGACGACTTTGCCTTTGTAAGTGACCACGCGAATAAACGATGAATTCGAGCACAAAGAAGAGGAGAAAACATCTTCTTTGTTTTTACCCGCTGCGTCGTTGCTCGTCCCACTAGCGTCGTCGTCGTCGATAAACTTTCGCGAGAGTATTCTCACGTCCTTCTCGTCCGCCTCCGGGAGAAATTTTTGCAAATTGAAGCTTCCCAACAAGACGACTTTTAAGCCGAAAAACGTCGTCGAGTGCGTGAACAGCTCAAAATTGAAACCTAATCCGTACTCGTAGCCGTCCACTCGTAACATCGATCTCGCGCACTGCGCGCCGCTTTGCGCGGCTTGCGACCACGAACGCATTTGGAACCAATTTGTCGATTTGTCCTCGTTTCGCCGTTCGCAAAGCGCGCAGTCTCCGGCTGCGAAGAATACGTTTGGTTTGTTTGATAACTCGAGCTCGAACGTTTCCGTGACGCGCATGCCATCGGTGATAAACATGTTGTTGTTCCCGTCGCTTTTAACGAATCCAAACGTTTCCTTCGCGGTAGCTTCGTCTCCGAACAAATCGCATCCATTTGGTTCGACCCCAACGCACGCGGCAACCACGACGACGTCAGAGACTGATGTATTGTTCGTCAAGTGCACGGTGGCATTTTTACACCCATTCTCGACGAAAGGGACGACGTCTTTGATTTCGCAGTTCGTTTCAATCGACAACCAGTCCGTCTCGAACAGAACGTTCACTACGGATGTTAAGCACGCGTCTAAATCCTCGTTTTGGTTGTTTTCTTTCTCTTCGACGTTATCTCTGTCGTCGTCTTCGTTATCTATTTCTACTACTTCTCCTTCTTTTCTTTTCATTTTTACTTCAATCGCATCTTTCTCGTCATCAAAAATGTCATCAAAATGCAAAGACGCGTTGATGCGTTTGAACCAATCGGGACCAGCCGAGGACGTCTTCGCGCGCAACGTCGCGCCAAACGCACCGCGACGTCGCGGATATGAAATCTTCTCGTCAAACGTGAACTGTTTTTCAGTCGTTGCGTCGTTTTCCTTTTTAATGCTCGTCGTCGTTTCCTCTTTTTCTCCTCGGTGGCGGCTGTGGTTGTCGCCGTTGTCGTTTTTATTCACCCTCTTCACCCGCGCTTCTTCTATTTCGCCAAGAATTTTACGTCGCGCCGTTTCTCGTCTCGCCCGTCTGTGCTCCAATAAGAACGCGCTCGCGTCGCGATCGAATAAAGCGTCTCCGATAGATTCGTGTTTCACCACCCACACGACTTGCGTTCGCTTCAAGGCTTCTATCATCATCCGTCGGCGGCGGTGGTAATGGTGGTTCTTACCACCAACCGCGCGTTCCAGCTCTGCCTTAACAAACGACATCACCATTTGCAAAAATGACTCGTCCAGCGCGTTGATAATCTCCAACGCCACCGCGCCGTTCCCAGAAACCACTATTCTCGTCGTATTCGTATTCGATTTTTCCTTTTTCTCCTCCTCCTCGCCGCATCTACTACCACTACCGTTTTTGCTTCTCTTAAAAGCCTCTCGCAAAGCGTCGCTTAAAACCTCCGCCGACTCCGTATCTCGCACGTACTTAACGATAGTATCGTCGTTTTCATCATCATCATCATCAGTCGATATCGTTTCCGACAACCGTTTCGGCCTCGCGCCGACGGCGAAACAAATCTGATCGAAATGAATCTCTCGAACTTTAACTTTGGTGCTGTTGTTTTCGCCATCAATATCGTCCTCATCATCCTCATTATCCACCACTCTTCTCACCGTAACCGTTTGTTTCTCGCCGTCGATTTTGATCGCTTCTCCTCGTAACACGTGCAATCTCCTTCTTTGTTCTCGTTGAGAGGAAAAAACCGTTGTTCTGGTCATCATCCCTGTTTCTTCATCGAAACCCTTCAAAACTTTTGACTTTTCGATCAACACGATCTCGTAACGATGCAAAGGAACATCCTCGGTCAGTCGGAGTAACTCTTCCGCGCATTTCGCGCCCGCGATGCCGCCTCCGAGCACGACCAGAACTTTTCTTTTTCCCATCATCGCGTCGGAATCATCGTCGGAATCATCATCATCTTCATCATCTTCAAAAGAAGACCAAGGAAACACTTCAGACGAAAAATTTTCCTCCTTTTGCTTCTTAAACGCCTCTTCTTTCCTCCTCGTATCAAAGTCTTCAGAGTTCTTCAACAAGGAAAAGAAAGAGCGGCATCGTTTACACATGTCTTATGTGTATCTTTTTATTGAAGAAAAATGGAGAAAAATTTTAATTGAATTCCTGCAAAACGTCTCAATTTTTTTTTTCCTCCTCTCTCTCGCTTTTGATCTGTTCTTACGTTGCAGTACTACTACTACTAAGAACAACAACAACAACAAGTGATGAGACGAAAGAATCCACACCCAAAACGAGCGGTGAACGCGAGGACGGTTTTGAAGGCGTCGACGGGTAGGAGAGAAGAGGGAGAAGAAGAGGGAGAAGAACCTTTGGTGTTGTGTTTGAGGATTCCTGAGGCGACGGCGAAAGTGTAGGGTGTTAAACCCTAGCTTTCGACCCCAAAATGAGTCAACAAAGATTAGTTACATTTCCGTCATATGGACGCGCGTATTTGCTATTATTACTGCCGATCAAAAGAACAACACTGATCCCAAGAGAGAGAATCGTCTCGCACCATGTCGTCTCTGTTTATTTCTTCGATTGTACCGAGGAAAACTGGATTTGGAGGCGTCTGTTTTACCGCGAACAAAACGACTAATCATCATCATCGAAAAGTTTCCATCGGTCCCAAAGCATCCGCCGCTGGTGATGATGAAGGCGCGAAGACATCATCATCCTCGTCGGAGAAGAAATCATCTTCGAAACCGTCGTCATCTTTGACTGCTGGGAGAAAAAGAGCGACGACGACGAAAACGACGACGACGAGAAGAAAAGCCAGCGCGAGTAGTACTCGCGGCGCAACAACAACGAGTGCGAATGTGATTGAAAATTTATCCGAGGTGCGAGTGAAAACGAGAACGAAGAAAAATGTAGGAAAACATGGACGAGGTGCGGAGAGTTCTTCCGGCGAAGAAGAAGAGGAAGTGCTGCTGTTCGAACGTCGGTCGGTTTTCAACCCGAGTGGAAGTCACCGGATGGAAATCGAATCCAAAGAGTTCATTAAAGAGAATGGAAGCGGAGACGTGTACGTTTCGGTGACATTTTCGCTGGCGAAGAAGGACGATGTGGAAGGTAACGATGGTGAAGGTGTTGAAAATATGGTCTTACACTGGGCGACGAAGACGACGACATCGGAGGATCCGAACGCGTGGATCATGGCGCCGGATGCGATAAAACCGGCGAATACGAGCGAGTTTGGGGACGGGATCGCCAGTCGAACGCCGTTCGATGGAAACGGGAAGCTCGAGTTTACCGCGAAGAAAGAAGACGTGAAAGAAGTGACGGAAATTGTGGGGATTTTGACGAGAGGCGAGGAGTGGTTGCACGCGGAAGAAGGGGACATGAAAGCGTTGACGCAAGACCCGAAGCTCGTCGTGAGAGCGCCGCCGTCCGGAGGATCGGACGACGACGCTTCCAACGACATCTTTGGCGACGACCCGAGCGCTTCGGTGTTGAAGAAAGTCTGCGACTTTGAAGGCTCCGATAACCGAAACTTGTTCAGTCGCATATGCCTTTTAAACGACGTGTTAGAGGACGCGAAAGAGTGCAACGATAAAGGTTTAGGCATCGTTTTGGCGTGGTTGAGGTTATCCTCCACCAAGCAATTGCCGTGGTACGAAGGGCACAACTACCAAGGGAAAGATATGGCGCACTTGCAAAAAGTCATCGCCAGTCGCTTGGCATCGGTCGCGGCGAAACACCCGGACGGCACTTCTCGACAATACGCGAGAATGGCCATGCAGTTCGTCGCCAGAGGTGGCGGCAACGGCGACGATATTCGTTTGGGCATTTTGAACATCATGAGAGAACACGGCATTAAAGAAGGCCACCGACCGGGCATCGAAGATCGATTCATCGCCCAGTGGCACCAAAAGTTACACTCAAACACGACGCCGGACGATATCAAGATTTGCGAAGCGTATTTACACTTTTTACACACCGGGAACTGGGACGATTTCTGGACGCACTTGTGGGAGAACGCGAAATTGACGAGAGAAGATTTAGCCGGCATGAAAGCCGGTTGGAGAACCGAAGGCATTTCCGGACCAGCCTGTCACTTACCGCACATGATTGACTCGTTTAAACACTATTTATGGATTTTGAAAACGACGCACGGGGGTGCGGACGTCGATACGGCCATGGGGTTCGCGCAAGGTAAAATTTCCGACGAAGCGCGAAACGGCGTCTGGGACATTCTCGGTAACAGAGACGCGCATTGGATCCCGGGGAAAATCGTCGAGGTCAGAAAGTGCATGCTGAGCTGCTGGAAACACGACGGGGAACCGGACCGCGACGTAGTCATGCTCGACGCGGCGTTGGAGAAGTTCTTTCGAACGAAAGTCGAACAAATCGATTTCACGTCCTTGGACCAAGATTCCAAGTTGTCTTTGTTAGAGCTCGCGATTGAAAACGTCGCGTTGACTGGCGAATCCGAAAACATGCAAAAATCGTTGGACTATTTACGACGCGCGCAAGGTGAAGAGTGTGGCCCGAGATGGTCCGAATCTTGGGCGTTGACGATGAAAGCCGCGTTGGATAACGTCACGTGTGCGATTGCGAAAGACATGGACGCTTTGTGCGCGGTTTCGAACAAAACCGCCAAAGCCATCGCCTCGGTCGCCAAAGGGTCGGTTTCCGACGCGTATTTGATGAACTTTGGAGAAGAGATGGTTCGAGGTCACGCGTTATTCGTTGCCGCCGGATTATCGAACGCCGCGTTCAACGACGCTCGAAACGCGTGTAAAAACAAGTCGCCGTGGTTGGTTTCGAGCAACGGCGAGTCGCCGGACGCGTTGGCGAAGTGCGCGGGTAAAGTCATCCTCCAAAACTTGGAAGACGCGCAAGGCGAAGATTTTACGACCAAAGACGACGGGTTACCCGTCGTTTTCTTTTCCGAAAAGCTCGGCGGTTTAGAGGATATTCCGAAAGGCGTCTCGTGCGTCATCACGAAGACGCCGGTGGACGTGTTATCGCACGTCGCGATTCGCGCGAGAAATACCGGCGCGTTCTTAGCGTCCGTACAAAACGACGACATTTGGAACGCGTTAATTGCTCAGGATTTTAAGTACGTGGCAGTTGCGAAAAGTTTAGACGGTAACTCGGTTGAGTTTACGAACGTTGAAGAAAGCGAAGCGAAGACTTTGTTGTCGACGAGTAGTACTGCGACGTCCTCTGGCGGCGAGAAGAAATCCGTCTCCGTGCCGAAAACGAAAGCGACGAGGAAATTGGTCGTTTTCCCGGACGCCTACGCCGTGGGCGTTGTTGGTGGGAAATCGCAATCGTTAGCCGCCTCGGCGAAAGTGGCTGAAAAAGCGAACGTCATCGTCCCGGCTTCTTTCGCTTTGCCGTTTGGCGCGTTTGAGAAGGCGCTGAAGAAAGATCCAGAAACGAAAGCGAATTTAGACGCGTGCTTGAAAATTGCATCCGCGACGGCGAAATCGAACGACGTGGAATTGCGAAGGAAAGCGTTAGCGATGGCGAGAAGAGTTGTGAGCGAGGGATTAGAGTTACCGGACGATTTCGCGAAAGAGTTGGAAGCGGCGATTGAACAAACGTCAAAATCGTCTACGAATAAAGTCTCCGTGGACGACCTGTGGGCATCCATTTGCGGCGTCTGGGCGTCCAAATGGACCGAGCGCGCGTTCAATTCTCGCTTAGCGGTTGGTATTAAAGAAACTGAATTATCCGTGGCGGTTTTGAACATGGAATTGTGCGACGCCGAGTACGCGTTTGTCTTGCACTCGAAAGACCCCACGTCGAGCGAGGAAGACGGCGGCGCGGATATCATGTGCGGCGAAATCTGCGTCGGTTTAGGCGAAGCGTTGGTTGGAAACGACCCCGGACGCGCGTTAGGTTTCCGAGTGTGCAAAAAAACGAAACAAGTTTTGGAAATCACGTCGCAACCGTCGAAACCGGTGGCGTATTATTCGCCTCCGAACGGGGCCTACATCGCTCGCTCGGATTCCAACGGCGAAGATTTAGAAGATTTCGCCGGCGCCGGTTTATACGACTCCATTCCAACCTCCGAAACTTCATCCAAACCGGCAGAATACAGCGCGTGCGATTTGATCTGGAACGCGACGTTTCGAGACGACTTGTTGCAAAAACTCTGCGCTTTAGCCGTCGACGTGGAGACCCTCTGCGGCGGGAAAGCGCAAGACGTCGAGGGGTGCGTCGTCGTCGAGAACGATGGCGAAACTCGCTTAAAACTCGTCTTGTTACAATCCCGCGCGCAAGTTTAAAAATTACTCTATTATATATTATTGTTATCTAGAGAGAGAGAGAGAGAGAGAGCATCATCCGTCGCGTCGCATCCGTCTTCGCTCTCGAAAGAAAGAGTTTCTAATAAAACCCTAAACAACACCAACCCCCCTCAGCGAAGAGACCCCGCGGGCTTCCGTTTATTCCTCAAAAGAACACATCAACAATCGAGACTCGAAGACGTTAAAGAACTCATCTTTTATAACTCTCACACATTGTTTGCAAAGTTCTCTGTACTACACTCACTCTCACTTTACTCACAACAAGATGAAGGTCTACGGTACCGTAAACAACACCAGTTCTTTGAATGGAAAAGAAGACGCTCCGTTGCTCTCGAAATCATCGAATGGAACAAAAGGAAATGGTTCCAATTTCAAGAGACTCGTCGGCGCGACGTTGCTCGCCTCCGGCTGCGCGTTTGCCATCGCCTCTGGTTCGAACAACAGGATCTCTGGCGGATTGAGCAGTTCTGCGATTAGACTCGGGGACGCGTTGGACGATGCCAAAGCTGGTGCGTTCGTAGAAAGTTCTTTTCGTTTTAGTATTCTTCTCTTTAAAGGAGCCGCGCTTTGGTGGATCAAAATCTCCAATCTTTTCTTTTCTTTTTAAAGCGCGTGAATAGAGAAAACGCACGAAAAAAGGATCGAGGGGTGTTCTTTGCGCTCGTGCGGTGCGCTTTACGCAATTGGCGGGTCGATTTTTGTCCTCTTAACGTATCAAACGTCGTCGTTTTCTCGTCATCGTTTCCTCCACTTTTGGGGGTCGATGTAACACCCTTTTCTTTATTTAGGGTTTTTTGGACCTTGCTTTGCGCTTCGCGAAACTCACCGCTTAATGCTTCTCTCTCTCTCTCTTAATCTCATGATTATCATCATCACACGTTTAAACGTTCTCTGTTGTTGTTGTTGTTTTTATTACGTTGTTGTTGTTTATTATGTGTAATAAATGCGTGGAATAAACGAATATAAAGAAGCGGCAAAGATTCGCTCGGAAGCGGAAAACTGCAAGGAAAAATCCGATTGCGTGGAAGAAGCGGGAGCGGAGATCACGGAATCCTTGGACGAATTCGCGGATACGATGACGGATTTGGGCCGAGACGCGAACGCGATGGTACAAGGCGTGACGGCAATGACGGAAGCGATGGATAAGTTGAAAGCGGCGACGCACGTCGGCGAACTCGGATCGACGGAGGATGTCGTCGGGGACGTCACGGATGCGGTTGAAGGCGCCGGGGCGACGGTTACCGACGCCGCAACGGACGCCTCGAAGTCCATTCAAGACGGCGTCAAGCACACGATTGAAGATTTGCAAACCGCCGTGGCGAAAGCGCAAGCAGAAGCCGAACAAGCGGCGACGGACGCGCAAGCGTGCACGGAAGACGTGGAAACGTGCTGGGGAAAAGCAGTCGACAAGATGCAAGCGGACGTGGCGTTGGCCAAGGTCAAGGCGCAATTGTGGGAAGCCAAAGCCGCGCAAGCGGCGAAAGATGCGGTCGAACCGGCGCAAGAGTGCGTCGGCGACGTCGCCGCGTGCGCGAAGAAAGCGCAAGACGACGCCGCGCAAGCCGCGCAAGACGTTGAAGCCGCCGCCAAGCAAACCGGCACGGACATTCAAGTGTGCGCGTCGGACGTCCAAGACTGCTTCCAGCAAGCGCAAGCGAAAGCGCAATCGGACATTGAAAAGACGACTTCTGATTTGAAAAAGTGCGCAACTTCCGCGTCGGATTGCTTCACTTGCTTGACGGAAACCGATCCGGCGGCGTGCGTCTCCGCGTTGCCGGCGCCGGGCGCCAAGTCGCAACTCGGCACCAACGACGTCTTTATGGACATCCAAGCCGCGTTTGAAGACGCCAAGGCGAAAACCGAAGCGGCCGGTGCGGACTGGCAAGCGTGCGCGTCTGACGTTGCTACGTGCGCCACGGACACCGAGGCCAAGGCCAAAGCCAAGTTGGAAGCGGACGCCGCGATGGCGAAAGCCAAGGCGGAAATGATGAAAGCCGCGGTGACCAACGGCGTCACCGCTGGTATGGCTGAGTTTTCCGAGTGCACCGGTTCTTCCGACGCGATTGCCGCCTGCGCGAACGCGAAGGTTGAGCAAGCGCAAGCGGATGCCGAAGCGGCGAAGGGCGACGTCGAAGCGTGCGTCGCTGACGGTCAAGCGTGCATCGAGAAAGCCACGTCTGACGCGAAGGACACGTTGGGTTTGCTCGGCTGCGACGACAAACCGGAGGACAGCGATTTGATGGCCAAAACCTCCGCGGAATTGGAAGCGGACGTTGCTAAGTTCAAAGCCGACGCCGAAGCCACCGGTGCGGAGTTGCAAGCCTGCGCCGATGACTTTGAAACGTGCGGCGAGAAGATGAAGGCGAAGATGACCGCGGACGCCAAAATGTTGCAAGCGAAAGCGGCTTTGATGGCGAAGCAAGTCCAAGAAGGTACCACGGCGTCTTCCGAACACTTTCAAGAGTGCGTCGGCGACGTCGACGCCGTCAAGGAGTGCATCTCGGCTGACTTGGAAGCCGCGAAAGCGAAATCTGACGCTTCGTGGGCGAAGTTGCAATCTTGCACTTCCTCGATCGACTCGATGCAATCGTGCTTCTCCGAAATGGGCAGCGATGTTACCGATACTTTCTCTTTAGGTACCGCAGACGCCGGAGAGCAACTGGAATCTGCCTTCGCGGACGCGCAAGCGAAAGCTGATGCCGCCGGAGCTGAATTTAAATCCTGCGTCGGCGATGTCGTCGCGTGCGGTGCTAAAATGCAAGCCAAGATGCAATCGGACGCGGAAGCGTTGCAAGTGAAAGCGGAATTGATGACGAAACAAATGCAAGAAGACGCGACGGCGAACAGCGTGCACTTTCAACACTGCATCGGCGACGCCGACGCCATCAAGGAGTGCGTGACTGCGTCAGTCGAGAAAGCGCAGGCTGACGCCAAAGCTGCCGGCGACAAGATGCAATCCTGCGCCATGGACTTGCCGTCCTGCTTCGAACAGATGGGCAACGACGTCGAGGATACCTTCTCCTTGGGTGCAGAAGATATGGTTGCGAAGCGTAGAGAAGAGTTGGAATCGACCGTCGCCAAGTTCAAAGCCGACGCCGAAGCCGCCGGCGCGGAGTTGCAAGCCTGCGCCGGTGACTTTGCCGCGTGCGGCGAGAAGATGAAGACGAAGATGGAAGCCGATTTCGAATTGGCCAAAGCGAAAGCCGCGTTGATGCAAAAAGAAGTCGAGGAAGGCGCCACGGAGCTCTCTGAGAACTTTTCCGAGTGCACCAGCGACGTTCCGGAGTGCACCACGAAAGCGGTCGAAGACGCGAAAGCCGACGCGGAGAAGAACGGAAACAAATTGAAAGAGTGCACCGCGTCTGTGTCCGCCATGAAATCGTGCTTCGAAGAGCTCGGCGATGGAATCACCATCCCGTCGTCTTCGTTAGGTTGCGAAGCGGAACAAGCCGCGTTCGATGCCGCCAAATCCGAAGCCCAAGCGGCGGCGGAAAAGGTGAAATCCTCCTGCGACCCGCAGTCTGAGGCGCAAGACTGCTTGGCCTCGTTAGTCGATGCCGCCAAGGCGGACGCCGCGGCGGCCTCTGCCAAGGTTGCCTTGATGGCTGAGCAAGCGAAAGATACCACCACTGGCGTCACGGACGACATGGTTGCCAAATCCAAAGAAATGGCGGCTCAAGTGCAAGCGAAGTTTACGAAGTGCACCGCGGACCCGTCCTGGGAGACCTGCAAACCGGAAGCGCCTCCACAAGCGGCGTTGTTGGGTGGCAGCATTACCGACGACATCCAAGAGTGCTTCAAAGACATTCCGGAGTGCTGGAACAAGCTCGTCGCCAAGGTGAAGGGCGATGCGGAAGAAGCGCAAGAGAAAGCGGAAGAGGCGGAGCAAAACGCCGAAGAAGCGGCGGAACAAGCGAAGGATGACGTATCCTCTGCGGCCAAGGAGACGGCCGCGAAGGTGCAAGATGAGGCGGACACGTTGAAGGCGGAGGCGGAAAAGTTGGCGAAGGAGGCGGAGGAGTGCGCCGCGGACCCGCAAGCGTGCTTTGCCAAGTTACAAGGACGATTACAGTAATCGACGCGAGAATGTCCTTCATTAAGTTATATTATTATTATGTTCTTACTGCCTACACAGTTAAAACACAGATAGTGTAGAAGATCTTCGAAACTGTTTATATATATTGATTTTCCTACGTATACTACTAAATACTAAAGATGATGTAACTCCTCTGCAACAAATGTATAGCGGCGCCGCGTATGCTCTCGCGCGTCTATTTTTATCTCGTCTCTCTTTTCGCCGCCGCCGCCGATAACGCCGCAGTTTTCAAAATTTTCATATTCGTTCGCTCGAAAATAGGACCACACACGTCTTCATACCCGAGCTCCTTCAACATTTCCATCGACGCGAGTAATCCCTCTTTCGTCTCCTTCGCTCGACAAAGAACAATCATCGCCGATAACGCTTGCCACGATATGTTGTCTTCTTCGCTTTCTCTTCCTTCTACTTCTTCGCGCGGGTGTTTTTCTTTTCGTCTTCCGTTCACGACGGAGGCTAAGGCGGGAAGCGCGTCGAGCTCTGTGAGGAATTGTTTCCGAGCCGGGCCGTATCCAGCCGCGTTTCGAATGCAAAAAATCACGTGAAGAAGAAGCGTTTCTTCTTCCATCCTTTTGTTTGTTGGCTCTTCGGAGACTAACGAAACCAACGTCTCGATTAAAACTGTCGCCACGTTTCTCTCGAACGCCAACTGGCGGTTCCTCGCGTTCGCGCACAAAGAGTCTCGCAAACCAGACGCCGCGCGAAGTCGGTTTTCAATCGTGTTTTTGTCATTCTTCTTCTTCAAGTGCGTGAAAAGCGTCTCCAAATATTCGCTGGAAACATCCATCTTTCGAGTATTCGACGACGACGGCTCGGAGGAGGAGGAGGATTTGGAGGGAAGCGAAATCAAGTCTCGTTCCACGGGAAGAAGAGGAAGAAGAACGTCCCTCTCGTTTTCGCCGAGTTCGCGAGACGATGATGATGACGCTGAGAGCGAAAACGTCGAAAACACCTCGAGCGCGTCGTGAAACCCCAAAAGAAACGCCCAATCTTGCCCCGTGCGGTTCCAGGCGTCCGTGGCGTGTACCACACTTGCGGAAAATCTCGAGAATTGGTCATCGTCACCATCAAACAAAATGTCCAAGACTGCTCTCACCGCCTCGCGATTCCCCGATCTCGAGGCTAAATGTAAGCACGTTTGCTCGTCCGCGTCTTTCATGAAAAACAGCCGCTTTTTCTTCTTCTTTTCGTTTGTGCCGGCATCGTCCTCGGCGACAAAACTATCGAGAGATTGGTATAAAATCTTCAAAATCTTCGGACATCCTCTCGCGGCGGCGATGTGAATCGGCGTCGTTTTCCCGCTTCGCGTTTGCGCGAGCGCGTCTGCTTTATACTCGCAAACGAGAAGTTCGACGAGCGGAAGAACTTTTTCTTCCGACAAATAGTCTTCGTTTATGTTTGCTCGAGACGTGAGGACGTGTAACGCGGTAAGGTTTTCATCACCGTCTTTGCCTCTCTTCTCGTTTGTCGTCGAAAGCGCCGCGGCGTTTCCGAGAATCTCGCGAAGAAGCTCTGCGTCGTTTACGAATGGCGCGACGAGCGCGCAAACGAGCGACACGTCCGTGCCTCTCGCGCACGCCCGATACACGGCAGCTTTTGCAGCGAGCACGTCTGGATGTATCTCTTTGTCTTTTTCTTCTTCTCTTTTGTCTTCTTCTTCTTCTTCCCTCTTTTCTTTAGCGGATGATTTCGATGCCAATTTTGAATTCAGACCAACGAAATTCGCCCTGAGGAACGCGCAATAGCTCGCGAGTGCTGGACGCCTTAAAAGTTCGCACGGCGCGAACGGACCTTCGCCATCGACGCCCAGGAATGCGCCGCATAAACGTCGGACGGTACTATTTTCTTGCTCCTCGTCGTTGTTGTCGATATTCTCCGGCGCCAAGAGCGCTCCGGCTTCGGATTTCTTCACCCCTGGTTCTTTTTCCTCCTCATTTTCGTAACCATTTTCGTCGTCGTTCTCGTCGTCCTCGCCGAGGAAACTCCTCCTCTTTCTCATCGCCTCTCGCACTTTACGACACGCGATGAGCGCGGACATGGAGTTACCGCCGAGGCGCACGAAAGAATCGTTCTTTTTTATGTTCTCAAAGTTCACGCCGCACGACAGCGCATCCGCCCAACATTTCGCAACGAGCGTTTCCAGCTCGTCTTTTTTCTTCGCCGTTTCGTCTCGTTCAGAATAGGGTGAACAAGCGAGTTTGACTGCGACTCGTTCTTTACTTCGATGTCGCTCGTAAAACGCGCGAAAATCGCGTTTACCCGTCGCGGACAGTGGAATCGACGCGTCTTCGTCTTTCTCGAGAAAGACGAATTTTCTCGGTACCATCGCGGCGTTGTTCCCCGAGAGAGACAACCACGGCGCGCAACAGTTTAAATCAATCGCCAAAAGTACGTCCATCCGCCTCGCGCGCCTGTTTTCTTCTTCATCGGCATTGTCGTCATTCTCTCCAATGAGCTTTATAAACGCGACTATTTCTTTCGCCGCGTCATTCTCGTTATTATCGCTACTGCTGCTACTACTACTCGTACTGATATTTTCGTCCACGAAACACAAAATCGACCGCTCGATCACGTTAGGCATCAGCGCGCACTTTTCGCACCGCTCGCGCAGAAGGCTCTCCACGCCTTCCAATTCGATGCGATGGCCGCGAATTTTTACCTGGCGATCGGATTCGATTCGTCCGAGAAGGTAATATTCGTTCGTTTTTGAATCAAAATATCCGAGATCGCCCGTCATGTAACATCTTCTTCTTTTGACGTCGTCATCGTTATTCGCACTTTTGATCCCTGCTCTGAATTGAATATCGCGAAACGCGTTTCTTCCGCGAGGAGGTGCGTTGCTTTCGAGATAGCCTTCAGGAGGAACGCCTCGGCCGTAAATGGCAATCTCGCCGACGGTGTTATCCTCGGCAACTTCCTGGTCGTCGTTTTCATCATCGTTGTCCTCGTTTCTTCTATCGACGATGAAGAGGGAAGCGAAAGACTCGTCTAGAGGTGTGCCAATGTTCGTCGCGCCTTTGTATCTCATTACTTCTTCTTCTTCTGACGAGGAAGTTGAAATTTTCTTACTCGTTTGGTACACCGTAGCCTCCGTGACGCCGTAGACGTTGAGTAAAGTAATTCCACTCTCTCTGAAGGAATCTTTGATCGATTTCGACATTTTTTCGCCACCGAGCGAGACGAATTTGAGGTGCATTGGAAGGAGTAAACCGTTGTCGTCGTTGTCGTCGTCCAACATGCCGCCAAACTCCCAAAAGGACGGCGTGCAACACACGTGCGTCGCTCGGCTCGCAACGAGTGCGTTTCTCAACGCGTTCCCTCCTCGCATCAACGCCGCTCTGGAAGAAAACGTCGCTATCGCTGACTTACCAACTATAGCGCTCGCGATATCTCCTATGCACGGATCAAACACGTGCGCGCTGACCAACGCGACGATACTCGACGCGTCTAATTTTTCATTCTTCACTTTCGCCCTCGCGTACGCTTCGATGTTCTCTCTCGTTGTTTTCACGCCTTTCGGTCGGCCCGTCGTACCCGAGGTAAAGCACACGTACGCCGTCGCCGCCGCGTTGTTATTATTATTTTTTGCGGAGGAAGATGAAAATAAATTCAAATCCTCCATCGCTTTCCTCACGAACGCGTCTCTCGCCCCAACGTGACAACCTTTCGAGGACGACATCATCCTCGCGTCGTCGAGCGGCTCGCGCAACGCCGACGATTTTTCGGTCAGTATCACGAACTCTTTTCCTCCTCCTACCTTCTTCGCATCATCCTCTGATGTCAGCATCCCCATCGTTTCTTCCAAAAACGTTCTGTCTCGCTCGAACGCGACGGCGAAAGTGCACGGATTCCACCGCTCGTCGAATACGAGCGCTCGTACCTCTTCGCTCGTCTCCACGCACGTAAACTCGATCTCGAGTAAAAAAAGTGCCAGAATTGTCACGACGAAATACTTCGAGGAACTGTCCATGAATATCGCGCATCTTTCTTTTCTTCTTTCGATTGACTCCTCGTTTTGTGCTTTCCGCTTAACTTTCAGCGTTTGGTGAATGTTCTGACTGGTGAACAAAACCGCCAATTGCATTTCAAACCTCGTGTATTTTTGTTCCAGTTTGAACGAACACGAAGAAAACGAGAGGCTCGTTTTGTGGTTGCTCGTGTTGTTGTTGTTGTTCTTTTTCGATGCCTCCTGATGTTGTTGTTGTTGTTGTTGTTCTCGTTCTTCTTCGAACGCGTACAAAGCGATGGAGGTGTCGTTCGTTACGTCTTCCGTTATCCAATGTATCATCTCGTTGAGAGAATCAGGACTACTCATCATAAAATCCCTTCTCTGTGACTACATCATCGAAAGCAAAAAAGGGTTGTCCGCGTGCACTGCGTCTCTTTCTTTTCGAGCGCGAACGCGGGTGAACGCGCGCGCTAAGCGCGCGTCTGTTTTTAAGAAGTCTTTTCGCACTTTTTTACATCTCTGAGAAAAATATCTTTAAAAAGTGCACATGTGTATTAAGCATGTAAAATGTACGTGTGTTTAATATGATGTAGATGATGATTATTACGATGTGTGCAGCTCTCCATGTTCGTATCGCCAACCGTGTGGTAAAGGGCAGTCGTTGTCGAGGAGGTATTGTAAACACTCGGGGTGGTTGTTCTCGTGCGCGTAGCGTACGGCCTGAGAGTTCCACGGCGCTTTGGCGGTTTCGTGCAAGTACTTCAAACAGTCTAAGTGGCCGAACTTGGCCGCCAACGTACACGCATCTTTGTCACATTCATCATACTTACGTTCAACAAGATATTCGAGTATATGAAGATGACCGTTTTCAGCCGCCAAATAGGCAGTTCTCCAATCCCAAGGCGCTTTCGCTTCTTCGCGTAAGTATTTGAGTACCTCGAGATGACCGTGTAAGGCAGCTTCTGCACACGCTCCCGTATCGACAGGACACTCATTTGCAACGCAATACTTTACCATTTCCAGATTACCTTGATATGCGGCCGCATCAATCGTCCTATCATCCCACTCACACTTTTTCTCCTCTCGCGCCCACTTGAGCAACTCGAGTTTATTCGTTAGAGCAACTCGAGAGCAGAACCATGTTTTCCACCAGTGACTCGGCCACGACGATTTATTCTCCCACGCTACTTCCAAAGTCGATATCGACGACATCTCTTTCACTTTAAACCCCTTTTTCAAGTCATCCGCGCGAGTTGATCTCTTCACCAACTTTCTCGTCTCTTTATTCACCTCGTACAAGAATTTGATATCAGTTTGATTCAATCTCGGTAAAATATGAGTCAAACAAATATCGTCGCACTTCACGATCAAATCCCACAACAACGTCGTCATCACGCGACGCGTAGTACTAAAAGCGGAAGAAAAACTTCCGAATTACTTTTCTTTTGAGCGCGTTTCGCCCCCTTTCGGTTTTTTCTTCTTCTTCTTTGTCTTCTTCTTTGTCTTCTTTTTTCTCTCGTCTCATGAGTGAGATCTTAAATATTGTTTTTCCTCGTTGGAGAAAGTGGCCGTTTTTTTTGATTTGACGGGTCGACGATTGACGAAAAAAGAGGAAAAGAGGGGAAGGAACATTTTCTGCATTTTTTTCACATTTTTTCGTAAATAATTTAAACCCTAAACCCCCAAAACTCCTTTTTTTCTTCTCTCAAGTGTTTTCCGTCAAAACTTTCTCTCTTGGGAAACGAAACGCGGCTATCACTTTACTTTAGAGAGATCAAGGTCGCCTTTCGCGAGAGAGAACACACACTATAAAAGCACATACATCATCATGAACACCATTGGCACGATGGGTCATCTGTTGAAAAGAGAGGAGAATACTGGCGAACGTCTCTCTTTATTAGAGGAAGAAAAGACGGCAACATTACCATTAAAGACGAGCCGCGGGAAGATTTCATCTTCATCATCCTCGACGAAAAGCGTTGGATTCATCTGCGCGTTATCTCTCGGCGCGTTCGCTTTGAGCGCTTCTTCGTCGAGTAAAAAGAACGGCGGAGCGTATAACATCGACGCGGCGTTCAAATCTGGCTCTCCGATGTCTTTATTGGGCGTTTCCGATCAAATCGATGTCATGAAAAGTTTGATCGTGGACACGTGCGGGAAATCCGCCCTGAGTGACTACGAGAAGACGTATTCCTTGTTACCGGGAGAAAAAGCGTCGGAAATGGGCGAGAGAGAAGAAGGAGACGATAAGAAATACGCCAAAGCGGACGCGTTTTTATCCAAATTAAAGAATGCGAACGGAGGAAAGAAGGAGGATCAAGAGGACGACGATGAAGATTTAGAAATCGATTCCTCGAAAAACACGGATACGTTTTTGCGAGAGTTCAACGACATGCAAAAACGGATGAAGGAGACGAAGAAATTCGCGAACGAAGAAGAGGATGATTTGGAGGAGGCAAAGGAGGATTCTTCTTCGGACGGGGAGCGAACGGTGGAAGAGCGAGAGGACGCGAGGTTCGAGAAGAAGTTGACGAAGACTTTGGCCAAAGACGATATCGACGAAGAGGACGAAGAAGAGGAAAAGCACCGACCCCAATCATCGAGGAAGAAGCAATCGTCGTCTTCGGATCAGAAAAGCAGCAGCCGCAGCAGCGCTTCTGAGGACGAGGACCATCGACGTCCAAGCAAGAATTTTTCCGGGTACAGGGAAAAGTTTCGCTCGGACGCCGACGACGAGGAGTTCGTGGAGAGAGAGACGGAAAGAGACGAGCGACGATCCGTCTCTTCCTCCTCTTCTTCTTCTTCTTCTTCTTCTTCTAGAGACAACAACAACAACAACAACCAGAGAGAACGTTTGTACGAACGCAAGAGCAGCAGCGGCGATAAAGACGACGACAAGTCTACTTACGCCTCCAAAGGCGCTCGACGCATGTTGTTGGAAGAAGCGTTGCCAAACGCATCCGAAGAGAAAGAGTTGGTTGAAGTCGCCGAGGAAGAGATCAAGCACACCGGGGTGTTCGCTTTGTTGCAAAAAATGGTTGGCGGCGAACAATCGAGTCAAGATCCGGTCAAGCCGGGACAAATGCCGCAGTTGGGTTTACCGCAGCAAACGAAGATGTTGTCGAAGAAGAATAAGAAGAAGTCGACGACGAAGAAGGGAGACTTAAACGTTGCCGCCGGATTGGGCAAATCCATGGGCGTTCACGTCGATGAAGAAGTCGACGACGAAAACGAAGGCGACGAAGGAGAAGAAGAACAAATGAAAGAAGAAGAACATGAACAACAAACCGAAGAACAAACTCGAACCGATAAGGTGTTAAAGCTCGCGCAAGACGGCGAAAAAGCGTTGGAACGCGAAGCGATTGAGAAAGTCTACAAAGGCGACGGCTCCAAATCCAAGAAGAAATCCGCGTTGGAGATCCAACGAGGCGAGACTTCTTCTGATATGAGCGAAACGGACGAAGAAGCTTTGGAGATTGAGAACGGCGCCGCGGATAAGTACTACGACGTCACGAAAGTCGAACACTTGGCGCAAGAAACGCTCAAGAGAAATATGGGTGGTTCCAAAGGTGAAGCGTCCATGGGCGAGCAGCAGCAAACCATCAACACGAAAGCGTTGGAGGAAGCCATCGGGAGAGCGGCGAACCAATCGCCGGACATCACCAGAAAAGAGTTGTTTTCCACCTTGGGACGCAAATCCAAGGAAGAGTTTGTCAACGCCGCGCGATTGAAGAAACTCGTCGAGTTGAAACACATCGCGACGACGTGCAAACCGACGCTCAGCGACGGCGGTAAAGCCATGGAACGTGCGAAAGAAGCGGCGCAACAAGCCGCCATGAAAGTCAAGCAAGCCGCGGCGAGAAGAGCGGAAGCGGAAGCGAACTACGAGCACTCGCAAGAAGTTGCGAAAATCGCCGCCCAAAAAGTCGACGACATCACCGAACTCGCGCAAAAGAAGATCCAAGAAGTTCAAGAAGTTGCCAAGAGAAAAGTGCAAAACGCAAAAGACATTTCTCGATTAGCCGGACGTAAAGTCGAAGACGAGTTTGACATGCTTGGGAAAACCAAGGAAGATTTCAACTTGCACGTGCAACACGCGATGAAATCAGTCGAAGCCGCGAAAGAAGCCGCTTCGTCGGCGTTGGAAGAGACGAAGAAGAAGTCCCACACGGCCAAGCAACGCGCCGCGGCGCTGGAAGTTTCATTGGCGAAGGAATACGAAGAGGCGAGAACCGAGCGCGAAATCGAAGAGAAGAAGTTGGCAAAGGCGGAAGCGCAAGCGGAAGCGGCGGAGACGGAGAGAGAACAGAAAGTGTTGGAAGCGCACCAAAGACAGATGGAAATCGAAAAGGTTGCCAAGGAGAGACAGTACAAGTTGGAGGAGGAGCAAAGACAAATGGAAGAGGCGAAGAAGCGCTCGATGGCGAAGAGCACGCAATACCGCACCTCCGCGGAGGACGCGTTGGAAAAGTTGTCCGTGATTGATTTTAATAACAACAAGGATAGCGACGACGTGGCGCGAATCGGGTTTGGCGAGGAAGACATCGCTTCTGGGTACCCCGACGACGACGAAACGCAAATGGCCATGGGCGGCGCGTCATCCTCGGATGGTGATGGATTCGATCCGTGGACCCGCAAGTAATAATAAAAAATCTGACTAACCGCGCGTCAAAGTCGGCAAACAAAGTTGTACTAAAACCGAGGAGGAGGAAGGAACAACCTCCTCGGAAAAGAAGAAGGAAAAGAGAAGAGTTACACACATCTACACGTTTTAATTATTTATATATATATATATTATCTACTGATAAACACGACACACGTATGTGGTATCACTACGCTTTCGAACTGAACCCAATGCTGCAAAAATTCAAAAACCCTAAATATTGGTGTCTAAGTTCCCCCTCAAAATTCAAATGTCTCGTCAGTATAATTGAGTAAAAACCGCACGAAATACTCTACCACATCTCTTCGTTTTGCGCGTTAAAAGACTGAGTTCAACATGGAGAGGAACGATGATACCGTCGTCCCTTTCCCTCCTCCAAATCCTCCTCTGGGCGTCGTTTCAAGGTAAACATAGGAACAATTCACATTCTTTTCAATCGATCCGTTTCAAAATTTGAATTTTTCCATTCTTCGTTCCTTTCCTCTCTGTCGCTTCTCTCTGTATTATTACTCACGCCGCTTTGGGGAAACTATCGCATCTTCTCTCTCTCGTTCTCTTTAAACGCATCATCAGGGTACCTCTGGGCGCACAACCGATGAACAATAACATCAACAATAATGGACAAACGACGCAAATCAAATCCGCGTTAAAATCCACCTCCCGGTCTCTCGTGTACAGACAAAACCAACACCAACACCAACAGATGGAAAACATGAACGAACAACAAAGACGAGTGTCTTTCCAATCCGGACGCCCACCGGTGGTGGAAGGAGGCGCGAGATTAGCGCAACTGCGAGCGGCGAGGAAACGAGCGGCGCAACAGAAAGCACAAGAAACATCGTCGAATACTAATGGCCAAGGGAATAAGTTACCCTTTGGGACCTCTTGGGGGAATCAAACGGACCAAGCGGGAGCGCAAAGAAGGCGACATCAAAATCTAACCCAACATTCGTCGATGTCATCTTCGCGAATGGAACGGTTACGGAAACGAAAAGGCACCGGGCGACAAGTGAAACCGAGACCGTTCGTGTTGGTGATGAAAGCGCCCGCGGAGAGTTTGGGGAGAGCAGCGCTTCCGGATGGAGGAGCGAAGAAAAGACGAACGGCGATGGTGGTCGAGGAGTTGGACGGGACGAATTTTACTGGTGAGGGCGAACACTCGGCGGCGGCATCGAGAGACGGCGATCGAGCCGGGTCGTTCGCCGAGAACGAAGGATTTGCCGGGTACGATTTTAACGGGAACAGGACGGCGCAACCGATGTTTCGACCGAAGAGTCCGCACGCGAAAGGACAACAACAGAGAAAAGTTTCGATGGAGATGAATTCGCAGTTACGATTGCTTCGCGAGCAGCACATGCAAGAAGGCGGAGTGTTAGCCGAAGCTATCGAAGAGGAGAGACTGAAGAGAGAGCAAATGGAATTAGAGAAACGACGAGAAATGTTACGCAAGAGCAGCATGGGGAGCGGCGGGGAGGTGACCAACACGCCGATGGCTGCGGAAGCGCTGGTGAACATGTTCAACATCCCGGGACGAGAAGACGAAGCTGTTTTGCATCAAGACAGTCCGGATTGGCAAGGCGTCTCGCACATGGGGGCAGCAGGCGGTCAGTCGCAACCGCAAGTGCAACCGGTGGGAATGTTGAACGAAAACTTGAACAACGACGACGACGAGTTTGGCGGAGGATTCGAAGCCGGCGACGACGACTTTGACCAAGAAGATTTAGTAGGCGGTCAATTCGCTGACGACCGCGCGTTCGATGAGGAAGGATTCCCTATTCGCAAACCTAGAGGTGAAGCGCACAAACGCTTGCGCGAAGAAATGGCCAGAAGAAAATCTTTAGCCTTTGGCGGTTTACAAACCATCGTCGTCGAAGATTTAACAGGCGGCTCACAAAAGGTGCGCAAAAGTTCGCGCCAAAGACAAAAACCGTTGGAGTATTGGCGAGGCGAGAAGAAGGTGTACGAGCGCGTCCATGGATCGTTACCGACCATCAAAGCCACGCAACGGCAAACCCGAAACAAAATGTGGCCAAGAAAAACGCCCGGAGGCCCGTCGGAAACATTCAGGGTGCTCAAATTGAGACCGACGGAACAGTTCAACAAAATCGGCGCCGAACGACGAGACTCGTTGGATCAGTTGATGACCGCCAGAAACGGCGCTCCTTTGCACGATTCCGACGCCGAAGATGAGGAAATCTGGGACGTCGATGGCGTCGAGTTTGATCAACACGGTCGCAGGATAAAAACGTTCGCCAAGACCCCGAAAGAGTATTACGGACGAAACGGTCGCGCGACGCCGAATTACAACAACAACAACAACAACAACAACATGAACAACAACGGGAGCGGGAAGAAGAAGCGTGGACGACCTCGAAAGAATCCAACAGTACTCGTCGATGAAAACGACGACGACGACGGACAGCAACAACAACAACACCAAGAGGAAGAACAAAACGAACAAGTCAGAGGGAAGCACATCCGACTGGCGCCGGACACGGACGACGAAGACGAGGAAGACGAAAGAGACGACGAGCTCGAGGAAAATACGCGAAGGAACTCCGAAGCGATTCATAATACTAACCACGACGACGACGACGATCAAGAAGCCGAAAAGGAAGCGAACGAAGCCGCTCGCATGGCGGAGTTGGAGCTCGAAGAAGAGAGAGAAGAAGAGGCGAGAAAAGCGTCGAAAGCGAAGGAGGATTTGATCATGGAAGCGGAACAAAAGGCCGCGATGGAGTTGAAAATCACGCAAGAGGAGATTCCAGAGGAGGAGGAAGAAGAGGAGGAAGAAGACGACGAGGAATCGAGAGCGTTGAAGAAACGACTGGCGGATGCGGAAGCCGAGCTCGATGCGCTCGACGCGGCGAACGAAGCGGCGAGGAAGATGTTAGATCAACACGACGAACGAGACTCTTTAGAAGAAGACGGGAACGGCGATGCCCTGCCGCCTTCTACTGCACGCGAGAAAGACGGGCAGGCGAAGGTTGAAGAGGAGAAGACGAGCCGGTTTTCGATGTCTCTCGAGGCAAACAAAGGTGTATTTTACGACGAAGAGGCGGATAAGGATTTAATAGAAAACGATCCAGCGATTAAGAGCGGGTCGATTAACTTGGAGGAAGATTTGGATGACGGCGATGATGATGACGACAACGAAGACGACGACGATGAAGAGGATAGAGATGTTGCCGCCAAAAGAGATTCGCTTTCTTCAAAATCGGAAGAAGAAAACGACCGACGAGATAACGACGCCTTGGCGATTCCCATGGACCTCGACGAATAGATAATATATACACAGAATAGTATTAAACTTGATTAATAAGCATTTGTAAATTCTAATACATGAGTATTAAACTTCTCTTTAAGTTGAAATAACTACGTAGTATGTGTGTATTATGAGCTAAAAACTCTTCTATACTCTCTACTTACAAGCTGAAACTATATCGCTCGCATTTCGCGCCGAGCTCTGAAATCGTCGCCACGCACTCAGTCGTTAAAGAGAACGTCAACTCGTCGTCGTCGTCGTCGTCAAAATTTCTACCACTACTAACGCCAGCAGTGACGTGCGAAAACTTTCCGCCCGGTCGTCGACTGCCACCATTCTCTTCGTCCAATAAAGTTCTATTTCCATCCACGACGCTCCCGTCCCAGTCTAAATACTTGGAATCCACCGTTCGATGTCTCGTGACAACCTTGACCAACTCACCTTTATTACCACCTTCGGAAGGTAACTTGGACGTCGTCAACGTCACGTCGGCTAAGTTTTCAATCAGTAATTGCATCGTCCCGCGCTCTCTGTCGTCCTCGTCTAAGAATCCATCCTCGACGTCCTCCGCCGCCTGGCACCCCGTCACTAAAGCCACATTCTCCATCGCTCTCAACCGCACGAGGAACCGCACGACCGCTTTCTCGCTCGTTCTCGCCGCTAACACGTCCAACGAGTCGATAAAAATACTCGCACCACCATTTCTGCTACACTCTTCCATCGTTCTTCCGATAGTATCGTCGCCGACCGTCCCCGATACCTTCTTCGCGATCAAATCATACAAACCATCTAAACTCGACGTTGCACTCGAACGCGCGCCATTCACCGTAAACACATTCTCCTCCTTTTCGTCTTCTTCTTTATCATCGTCATCGTTGAAATTAAACGCCATTGGTGTCGACCAACAATCGATGGATTCGATCCCAAATTTTTCCTTTTTTTGGTACAAAAATTCAGCTTTTTTCCTCCTCAAGTGCGGACTGATTGAAGTTTCGAACGGTTTCATCGTTTCCACGAACACTATCGCAGCTCTTTTTCTTTTCGATGTCCTCGAGCTGCTCGTTTTTGTTGTTTTCGTCGCGTTCCTCTCGTTCTTCGTATCCTCGTCTTTGTTGTTCTCATCATCGTCAGAGTTTTCCTCGTCTTCGTTCTTTTTGTCGTTGCGTTGGATTTTGAGGCATTCGTGCACGAAATGCGCGAAGAGAAACGCCGTCGGGCTGTCCTTTACGGACACGAGATGGACGTGCGAGGAAAAAGGCAGAGGAGAAGAAGAAACGGAATGTAACGTTTTCGTTGCTGAAATTCGAACGTTTAAAGCTTCATTCATTATGTTCTTTGTCTTCTTCTTCTTGGAGAAGTGTTCCGTAGAATTTCTGAGGCGAAAAGCAACAGTGCAACACGTATTTACGATAATACAATAATAACAATAATGATAATAACACTAACAGGAAGGAAGGAAAGAGACGGATGAGAGAGCAGCTCGAAATGTTACTAGTCTTGTTTGCTCTTTTGGCTCAAAGTTTCGTTGATTTCGTGAAAGTCGCTTTGACCGACGAGCGCGATTATGTTCCCGGTTTTGGTATCCGACGGAGATTTTCTGCCCCCGCCTGCGGTTCTTCTCGCCGGCGAAGCGAACGTGTGATGAAGAAGAGCGGCGTTGGTATTCTCATCGTCGTGGACGCCTCCCCTGTTGTTTGAGTGTACGAAGGCTTTTTCTCTCGTCTCCGGACGCATTGGCGAGACGTACACGTTCCCGGCGCCTGCGGTTCCTTTCACCTCCCGTATGGGGGATTTGAGCAACGCTTCCGAATCGAAGTGAACTCGAGATCGGTTCGGCGTGCTTTGAATGGCAGTCATCGTCGTCCCTGCTGCTTTTGGTCGTTTCGGCGTCGACGTCATTTTTGTCGTCGTTGTTGTCGTCGTCGTCGTCTTTTGCGATTTTGTCGTGAGCGCGTCGTCAGAATTTCCTCCTCCTGCTCCTCCTCCTCCTCCTTTTCGTAACTGCAACATGAACGGCCTGACGTTCGGGACAAACTGCTTGTTGTAAAACGCGATGATATCGCCGCGACTGACGACTTCCAACCCGGGATTGGTCACCGTTAATGGGCAGCTCCAAAACACCTCTTCCACGCATTGCGGTTGTTTGTGGTATCGATACACGATGTCTTTGAATTTCACGTTTCGATCTTGTTCGCTGGATGCGATTTTGCACGCGCCGTAGATGGACGCCAAGATGATTTGATCGAGATGTCGATTGTACAGCAGAGAGGTTTTTTCAAACACGACGAATTCGCAGATTTGGAACGCGCGTCGGGTGACTTCTTGGTTGACGTGGAGCCGGGCACAAATATCAGCTAAACGCACGGCGGCTAATCGGAGGACTTTGGCGAAAAAAACGTCCAAGGAGGCTTTCGCGCGACGCTTTTCGTCGTCGATTTCGAAATCATCGTCGTCGTCGTCGTCTACGGCGTACTTGTCTGGTAACGGTAACGGTATTTTCGCACCAACGCCGGGCGAGGAAACCGCTCGATTATACTGCTGCTGTTGCGCGTGCGCAATCCCACTGATTCGCTCTACGTCTGAGGACGATGATCCCATGTTCGCGTTATCGGACGCTCGTCTCGCCGGAGTTGAAAACGCCGTAAACGCGCTTGTTTTCAAAGGGGAAAATGCGCTCATATGGCCACTACCAATAATAGTCGTCGTTCGAGGCGGCGAACGCAACGCGGTATGTGCCATTTGTGCCACATCTAACGCCTTCTTCTTCTCTTCATCAATCGGAGAGTCATCATTCGAGTCTCCTCCTCTTCCTCCTCCTCCTTTCCCGAGAACATTGCGATCGAATTGTTGCATATGCGTTAACGATCGCGCTGTGTGGTGTTTTGAGAGCGGTTTGGTGACTTTTTGCCCGGATGCTAACGTGCCACCGAGAAGTACGGCGGCGATTTGATTGGCGCTGTTTGAGTGGATGTCGTTGTTGTCGTTGTTGTTGTTGTTGTTCGTAATATTATCTTCGCTCTTTGCAGCAGCAGCAGCAGCAGCGGCAGCAATCGCAGCGGTCTCTCCGATGTTCTTCTTCTTCGCGCCGCTCTTCGTCGTCGCCACGCGCAAAAGTGGATACAAACTCGAATCTTTTTTCCAGCTTAACTTTTCTAACATAGACTCTTCGATTCGACCAAAGTACGCTCTAATTTCTCGCGGCATTTCCGGTCTCGATCTCACGAACGGCTCGATGCCGTTCAAAACATCAAACGCGTTTAAACCAATCGCGTTGGGAATAGCTGGAAAGCGCAACGTAATCGCGCGATTACCGCCATTCCCGGTGAAACTTGGACCGACGTCGTAGATTCCACTACTCGTGCTCAAATGGACTCCGTTTCGCGCGACGGAAACTACCTCGACGGATAAGGCGACGACTACTTCGACGAATCGTTTCGAGTCCACGAGCATCGATATCGCACGCTTCGTCGAATCAGAGATGGTGTTTGCGTTCGTCGTCGTCATCGTCGTCGTCGCCTCCATGCGATTGATTTCGTCTCTCAAAATCGCTCGAAAGAAGTATTTGAACACGGCCAAGGCATCCGTCGCCCTGTTGTCGACGATGTTATCGAGTGATTTCGAAACGTTGCCTCGCTTCGCAGCGGCGTTGAGATTTGTGAACGCATCTTCGCGAGTGAGCGTGTTGCACTTGGTAATCATACGCTCGGCGCGCGCGTACGCGTCTTGGAGTTTATCTTTGTCGTTGTTCTTTGTTCGGATGCATTCGCGGAGTAAACGTAAAGTCTCGTCGTTTTGCTGCGTGTTATCAACGTTGTTTGATGATGGCGAAACGATTCGATCGATCCATTCGACGCCGTACATGACGTTTGAAATCGGCGTGTTTTGAACGTTGTTATAATCAACCGCCACGCCGGCGACAGTTTTATTGAACCCGGCGTACGGCGATTGCGGCGTAGGCGGAATAAAAGTCCCCCCGATGTTGTTAGTAGTATTCGTCGCAGCAGCGGTAGTAGTAGCAGCAGTAGCTACTGCTACAGCTGCTTCCACCGCGGATCCGGTTCGAAACGTGAAACTTTTATCCTTCTTGTGCATCGGCGTTGCGGCTCGCAGTCGCGCAAAACCAATCGGTTGTTCTCGCAAATCGCCTTTGAGCACATCAAACGGCGCGGGAAGATTTTTCTCTCGTTGCTTCTCCTCATCTATTTCTTCTTCCGCTAAAAGGAACGGCACGTACAATTTCTCGTTGATTGCGCGACATCCGAATTTCTCTCTCACCGCTTCCACGTACTCGCGTTCAAAGATATCCGAAGCTAACTTGACGTTCTCCATCGCCGTCTTATTCTTCTTATTCTTCTCGAAATACTTCTTTCTCAACGTGTTCTTCTCTTTCAAAATAGATTCGTGCAACTTTTCGATGTTCTTCAACATTTTCTGACAGCTCGCGAGCTTCGTCTTGCTCGATCGACACAAAGATTCCAGCGCCAAAGGCTCGCCGGTTTCCGGATCCTTTTCCGTCATCGAGAGCATGTTTTCCAAGCTCGTTCTTAAACACGTTTCCGGGGCATTGGTTAACGCGAACGCTTGAATCGCGACGAGAAGGTGAAACTGCTCGTACAAATTCGGTACTCCTCCCGCGTGTGTGGTATGGGACGAGACTTTTTTGTTGTTGCTCTCTCTTCTTTCGGCCTCTTCTTTTTTAATCGTCTCTTTCTTTTCCGCGTACGTGCCTTTCCTCTTTTTATGTCTCGAGGACAACATCAGCTTTGGTTTCTCTTTCGCTTTCTTGTCGTCGCCGTCCTCCTCGTTATCCTCGTCTTCGAACAAGCTCGTACCTAATTTCACTTTCGTCAACGAAAACGCGTTCCACGCGAACCGACAATACGCTCGTCCCAACGTTTCGTCCACGCGAAAGTGCGTCTTACAAAACTGCTCGAACTTTGTCGCGATGACTTTGCTAAACGCGAACGACGCTCGCAAATTATCCATGCCTAAAAATTGCTCCAATCGTTTCATTTCGGCAATTTCCAAGTCCTCGGAATCATCCGCGTTGAGTTTCGGAGATTTCGTTTTTCTCGTCGGCGCTTTCTTCGTTTTTGTATCCTCGTCGTCCTTCTTGTCCTCGGTTTTCTGTCTCTTCCTCGCGTTTTCATCTCCTTCTTCGCTCTCGTCCTCGTCCTCGTCCCTTTCATCTCCTTTCAAAAGAGGATGTTTCGTTTCCTCCCTCAAAATCTTCCTCAGCGGTTTGGCGCACACGCACGCGAAGGTCCGACACGCGGTGAAGAAATCCGCCGCGTTCACGCGAAAATGAATCAAAACGTCCCCTAAATTTTTCTTCACGAAGTACTCGTTTGTGTGTGCGTGAGATGTGAGTACGACGTACGCGATGACGCAATGCCACAGGTTTTTCGTCTATATATCAGAGAGAGAGTTCGTTAGAGAGATCAATTCAGAGAGAGAGAAAAGAAATAAAAGCAGCGCTTAATGAAACGTTCTTCGAAAGAGAGAGAGAATGTGTATAAATAAAAACGCACCACGCCATCGCTCGCTTCTTTTTCTTCGCCTAGAATCTCTCTCGCTCGTAAAGACGGGAAGCAGACTCGTTCGATTTTCGAGGCGAGATGTGTCAACGACGCATCGATTGGATGCAAAAATGAATCGATTTTAGATTCATCTTTTTCTTCTTCATCGTTTTCCTTCTCTGAAAGCTTCTTTTTCTTCATCTCTCTTCTGACTCTTCTCTGCCGTAAAGGTCGAGTTTTGAATAATTCGAGAAAGAGAGAGGAGGCGTTCGTCGTGAAAGGCGAGAGTTTATTATTCGCGCGCAGTAAATTACGTTTGTATCTGCTTTTAATGAGGAGAGATTTTGGCGGGAAAAAAATCTGATGCATTTTCACAAGCAGGCAGAAGAGAGTAAGAAGTACGTACTAAGAGTTTAGGGTGTAGGTCTGTATTTCTTACTCAAGTTTAGCTCGATGAGTGCGTATTTCTTACTCGTAAGTGCTTCGTTCTTACTCTTTAATAATGAGTCTGTATTTCTCCCCTTCGTAACTCCCTTTTCTCCTCAGAGAATAAGACGTTACTAAGATGTTACTGTCGTCTTCTTCTTTCCTCCTCCCGACAACAATCGCTTCTCAGAGGAAAAAAGGAAGAAACAACAGTAGTAAAAGAAACGAGGTGAAATGCTTTTCGTACGCTTCTCATTCCTCCTCCTTTTCGCCGTTCAAATGTCCCACGTGCGCAAAACCGTTGACGAAGCACTCGATGGCATTACGCTGCCCAAACGAGCACTCGATAGATATCGCGAGAGAAGGATTCGCGCACTTACTGACGACAAGAACAGTAACAGGAGATACTCGAGAGATGGTACAAAGCCGGAAACAGTTTCTCGACTCTAAAACGTTTGATTTTCTCTTCGAAGAGAAACTGAAACGAGAAGTGCTGGAGGCGGTGTCTCGATGCCTTGAAAGCGAAGAAAAGGAGGAAAACGCTGACGATGAGAAGAGCAATGGTATAAAGAGTAGCAACAGCGAGAAGAGCGAGAAAACGCAACATCATCCCGAGGATGGGAATACTAATAGTGGCTTTAAAGTTGGTCCTCGACGGAAAAAATTGGAGGCGAAGAAACGCGCGCGAGCGGAACAAGCGCTCGAGATGAAGAACAATAAGAGGAAAGAAGAAGAAGAGGCGGAAGAAGTGGTTTTTGTTACGATTGCAGACATCGGGTGCGGCGACGGGTACTGGTTGGAGAAGATTTCGAGGTGGTTGGTGTTTGGGGAAAACGATGAAGTCGTATCGCTGCGCGAAAGAGCGAGGAAACGGAACGTTCGATTTAGATTTATCGGCATCGACGCGAGTAAAGAAGCGGTGAGAGTCGCCGCGAAACGAATGATGATAACTACTACTGCTAATGAAGATGAAAGAATTTTAGAAGAAAAAGTAAACGGGGCGGAATTCTTCTTTGCCGTTGCGGACGCGAACGACGTGCCGATGGAAGACGACAGCGTCGACATTTCTTTGAGCGTCTTTGCGCCTCGAAACGGAAAAGAAATCGAAAGAACGATGAAAGAAAAAGGCACGTTCCTCGTCGTCTCTCCGTCGCCTTTGCATTTACAGGAGTTGCGCTCGAACGAGGCGAAAGAACGCGGGGTTATTTGTCTCAACATCGAAGACAACAAATCCGAACGCGTCGAAAAGCAACTCAAAGAATTGACGTCCTTAGCGCCAATTGAAAGTAGTAGTCGTAGTTATAGTAATAGTAGTAGCGAAATCATCGAACGCGCCGTTCCGATGTCTTCGCAAGACGTTCAACTCCTCCTAAAAATGGGCGCGTCCGGGTTCCACCAAACAGATGCGTCCTTAAATGCCGCGCGCAACTATTGGAACTCGAACAACACCGTGGCAAAAACAAGCGCTTCAGCGAGCGCAGAAAGAGGAGGAGGAGAAGGAGTAGGAGTACACGAAGAACCGCCGCATAGGAAGGTCACCCTGAGCTTCCACGTCCGCGCGTTTTCAAAACAGAAATAAACAGAACAAGAGGGCAACAACTAGACCTGTGATGACAGAGGAGTAAAGTAGTAGTGTTACAGCGAGAGAAAAAGAGAGAGAGCTAAAGAGATCTTCTTCTCGCCGCATCATTAATGTCGCTTTCGCGTATTTTCTCACATTTTCCAAGTGGTAGACGTCACAAAAAACGAGAATTTAAGCGCGATAAGACACCATTAACACCACCATTTTTTATACGAAACAAGGTTTACTTTCTTTCTCCGTTACGCGCACGACACGCACACCTGCGCTATACAGCCCATCTTTGCGTTCATCTTCTTTGCGGTCGTCGTTTGTGCATCTCTTATCTCGTCTTCTTCTTGCTCGGATTACTCGTTGGCGGCTCCCCCACGGGAAAGATTCCACGACGAGAAGATTATTCATGAGCACGAAACGAACAGCCTCGGAGGTTCTCAAAGACGCGAGGAAACTCGTCGTCGAACGGATGAAACGAGGAGGAGTACACAGAGGAGAAGACGTGGTTGCAAAACAACAAATTCGCTCGAATAAGAAGGATTTTTACGGAGCACAACAGACGAGTACGAGTAGTAGTAGTACTACTCCTACCAGCGCGTTTGGTCGGATCGAAAACGCGAGGAAGACTTTGAACGAGTACTGGTCGTCTTTTAGTAGCAGTAATAGTAAATTGAGCAGAAGGACCCAACAACAACGTTTGAATCAACAAAATCATCCGACGACGGAAGCGGAAGCGGGAGTAGAGGGAGGCGGTTCCTCGGCGCCGTCGTCGTATTTCTTTAACCCGTACTGGCAAAAAACCGAGCAAGTGATCGATTACGCGACCATAGATGCGGTGGCCAGAGCGTATAAGAAACCACCGAACCCGATTAGTTCTTTACGTCACGCCGGGGTGAAATTTCCGAACGTTTTGTTTCATCCGGCGACGTTGAGATGGTACAAGGAATATTGGATGTGTTTGTACGAGAAAGTGTTTTTAGAGAAGCCTTTTTTAGCCGCCTTGGCGACGAGTGTGTTTAAATGCGTCAGTTCAGACGCGTTCGTCCAAATATTCGTGGAAGGGAACACGCATTTGGATTATCAGAGGGTTGGGTGTTTCTTCGCGCTCGGCGTGGCGTACGTAGGCGCGTTTCAGTACTCTTTGTACAATCACATGTTGAAACCGCTGTACGGGGTGATGAAACCAAAGATGGGGATCCCAGGCGCGACTGGGGCAATCGTTGCCGCGGATCAACTCTTCGTCGCGCCTTTTGTATACTTTCCAACGTTCTTGGCGATTAAGATGTGGTCGGAAAACAAAACCAGCGCGGGAGAGTTTTACGGGACTTTGAAAACGTTATGGAACGATACGGTGTTTGAAACCATGCGCGCTTTGTGGATCGTCTGGGTACCCGCGCAAATGTTCAACTTCTGGGTCGTTCCGAGGCACTTGACGATTCCGTTCATGAACATCGTCGGGTTCGGGTGGAACGGGATTTTGTCCTTCGTTCACGGACAGAGGAAGATTTTAGACGCCAAGGAGAGGGAGGAGGCGAAGATATTCGTGGAAAAAATGTCGCCTTTGTTGAGCGGAAGCAGAGAGGCGCATCCTTCTATTTCTTCTTCTTCTGAAGAAGAAAAAGCAAAAGAACGAGGCGAGGAAAAGAAAGAGGACGGATTAATCGCCGGCTTGATGGATTCTCAAGTGTCGACGAAACCACTTTTACAGTCGGAGCCGGAGGAGGAAGAGCCGGCCCCCGAGAACGAACCGCGAGAACAAGACGCGCAACAATAGAGAAATATAAACATGTGCATATAGAATTAGTCCGCAAATAGAATAACGATCGATATAGATTGATTGATCGATAGCAAACAAACGCTTTTGTATTTTTATGTGATGTAGATGAAATGTACCAGTAAGTAGTAATGAAGAAAATATAATTTTTACACAAGGCGTCGTTAAGTTGATCAAAAACGGCGAGAGCGTCAAAGGCGTTGCCGCCTCTATCTCTCTCTCTCTTTCAATCGCGTCTACAGACCGTCCATCTTCTTGCCTAAATCCGAGGCCGTTCGCCCGTCGCCGGAGGTGATCGTGTCCTTAAACGAACCCCCACCTGGAACCATCGGTAACACGTGCTCTTGGTGAGGCACCATGATGTCCAACAAGTACGGCCCCGGCGTGTTCACCATGCGTTCAATCGCGCCTTTCAATTCGCTCATTTTCGTCACTCTCTCCGCGGGGACGCGGAATCCTTTTGCGATGGTCACAAAGTCTGGGAAAATCATCGACTCGTCTTTCGTTTCGTGGTACTCTTCGTGGTCTGGAGACCCTAAGTACGTGTGTCCTCTATTCGATTTATAAAATCGGTCCTCCCATTGTACGACCATGCCTAAATATTGGTTGTTCAAAATGAAGCATTTGACCGGCAACTGCTCGGCGTGCAACGTCGCCAACTCTTGAATGTTCATGACGAAGGACCCGTCGCCGTCGATATCGACGACAACTTTATCCGGTCTCGCGGCGGCGGCACCAATAGCTGCGGGTAAACCAAAGCCCATGGAACCTAAACCACCGCTCGATAACCAATTTCTCGGTTCGTCGAACAAATAGTGCTGCGCGGCCCACATTTGATGCTGACCGACGCCGGTGGAAATCACCGCCTCGCCGTTGGTCACTTCGTACAACAACTGAATAGCCGCTTGCGGTGAAATCTCGTCGTTTTGCAAGTTTGGCATCGGGAATGGGTGCAACTTCTTTTGTTCGTTGCATTCGTTTCGCCAGGCGGAAAAGTCCGGTAAGTTTGTCTCTCTGCTCATTTTCTCGTTCAACAATCTCAACGCCGGTTTGATGTTTGAAAAGATGGAACAGTGCGGTTTTTTGTTCTTGCCGATTTCAGCCGGGTCAATGTCCACGTGCACGATGGACGCGCGAGAGGCAAAAGCGTCTAATTTACCAGTCACGCGATCGTCGAACCTAACGCCAAAGGCCAACATTAAATCGGCGTTATCGATGGCGTAGTTCGCGTACACCGCGCCGTGCATACCCAACATGCGCAAACTCAAATCGTCGCTCTCCGGGAACGCGCCTAAACCCATCAATGTCGAGCAAATCGGAATCCCAGCCTGTTTTGCAAACTGTGTCAGTTCGTCGGAGGCATCCAAGCAACCGCCACCGGAATAAATCACCGGCTTCTTCGCATTCTTGATCATCTCCATGACTTGGTCGATTTGCGGCGAACTCGGCGGAATCGGCAATCGAGACAAGTACCCGTTCAAACTCACTTTCGGCGACCAATACGGCACGCTCATTTGTTGCTGCACGTCTTTCGGGATGTCCACTAAAACCGGTCCGGGTCTTCCGCTCGCGGCTAAGAAAAACGCCTCGCGAATAATCCTCGGAATCTCCTCCACGTTCATCACCAAATAGTTATGTTTCGTAATCTGCCTCGTAATCTCCACGATCGGCGTCTCTTGGAACGCGTCCGTACCAATCATCGCTCTCGGTACTTGACCGGTAATCGCAACCATCGGCACCGAATCCAACAACGCGTCCGCTAACCCGGTGACTAAATTTGTCGCGCCCGGTCCACTCGTCGCGATGCACACGCCAATTTTCCCCGTGGCCTTTCCGTACCCTTCCGCGGCGAAGACCTCGCCTTGTTCGTGTCTGCACAACACGTTCCTGATCCCAGTCGTCGAACGCGTCAACGCTTGGTGAATTTCCATCGACGCGCCGCCTGGATACGCAAACACGCAATCCACGCCTTCTCTTTCCAACGCTTCGACCAAAATATCCGCGCCTTTCCTCGGTTCGTCGGCGGCGAATTGCGATACAAAGGTTTGATCCGTCGGGCGTTGCGAGGCCAAATTTTTCATCTGCGACGTCGACAACTGCATCTCGGTGAACTGCGACGGGGAGATAAACGCAGGCGTGAGATCAGATTGGCGTCCTTGAGACGAAGGTGGTTCGGAGACTGCTTTGTTTTGCAAAGCTCTTTTCCCGCCTCTTAATTTTTCACCCGCGATACCACTTTTGCCTCCTTTTTTGCCACCATCGGAAGGGTTTTTACTCGCATTGCATCGAATACCAACGCACGCTTTTTCTGCGCCTTTCCTCACCACTTTTATCCGCGTTCGAGAATCTTTCGAGGCGAGTAACCCTCTCCCGTTTTGTTGGTTCATCGTCATCTTTGTGCCGTTCGTGCGCGTGTTCGCGGTCGCGGCGGCGCAACGCATCAACGTCATTGTTCTTTCCAATTATATCTCAAGTAAAAGAATGCAACAACACAACAAAGAGAGTGACGCTCTACGTGTGCGTTTTGTGAGTACTATAATAAAACGAAAACAAAACAAAGAGAGCAGTAGTTTAAAAGCTCTCTCTCTCGCTCGCTCGTCTGCTTTTTGTTCTTTCTCGCGCTCTCTCAAAGTCTCGTCCTCTCTCACAAAGCGCAGCAGTGTGTGTAGAAAAGACACCCCAAAGCGCTTCAAAAGTGCGAGAAAAAAGACCGACGTTTTCCCTCTTTTTTTCAGCTTTCTTAAAGTTTAGGGTTTACATAAGACCCTAAATGAGTGGCTCGAGCGTGTGCTCCGGAGTCGTCACTCGAGAGAGAGAAAAGACAAGTCAGAAGGACGAACGCGCGACGATGGGGGTGGATGATCATCAGCAAAGGCGGCTTTGTGTACGCGGGAGGAGCACTCGAAGAAGTCGTTACTCTCTCTTCGAAAAAAGAAGCTTTTTTGAAGCGTCTTCTAAAGTCCTTTCTTCTCTCTTTTTCTTCGTCGTCTTTGTCGTCTTTGCACACAACGCGTTCGCGAACGGAGATTCTTCCCCGACGAAGAAGAAGAATCCAATCAAAGTTCTCGGGTACCTCCCAGACTGGCGAATCGCGAACGAAACAACCTCCGAAAGCATCATTTCCGCGTTGTGCGCGCGGACAGACGCGATCGTTCTCTTCTCCATCGAGGTGGACGAATTTGGACGGTTGGAGAAGCTGGACAGATTGCCGTCGGCGTTGAATCTCGAAAGGCTGAAAAATGCCAAGAAACGGTTCGAGTGCGAAATACACGTCGCGATAGGCGGATCGTCACGAACGAACGGTTTTGCAAAAGCGACGAGCACGAAAGCGATGCGAAAGGAATTCGTGAAATCGGTGTCCAGTTTCTTGTACGAACAGTACGAGGATATCTTTGACGGGATCGATTTGAACTGGTCGTACCCGAACGACGAGACGGAGTGGCGGAATCTGGGAAAGTTCGCGAAAGCGTTGAAGAAGGATTTTCGGGAGCACGACAGGACGAAGAAGATAAGCATTGCGTATTACCCGAACGAAAACCAGGAGCAGATATTGGAGATGTTGGAATGTTCGGAGTTCGCGGATGGTTTACACGCGATGGCGTACGATTTGGACGATCGAGACGGGCACGCGAATTTGAAGTTTGCGACGCAGACGTTGAATTACGCGCAGGATTCGTTCACGGGGGGGAAGATTATGCGGCTCGGTGTGCCGTTTTACGGCAGGTCGATACCGGAAGATGCATCGACGGCTCCGGAGTGGCGGCCGTACGGGGACGTACTGCGAGATAATGAGTACGAATTGAAGGACGAAACGAACGTGGCAAAATCGAAAGACGGCGTCGAGGTGTGGTTCAACGGCAAAGATTTAATCAGGAAGAAAGTGGAGATGTGCCGATTGTTTGAAGACGTGTGTGAAGGTATATTCGTCTGGGAGTTAGGACAGGACGTATCGATGAGCGATATCGAAGACGACGAGGAAGAAGAGGGAAATAGCAAGAAGATTGATTTCCGGACGCGTCGCGAGAAATCTCTTTTAGCCGCGTTGACCCGAGCCGCTTGGGGCGACGAGAAATACGACGAAATGTTAGCAAAAGAGATGCAGTTTTATGAAGAAGATGAGAAGAAGAGAAAGAAGAATGCGGAAAAGGAGGAGGAGAAGAAGGATGAGCTTTAATTTTTTATATAAAATATTTATACGATACGAGTACTCTTTTACCTGGTGCGCTACTACAGCTTCCAATGCTTCGACGACGCCTCTAAGTAGGATTGTAAAATCTCTCTGACTTTCTTTCGGTACCGTTTCGCCTCTTCCATTCGTCGCGCGGACGTCGTCGGATCTCCTTTTTCCTTGTTGTTTTCTTCTCCTTTGCCTATTTTTTCTTCCGATTCGTCGGTTTCATCTAAATGTTTCAAAGCCGTTTCAATGGCACGTTTCAATCCTCTATTTTCTAAACGTCGATGGTCGGTGACGATTTCATCCGCGTCGACGGTATTCTTTTTACTCCTCCCAAACGAAGAAAACAATCTTCCTTTTTTCCGTTGATTCGCGCGTTCTTGCTTAGAAATTCTCTCCGCAGGTGTTAACGCTAACGTTTCTTTAACCCCTAATAACGCTCTCAGCTCCATCGCCAACTGTTCGCCTTGCATGCCTAAAATCCGCAACGCCTCTCTCACCTCGGGATCGCCGGAGAACGCGCTCGCACCTTTTTTAGCGTTTTCCAAATCTAACTGAACGATTTTCGGTAACCGTTTCAAATCTAAGCAACTCGAGTACGTTTTCGTATCTTCGTCGTCGCTCCAAACGAACGGTAAAATCGTGCTCATCACGTCCTCGTCGACGAATCCGTACGTGAAAAAAGCTCGCTCTAAATTTTCAACGCCGTAGGTTATTTTAATCTCGTCTTCGCTGGTCATATTGTCTTCAATTTTGGAAGGCACGCGTAACTCCACGGATTTCAAATCGTTCGAGAGTTGATACCGCGCGTTTGGTTTCTTCGTGGAGTGATTACACGCATCCACCAGAGGGACTAACGCTTCGACAATGACTCGACCGTTTTCGATAGGAATGGTCAGCGCTCGCGTCCAAAACAAAGCCTTCGCCCACAAAAATTCCTCGAAAGAAAGCGGAGAAGTATCGTTGGCGTTTCCCCCGAACAAACTCACAAAAACACTCGAAGACGAGGACGGTATGATCTCTTTCAGTTTTGGCAACACGTTCGCATCGAACGCGTCCTTCACCACAGTTTCGTATTCTTCCTTCAATCTCGCCTTCTGCGTCTTCACCATCTCGTACAACACCGTCCCTTTCAATCCTCTCTCAATCTCTCGTTCCGTCCAAAACATTGGCACTAAATCCATCCTCCTCGGTAAAAAATCCACGTACGCTTTCCACCCGCTCTCGCTTTTCAATCTTCTCTGCGCTAAAACAAACATCTGCGTCGCTTGTCGAGTGTCGATTTTGTTCTCGTCCAACATCTTCGTAAACGTCTCGCCCAAATCTTCGTCGCTCGCCGCCGTGGACGCGGAGACGATGTACGCATCCGGGACGTTCAAAACGATCGTTTCCCCGGACTCTTTTCTCACCGAACGTCGTTTTTCTTTCCTCGATATTTCGCCGTCGCTAAAGAGACCAAAATGAACGGGAGCATCTGCCGATTTGAGCGGTTTCGCGTGCGCTAAAATTCTATTCTCGTCGCCCAGAAAATGGTGCAATTTGGCAACCTTTTCGTGCGGCGTTAAACTCGATCTATCGTCTCTCGGATCTTTCGCGAGACGATCGTTCTCGTCGTTCTCGTCACTCGTCGGTAACGAATAATAGGCGAGCGCGCCCCCTAACGCCGCTAACCCGCCCCCGAGGAAACGACGATGCTGTTCAGAAGAACTTTTCCCCGCGTTGTTTGGGGAAACCGTTGAGAATGATTTCGAAGAAGAACACCCCCGATAAGCGGCGTTGCTGATGCTATTGCTGCTCCTTTTTCCATGAAGAAACAACGACGAGAACAACAGCAACGCTTTCTTGCCGTCGTTGGAGGTGTAGTTGTGGTTTTTTATGAGCAAGAGCCGCTTGAAAAACATCTCGTCAGCAGGCAAAATCTGAAGCAAATTCGTGAGAGCAACAGGGAAGCGATGTATTGACGCGCGGTGCTAAGTACCCAGGAGTAGTTTAATAAGAATACGAATAACAATAAGAATACAAATGCTAGTAGAAGATTAATTCGGAGCAGCAGCAACAGCAGCAGCATTAGGTCTCTTCTGCTTCTTCTTCTTCTTCTCTTTTGGTTTCACGACGAATCGAACCCCGTCTCTCGGCGACGCTCTCGTGCCGCACTCCACTCGCAAACGCGTGGTTTCCATCTTTTCCTTGGCGACTTTCCCGCGCATTTTCGACCACTTTTCGCTCTCTCGTCTCGTCTCGGAAACGATTTTGACCAGATTCTTCTTCAAACTTTTGTCGATGGTGACGCCAATCGGCGCGTTTTCAATCAACTCGGCGTTGAACAAAATCGGCGGCTTTTTCTTCTTTTCGGAAGATTTGCGCTGGAGGAGAAGAGCGAAAGAAGAAGAGGAGGAGGAGGTGGAGGAGGAGGACAACAGTGCTGCTTCTTTATCGCTTTTTTGCGCCAACTCGATAATTTTCCTCCAAAACAGTTTCTTTTCCTCGTCGGTGCACTCCGCGGTGACGGCGTTGACTAATTCGCACGCCCCTGAAATATCGCCGAGTTCAGTGACAATCACGTCCAACGCTTCAAGCACGCGTCCGTTCCTCGCTAACGCGTGCGCGTACGCGTCTGGGACGTAACAGTACGTTTCATTTGGATCGTTCAAATTTCCAGAGAAGAACTTCTTCGTTTGGGCGTCAAAAATGTCCTTCTTCTCTCTTCTCGAAAGCTCTAAAGGTAACTGGTCTGGAATAAACCTCGCGGATTTGACCAATCGCGACAACAACTCTTTCGGGTTCCTTTGCGCCGTGAGTCGACACACCGCTTCGTGATGCATGTGATACCGATCCGGATCGAGGTCGCACAACGCTTCGAGATACTTAAGTTGAGCGTCTCGTCGCTCGGATTCGTCGGTAAACTCGTCGCATCGGTCGAGTTCGGAAAGCACGATCGAGTCCGGGATGATGGCGTCCTCCGCCGCTACTTGTTTCTCGCTCATATCGCTGAGGTGGTGACGGTGGTGATGGTAAAAATCATTACTCTTACACTCGCACGCCGCGAAAACTTTCGCCGCTTTCACTGCATCCGCCACGAACAATTCACCGATTTTATCAATCGGGACTGAGCCACCTAAATTTCTCCGGTCGATGAAATCCAACGCCGAAATCGTCGGCGGTCGACCGTTCGAGAGATACGCTTCCAACGCTCGATCAACTTTACCGTCCATGACGTACAATTCTGCCAACGCTTCGTCTAATATCGATTGCGTTTCGCCAATCATCGTGCTGTAAGGCATGACGCTGGACTCCTCGAAGTTGTTCATGGAAGACGTGGACGCTACTTCTTGAATGGAATCTTCTTTGCTACCTTGACGACGACGATGATAGTGATGCTCATCGTCCAAGAATCCATCAATCGACTGCGCCGAAATCATTCGTCTCACTCTCGCTGCTTTCAAACGAACTTCTCTCGTCAAAGCACCGACGTCAAAACATTTTGCCGGCCACGTTTTCACTAAAGCTAAAAACGTTGGCTGCGTCTCCGGGTCGCTCAACGTCGCCATCAAGATGAGTTCGTAAGTCGACCGTTTCAGAGGCGCTTCTCCATCCGCATCGCTACTACCGGAAGTTACGGGAACGTAAAACGCTAAATCGCCGAGTTTGTTCACCGAGGCAAACTTCTTCGCCCAAAAGCGCCACTTCTCCGGATTTCTCCCCAACGCGCGCGGGCATCTCTTGGCTGCCAAGGCGTAGTTTTGAGCGTCAAACGCGCGCGTGACGGACGCTTCTGCTACAGCTAACGCCGCGCCTTTGCGAAGTTCACCTAAGTGCTCGTATTTTTCGCATATATCTAGCGCTGAATCGTCGTCGTTATCTTTTTGCCGACGGAGCGCGTCGAATACGGTGTCTTGCGCGGACCGTTGTTTAGCGATTAAAACAACCTCCGAGGACGCGACGAGGTATTCGTGCTGCTTTGATAACAACGAGATGGATTTCAAGTTCGATGCAGATGATGTCGAGAAAGAAGAAGACGTTGAATCCGTAGGTTGGTAATGCGACATGCTCACCGTGTTTGGCGATATCACCGGACCAAATACGACGTCCGAGCCTGAAGATGACGTCGTTAAAGGCAAGGCGTCAATCCAAGATGCCTCGTCGCGCCAATCCGCGATGCGGAGTTCGACATTTGACAACGATACTGATTTCTTCTCGACTTCGTCGTTATCGTTGTCGTCTTCTTCTCTCGGAGGCCACCATGCTAAAAGTACCAATTTTTTGCTCGCGTACGGCGCGATACCGCACACCAAATACGGCGTTTGGAAAGTCGCACAAATCTCCACCCGTTTGACCGTATTATCGCTCTTCAGAGGCGGCGTTCCACTTCTTAATAATCCAGTGGTGATGGTGTTCTTGTTGTTCCCGCCGCCCGAGCTGCTAGTACTTCGCGCTATGCTTTCGATTAACGCAGCCGCTGCGTTTTTACTACCGCCCGCGTTGTTGTTCTTGCTATTACTATTTTCTGTTGTCGAGTTAGTTCCGTTACCGGTACCACCGCCGTTACTACTTTGTCGAATCCGAAACACGACCACGGCGTCTGCCCATGCCAACATCAACTCCGCGGACCCTTCCGTCGTGACTGTCTTATCGTTCCACGCGAATACCGGATCTCGTTGCGAGAACCTCGCTTTCGATCCTGGCGGTTTCTCCCACCTCGCTAATCCAACCGGCGCGGTCGCGTCTCGCAATCGCACGCCCGCGTTGGAGGCCCACGCTAAGACGTTGTGTCGCCAGGCTACGGCTCTGATTGGACCGTCGTTCTTTTGTAAGACGATCGTCTTTGCTTTTGTCATTTGCGAGGCGTTTTTTGTGTTCGCGAAACAGTGCAAAACCAATTCCGAGGACTGACGTCCTCCAAACATGACGAACCGGTTCCTTCGACTGGCGAAATTCGGGTCGATGACGCAACAGTTTACGGAAGATTTGTGCGTGACAGCTAAGGTCTCGCCGTCCACGTCATCGTGCACGCGAATTACTTTTTTCTTCTTCTTCGCGTTTATCAACTTTGGCGTCTTTGGAGCGCCATCGTCGTCGTCGTCGTCATCGTCATCGTCATCGTCGTCGTCGTCGACGACGACCACGTGTCTAACTCTCACCGTCCCGTTCGCCGAAGAAGAGCACAAAAACGTCCCGGTGGCATCAAACGAGATGCACGTGATGCTATTGTATTTGTTGTTGTTGTTGTTGTTGTTCTCGTTGTTTTTGTCGTCGCCGTCGTCATCATCATCATCTTCGGAGGACTCTCTTTTAAACAGCGCCACCCGTTCACCCGTCTCGGCATCCGCGACGAGCAAATCCCCGTTTGCAAATCCAAACGCGCACGCGACGCCGTTTTGCGACGCGCACGTTATCCTCGTTGTCGCTTCTCTATCATCGCCGTCAACATTTTCATCGTCGTCGGTCCCCGCTCCTCCTTTTCCTCCTCCTTTTCGCATCATCATCTGCGATATCGCTTTCGCGTACTTGAACGGTCGCCGTCTCATCTTCTTTTCCTCTTCGTTTTCGTTTTCTTCTTCTTCTTTCTCACACATTCTTTCCTCGTCGTCCGAAACATCGTCGCCGGCGCCAGAAGGAGTTCTAGGAGGAATAGTGTTGGGAACATTCTCACTGTCCGTCCTATTATTATTCATTAATAAACTTCTGTTCGTCGCGTCTCTGATCGCGTTCAGTTGTTTCAGCAGCTCCATGACTTTGTTTTCTTTCTGAGTCTTCTTTCTTTTCGCCTCGATATCCCACGCAAAGTGTGTTGTTATGTCAAGAACAGCGCGGAATGCATCTCCAATGCGCTTAGGGGTGATGCATCGATTTTCTTTTACTCTTTCTAAAGACTTTACAAACGCGCATAAAAGAGCTCTCTCATTCGTATTCACGCTTTTGCATCGTCATCTTTTTGCCGTCGGTGTGGTGGTCGTCTTTACGCATCGTTTTGTCTTCGCGTCGTCATCCTTTTCGCGTTTATGTGTTACTCTTTGTCGTTCAATTCGCGCAATTCGCCGCAGAAATATATGGAGATTTTCGCGCGTTACATTCGTCATTAAGAGTAGGAAACGGGTCGCGAAACGATGAAGAAGAAGAAGAAAGAAGACGAGGACGACGACAGAGAGACTTCTTTATTCAATCCTAGGGGTATCGATGCAAAAAATGCTCCTAAGATAGAGCGAACGTTTCCGACGGTGATGGAAAAGAAACGAGGACGAATAGTCTCCGTGTCCGGATTCTCGAGCGAGTGCGAGGACGTTTTGCACGAGGCGAGAGCGAGAGCGAGAAAGTTTGACGATACTAGTAACAACAAGAATAACGAGTTGGAAAAGAAACGAGCGTTCGTTTTGAGAGAGAGTGTACTCGGTGCAGAAGAGGAAAAGGAAAAGGAACGAATTCAATTCCCGCTGACCACCATCGGGGAGGATTTTTCGATTGGGCAGTCGAACGCGAAGAAAGAGGGAAAGGCGATGAAAGTGCGAGGACAGAGAAACGAGTGCTTAGAAAACACGAACTCGCAGGCGCAGATAACCACGACCATGTCCATGATGAAATGGCACACGAAAGTTATGCCGCCTCGATTGAGAAGGGAGATTGATTTAGCGAGCGTCGCGAGGCATCCGGTGAGGGCGAAGAGAAGAGGGAGAGAAGAAGACAAAGACAAAGAAGACGCGAAGAAGACAAAGAAAAAGAAGAGTGAAAAAAGTAAGAGTAACGTTATTCTCCACGTGGAAGTGTACGATAATTGGCAGTTTGTGAGGTATCCGAAACTGAATTGCGAGGTTTTAGTGCACGGCGATACCCGATTGACGCAGTTGAAAGACGAGATTGAGTGTTTGGCAGATTACAGGCAAGCGGCGGTCAATCACGGGTTGGTAAACGATTTGAGAAAAAAGAGCGACGATGATAACGGCACTGGGAAGAAGCGAAAGGAGAAAGAGAAAGCGAGGAGTAGCAAACACATCGGATACAAAGAAGCGAACGAGGCGAACGAGAGCGGATTTTTCTTCATCGAGAATGTGTTTTACGACGATTTGAGGAGCAAGAACAGCGTCAGTTTATCGAAAGGTATCGTGGACGCGTCGAAGAAGTGTTTCATTCGATGTCCTGGGATGAAATTGGACGATAGCGATGAAGATCAAGGAGGCGAAGAAGAAAACGGAAAGGGAAAGGGAAAAGAAAACGGCGCGTCAATAAAGAAAAAGACAAAGGAGAAAATCAAACCGTCCAATTTTACGAGCCGCGACATGCGCGAGACAACGTTTAGCGATTTAGAAATCATCCCGGGAAAATCGTATTTGTACAGACATCAAGGATCGTGCGATCACATCCTTCGGTTTCGCGACGTGCGAGTGGCAAACATGGACTTGGAAACCGCGAAACTCTCAGGCGAACACTATCCAATCGTCATCTCGGAAGCCAGGAAGATGCGGAAACCGTGCATGTGCTGCGAGATTCACGACGCGACTACGACGGCGTATGGCGATAATATGGCGGTATGTTCGCCATTCTTTTGGTGCGATTCGTGTTTTAATGCCGCGCATCCAACCGAAGAAGAGAAGAAAGGGACGGAAACGTACCCGTACTTTTTTGAATAGAATAGAAACGCGCGTTTAGTTTTTTTAGTAGTTCTTGCATTTTTAGGTACTCGCGGCGCATCACGATCACTCATACTTTTTTACGGCTTTACTTTGCGTCATCAATATCGTAATTTCCGCTGTTATCGATCAAGCACGGCGTTGCTCGAGGCTTGTGCGGCTTCACCCCTTCCTCCGCCGCTACCGCTACTAAACCGATGCGTTCGGTCACCCCGCAGTTGCCGTGCGACATGCCCGCCTTGGCGCACATCGACTTGGACGACGCGCCAAGTTGCACCGCGCTGACAAACTGTAACTTCACGTCGTTCGGGTGTAAACCAGTCGCTGCGCCAATTTTCCTTCTCAAATCGTTCTTCGAATCCTCCTCCTTCACGGCGATCGGAATGAGAGTACCTTTCTCGCCCCACGGACCTTTGTGAATCATCTGTGTGGTTGTGTGGTTGGTCAAAGACGTGAAAGAAAGAAAATTTTAAGAAAAAAAAACGCTCCTAATAAAAGTCGCTTTTACTCAAAGCCACCCCGGTGGTTTACGTGCAAAACCGCGGGTCGTCGTCGCACCATCCACCCGCATTATCGTCGCGGCGCCAAAATCGCATTTGCGCGCGTACACGCGTGCGCGCACATGCACACATCCAAACTTGCGAATGAGAGAAAGAGAAAAAAAAAGGCGTTACGAACAAAAAGAAAAGAATCTCCCCAAACCCTTCGAAAGCTTTGTCGTGTGCGCGCGCGTACCTTAACTTCTGTCGTTCCACCCATGATGATGAGAACGAGTGCAAGTGGCACTAAATACTATCGTCGTTAAAGTGTGTATGTGTATACCTTTCGCGGGCAAAAGCAGTCTCTTCTTTTGTGAGCTTTTTAAAGTGGCGAGTGGAGTATTTTTTTCACATCATCGGAAAAAATCGAACACACAGACTGAGACAACAAAACCCCATTTGCTGTGTGGCAAAGAAAAGGAATAATAATGGGGAAGAACCTCTCCGGCGCGCAGAAGAGGAAGAAGAAAAAGGAGAGGGAAAAAGCTGCAGCGGAGGCTCGAGCGGATATGGAGCGGTTGAAGCTTGGACCGACGAAGTTGTGGACCGGATTGGTGGTGCATCACAAGGATGTGTTTGTCTCGCATGTGATTTCGAAATTGAATAGGACAGATCGGTTTTTCTTTTCAAAGGTGAATAGAGAGAGTTGGAGTGTGCTTGCGTACGCAGGGGTAGAGCTATTATTGAAATTACAATGGTGTGTTCACGAATGTTCATCCATCTCGACGTTGGAATGGGCGTGGAATAACACAGGTTGGGGAGAGAAAAGTATAAGTGGAAGAGTGAGAGATCAAGCCTGGTTTTGCTGGCAAGTTGCTTGTACGAACAAACTCGAGTTTCTCAAGTGGGCGAGAGATGTAAAACATTGCGAGTGGGATGAAAAGACGATTCTTCAGGCAGCAGATAAAGGTAATCTCGAGATGCTGAAGTATTGCTTTGACAATGATTGTCCGTGTGATGAAGAAAAGTCGTGTGAACTAGCTGCTGATGGAGGACACCTCGACTGTCTTCGATTTCTTTTCGACAAACTGAAACCTTCGCGAAAGACGGAAAAAGAAGCGGCAGGACAAGCAGCATGCGGTGGTCACATGGACATGTTGAAATATTTCGTCGAAGAAAGAAAGATATCTGATGAGGTGAAGAGTGACTGCGTGGGAAACGCTACAATGTATGGCCAACTCGATTGCCTCAAATACTTAGTCGAAGAGGCGAGAGCGCCTCTTACCGACTGGCGAGACATCGCTTTCGCTCGGTATAACGAGCATACCGAGTGCGAAAACTACTTGCGAGAGAAAGGGTGCCCAGAACCAACGGACGAAGAATACACCACATATTGTACAGTGAGGCACCGAATAGAAGAAGAAGCACGGCGGCAGAACAGCAGAGAGTGAGAGATTTTGTTTTCACCTTTAAAGAGACACGCACACAGAGACACACACTTGACCAAAACTGCCCTCACAAAGTTTTCCCCCACTTTCCGTATATGACTTCGCTCGTCCTCGGTTCTTCGTTCCGTTTTTGCTGCCGTCAATTATTCACGAGAACAACGAAAACAAAAACTACATCTACGGCGCGAAGGAGAGCCGCAATCTTTTCCTCTTCTTCCTCGATGAAGAATAAGAGGAGTAGTATTAAGAGGAGAAACCAAAACGAAGAAAATTGGAAGTCGTTACGAACGACGAGAGATGATTTGAGTTTAGATCGAACGCTGCCGACTGGACAATCGTTTCGATGGCAGAAAGTAGAAGAATACGATGAGAATGATGAGAATGAAAAGAAGTATTCGACGTACGTGGGCGTTATCGGTCGAAGAGTGGTTCAGATTCGAGAGCGAATGGAATTCGAAGAGGAGGAGGAAAAATCTTATGAAACAACAACCATCGAGTTTCGCGTGTTGAATACTAACGAGAGCAACATTTGCAAAAACGAGGATAAAGAGAACGGAGAACAAGAAGAAGAGCAAGTCACGAAGGACGTGCGAGCGTATTTTAACCTAGACGACCCGATTCCTTTGAAAGACTTATTCGAGCAATTCTCGAAAGCGGATCCGTACCGGTTCGGACGGCTGAGCGCGTACGTGCGAGGCGCGAGGACGCTCCGGCAACCACCCGCGGAATGTTTGATTTCGTTCGTTTGTTCGAGCAATAACAACATAGCGAGGATTAAAAAGATGGTGGAGAGTTTGTGCGAGAAGTACGGGGAGGAGTTGGTGTGCAATGTTAGTAGTAGAAGTAGTAGTAGGAGTAGTGGTAGTAGTGGTAGGGACGACGACGAAGAGGACGAGGTGAACGACAAAGAAGAGATAAACGAGAGTAAAATCTATCACGCGTTTCCAACCGTCGAGCAGTTGGCAGAAAAATGCGACGAACAAACGTTGCGTGATTTAGGATTTGGATACAGAGCAAAATTCATCCCAGCCATGGCGAAAGAACTCGTCAAACGAGGCGGCGAGGCGTACTTACTGAAATTAAGGGACGCGCCGCAAACGGAAGAAGAGAAGTACAGAGCGATTACGGAATTGACGAGTTTACCGGGCGTCGGTCCGAAAGTCGCCGGGTGCGCGGCTTTGTTTTCTTTGGATAAGAAGAGCGTCGTGCCGGTAGACACGCACGTCTGGCAGCTCGCAAGAGAACATTTCGATCCAAACGGAGAGTTAGCGAGCATGGAAACGACGGCTTCGACGACGAAAGGAAGCGCGAACGAAGAAGAAGCAGAACAACAACGACACAAAGAATCATCCACGCCAACGACCCCGACAAAACAAAAGGACAAACCACTCTCCATAACCCCGAAAATGATGAAAAGATGCGAGGAAATGCTCGTCTCCATCTACGGCGCGTACGCCGGTTACGCGCACACCGCGTTATTCGTCGCCGAACTCCCAACCGTTCGCGAGAGTTTACCCGAACATCTCCGCACGCCGACGAAAGCGGATAAAAAACGAGGAGAGAAGAACGGCGAAAAGAAGCCTGAAAAGAAGAAGAGAAAGTTTTTAAAGGTCGACGGCGAGAACAAGAGCGATGATGATGGCGCGTAATATGTATAATAGCTCAGAGAAAGACATATTGTTATTCGTGCATTTATGCACTCAGAATAGAAATACACGCATAGATAGACACACAGAGAGAGAGAGAGAGAGAGAGAAAGAGAGAGATGTTATTCGCTAATCGTTTATTCAATAATGAAAGATGGTATCTCTCGCTCGCTCGTAAAATTTTCCTCTCTCTGTGAGTCTCACTACAAAAGCAGACAACTAAATTTGGATAAATGCGTCACAATTTGACGCGTACCCGACGACGACGTAAACGACGACGATGCGATCTACCACCCCCACGAACAACTCGTTCACGACCACGACCACGACCACGACGCTCCGTAGTAAACGCATTACTGTTCACAGATGTTGTGTAACCCGGGGCGGCGGCAGAAGCGCTGAAAGGTCGTCGTCGTCGTCACCATCCTCTCGCGCGCTTTCGATGACGATGCTGTCGAAGAAAAAGAGCGAAAGAAAAGCTGCTTTCGTTCGCGCGACGACGCAAAGCAGAGCACCGGCGATTTCCAACCCGGACGTGGTCCGAGACGTCGTGAAATCCATGGACGACATCGAAGACGAAACGGGGGAAAAGATTAGTAATTTAGAGGCTGTCGTTCTCGACTATTCTTTGGGATACACGGAAAAGTTGTTAAAAATCAACCAATTTTTCAAATCCAATCCTCTCGAGTTAGCCGCGCGATGTGGGGAAGTCATCGCGCAATTTTCATCCGTTCTTGCAATTTGGAAGTACGAAGATGCGATGGACATCCCGTTGGAGAAAAGAACGCGGGCGGGGAAGTTGAGAGACGTGGTGGCGAAGCTCGGTCCGGTGTTCGTGAAGTTGGCGCAGACCTTGTCGACGAGGCCGGATATTATCGGGGAGGAAGCCGCGGACGCGTTGATGACGTTGCAGCAAGACGTGAAGCAGTTTGATTCTGAGGTGGCGTTTCAGACGATACGGGAAGAGTTGATTAATAGAGGGAGTTTGAGGTTTATTAAGGACATCGTCGGAGGCGATCCGGAGACGAGTTTGTATTCGGAGTTTAAGGAAAAGCCAATCGCGGCGGCATCGATTGGTCAGGTGTACGAGGCGCGGTTACACGACGCGCAAAAGACGAAAGTGGCGGTGAAGGTGCAAAGACCTGGGATGGTACGAAGAATCGCGTTAGATTGTACGGTGATTCGATTACTGTTGACGTGGTTGGAAGAATCCGGCGCGAACGGGAGCGAGGATTTGCCGTTTATCATAGACGAAGTCGGCGCTGGGATTTTTAGAGAGTTGGATTACACCTTAGAAGCGAGGAACGCGAAAGCGTTCAAAAGATCGTTGAAGTTTTTACCGTACGTGAAAATTCCTCGCTCGTGGGATAACTTGACCTCCACGAGAGTTTTGACGCAAGAGTTCATCAGCGGGAGACCGATGAAGAAATTAAACCTGGACGAGCAAAGAAAAATGGTTCGCATGGGTGTCGAGTGCTCGTCCGCGCAGTTGTTTCGAACCGGATTAGTCCACGCCGATCCTCACGAAGGGAACATGTTGTATACGGACCAAGGCCAATTGGCTTTGATTGATTTTGGTTTGATTTGCGAAGTGAACAACGCGCAGCAAGAAGCGATGGCGTCGTGCATTTTGAACATCTTAAACGCGCAGTGGGACGATTTAATCGATAACTTACGCATCATGGGTATGCTCCCCGATAAAGCGCAAATTTGGAAAGATGAAAACGGAAACGTGGCGGATTACACCTCCGACCCGGGAAAATGGTACGTCATCACCGACGATGAGTTTCGTCGGGCGTTTCGAGAAGCCATGGACGGACCGGACGGGATGGAAAAGAAACAAAGGAACAACTTTACAGAGTTAGTCGTCGATTTGACGAAAATTTCCACTCAATATAGGTTTAACTTACCTCCGTACATGGTTTTCGTCATCCGATCGTTGACGACGCTCGATTTCTGCGCGGTGAGAACCGGCGCGAACATGTACGAAGTCGCCGCGCCGACGGCTCTTTTCCGCGCGTTATCGCCGCGAACGGCGTACGGTAAACAAGTTTTAGAACGCACCATTATGGACGAAGAAACAGGCGACATCGATTGGCAAAAGTTCCTGGACCTTTCGAGACAAGCTTCCGGGAACTCGGCCTCGAGCACCGCCTCGGAGTCCGAACGTTCGGACGCGCAAGACTCGGTCGAAAAGCTCGGAGGCGAGTTATTAAACTCCTCCGCGGGAAGCTCCTTGCGCTCCATCATCTACAAAGCCTCTCCGAAAAACTTAACTCCGCCGAAAGAAATCCAGAAGCAGCTCATCCAATTAGCCATCCAACACTACGCCAAAGTCATCGCCGAATTCAGCATCCGCACCGCCGTCTCCAACGCCTTCGCCTTCCTCACCAAAGCGAACGGAATGAGTCAAGGGGAAAACAACGAAGCCGACGAAGAGTGCGAAATAAACTTCGACGACCCTGACCTCATTCTCGATTGCAAAACGCAGTTAGCAAAAAGAAGACAAAAAATCGGCTTGATGTTGTTGCGGAAACAGTTGTTTCAATCCGGCGGTTTGTGGACGTTTACGAAAATCTTCCTCGCTTTGATTTGGGCGTTTACGAACGGCGTGTTCTTAGGCTTGATACGGAAGTTTTTTTCCTCCTCAAACTCCTCCTCCCCAAACTCCTCCTCCTCCTCCTCCGAGGAAAACCGAGGAGAAGATTCTTCGTTGACGACGACGGCGACGGTCGCCACCACCCCCGCGTAGCAGTTTCTCATAAAATCTGACATCCGCGTATGTAATAGAGGACATTAGAGCACATGAAAGTTGTTAATTTTTATCTATTCGTCCACAAAAAAAAACGTAAAAATGGCGACTTTAGCGGAGACTTTAGCGGACCCATCGAGACCGTCGTTTCTTTTCGGTACGTTTATTCTTCTTAGTAGTATTACTCTCTTTTGTATATCTCACGACAAAAAGATCGAGCAGATCTGCTCCTTTCTCTCGTTTAAACTCGCGCTCTTTTCTTTCTCTGCAATAAGTGATGATATTCGTAAACGTTCGATTGGAAATGATGGATTTCTCTCTGCGCTCGCTTTTGGATATGGTGATGATGATTAAAGAATTCATTCGCGCACTCCTCTCTCAGAAGGCAATAATTGCTTCAAAAGAAGACGAGAAAAAGAACAGAGAGGGCGTTCAGAGTCTCTCCCCTTGTTGCTCCCAAAAAGATCGATCCTCTTCTTCTCGTTTACGAATAATGTCTTTATCGCTTTTTTCTTGACTGATGATTGAATTTCTCACTCTCTCTCTAAAAGGCCTGACCCCGCCCTTAGAAGGCGCTTCGGACGAGGAAACGTTACAACACGCGGAAAAATTCATGAACAAATCTCGCTCACTCGCCGTGGACGGGTACATCGTGTACGACATTCAAGACGAGGAAGGTAGGACTGAAATGGCGAGACCGTTTCCGTTTCGAAAGCTTGGAGATCCGGCGGCGTTTGCCACCGTGTTGGAGCGAGTCTCCGGAGGGAGGGCCTCGGTGGTGTATAAGTGCGTGGCGGAGAGCGATAAGGCGTCGTTTAACGAGTGGTTGAGTCACGCGGTTGAGAAGTCCAAGAACATGTGTTTTAATTTTGTCGGTGGGGCGACGCACAGTAAAGAGTATAAAGGACCGACGATTCCAGACGCGGCGGATTTGTTGACGAAACAATTGAAAGGCCACTTTGGCGGCGTGACGATCGCGGAAAGGCACGAAAAGAAAGGAAATGAACACGAAACGTTGTTGAAGAAGCAAAGTTTAGGCGCGGAGTGGTTTATCACGCAAGCTATTTACGATCAACAGCCGACGATTAAGTTAATCAACGATTACGGCAAGTTGTGCAAAGAGCGAAACGTGAAACCGGTGAAGATCATTTTAACATTCGCGCCGTGCGGGAGAGAGAAAACGATGAACTTTATAAAATGGTTAGGTGTACGAGTCCCGGAATGGGTCGAGCAGAGAATATTTAGCGAAGACGCGACGCCGGCGAAAACGCCTCTGAACAAATCGCCGGTGGAAAGATCCGTTGACATTTTGTGCGACATGTGCGAAGATATTTTGGAGCAAACGAAAGACAGCGGAGTCCCGTTAGGCGTGTCCGTGGAATCGGTTTCCATCTTTAAAAACGAAGTCGAAGCCGCGCACGAGTTGTTCAGGCGATGTCAGCACATCGCGTTGGACTTTTTTAAGAGACCGTGGAGAGTGAACGTAGAGTTGATTGACGATAAGAATAGAAAGACGAATGACGCTAAGAAAAAGACGAATGTTGCGAAGACAACCGAAGGAGGAGTTTTAGGCGAAAATTCCACGCGCAACATCAACCCGTTGATCACAACTCTAGCCGCCGTCGTCGGCTTACTCGTCGGTCGTTTGGCAAAACCTTAATCAAACAGAGACTGAGATAAGAATGAACATCAACAACTACAATAACACGGCCGTCGTCATTACATTATAGCAGAAGAAGAAGAGGTAAAACAAGACGAGAACGAAACGACGGGTAACGCGTAATACGAATACTAATGACCAATCACATCACATCATTCAAATCGAACGACGACGTACTAAAAGCCATCATCAAACCACGCTTTTCTGCACAAACACAAACACTCCTCTCAATACTGCGCTCTGTTTCTGCTGATGTGAACAGAGAGAAAAATTCTACGTCCTGTATTTCAACGCTTTTTTTCCTCTCTGACTGCTTGATTTCGCCGTCACAAATCCATCGCGAGAGAGACTCTTACGAGTATTTAATAAACATAACACATAAGCATGCCGTCATTCTTCGGCTTGGAAATTCCTCCGAACAACAAACCGATCAAGTTCCGCCCGGACGTGGCCACGACCGTGGTCGTCTGCCAAGCCGCGTTAGGGCAACCAGTAGTATCATCTTTGTCTTCTTCCACACCATCGGCGGCGGCGTCCATTTTCGTCCAAACTTCATCCGTGACCGGTGACGATGAAAACGACGAGAAGAAGACTAAAAAGAAACTCCTGTGCATTGGAACCTTGCGCGACGTGTCGTGCGAACAGTTTTCCTTCGGGACTGGGCTGACGTTCGCCAGCGGGGAGACGGTAACCGTGACGCAAAACGGGAAAGGGAGAGCGGTGTATTTAAGCGGGAGGATCGAGGAGGACGACGAGTTCGACGACGACGAGGATGATTCTGATGACGAAGATTTCAGCGACGACGAGGAAGACGACGACGAGTCGTCGGATGACGATGAACTCGATGAGTCAGACGACGATGATTTTGAGGAAGACGAGGATGAAAGCGAGAGCGATGGAGAGGATTTCATGAAGCGAGCGGCAAAGTTGGCGAAAGCGGCGGCGGAAGCGAGAGAAGAGGACGACGAAGACGATATGCCGGCGGTGAAGCTCGATCGAGCGAAGAAGAACAAGAACGAGAAAGAAGAGAGCGATGACGACGACGAGGACGAGTTCGCAGAGCTCGAGGATGGAGACGAGGATGATGGACCGAGTTCTTCGAGCGAAGAAGATGAGTCCGACGACGATGATGACGAGAGCGAAGAGGAAGAAGAAGAAAAATCGTCGTCTTCTTCGGACGATGAATCATCGGAAGATTCGGATTCGGAGCCTTCCTCTTCAGATGAAGGAGGGAAGAAGCGAAAGAGAGGTGGCGTAGACGAAAAAGCGGCGAAACATTTCGATAAGAAGAGTAGCGGTGGCAGAGGTGGCGGTAGAGGCGGAGGCAGAGGCAGAGGGGGCAGAGGCGGAGGCAGAGGCGGCGCCTTTAACAAACGCCGATGAATTAATTAAGTATTATTGCATAGAGAAAAGATTTATTATTGTTATTATTACCAATACATATGATTACTACATCAAACGGATTTTAAGTTGCTACGCCCATCTGCGCGATTTCGCCGCTCTCTCGCGCGCGCACGTTTTGAAACTCCCAGTTCTCCGGTAACGAATCCAAAATATCTCGAACACATTTCCCGAGCGCCTCGTACCCTCTCGGTTTGTCCGGATGCAAAGCGTCCTTCATCAAATCGTAATTTAACATCTTCGCATCGCTCTCTTCGTCGACAACCGTCAAAAACGCATCTGCGCACTCGCGATAATACACCATATCTCCTCCAACTTTCTCGTTTTCAATGCCTCTCTTCACGGCGTCGTTGACGAAATCAATCGCCTTGGTAAACACGTTCGGTAACGTAAACTGCCCTTTAAATGCTCTCGATTCTAAAGCGTCGGCGTCTGGTAAGCGTTGCGACGTCTCCATATCGTGAATGGACGCTTGCGGCGTGCCTGTCCACGCCCTCACATTTCTCAACCCTCTCGGTAAAATACCTAAAACTACGATTCTCGAGTTTGGAGACATCACTCGAATCTTTTCAATCACCGCTAAAATCCCCGCGACGGCGTTTGGAATCTCCTCGCGAATCGCGCGCACTTGCTCTTCGTTCAAGCACTCCTCGTCAGCTTTCTTCATCCTATTCGAATACTCCACTCCTAACCGGTACGCGCGTCCTAAATTATTCGTCCCAATCATCACCACGATGTCGTCCACGGTCGCTCTCGGAAACGCGCCGTGCGTCAACCGATACAGCGCGTGCGACGTCTCGTCCCCGCTAATCCCATTCACGAATACGTCGCGTTCATTCTCCACTCTCAGAGTTTTCATCAAAACTTCTCTGTTCACTCGTAACTTCCAATACTCCGTGATTGAATCTCCAAACAGCATCAAAGGAATTGATTTCGACCTCTTTTCAAAAATCGCCGATTTCGTCCTCGCGTCTGCACGTACATTCGATTCCGCTCGATGCCACATTTGCCCTCGGTCGGTGATTTTTATCGGTGGATCTTGTCGTCTGTTTTGTACCTCGGATTCTAAAATCGGATCGATCGGTGATTCGTATAACTCGCGAGCGGAGGAAGAGCAGAAATCGATCCAAGAGTTCATCTTCTTTTCCTCCTCCGAAACTTCACCAAAAGCCCCGAGATTTTCGAAAAGGACGAGTGATGATGAGAGCAGAACGAACATCAGCAGCTTCATCATCATCACCCTCTGCGACGATGGGATCCTCGGATGATTCTTGTGCATACCTCTCGTTCTCGTTTACTCTTTTTTGGTAACATGTGCTGTTTTTCCTCTGTGATTTTTTTTTCTAGAAACCTCCTGTTTCAAAACCAAAATTTTTCAAACCCTAAAAGGTTTGTCAAAAAAAAAAAAAAATTCGAACCAAAATTTGGTTCCAACAAACCTGGTTTGTTGTGCCCCAGAGTTTGTTTTTTTCTGCTCGTGAGCGTGTCTCTCACCTATGTAAATTCTTTCGTAATTTACGAGTGCTTTCGTTTTTTTCGAGACGGCGTTTTGCCCCTGAAAAAATTCAAAAATCAGACACACCTCTCACTTGCAACAACACACAAAACACTTTACACGACATTTTGTAAATCATCATCATGGCGCTTTCCAATGCGAATAATAACGTCGCTTCGAAAAGTAAGAAGACAAAAAAGAAAAAGAAACCAGATCCACCGTTGATGAAGAAACGGGAGAAACCTCCGTCTCCGTCTTCTCTCAATATTGATACTACTAATAACGTGGTGCAAAAACGCGTGAAAGAAGAAAACAAAGAATTGGTAGGCGTTTTAGGGGAAATTAATGAAGATGAGGCGAAGAAACAAAGACAACACGCGGTCGTTCTCGTTTTGGGCGATTTCGGGCACTCGCCGAGGATGCAAAATCACGCGAGTTCCTTACTGAACAAAGGATACGAAGTCACCGCGATCGCGTACAAGAATGGATCGATGATGAAGGAAACGTTGAGAGAAAATGATGGATTTCGGTTCGTAGGTATCTCTCGATTGAACTTTTTACGAGTGAAGAAGACTAAGATGCCATTCGTGCCATCGATCGTATATTTCGCGCTGAGAGTCCTCTTGCAGTTTTTACAAGTGCTCTTGTGTTTGTTCTTTGAAACTGGGAAAGTGAAAGTGACAAATGTGCTGGTGCAAAATCCACCGTGTTTGCCGACGTTTCTCGCGTGCGCGGTGGCGAAACGGGTGATGGGAGGAAAGTTTACTATTGATTGGCACAATCTCGGGTACTCGATTTTCAGCATGCAAAGGAAACGAGGAGGGAAAGATGTGTTGGTGAGAGTTATGAAGGCGTACGAGAAGTACTTTTTGAGGTATTTCGATCATCATTTGACGGTGACGGAGAAGATGAAGGATTTTTTAATTCGCGAGTGGAGCGTGGACGCGAGACACATTTCCGTGGTGAAGGACGCGCCGGGGGAGCAATTTTTACGATTAAACACCAACGCCACGAGAGAAAAGAAAAAAGGATTCCGGAAAAAGACGAGCGATGTTGTGAATGTTGTCTCGAGCACCTCATGGACGCCGGACGAAGACTTTGACGTTTTGTTACACGCGGCGGTGTTGTACGACGAGAAGGCGAAAGAAGCGAGCCGAACGGCGACGAAGAAAAAGAAGAAGACGAAACAACGACTGCCGCATTTGAACATTTTGATCACAGGCAGAGGAGATTTGCGAGAATCGTTTGAGACGAGAGCGAAAGAGGCGAAATTGAAACACGTCAGTTTTTCGTACGCGTGGTTACCTATCCACGAGTACCCGGAACGCTTGTCCATGTCCGACGTAGGTTTGTGCTTGCACCAAAGCTCTTCGAAACTCGATTTGCCGATGAAAATCGTAGACATGTTTGGCGTGGGTATTCCAGTTTTAGCGAGAAGATACGAGTGTTTGCGGGACGAATTAGTTCAGGAAGGTGTGAATGGATTGACATTCGATACGAGCGAAGAGTTGTGCGACGCGTTGATATCTTTGTTGGAAGGTTGGGACGGGAACGAGAACGGTACGGAAGCGTTGAATCGACTGGAAGCCGGGGTGACCAGAGATCGGTTGGATGAGATATTCTCTTCTTCTTCTTCTTCTTCTTCTTCTTCTTCTTCTACCACCGCGAAAGGGAGAAGAAAAGTACCCGCCACGCGTCCTCCTCCGCCTCTTACGAAGAAGAAGTATCAATTAGAAGATAGAGATGCGAAGAATAGCTCATTAGACGAAATCGAAGATGAAGGAATGGTGAACTTTTGGGAGGAGAATTGGACGAGTGCGAAGATTTTCTAATAGTTAGATGATAGAACTCTGTATTATTAAATCTATAATTCGCTGCCAGCGAGGAAACATTCGCTCGCTCGCACTAATCGTTCGCTAATTTTAATGTTGTTAATTTCTCGTTCTTGTTCGTCTAATTCTGTTTTGCTATTCGTTTGACTTACGCGAGTCGCGTGTTTCTTTGCCTCTTTGCGTTTCTCTTTTTCCTCGGACTGCGCGAGTTTTGCCGCCAACGCGAGTCTGGCAGAAGCAATAGTTTCTGCATTGCTCTTTGGATCAGATTCTGCCATTTTCGACAAATCGCGAAGCATCTTTTCGTCATCGAGGTTGAAAGACGATACTCGACCGCTCGCTCGAGGACGCAACTGAAGGCGATTCAAGCACGTCTGAAGGACATCTTGGTTTCGCGCGTCACCCGGGTTTAGAACCGTAGCAATGGCAGCCATGCGATTTGCGCGACGAAAAAGAACTTCTGATCTTGTTTTATCGCTTTCAATATCATCACTTTTTACGGGATACACGTATGCTGGAGAGTTGGCGATGCAAGACCACGCGACGCTTCGTGCGACGGAACTTTGTTCTCGGAAATCACCTTTACCTCCCGCGTTGTTAAGAAAAGGTGCTCTCGGTTCGGATACCACGTTCAAAGCGAGAAAAGTTTCGTCGTCATCATCTTCTTCTCGTGCTAACAGTAACTGCGCGAGATGCACTCTCGCGTGGACGTTAGAAGGGTCTTCGCGAATGGCGTTTTGCAAACGTCGCTTGAGCGACGCGTACGTCGCGCAAGCTCCATCATTGAGATCATTTTGCGCGGCACTCGTCATTGCTCGCCTCTTTTCCAGACGCTCTAAACCTTCCTTGCAGGCATCAGTTATTGCGTTTCGACACTCATCGCTCTCGCCGTAACCGAACGTGAAATCTAGAGTCGAAGTATCACCATTAAGAACACCGTCCAATGCGTTTTCAAACGCCTCTTTTGCCATATCAATCAATCCTCTTCGTTCGCACACCATCGCGAGCGACCAGTGTGCGACCGGATCGTTCGTTCGCGCTCTCGCCGCTCGAATTGCGGCTGCGATATTCTCGTATCTGTGTGTGTTGTGAATATCTTCCGAAAGGACGGCAACTGCCGCCGTCGCCGAAAACTTGGCGTCGGCGATGCGCGCGTGCTCTGCGTCTTCAAACGCACACTTTGTGGCGACATCGAACGCTTTCGCGGCTTTCTCGTAATAAACACTACTATTTCCTTCGTCTTCGCCAAAAACGCTTTTGCTCAAAATCTCTTCGCCAGTGTGAATCCACGCGACACCTTCGTGCGGATTCAGAGTGCGGGCTTTATCGAGACACGTCGCGGCGGCGCGTTCGAGTTCTTCGATGATATCTTCCGCACCACTACTTTTTTGTCGTCGAGCATCTGCGGCAGTTTTGTATAACTGCGCGAGAGATGCCCAGACAGTCGCTTTGTTCTGCGAGACGCCTAAAGATACCGCGCGGGACAAACACGTTTCGACGCGACCAAAATACGAAGCGTCGTCTTCTTCATCTTTCCCTCGAGGAATCTTAGCGAGTGCGCGCCAGGCGGCGGAGAAATCGGAGCCTTCCGCGCTCGCGTAATCGATGCACGCCGATTTTGCTTTCGAAGTAGCATCATCGTCACCTCGTGGTAAAGAAGAAGCGAACAACAACAACGCCCGAGCGAGATTTTCTCGCGTCGACGCAAGCTCCGGGAAAAGTTCCACACACTTTTTGAATTCACTCGCGGCTGAGTCGAAATTGTTCATCAATAAGTGCGCTTCGCCTAAAAGCGTTCGAACGACGCGTTCGACGACGGCATACTTCTTTGTATTTGATGATGTCGCTAAAACCGCTGCGTCATTGTTGATCGCGACGAGCGCTTTCTCGCCGTACGCGACACACTCTTTCGCACTTTGCTCACATCTTGCCGTCGCGCCGCGCATGGCTGATCCCGACGCGTCCAACACGAAACATCTCGCAAGTCCAATTAGGATTGGAACGAGAACACCTCCTTTATCGCTGCTACCCGTGGAAGAAGCGTTGAGGAAAATGTCGTGCGCGATTTTGTACGACAACTCCGCGCGCTCGAGATTTCCGAGCTGTAACGAAATGTTACCTGCAACTGTCGCGGCGTATAAAGCGTCTCTAAGACTCGCATCGGCAACCGGGTCTCGTTGCTTATACAACGTAACAGCTTTTTCCAACGCATCGACCGCCGCTGACTTTCTATCCAACTTTCGATAACAATCGCCCATATTCGTCCACATCGCGACACTCTCGCGTTTCGTGCGAATCAGAATTTTCAACGCCGAAAGCGCCACGTGTGGATCCCTATCGCTCGCAAGTCGTTCAGATGCCCATATACAGTTTGGATTCCACTTTATGGCGTTTTCACAAACTTCTCGACATCTTTCAGGAGAAGAGGAGTTCGTTTCAATTGGTCCTGAAATCTCGTCGCTCGGATCCAACGCTAAAGCTTTTTCGCGCAATTTCGAGGCGCGAGCGGTGTCGCCGGATGCATCCACACAGAGAGAGAGAGCGCTAAACGCGAGTGCACGGAATGGATTTGCACCGCTACTTGCTTTTGCCGCTTTAGCCGCTAAAGTAAAAATCGATCGATCGTCGCGCGAGCATAAAATGTCGAGTTGCTCCTCTGAGGTGGCCAAAGACGCTCTACGCGATGCCCAACGCGCGGTGACATCCGCGGGTAGCTCCGCTCCTTCGTGCGCATCTATCCATGAATAAACAATCTGTTCGCACGCATCGACGTTTCCGGATGCCCACGCAAACTCAAACGCACACCTTGGACTCCGAGGCGCTGCTTCGTACGCGCTTCGTAACCATTTCAGTTTTTGCGCCTTGGCATCCCGGGCAACGCTCGTAATGGCAATATAATACGCGCGAATGCGACAACCTCTCGCCGGCGATGCTTTAACGATCGCGTCGTAATCAAACGGTCGCCCAAGCTTGGCGTGTGATTCAGCGAGTAGTAATTGTGCTCTTTTTTGCGTTTTTGCTAATCCCAAAACCGAGCAAACCGCATCGCGTCCAGCAACGTCGAGCGCGCCTAAAGCGTCGCCGAGATACGCACGAGACTCTGCCAAGAGCATCGAAACCATGGCGAGTTGTAAAGTGGAATACGAAGTCGAAGATAGAACTTCATCGCTCTCGCCGTCCGCATCGATGGAGCGTTCCATAGCGTCAAACAATCTGTATACCTCTTTGTCCATCTTTGCATCCCTCGAGCCTAATTCAACTCTCGTCCCTTCATGGTGACACTCGAGATCGTTCCCAAGACACGAACGATGGAACGACCCTCGACTGTGATTTCGATTTGCAGTCCACGCCGTGAACAACACCCAAAGCGGATTTTCGACGTCTGCGTCTTTTACGTATTCTTTTATCGCGGTTTCGAGGGGAGATTCTTCTGATGACGAATCATCGTTCCAACCTTCCTCTTCGTCGCCAAGGTATTCCCCCGTAAAAGCGACGACGTCTAAAGCGAGCGCCAAAACGTTTGTTTCATCGACGACCACACTCTCAGAACTTTTGCTGCTCATGAAATCATGCAACATCGCGTCTGCGAATTTCAACGCATCCTTCTTACCATTTTCTTCAACATTTTTGGCGCCACAGTCCAATCGAGCGCGCGCGAGCTTTATGGCAAACTTTTCGATATCTTTCACATCGTCGCTGCTCGTTTCTACTTTGTCGTCTCCTTTCTTCGGCTTTGCTTTCGTACGAAAGTACCCGTCCAAAAACGGAATCGTCTCTATCGCCAGACTCGCAAAACACTCGATCGACGCCTCCTTAGCAATCCGAATCTCGTCTTTTCTCGAGACGATCATTTTAGATTTCGCATCGGCGACGGCTTTGCTCGCGCTCAACTTCGCTTTTCCTTCCGTAAACAGCACCGCGCATTTCGCCGCTTTAATGCTACACGCAGCTGCCGCGCCGCCTACCGAAGAAGCGTCGTTCTCTTTCAACATCAAATCATCTAAATCTCGATACGCCTTGGCCGCTTCCAAATACAAATGTTCCCCGCACCTCGCGTACCCGTCGCCCAACTTTCCCAAGTACTGCTTTTGCTTCTCCACGTCCTCTGTTTCGGACGCTTTTTGGAGTAAAAACGTAACCGACGGAATGACCTCTTCCTCAACGAATTTCACGTCGTCGTCGTCGCCATCAAATCCAACCTCCACGATCCCTTTGTGCGCTTGCTCTCTCTCCGAGTCGATTCGAGCAGCCTTGACGTAACACTCTCGACTCTTCGCGTGTTGTTTGAGTTCGAAGTAACTCTTCCCGGCGTACACGTGAACCTCGTATGTATCGTCTTTCTCGTCGTCTTCGTACAGTTGGACCGCCCTCGCAAAGTCCTTCGCTTTCATCGCCAGCGCAATCTCTTTCATCAGGTGATGCTGTTTCGTCATCACGCGCACACTACGCGTAAAAAAACGTCCTCCACGCCATGATCAGGCACCCGATCGACACGTACGGCGATAACCGCTCTCCCACTCTCGCTGCTTTCCAGAACACAGATTTCACCAACCCGCCTCCTTTTCCTTTGTTGCCGCCGGTGGTCTCTCGTTCGAGTAAATACGGCGCTTTGAGTTTCACGTACGTGCACGCGCAGATGAAGAATAAGAGGGTGGTGATGAACGAGTTCAAGTCGAAGAGTGCGGACATGTTTTTGTCGTTCTTCTTATTCTTTTAAAGTATGGTGTGTTAGTACACGCGCAGAGATTTGTTCTTTCGTTGTGGGGAAACGTGTTCGTCACAAAAGAGAGACGCGAATGCGATGCGCGCGAGCACGTCACCAAAACGCATCTCCGTCGTCGCGACCCCCAGAACAACTAAAACGCCAAAAAGGAAAACGCGGCGTTTTTTGCGCCTCTCGTCGTCTTCGAGTTTGGAAGAGAAGCGCGAGGACGAGAACAAGAACGCGTTCAAAACCTGTTGGTCCAACCATCCGCAGACGGAAGACGGGGAAAACATCATCGTCAAAGAGCTCGTCAAAAACAAACTCTACGCGTGCGAACGACAATTTTTATGGAACACCATCGACGTCGGCGGACGAATGGCAGTGGTGAAACTGCAAAACGGCGAGTTGTGGGTGCACTCGCCGATCGATTTAGACGAGGAGACGAAGAAGGAGATCGAGAAGCTCGGAGAGGTGAAACATATCGTCTCTCCGAATTACGAGCACCTGAAATACGCGAAAATGTGGAAACGAGCGTATCCGAACGCAACGCTGTGGGGATGTCCCGGGTTGAAAGAAAAGAAACGAGGAGAGATTCCGTACGATAAGGATCTGGGAGATGTAAAAGAAGAGTGGAAGGACGAATGGTTGAACGAGTTTGAGATGGTGCATTGGGATTGCGAGAGTCTCTTCTCGAAGCCGTTTTTCAACGAGGTGTCGTTTGCGCACAAAGAAAGTAAATGTTTGATGGTGACGGATGTGTATTGGAATTATCCGGACGGCGAAGGAATGGATGAAAAGTTGTACACGTTCAAAGAGAAAGGGTGGAAGTTTCTCATGGATGTTATTTATTTGCCCATTTACAAGAACGTGTTGTGTTTCGGAGAGGAGAAAAAGAAGAAGTTGAGAGCGCGAGTCGAGGACGTGGAGCGGCTCGATTTCGATACCATCGTACCGTGTCACGGGACGATTGTGAAGGATGGAGATGTCAAAAATACGCTAAGGAAACACTTGTTGTAATGATGTATAGTATTGTACAGTATTTATGTATGTAAGATATATGCACCACTTCTAAAACTAGTCGCGGTGATGGTGATGTCTCGCCGCTAAAATCGATCGCACGCCTAAAGTAATCACCAAGAAAATACCTAACGCGATGACCAACATCACGTCCGAGTTCTTCTTTCCCCACTCGATTACTTTATTCGTTTCTTTGACGCTGTGCTCGGTTGCACTACCACTCGCAGCAGAGGACGGAGGGGGATTCGTTTTCTCAGTCGATATGACAATCTTCGCCGGTTTCGGTTCGTCCTCGCCGACGCTCATAATATTCGAGTTGAAAATTCCAGGTCTGAGCAACAAGAGTTCGCGAAAGATATCAGAAACTATCGTTCTGTAGTCTTTATTCTTCCAATCTTTCTCGTCCACCCACTCTCGAAATCGTAACCCCCAAAGCGCGAATTTGACTATAAACTTAGCATCTGGCTCCGCCGATAAAGTGGAATCGTAAAAGCGTTTGGCCAAGTGGTAATCTTTCGCGACGCCTCGTCCAACTTCGTGCATTCTCCCGAGATTGAACATAGCAGCTGCGCTTCGTAAACCAGCGGCTCGTCGGTAGACTTGCGCGGCTTTTTCGTAGTTGGAATCTGAGTTCGCATTGGAAGGAACGAGCACGTTTCCGTCTTCGTCGGTTACCATCAACGTCTCCTCGGAATCGTCGTCTTTTTCTGATGAAATGGAAGAAGAAATCCACCCGGCGTAATGCGCGTCGCCAATCGTGAGTAACGATAAGACGTTCCCTTGATCCGCGGCGAGTTCGTGAAAATACAGCGAAAACCGTTTCCTTTCTTCTTTCGATAAGTGGTTTTGCACGCCGCCAAAGTTCCTCTCTAAAATATACGCCGCGTTCGCTTGCGCTAACTCGACGCCCATTTCCGACGCTTTCGCGTACGCGTACAAGGATTCTTTATAGTTTCTTCTCACGAAATGTTCTCTCGCGTTCTCCATCACGTTTATAACCGTCGAGGAGCGTTCCGCTAACAGTTTCAACTTATCCAACGCCGGCGCGCACGCAATCGGGGCGCCTAAACCTCCCAATTGCATCATCGCCAAGTTATAAGAAGCTAACGAGTGCCCTTGCGCCGCGGCTAAACCGAAATACGTGTTCGCTTTCGTGTAATCTCTCGCTAACGGCGCTACTCCTCTCACGTGCAAAGCGCCTAAATGAAACTGTGCCTCCATGCTCCCTCTCTCCGCCGCTTTCAAAAGCTCCTTCACCGCCTCTTGCGCGTTTTTTTCCACTCCGAAACCGCTCAAGTACATGTACGCTAATCCGTAACTCGCGTGCGGAGAACCCAACTTTTTCGCCTCTTTGAACCATTTCAAAGCGGTTTCGTTATTTTGCGTCACGCCTAACCCGTTCGCGTACGCGTGACCTAACGAACTCATCGCCTCTGCGTTGCCTTGCGCGGCGGCTAAATCTAAATATTTCACCGCGACGTCGTAGTTCACGTCCAAACCTTTCGTGCCTACCATATACGCGTGTCCCACCGCGTTCTGCGCTTCCGAGTTCCCTAAATCCGCGGCGTACTGGTAATACGTCACCACGTCTTTCTGCCTTTTCAGCTTCTTTGGCGACTTCATGTCTCGACTCAACCGAAAATTATCGAATCCTTTCTGCCCGTTCTCTCCCATCACCGGCGCAATCACCGGTTCTACCGTCTTCAAACTCGCCGGATGGTAATACAAAACGCTCGCTTGACACGATTTTGGTGCGAACCTACCCTTCGCGTGTCGATGCCCTAAAGCTAAATGCGATCGCACGTCACCGCCTCTCGCCGCGAAATAATGGTGCGTCATCGCCAACCGCTCGTCCTTCTCCACAACGCCGCCTAATCCGGTGCTGTACAAAAACGCCAACTCAAAGTGCGCCTCCGCGTCGCCTAAATCCGCCGCGCGCTGTAAAAAATATACCGCTTTCTTTTCCGCGTCGATTCGTTTCCATTCGTTCCCATTCATCATCATCATCACGTTCTCGCCGTTCTTCTTCTTTTTCTTCTTCTTCTCTTTCATCTTCTTCTCTTTCTCCTCGTCTTTTTCTTCTTCACCATCATCGCTCCTCCTTTCCGACAAAGCTCTCGTCAACGCCGCGTCCGCCGAACCTCTCCCTAACTGCATCGCCAAACCCAACTCTCTCCACGCCTCTTTCCTCTTTGGATTTTCTTTCACCATATCAATCAACGCGTCGATCGCATCTCTCTTCGTCTTCACCATCGTCTTCCCCTCGCCGCCGCCGCTGTCGCCGCTCGCGCCCCGCGCGGCGGCATCCGAGAAGAAAGAATCCTCCCTCTCTAAAATCTCCCTACAGTTGTCCACGCGTCGCAAAGCATCTTCTTCCTCTTCGTTTTCTTCGCCTTCGCCTTCTCCTCTTATGTTGTTGTTGTTGTTGTTGTTGTCGTTCTTCTTCTTGTTCTTCTTGTTTGCACTGTTTTTGCTCATTTTCCCCAGAGTCTCTAAAAGCGCCGACGATCGGACTTTATTCCGGGTGATGTGCGCCGGTAACGCGCGGAAGAGTTCCGCGGATATAAAGTTTGGCGTCTGTTGTGTCTTTTCCGTCGTCTCTTTCGAGAGATCTGATGATTCTCCGTCTGTGGTGTCCTCGTTCGAATTAGGTAAAAACGGCCACTCCGGTTCCAAAATGTCTTCCTCTCCTCCTTCGTTTGCCGCTTCAACGCACGAAAAAACGCGCGTCTCGTCATCAAAGAACAACAGCGCAGCAATAAAGAGCACGAAAAGGAAAAGGAAAAGGAGAAGAGAGCTTCGAGGTCTTCTCCTCTTCGTTCGCATCAAAGGTGTTGTCGTCATCAGATCTTTTTTTTAATTGTCTGATTTTTTTTGAAGGAAAAAAATTGACCAAAATCGATTGACATTTACACAGATGAAAAGATGAATAAAAATTGAACGGTAATATAAGGACGCGCAAAAAAGTCTATTTGGAACGGGTATTTGGGCGGGCGCTTTTCCTTTTGTCAATTTGTGCGTGTTCTCCGATGATGAATTGGCGGCATCGCATGAGCGGCTCTACTAAAATAATGTTAAAAGGCTCTATTTCTACTCGCGTAAAGTTCTATTCTCTGTATTTTTTCTATTCTATTATCATCTGGGTTGTCGTTGTCGTTGTTGTTGTTATTATTAGTATCATTGAGCAGCACGAATTAGTATCTCTTCCCATTGGTGGTCGTCGAGTTCACACCCGACCGCGGCGCACATTTTTGAGGCGGCTTCGCATCCGAGTCGCGCGGCTTTGAGTAGGATGTCGTTTTTTTCTTCTTTATTTCTTTTCGTGATTTTCGTTTTCGTTTTCGTCGTCGTGGAGAGTAAGTAGGAGAATAAGAAGCCGGCGGTGAAGGTGTCGCCGGCGCCAGTGGTATCGACGACGGTTTTCAGGGCAGGCGCCGGGACGTGGTGCACTTCTTTTTCTTCTTCTTCTTTTTCTTCGTCGTCGTCGGCGGAGTAGCAGCGACAGCCTCGCTTGCCTTGCGTGACGACACACGTGCCGTTTATTTTCTTCGCGATGGTTCTGGCAACCATAGCTTCGATTTCTTCTCCTTCGTTGTTGTTCTCGTCGTTTTTTCTCGTCGTTTGCTGCTGCTCCTCCAGGAACAACTCTGGAATGATCTCGACCAACGCTTTTGCCTCGTCCTCGTTACAAAAAAGCACGTCCACGACGCCTGGATTTCGTTCCAACAGAGTCAACAAAGTTTCTCGACTATTCCGAACCACCTCAAACGAGGCTAAATCGATCGATACCAACACCTTCGTCCCGTCTGTTTCGTACAAATTTTTTGCTTTGGTAATCAAACTCGTCAAGAACTTTGGATCGTACAGCGCGTATCCTTCGCAGTGCAACAGTCTCGTCGTCGCGCTCGCGCTCTTTTCCTCTTCCTCTTTTCTCCTCTTAAAAACCTCCAAAACCTTGTCCACGTCCGGTTTACACTTACTCGCGCCTAAATACGTCCGCATCGTCCGTTGGCCGTTCGTTTTGTTCACAAAACTTAAACATTTTGCGGAACTTTCGGAAGCGCTCGAAAGCACTCGAACAGTGGCATTTTTCTCCGCTCTGACTCTGTTCTTTTCCAAGTCTTTCAGATACGCGTTCCCTTCCGCATCATCCGCGATTGTTCCGGCAAAGAACACTTTAAGATCAACATTTTGGTCTTTATTATACTGTGTCGTTAAATTCCCGATGCCTCTGGCCACGTTCGCCGCGCTTCCGCCAAACTTTGTCTCTTTTACATCGGACGTTTCCTTTGTCATCATCGCTTCGAAATCTTCCCTCGAATCGACGACTTCGCACCCGCCTAAGTTCGACAGAGAGGACGAGAGATGATCGGTATCGTCCATCATGACGATGAAATCAGTCACCGCGTCGCCGAGACAACAACACACGATTTCATTTTTCTTAGTCGTTTTCGCGGTCGTCGTCTCCCCCATGATGTTCTTTTTGTTTTGTGGCAAAACGTGAGAAAAATTTCCAAAGGACAGACACTTGAAGTGGTGAATATATGAACGGGAGCGGATGGTGACCGGTAGTAGTATGTACAAAAGAATAAATAAGTTCTCCCTCTCTCTATGAATTCCTCCCTCTCTCTCTTTCTCACGCGCACACACGCAAACTAATAGTCGTCTTCCAAGTCGTCGTACGGGTTCGGATTGCACAAAGACAAACAGACCGGCAACAAGATTAACCCGTGCGCCAAACCTAATGAAATGCACAAGAACAGTTGCTTGAAGAAAGTCGTGAAGACGTACGAGTCCGAAGAACCCAAGACTAACACGGCAACCATGGTACTCATGGCGCCGTGGAAGACGGCGACGCCCATGTCTCGTAATGTCAATCTCATGCGGTCGTTTGGAAGGCCGTGCTTTTCCAAAAAGTTTCGGCCGATGTGGGCGCTGTAATCGACGGCTAAACCGAGCGCGATGACGAGCATGATGACGGTGACGGAATCGATGTTTAATCCCCACGCTTGCATGTATCCGAGGATATTGATGACGATTAAGAGGAGGTTGATGAAGACGCAAGACACCGTGAGCGGGTCGACGATGAGCAACGCGATGACGATGAAACAGACGAGTAAGGTTAAAGAGACATTTCGGATGGCTTCTTTGTCGATGGATTTGTATTGTTCCACGTTCAAGAAGTCTTCGTTGTACGCAAAAATATAACCTTTTTCGTTGCCGGGAATGGAGTCGATGGAGGAGCGGATAGAGTCCATAGCCTTGATGGTCGCCGCGGTGTCTTGGCCTTCGACTTGCGTGGCGCGCACGCGCGTGGCGATAATCGTCGGAGGATTGGTGGTGGTGTCAAATTTTACGTCGGATCCGTATGCGTACCCACCTGGACTGGATGGAGTCGTGATAAACTTGTACAGTTTGTCGTTGAACGTGTTTGCAGGAGCGTCGATTGCGCAGTTTGTCGCTTTCCAACCCTCGGTCATGTTTAATGGGTAAACACTCGTCCCATTGCACATCGTGAGGTACGTATCAAACCTATCCATCCAAGTATCGACGGATTCATCTTGGACGTACGGGTTCGCTTTGAACGCCGCTGCCGCTTGCTTCAACACGGAAGTAGTGTCATAGTCGGTGGCGTAATCAAACTCAGTCATCGTGTATAGCTCGATACCTTGTCCTCGAGAAAATTCGTCGTCAAAGGTGGATACCCAATCTTTCAGGTAGCCGGGAGGCAAGAAATCCATCACGTCAGCTTCGACTTTGATTTTAGAGACGCCGAGAATACCACCAGCGGCGATGCCGGCAAATACGACGAGCACGGCTGCTTTGACGCTTTTCTTCGCGAGAAAGTCTGCGAGGGCGCCCATGACTCTTTTCGTCATGCGTTCTGGCCCAACTTGTTCCTGTTGCACGCCGTTGACGACGACGACGACCGGTGCCCCCGCCGCTGGCTTGCAGCACGGAACGCAGCACGTCGCGCCTTCGTCGCAGGTTGGGCAGCAAAAGCAGTCCCCTTTCTTTAGCATTCGGCGGCGTTCGTCGATGGCTAAGAACGCTGCGAAAAACGTCAACTGGTACAAATAATCGAAGAAAATACCAAGCGCCGCGTAGAAACAAAAGTTTCTCAACGCCGGCAAACTCGTCGTCGAGCCGATTAAGAAGGCGAATATATCCGTGAACGAGGTAACGGTAATACTCATGCCCGCCGTTGACATGGCATTTCCTAATCTTTCCGCGATGGATAAGTATGGGTTCGTGTTATCGTACGCGTTGACCAAAACGAACATATCGTCCACCCCTATGCCCAATAAAAGAAACGGCAACACGTTCATCAACGGCGAATAGAAGAGCCCAAAGTAAGAACACAAACCGTAACTGGAAGCGATGGCCAATCCGATGGATACGACCCCCATTCCAGAAACGAATACTCGAGAACCGACGCACCCTTCCCCACCTTTACTCAACATGAGCGTTGCGTAGCCTAAAATCAAAATGAACGCGATTTGCAATTTCGTGATGTCGCCGGTAATCGCGGCCCCAAACTCATCCCCGAATGAACGTGTGACCGCGTATTCTACAGATACCGTCGAGGCGTAATTTACCTCCACATCGCGAATAATCTCCAATACTTTTTCCTCGAACGCGTCGCCTCTCTTGTCCTCTTTTTCGCCATCTTTGACGACATCGAAATTCTTCATGAGAAACTGCAACGTCAACGAAGTGGCGGTGTAATGCCCTTCGCTCGTCAAAGTTGGATGACCGCTCGTTTGGTTCAAGTAAATGTCCGGGCCGCCGCGTTCAGGAGGATTGCACTCGTTCTTAGCGTGGTGTTTCTTCCCGTTATCGGTGGGGCAATTCTCCACGTCCTTGAGAACATCCGAGGTCAATTTTGCGTTGATTTTCTCTTGCGTGTTCCAGTTGTCCTTGTTGTTATCAAACACCCCCAAAACAGAACTCATGGCGCAACTCTTCGAGTACCGATAACACTGCCACTCCTCCTTATCGGTCTTTGAATACTTCATTCCAGCCGCATCCTCGGTGTCATCGTTTTCATCCACGATCCAATAATCCCCTCCCCACGTGATGTTCTTCCCGTCGTATACCACGAACGCCTCCTCTTCAATCTTCGATCGAAACGCGTGCAACGCGTCTAAAGTCTCCGGCGTAAACGCGTTCGTCCCAGTTTTCGGTTTCAGAACCACGCTTCCAAACCGCGCGTCGCCTCCGTAGTTATCGTCCACAAAAATCCGATCGTCTTGCGCTCGCGTATCTCCGGGGACCCACAACTTTTCCGACCTGCTTTCGTTCGTCAGTTTGTGCACGCCGCTCGCGCAAATCAACGCCAAAAAGACGCTCAAACCAATCACTCGGAACGGATAGGAACCGATTCGAAACCCAAACGCGCGGAACTTTTTGGAGAGGAACCTGTTCGAACCGTTCGCGATTTTGCTGAAACACGATCGTTCCTCGTTCGATAAAACGTTTATTGTTCTTTCTCCTCGTTCTTCTTTGATCCCGGTTTCGACCGCGGAAAGAGAAGAGACTTGGACGCTTTTGGAACTATTCCCCGAGCGAACGGAATAGTTCGTTTCGGAGATCGAATCGTTTGTCGTCGCCACGGACATGGGCGTTTGCGAACGCGGTGGATTCATTATTATTATTATTCTTCTTCTTACGAACGCTTACGTGAAGACGACTCGATGATGATGTTCGCGATGATGATGATACCGATGCGCTCGCGAAGAAAAAGTGTTGGTGTTCTGCGCGTTACAATGGATAAAGAAAAGTGACGTAACGACAACCACAAATTCACTCGAAAAAGGTCGGACAAAAATGTTGCCATTTTTAAGAACGCGCAGATGTATACGTAAACGCGCGGCATAGTGTTCATTCACTCCTTTTTCGGACGCTCCTACTACTACTACTATTACTACTACTACACAATTACTATCTGATGTTATTGTCGTTATTGAAGTACGCTCTCAGCGCGCGCTCTCGCTCTTCCTTCGTTTTCGTCTCGACGCATAAAGCCATGTTGTGTCTTCCGCCGCAGCTGAGCTTGACGCATATCCACTTTCGTTCGTTTGGTAAGGGCGGGAATTTTACCTCACCCGGGATGCCGGAGTGTGGACCGTTGACGACGCGGCCGAGACGGCCTAAGGAGTTGCGGCCCCAGGAGAGGAGTTGGCCTTGAGAGGTTAACGCGATGGTGTGCGAACCGCCGAGAGAGGCGTCGACGATTTTGTATCTTTGATGATGTTTGCTTTCGTCGTCGTCGTCGTCGTCCGCGTCGGTGGGTGATGGAAACTTCACCTCGGTTGGCGTGATTTTATCCGCGCAGTCGTCGTCGCCCATACCGAGTCGCGCGTACTCTCCTCTTCCCCACGTGAGTAATTGCCCCCCGGCGGTTATACACGCCGAGTGCCACCCGCCGGCTCTTATTTTCACCACTCCTTTTCTGTTCAAAGTTTCGATCGCTCTCGGCGTTGCCTCGTTCCCGGTTTTCTGGTGCCCCAACTGTCCGTATTCCCCGTGTCCCCACGAATACACCGTCCCGTCTTTCGCTAAAGCTAACACGTGGAAACTCCCCGCCGCGATTTCACAACAGTCTCGTAAGTTTTCTACTTTCTTTGGATGGTACGTGTTTGGACCGACGCCACCGACGGGACATCCCCACGAGTAGACGTCACCATCGACGGTCACCGCAAACGAGGACATTCCGCCGCACGCCACTCGTTTCGCTTTAATCAACGTCTTCGGGCTCTTCCAATCCAAAGGAATCGTAATCGGCGTCGAAATAGACGTGTTCGCGAAACCTCTGTCGTCAATCACCACGCCTCTTTTCCTCTCCTCGTCCCTCGCAATGGCGGCGGTTGTGGTATCTCTCGTCGTCGTCGTCGCGGCAATTGTTTCCACCTCAAACTTCTCCTCTATCTTTTTCTTCTCCGTGGCGCACTGTCCGTACTCGTTTCCGCCCCACGCGTGTACTCTCCCAAACTGGTCGATGGCCAAAGCGTGCCATCCGCCGAGCGCGACGCGCACAATTTCCGACGCCACGAACTCGTCTTTAATGTGCAACTGTTCCAACTCTTCCGTCGTATCGTGCGCGAAATACGTCGCTTTCGTCGGTGTTTTCACGAACTCTTTGTTATTCTTCTTGACATCTGACTTCTCCTCGTTTACGTCGTTCGCTCTCTCGCCCCCTAGGCCTAAAGTGTCGTGGCTGTTCCACCCCCAACTGTAAAGCTCTTTGCTTTTCGTCAATACGCACGAATTCCTCGACCCGGCGATTAACCGTTCGATCTCCTCAAAATCTTCTTCACCTTTTTCCTCCTCGTCGTCGTCCTTCTCGCGATCGCTCGCATCAGAGTGCAAAGGCGAAGCGCAACTTTGACTGAACGGGAACACGATCTCCGTCGGTTGATGGATGCAAAAATCCAGCGCTCGTTTCGCCTGTTTCACGCCGAGCTGGTAGTCCTCGCCGCATCCCCAGACGAATACTTTTTTTAACGTTTTCGTCGTCCCTGATGATGAAACTGTCATTACGTATGCGTTCGTTTTTTCGTTCGATCGTTCGTTCGAGAATAAGCGCGTTCTCCGCTACGGGCGTCAAAGAGAGCAAATTCTGACGTCTTTTTCCCCACAAAACACGCTCCTAAACAAGCGCAACAGCAAAGCCAGATATATCACGAAACAACGACATAATGTTGTCGTTAGTATCGTTCACGTCGTCTTTTCACGTCGCCGGTACGTTTGGTTCTTCTGCGACAACAACGAATACGAAAACGGTGAGAAGAAGATGTGTTTTACATCATCACCATCAGCAGCGGGGAAGTGCTGTAACGACGACGGATGATGATGATGTCAATGATGATTACGAAAGCAGCGGCAAGAAGAAGAACAAAAGTGGTTTAAACACGCGTCGAGAGATGATGCTGACACTCGGTGTGTCGTCGTTCGTCCTTACCGGAGGATTAGGAGGAAAAGATGAGAATAAAGCGCAAGCGTTCACCAGACCTCCACCTGGGTTCGACTTGTTCATCGATACCATCGACGGGTACGAGTTTTTACGACCTTCGTCCTGGGTGGAAGTGAAAGGATCCGGGAACGACATTTTTTACCGCAACCCGAGGAACGTGGAGGAGAACTGCTTCGTGGCGATTTCATCGCCGTCGTCGAACGTGTACGCATCAGTCAGAGACGTCGGGACGCCGGAGGAAACCGCGGAGAAGATATTGAAGCAGACGCTGATCGAGTTGACGAGCACGCGGTTGGGCATCATTCGGGAGAGCGAAGTGGTCAGCGCGAAGGAGGATTTAGATAAAGACGGGACGGCTTTTTACGACATCACGCTGAGGATTAAATCATACGCGGCGAAGAATCAGTACGGGTTGACGCCGGAAGATAGGCCGCAAACGTTAGAGTGGGATCGGACGTTTTATTCCCGGTTAGGGACGGAGAACGGAAGGCTGTACGAGTTGAGGATGCAATCGCCTTCGGCGGAGTTTGAGGAGAGTAAGGAGCAATATTTAGCGGGGATGGGGAAGAGTTTTCGGCCGTTTGAGGTGGATACGCCGCCGCCGAGCGTAGGGAAACAGCTCGGGTTGAACTTTATATAAAAGAAAAAAAAGCGCGCTTTTATTTTAGTACGCACGCAATGCGATTGTGTTCTTAATAATAATAATACTGTAATAGATTTTCGATATTAAATATAATAATACAACTACGATAGTAGTAAGGCCTTAGCAGCAGTCTTCTTTCTAACACGATCCCGGCGGGTTTTATACGTTACTCGGCACGAACCACTCTCCTTTCTTTCTAGAAATCAATCTCGCTTTCGATTTGAACAAATCGTCATCCTCCATCGCGAATTTTGGCACCGTATCTGTTCCCAACAAAACAATCGTCGATCCGCTTCCGGACATGAACACGACTGCCCCGTCCTCTTTCGTCGCGTCGATTAATTTATCCTTCAACTCGCCCAACTCGGGCAACTTGGAAAACGCCGGCCTTTCTAAATCGTTGATCGCGTTTTCGTACGTGCACCCGTCCGCGTTTAGAGATTTCAGCAAATCCAGCGGCTCCGCTTTCGATCTCTTGTCTAAATCCAACGCCTTGAAAATCGTCGGCGTGCTCAACCCAATCGACGGTTTCACCAAACACATCTTCGTCGTCAACGGAAGCGGTGGTTCCACGTCTTCCACAATCTCTCCTCTCCCGGTGCAATACGCCGCCCCGGTGCTAAAAAATACCGAAATATCGCTCCCGATATCCCCGGACCATTCCAGCAACTCTTCCTCGGTCGCGACGTCCCCGCACAGCTTGTTCGCGGCATACAACGCCGTCGCTGCGTTCCCAGATCCCCCTCCTAACCCTGCCCCGGACGGTACCGTCTTCTTCAACTCCACCCAAAAGTACTGCTTTATTCCAGTTTTCGCTCGAAACAAGTTCAAAGCTTTAATCACTAAGTTCGACTCGTCCAACGGAATCGACGCGTCTTCGCACACCAGAGTATCTTTCGTCTCCGAGGAGCTCTTCGCAAAGGACATCTCGTCGCCTAAATCGATGACGTGGAATAACGAGGCTAAATCGTGGTACCCGTCTTCCCTTCTCCGGACGATTCGGAGGAATAAGTTGATTTTGGACGGCGAGAAGAGGTCGATTTGTGCGAAACCGTCCGGGTTTTGTTGCATTGTTGATGACGAGGACGACAAAGAAGCCATCGTCGTCATCTTTCCGCGAAATCCTCGTCCGATGCTTCCCCGGTTTTCTCCACCACGTCTCCCCATCCGATGTTGATGTTGTCGATGACGATGAGAATGGGAAGATGAGAAAAGGACCGATGAAAAGGCTGCATTTTTACCGCCGCCTCCCCGACGCGCTCCCGCGCCTACTGCGCCGCCTCTTCTCGAAGAAGACGCGGAAGAAGACAAAGACCGCACCGCAGGAGTCGCACCAGGAGTAGCTGCGCGAGCACGCGTCGCAAATGCCAGAGAACTTCTTGAGCTCATGTTTGATGATTGTTGTGATATCTCTGATTGATTTTTTTTTATCCACAAAAACACGAGTAAAAAAAAGAATTTTGAAGATTTTGAGGAAGAAAATTTTTTCTCTTTTTTGTCTGCTCTTTTATTTTAGTACACAAATGATGATGAGAAAGACTGCGCGTATAAAAAAATCGATGATGAAAAAGTTAATAAGGTTTCTCCAAGGAACCAATCTCTTCGCTCAATCGAGAGACTTCCATCAAGGTGAACGCGTCTTTGCCAAAGTTTTCTTCCGGAGAGGTGACTAAGGAGTATTCGATGGCGGATTGGAATTCAGTCGGGGAACACTCGAACGGGCCGTCCAAGTGCGCCGGGACGACGTGCGTGAACGCCCACGAGTTGTCCTCGCAGACTTTTTTGGTCCACTCGCGGACTTCCTTTTTGCGTCTCGGGAAGGCGAGCAAAGCTAGGACGGGAGGGACGAACCCGTGTTTGCGTTTGGTGAGGTTTTCGAACGCCGGTTTCCAGCTCGCGTCCCAAGTAAACGCGTCTAATAAATCATCCGCGGCGTTCGGTAAGGAAATTTTCACGTCCACCGAGTCCGGGTTGAACAACAAACCGAACAAAACGGTTTTGCCCCACCCCTCGGATCGAGTTTCCGAAGTCATCGGTTTTGATTCGCCTTGTTTATCCATCGCGCGCACGTACAGTGGTTCCGGGTCAATCGTCGCCACCGGGACGGGTTTATTGGAAACTTTTTCGAGGACGTCGGTTAACACCAACGATTTCGTTTCTTTTACGTAAAACGCGGTATCCACGAACCACGGGTCTTTAAAGTTTCGCAACGACGAGCCGCCGACTTTCAAGGTTTCGTGTTCGATTTCGTCTTTCCAAGGGACGAAATCGTTCGTCTCTTCGCTTCGTTCTTTTGAGCTCAAGGGTAAATATTTCGGTTTGTTCGGAAAGATGGGAACGAAATCTGCCAGCTTCACGTTCACCGGAAACGTCCAATCGTCTTTCGGCAACCACACGTCCGCGTCCGGGAAGTACTGCGCGAACGGTCCGCTATAAATCTTATGTTCAATAGCTACGCTTCCTACGACGATGTGTTTCACCTTGCCGTGTTTCTCTTCCAACTTTTTCACGGCGTCGATGACTTCCATCGTCGGCGCGACCGGGTTGTGCACCCACAACCCGCCGTTTTTCAGTTTCACCACCGTCATTCTCACGTTCACGTACACGTCCAACAACCCTTGCAACTGATCAAAAGTCCACACTTTCTCCGCGAGGACGTTTTCTTTCAAAACCGTTCGATTCCCTTCCGCGTCGATAATCACTCTTTCTTCGTTAAACGTCGGGTTGGTTATGAACGTCGTTTTCGTCTTGTACGGCGCTAACGGTAACGCCCACCAGTACGTGTAATACGCGGATTCTCGCGACGCGAGTTTCGCCCAGTATTGATCTTGCAGTTCTCTCGCCGTCATATTCACAGCCGCCGCGCCTTCCTCGCCAGAGGCGAACGCGAAGAACTTCGTAGTACTATTATCATTCTCCATCATCATCATCATCATCCAGGAGAATAACGACGTCGTCGTCAAAGCGTCTCTTCTGCTCAACATTTTTCTCTTCCTTCCCGTTGTCGTCGTCGTGCCTCCTTCGTGGTCGTTTTCCTTTTCCTCCTCTTCCTGACGACGACTCCCCGAGGAAACCGCCGCCTTTTGTGTCGTCGAAACTGTCCTCGAAACGACCAAAAAACCTTTTTTGTTTCGTCGATGTTGCTGTTCTCGTTTTCGTCGCGGTAGTGGTGCTTCTTTTTTCTTCGCGAACATCGGCGACACGGATGATGATTTCGCATCGAACGACGACGACATCGACGACGAGACCGTGGAAAGAAGTTTGCGACGATGAAATCTCGCAGACAAAGTCGTTTTAAGCGTCATCATCTGTCTTTTTACTTCTCCCCCGCAAAAAAAAAACAACGACTCTCGACGAGTCTCTCCTCTCTTTCTCTCTCTCTTCAGTCCGACGCTCTCGAGCGAAAGAAGGAGAGCAAAAACTTGAGCGCGTTGTTTTGCGTTAAAAAATGCGGATAAAATGCGTCACTTTTTTCCCTTTACGCGAGACGATGATTGCGTGACGAGATGTCTTTTCTCATCAGAAGCAGAGTGTCGACGATGACGTTTGCTTCTTTGACATTTAAAAGAACGAGGATGATTACGACGAGCGCGGGAGTCACCACGAGCGGAGTTCGTTTTCCTTTGTTGTCTTCTTTGTCTTCTGAAACACAACAGAAAGTGTTTCTTTCGTTTCCCCGTGGGAGGCGTTCCATCGGGGGAGACGCGAGACGTTTAAAAGGCGGTTGGTGGTCTTCTTCTTCGTATTCTTCGAGAAGCGCAATAAGGAGTCTCAGCGGGAGTCATCTTTCTCCTAATAATAATAATAATAAACCTATCTCGGATTTGGACACGAGTTACCTCCCGTTATACGCCGCGGATTGGGCGCGCGTCGATCTACCCCCCGGACACAGATTTCCAATGGAGAAATATCTCCTGACGCGCGAAGCGATCGAGAAAGAGTCGCCAGATTTTTTAAAATATTCCATGCGCTTCTCACCAACCGCGAGGAAAGAGGACGTTTTATTAGTCCACGACAAAGAATACGTGGAAAGAGTGCTCACGCAGAAACTGACGCGCGAGGAAGCGAGGACGATTGGGTTTCCTATGAGCGAACAGTCGGACGGGTACGCCTCGAAATTCTTATCGGAGGACGAGACGAAGCGAGGGGAGCAACACGTGACGAGGAGCTTAGCGAGCACTGGCGGGACCATCAAAATGACCAGAGACGTGTTAGAACACGGTTTCATGTGGGCGGGACAATTAGCAGGAGGGACGCATCACGCGTTTGCAGGGCACGGGGAGGGATTTTGCGTGTTTAACGACATCGCGTGCGCGGTGAGAGTAGCGCAGAGAGATTACGAGGAGTTGTTCGAAGGCGAAGATAGAAACGTTTTGATCGTCGATTTAGACGTGCATCAAGGCAACGGGACGGCGAAGATTTTTGAGAACGATAAAAATATTATCACTTATTCTATTCACGGAGATAGGAATTATCCGTGGAAGACGAGGATGTTATCGGATTACGACATCGCGTTACCGGACGATTGCGAAGACGAGGAGTATTTGAACGCGTTGGAAACGTCGCTACCGAAAGTGTTCGAGAAGCATAAACCTTTTTTGGTGTATTTTCAAGCCGGAGTGGACGCTTTGAAAGCGGATTCGTTCGGAAGATTGAGCATGACCCGAGAAGGGTTGAGGCGGCGCAACAATTTAGTTCTCGCGTTGTGCGTTGAACACGACTGCAAATTAGTAACGACCATGGGCGGTGGGTACGCGAAACCGATCGAGCGATCCATCGAATGCCACTCGGACGTGTTTCGAATTATGGCTTTGAAGCATAAAGCAATAATGGAGGAACGGAAATATTTAGAGAAGATGGTTACTTGATGTGGATGTATGAGTTCGAGGCGAGGCGATGAATTCCCGGCTCCTCGTTTGGTCGAATTTACGAATATTTATTTTTAATTTACGCATCATTTTTTAGCTGTGCGACGACTTGAATGCGACTATATAATGGAGACTACAAAAATCCAATGGTATTACGTGGCTGCGTTTGTAGCGCTGATGATTTGTGTATCAGCATCAGTGAGAGTTGTTCACGCTGCTGTTAATACTATCATACCTTCGAACGAAGTTTTTTTGGATTCCGTTTGCAAGTGTTTAAAAGAGGACGCAAAAGATGGCCTTTGCACTTCGTTCGCAACTACGAGTGGGTACGGAACGATGCCTTTCTGGATGACGAGAGATATCACTAACATGGCAAATGCGTTTGATTTAGACCGTTTGGTTAATGCCGGACCAGTGGGGTGTAACTTGACTGAGATTGAAGCTTTGAGGTTCAACGCGGACTTAAAATACTGGGATACGTCGCACGTGACAAACTTTGACTTCATGTTTCGCAAAGCGAAAAGTTTTGACGGCAAAGGATTAAGGTTTTGGAACGTAGGAAATGCAGAAACGATGCGAGGCATGTTTCAAGAAACCACGGAATTCGACGACAACATCGCATTTTGGGATCTTCGAAACGTAATCGATCTTTCCAAATTTTTTTTTAACGCGGAAAAATTTAGCCAACCGATTGGTTTTTGGGACGTTTCGAATGTGGAAACCGCTTTTGGGATGTTTGAAGGTGCGAAGCGCTTTAATGAAGATATTAGCACGTGGAATTGGGCATCTATTTTCAGCGGCTCGAACCCTTTGAATTCTTGCAAGAAGAAAAAGAGGAGGATGCGCGCGTTGTTGCAACAACAAACTGACGAGGAAAGTTTGCGACTGTGCGGCGAGGAAATAGGCTTGAAGCAAATGTTTAAGAACGCCCCGAGATTTAACGGAGACGTTTCTCGATGGAAGGGCCAGGCCACGGCTTTTGAGCAAGAGAATATGTTTGAGGGTGCGGATAGTTTCAACACGAAATGGAAATGTAAAACCGAATTTGACGGCCCGACTGAAACATGCAAAGTACGACACGAAGCGGAGGTTCTCGAAGAAATCAGCGAAATCAGAGAGTTCTTTCGAAGCACTTAGTTACGTGTTATTGTGTATATATATGTGCATATACCTGCTCTATTTGCGCGCTAATACTACATCTCTATCTTCTACTCGCTCTCTTATTTGCAGTTCTAATAAGTTCTTGTCGTTACTCTTCGCATCCGCACTCTTCGTCGTCGTCGACTAAACACTTCTGATGTTCCTCGGCTTCGTTCACGGCGTCGCATTCGTCCACTCGCAAAACCAACCGCCAACCACCATTCGCAGTCTCCGGACTCCTGTGTACCGATGCTTTCCCACTCTCCCACATTTCTCCTTTCAAAAACAAAATGTCGCAACTCTCTCCTTTTTCTTCCACCAAGTTCTTCTCGAATAACTTCGCGTTTGATTTCAACGCGTCCGAGAGAGGAAGCAAAACCCGCGACGACATTGACGCGTCTCTCGCCGCCGACGCGATCACTTTATTCACCAACGAATGCTCATCTAAAACCTCCGTTTTCCTCCCGTAATACGTCGTCATCGCTCTCAAAGGTACGTAATCCACGTGCAGTTTCGTGCACAGCGTCCGGCGTAAAAGCGAGAGAGAAACGACCACTCTTTCGGGAGCGTTCTCTCGTCTTCTTTCGCCGCTCGAGTTTACGAAGAAGTTTCGATACTCTTTCACGACGTTTTCCACGTCCTGCTCTAAAAACTGGATCGAACGTTCCGAACAGCCCTCTTCTAATAAAACGTCGCGAATGCCTAACAGGCGAGCGTCTGGATCGAGCGCGTCTAACTCTGCTCGCACTTCAAACTCTGCGCTTTTCCGCTCGCACGCTCGCAGAATATCCGCCGGGAAGGCATCTCTCACTTCAGGTCTCGGTTTCACCACGAACGCACTCTTCGCTGACGATGACGATGATGACGCGGGGGTTATTCTTTTTCTCATCCTCTTTGGTGGCAGGAGTGCCGTCCTCCTCGCCGCCACCGAAAGCATCGTCGGAGCGTCACCAGACAACAACAACAACTTTGGATAAAGTGCAGACACCATTTCCCCTAAAAAAAGGCAGTTTAGATACGAATTTTACCTAACAAAAAAGGAGAGGTTTGTTCCTTGTGTACGATGATGATGATGGCCCCGCACATTGCGACGACGACGAGGAACAACTCGATGATGCGACCACCAACGCCTGGTCGCAAAATGAGGCGGCGAGGAAACGTTTTTCTTAACGCAGGAGGAAAGGCAGACGATGACGATATGAATGAGACTGCTCCCTTTCGACTCCCGAATTCCCTGTGGACAAATCAATCAGATTTAAAAACGCCGGAGCAAAAGTGCTCGGACATTTACCAGTCGTACGCGACGATGGCGGCAACGAGACTGGTCATGGCCCAGGACGATGGGTTCGGAAACGAGTGCAGCGAAGACGTGAACGTGAGCGAGACGACGAGTAAGATTTTAACGCACAAGGAGAAACACAGCATGCTCTCGGGAACGAGTTTCGTGCGAAGCATGTTGCAAAGCGCGGATCCAATCTTAAGGTCGGCCGCGTTGAGAATTATAGAGACGAGACGAGTGTACGTGTCCGAAAAGGAAGGGATGGATTGGGAGAGTAGCTTTCGATACGCGAAGGAGGATATGGAACAATGGCGGGTGAAGATGTTGAAACGCGTGGCGGAGAAGTCGCTCGAAGGAGAATGACGATTGGAAATAAAGAGAGGAGCGCGTGTATTTTACTTGTGTACTTTATTTGTGTGTGTATGTTTGCTTGTTTATATGCTGAATCAATCTCCTTCTCTTTAAACGGCGGCGGCGGCGGCGTCGAAACCTTCTTCTTCCCATTTCTTACCAAACGTCTGGCGACCGTTATCGATCCAATGATCGACCATTTCCGCGATACCTTTGCCAATACCCGCAACTTTACCCACCTTTTGTCCTTTTACCGTTTTGCCTAACATGCCTTTCCCGCTGCCTGGCTTTGTCACGTCGTAATCTAACAAACTGATATTTTTCGCCGCGCCGGCGTAGGCGTTCACTTTAAACGCCTCGACGACGTTCGTGCCCAATTTTCTCGCTTTCATCACCAAATCGTTCAAAGCGTCAACTAACGGTTGGTTTTCCGCGCACAACGCTTGCGTTTCCGACTTGGCTTTTTGTTTCGGCCACACTTCCAAGGCATCCTTGAAAACCTCTTCGAGCAAAACGTCTCCAGTTTCGTCGTTTACGTTCTTCTCCACGTTCATCCACGCCAAGACTTGCGAACCGGCCTCGCCTAAATTGTCCGGACAAGACAATTTCTCCTCGTTGCAGATTCGAATGAACTCCTTCGCTAACACCGCGCCTTGCACACCACTCTCGGCCAGTTTTTGCAACTTCTCCGTCGGTACATTCGAACTCACTTTATTCTTTTTCTCTTCCTCCTTTTTCTTCTTCTCTTCCTCGGTCAGCGGCGGATTTTCAATCAAATACTCCTCGTACGTTCGCCATTTCGGCCTTTCGAATTCGTTCAGTTTTTTCGAAAAGTTGCATCGCACTAAGCACATGGATTCGGCGTCATACGTCCCCGGACAGTGCACTTCGCCTCTCCCTAATTTCTCCTTATCTTTGGACACGTGATACGGACTCTCGTATCTCACGTTCAAATGCGGCACTTTCTCGTTGTTCCCTTTCGCGCAGTGCGGACACTTCGTCAATCTGCCGTACAATTCACCGTCGATGCACTTAAAAATCAACTCTTCCTTCTTCCCGCCGGTGGTGTATCCATTCGCTTTGCACCATTTCTTCAACTCCTCCGTTTTCATCGCTTTATACTTCTCCTTCAGAGAAACGACTGTCGATTCGTCCTCGTTCGGGAAGGTGTACTTACCGTCCTCGTCAACCGGTACCGGCGGATCAAAGCTATCGAAGTTGTTCTTCTCGTTCCAAGGTGTAAACCACAACGACTTCTGCGCGTATTTTCGTCTCTTATCCGCTTCATCCGCGCCGGATTTTTCAGCGCGCTTGGTGGTCGTTTTCTTTGTTTTCGTCGTTTTTGCTTCCTTTTTCGTTGGTGGAGACGACGACGGATTTGACTTCTCTTCCTCCTCTTCCTTCGTCTCCTCCTCCTCGACTTTCTGTCGCTTCACCTCTTTCTCCTCGTACTCGTCGACGACCTTCTCCTCCTTTTCCTCCTTCTTTTCCTCCTCCTTTTTTTCCTCCTTCACCACCTTCAGGGACAAACACTTGCTCTTCAAAGAAATCTTCTCCTTCGTCTCCTTCACTTGGACTAAAAATCGAGATTTCGTTTCGTCGAATTGGACAACCACGGCTGGTTTCCCGTTCAGTTCTGGTTTGCTGTTCACGTTGACGATGGAGACTACAGTTCCCGGAGGGTAGAGAGATACAGCCTCCTCTGTCGCAGCAGACGCGGAGGACATTTTTGGATTCTTTCGTCGTATCAAGCGGCGTGTGTGCCTTACACTTGTGATGATGGAGTCAATTTGTGGGGAGATGATTTTGAAATTCAACGCTCCACTGCGGCACAAAAAGAGGCGGAAGTTCGGATAAAATGGACGACGATGACGATGATTTCAACGTAAAAACCTGGGCGACGTTACACGACGCCGCGTTAGAGGTACTCTCGACGCCATCTGCGCATAAAAAAGCCCTTTTGACTCAAGTTATCGCGAAGAAATGGTTCGACGGGAAAAGCATCCTCAAAGCGAGAGATGTGAGTTCCTCGGGAAAACGTGTGAAAGAGACACCGGAAAGAGACGCGCTGGTAACCATCGTCTCGTCGAACTCGAACAAATTAAAACTCGGTTCTGGTCGCTCGATCGAGTCGAGACGGAAAATTTTACACTCGCTCTCGCACATCGAGTCGTGGGCGATCGATTTGAGTTGGGATATTATCGCAAGATTTGGACACGAGGTGGAAAAGGAGAGAGAGTTTTTCGACGATTTCGTACGCGTGGCTTTAGACGAAGCGAAACACCATTTACTGTTAACGAAAAGATTAGAAGAAATAGGAGGAAAATACGGGGATTTTCCCGCGCACGATGGATTATGGCAGTCTGCGATGGAAACGTCGGATTCGTTGATGCATCGACTGGTTGTCGAACACTGCGTGCACGAAGCGCGAGGATTAGACGTCATGCCGAATACGATTAACAAGTTTCGAGAGAACGGGGACGAGGAGAGCGCTTTATTGCTCGAGACGATAGTGTACCCGGAAGAAATTGGCCACGTCAAAGCTGGTTTAAAATGGTTCAAGTTTCTATTAGGAGACGCGTCGGAACGCGGCGGCGAAGAGACGGTGAAAATCTTTCGCGAGATTGTCGAGAAGAAATTTTACGGGGCGTTGAAACCGCCGTTTAACGACGAAGCGAGGGCGAAAGCCGGGTTCGACAGGAGGTATTACGAAGTAGCAGTAGATGCGGTGGTGTAGTCGTGGTAGCAGATAGAGCGCAGATTAGAAACGCGTGTATGTATATCGATTAAAACAAATGTGTTTTCTTCCCTTGTATCATCTCTCTCAAACACAGCTCTCGATCTTCTTCTTCTTCTCCTTTACTTCTTCACCTCTTTTGCAACCTTCTCTCTTTTCTTTTGCAACGCATCGCTCGCTTCCGCGATTCTCTTTGCCATTTGCTCTCGCATCTGCGCACCCATCGGACTCTTTCCTTGCTCCTTCTCCACTTTTCTCTTCGCCTCATCTCTTACAGTCTTTGCCCGTTTGACGACTTCTTCGTCTTCGTCTTCTTTGTGCTTTTCGCTTAAAATTTTAATCGAGTCTTTTAAAGAGTTGAACGCGTTCTGGAACGACGCTTCGATGGCTTTCGATTTCCGCGTTAAAGCTTTAATCACCTCAGAGCTCTTCTCGTCGTCGTCCCCCATGATGACGATGACGATGAACTAACTGTTTGTGCGGCTTTTCGCTGTGTTCTTTGTTTTGCGAATACTTTTTTCCTGCTCGTATTTTGTAAGAAACGCTTCGAATTGAAAAATCGCTAAAAAAAACACAAAAATACACGATCACGAACTTTAAAAAACAGATCATGTCTTCTGACCAACGAGGACGAGCGGCGGCAGAACGAATGGGGAATCAAAAGTCGGCGAACGAACAACAAGAACGAGAAGAAGAAATGACGATAACGACTCCGATGCGACGCGTCCTGACCGTCCAAATTCGAAAAGAAGAAGAAGCGACTCAGAAAAGTGTTCTCGAAATCGTTGAGAAGGTTTTCGTTTCTGTTTTAGAAACGAGCGAGATACGCGCGTACGACGTGACGGTGACGAAAGAGAACGATAAGATAACGTATAAATACAAAGCGCCTGCGCCTTCCTTTCCGTTCGTGCCGAAATCGATCGGTAAACTCTCCGAGACTGGCGTGTGTGAGGTGACCGAAGTTGTCGTCTGTGATTATGAAAAGAATAAACTTGAAAATTTTTGCGAAACCAAAGGGATGCTGTTTGCGGATATGTTCGTGGTGGAGAGTTTTGTCAGATTGGATAAAATAAGCGGTAATTCGCGTGCAGTTGTGTGTGTGGTTGATGTGCGATTGCGATGGCTGAAACGGTTGGACACTCAAAGATGGATGGAAGGGTTAGTGACAAAGGCGACAGAAATGAAAATAAGAAAGAAGTATGAGATTTTGATGAAGCGAGTGGCGAGCGAGTTGAGTGCGACGGCGAAGATGACGAGAAACGATTTAAGGAACGATTTAGAATTTATTCTGCGCCAAAACGTGAACTATCTCTTTTGCGTTTTAGTTTCGATATTGATTTTCTGCTTGGGCTTCTGCCTCGGTGGAATTGATTCCTCGCTCTCGGCGCTTTGGAAAATATAATTTTATTAAAACTACGTACTCGTAGACGTGCATCTACTTTGCGTTTCGTCTCTGTCCTTCACTAATCTTCCCAGACAACACCACGAATGAATCACCGGTTGTTTTTTGAACCGCTTGCATTCGTTCAATTGTGCTGCCAGCTTTGTTGCTATCGCCACCTCGCAGCGCGTTTTGCTCCTCTTCGTACTTGCGCAAACGCTTCTCCTTCGCCTTCGCGCCGGGCGCTTTGCCGTGAAACTTCCAGCACAACTCGCGGAAGGCTTCTTTTGGAGTCAACGTACGTCCAAACTCGTCGTACTTATCAAGTTTGAAGTTGAACTTTCGAGTTTCGGACGACGGGCCGCCGCCATCTTGTTCTTCAATCACTCCAGAGGCTTCTAATACACGTTTGCGATCGTGGTGATCTTTCAAATCGTTCGCGCGTCCACTCCAACGCGGTCCTTTATCTTCGAGCTGACCGGAGGCTTTCATGTCTTGTAAAATGCTCGCTAAACCAATATTTCTGCGCGATAGATGGATTTTAGGCTTTTCTTCTTCTTTAACCGCTCCTTCGCCGTCTTCCATTTTGACATCGACGGCACCATCGCCGCTCTGAACAATTTGCGGAGCGTCCTCGTCTTCTTCGTCCGGTAACTTGTCCGCTCGCGCCTTCTCCCAATCGATTACTTCTCCCTCGGCGTCCTCTTCGACGTGGTTGGCTCTTTTCCGTTTCAAGTTTTTAGAGGTTTTCCCTCTCGCGACGAACGCGTTATTTTCGTCGTCACCGCCAGACGTATCCGCGCCGACGCCGCGACAGAATTCAGCGACATCCGTTAGGGCCAAATTTTTATCGTTCTTTTCATCATTATCTGCGTTCATATCGGTCGGCTTTTCTCGTTCGAGCTTGGCGATGCGTTGAAACAAAGATTGTTCCCCATTCGCGGGAACGATTTGCTTTTCTTTCTTTTTCGTTTCTCGTGCGGATGCGAGCGCTCGTTCCAACTCGTCGTCCTCTTCCTCGGCGGCGAAATCTAGAGGTTCTTCATCGCCTTTCTTAGTATCGCCGGCTAAATTGGCTAAGATTTTCTCGTCCACATTATCTCTCGCTTTGTCCATTGCCTTGGCCCACGCCTCGTCGTCTCGAGACGGCTGTTCTTCTCCCGTGTTGCCGCCGCCATTCTTCCTCGATCTTCTGTGCGTCCCCGCCGCGTTTGCCTCCTTCGCCAACTCGTCGCTTTCCAACTTTGATACGTCAAATCCACCATCCTCGTCGTCTGAATCCTCGTTTTCTTTCTTCTTCTTCTTCTTTCGCATCTTCTTCGGCTTATCTTCTTTGCCTCCTTTCCCTTTTTTCTTCTTCTTACTATTGAACTTCATCAACTCTTCCTCTTCTTTCGTATACGCGTCTATCTGCGTGGCTGTTTTTGACACCTCCGCGGAAGTCAATTCGCCTTTCACCAATCCAGCCATCCGTAACTTCAACTCCCTCGCGTTTCGTTTCCGAATCTCCTCGGCGTCTTTTTGAACTCCTCCCGTGCCATCTAACGTCGCGAATCTTTCGTCCTTCTCTTCCTCTCCGTACTCGTCGTCGTACTTGGACAAAATCTTCTTCTCTTTCAATCCCGTCAACTCGTCCTCGTCTTCGCGCATAATCTCGTCCTTCTTATTTCCCTTTCCAGCTAACTTTTTATTCTTCAAAACCCTCTCTCTTTCCGCTATTTGAACGTTCTCCAACTCGTCCTCCGAATCGCTATCTAAAATCGACTTATCCGCTAACGTTAAAACGACGCCACCTTCTCCCTCGTAATGGATTCCTCTCTCCTCGGCGACGTGTTCCAACGCCGCGCGGTCCACCTTCAATCCCGCCAAGTCTTTCTCCGTGTATTCAACGGACACGTGCTCCTCTTCTTCCTCCTCGTATCTGCTAGCTATTATATCTGCAGCAGTCGTCCTTTTTTTCTTCGACTTCTTCTTCATCGTTCTCGATTTTTCCACCCACGCTTTCGCGTCCTCCTCTTCTGTGCCTTCTCCTTCGTATAACTTCCTCGCTCGCTCGTGGTCTTCCTCGCGCAACTTTTTCGCTTTTCGTTCGTTCAACTTTTCTCTCAACTCTTCCGTTCGTTTTAATTCGAGCAGTTTCTTTTCCTCTTTTTCTTTCAAGATCTTCTCCGCGGCTTTTACGCCGTCCGTATCGTCGTCTTCGTCGTCTTTCGGGGGATTCGAATCCATTTTTAACGGCGCGAGGCCTAATTTCTTCCTCAAATTGTTCGTCTCCGCGATGGAGAGAGAGAGGTCAGATTTCTTCGACAAGACGTTATTATTCGTCGTCGTCATCGCCTCCTCCTCGTTCCCTTCTTTTTCTTTTCCCAAGCGGCGGCTCATTTTGTCTCTCAAATCGCAACAAGAAGAAGCGTTCAGGCGAAGAGGAGATGATTAATTTTTGTGGGGAAGAATTGGAGCAAAACGAAAAACACAAGTCTGACGTATGAATAAGTATACATACGCGCAAATAATGAGTGCAACCGGAAGACGACTCACGCATTATGAAATAACTAAACGCTCTTTACGACATCTCTCGCCCCTCTCAAGGCTTTCTCGATCAATGGTTTTGTTTCGGGCGCTCGAGCGACGGCGGTGAACAACGCCAAAGCTTGTTGCTTGACGTTCGGGTCCGAGCTCGTCATGAACGTGGCTATTTTACGAACGACGATTTCGTCCGAGCAGAGCCTCAAAGCGGTGCCTGGAAATTTGCAGCAACAGCTGATTCCGACTAACGCGCGAGAGGCGGTTTCGTTTATTTCGTCTTGTTTGAGGCGTTCGAGATCTTCCCTCGGGTTCAAACTGCCGCCGTTTTTGAAGTGTTCGAGATATTTCGCCTCTTCGTTTTTGGTGAAGATATCGACGCCTTCGTCACCACCCCCGACTCGTTTTATTGCCGATGCGAACACCTCTAAACCGCCGTGTTCCATGGTAATCTTCTCCGCTTCCGAGACGGACAAAGCTACGAAGAGCTCAAACGCGCCGGCGACGATTTGTTTCGGCGCAACCGCGTCTTCCTGCCGCCGGTAGTGGACTCTTTTCGCTTCCTCTTTTCCGTTGTTTTTGCTACCGTTGTTGTCACTGCTCGTGCTCTTATCTTTTTCCTTCGCCTTTTCCTCGCTATTGTTATTACTATTAGTATTACTATTCGTATTATTCGTATTAGTATCGTCGTCGTTAACGTCGTCTCCGCTCATCTTCTCTCCGGGAAAATACCTCCCCTCGACGTATTCCACCTCGCACATTTTCCTCGCCTCTTCGACGACTCTCTTCCCATCATCTCCCACTAAAACGAAACTCGCGCATTCTTTATCTCTGCACGTCCACACTAAGCAGTCCAGACCGTTGACGATTTTCACTCGTTCATTCTCCTCCATTGCTTTCTCGATCGCTTTTAGTACTATTTTCATTCCTTTTTGTTCGTTTCGAAGCATCTCTCGATGCGCTCGTTCCACGTTCCCGAGGAAGCAGCTCAAGGCGGCCAAGGCGGCGGCGGTGACGCCTTCGAAATCATCACTTTTAGTATCGTTGTTATCGTTATTCTTCGTCTCTAAAACGTCCAAGATTGGTTCAACCACCCGTAAGAAACTCTCCGGGTCGAGTTTCACTCGCAACGATAACGCCGCTAAAGCGATCAGCGCTTTCGCTTGCACCTCTGGCGTCGAGCGTGCGTTTATTTCTGATATCATATTTTCCACGAAATTGATTGGCAACGCGGGTGAGGTGTTCGAAGGCATCGCCGCGGAGGCGTTGTTGATGTTTTTGCGACGCAGAGCGCTCATCTTTATTCTCTGCGCGCGCGCGAGATACAGTGCGGGGAAATGGAAGAAAAGTTCGTCATTTATTCTCATCACGCGAGAGACGAGCGATTAAAGAAGAGCGAGAGTTTAATCGAGGATCAAAAGCGCTTCTCTTCGAGAGTCTCTCGCTCGTGCTCTCTCTGAACGCGCTCTCTCTTTTCGAAAGGACGTCTTTATCGTCTTTATCGTCGTCGTCATGGCTGCTCGTACTGCTCGTGATGAACACGAGAACAACACCAACGGGGAAGAAGAAAGTTGTTACGACATCTTGGGCGTCTCGCCGCAAGCCTCGGAGAAGGAGATCAGAAAAGCCTACCGGTTGTTGGCGCTGAAATATCACCCGGATAAGTATCGAGGACCATCCGACGATGAGAAGAAGAAAGCTGATGTGGCGAAGAAATTCGCGTCGATGACGGTCGCGTTTGACTGCCTCTCGGACCCGCTGAAAAGGCTGAAATACGACCGAGAAAACGCAGTCAACGGGTTAGAAAAATCGGACGTTTTGATCAACGTGACGTTCAAGGAAAGCATAAACGGATGCACGAAGTTAGCCATGGTACCGTTTAAGACGGTGTGCGTGAAATGTAACGGAACCGGGAAGGGAGGCGTCGCGTGCGCGAACTGCACGGTACTCACCCGCGGGAGCTGCCGGACGTGTTTTGGTAAAGGCGTTCTCGGTAATAACGGAGGTACCATGAACGAAGATGAGATATGTAAGAAGTGTAAAGGCATTGGCGCCGTGGACGATTTCTTCCAAAATCGAGTGGAAGTGCCGAAAAATCCAAAGCAAAACCAACGCGTGAAGATTCAAGGACGCGAGACGTACGCGGTTATTTATACCATGCCTTCGAAAAAGTTTCGAAAGTGCCACTCGAACGAACACGACGTGAGAACAACATTACAGTTGACCGCTTTAGAGGCTAAAGAGGGTGGTTTTTTCGAAGTAGAAACGTTGCACGGGAAAGAAACCGTGTACGTCGAAGACGGGACGGAGGACGGCGCGGAGAAAATCTTGGAAAAGCAAGGGATCGAAAAGAAAGGAAACCAAATCGTCTCGATCGAAGTTTTACCTCCTCCGGTGGTCGAAGAAGACAAAGAAGAAGAAGGGAACGAAGAAGAGGGAGAGGAGAAAGGAGGTGAAAAAAGAAAAGCAGATTTGGAAGAAGAAGAAGAAGAAGAAGACGTCCAAAAGCTTCTCGCCGAGAAGAAGCGGAAACTGTTGGAAAAGCTAAACTCCTCGTGAATACAAACAGAAAGAAGGAGAGAGAAATCCGTTCGCGAGATTTTCTCTAGCTCGAATATAGCATCGTAGCACGTAGAAACGCGACAAAAACGTAGCGCACAGTTCGTCGTAATACTATTAATACTCATATTAATAACGAACAAAAGAACGCAGAAACAGAGAGAAGGAGGAGTTTTCGCAGCAATTTTTCTCAGAAAACCTCTCTTTGAATAACTCCATTATAAAATATTCATTTTCACTCTTTTGCTAAACTTAAAAGTAGTGGCATTATGTTCAGAGCGACGGCACAAAAGGCGCTCAAAAGCGCGGCATCTCGTTTGACTCCTCGCGGTGGTGGTCTCGCGACGAGGAGAAACATGAGCGGAGGTGGAAGCATCGAAGAAGAAATAGGTAAGAAAAAAAGTCGATCGCGTCAAAATCTCTTCTTTCCCCGGACAACGATACGATCTCTCTCTTCCCTCTTTGATGACGACAGATATTTGCGTGCCCTTTTGTCGTTGACTAAGAATGGAATACTAATGATACTCACGAGAAAAGCAGTATTGCTTTTGATGCGATTATTGTATTCGTTTTACTTTGTTTTGAGAGTCGAAAGTCAACTCGTGTTATCCTCCTCTAACCTCTTCAATTAATTTCTCTTTCTCTCAAATACCATCCATCTCTTCGATGATGCTGATGATAACAAACAACAACAGCTGAAATGAACAAGTGGCGAACGGTGACGTTTCTGGCCATTCCGGCGTGCGCGGCGTTTGGCGTGTACTCCTTCGCGACGGCGGAACACGGCCACGGAGAGGAACAACCGGCGTACTCGTACTTGAAACGAAGGTCGAGAGAGCAATGGCCGTGGGGAGGCGATTTGGGGTTGTTTGAATACCCTCACAAGGAAGATGGCGGACATTAATGTATACATATATCCGTTTTTACGTCTTTCTTTCCGACGGGAATGATTGGGAAAGAATGCGCTTGGATGATGTCGCTTTGGTGTTTGTTGTGTCGAGCGCGAGTTGTAATTATATATAAACATATAAACCTTTTTCTTATATTAAACGTGATGACTCTCTTATTATTCTCTTCTCTTTTATGATGTTGTTGTTGTTGTTGTTGTTGTTATTCTTATTATTCTCTCTCTCTTCCGTCTCGTGCTCTAACAGCGTCCTGCGGATAATGATTAAACGCGTTTCATTTTCACGTCTTTTAAATACGCCTTCTTCTCAGCCTCGTACGCGATTTCACTTCTCGCGATGAACTTTTTCAAGACGTCGTACGTGGTCAACTGAATAGACTTATTCGGCATATTCTTCACGGCGTTGGGAACGAAGCCTCTGAACAAGCCGCCGACGCCTTGCGTGGCGACGATGTTTTTCGCCGCGACGACTATGTTCGTCGCCGTGCTCGATTTCATTTGCATCTGCCGCCTCACGGTATCGAGTGGATAGCACGAACCAGTGGCAACTGCGGTAGCCATTAAAGAGGCCATGGCAATTCCCTGCGGTTCGTTGCGGATCTCTTCCGGGATGGTCTGTTTAAACAAATCAAACGCGCAGAAATTCAACGCCGAATACGGAGCGATGGACAAACACGTCGCCGGTAAACCTTTCGCAAACGCCATCACGCCTTCCTCTCGCATAATGTTTTTAAACACTGCTACCATATTTGTCGTCGTCGGGTCTACGCTTAAACGTAAGCGAATGATATCTAACGGATACGTCACAATCGTCGCCGTGCACGCCGCCGAGGCTCCGGCTAAGAGTCTCCCCGGCACGCTCAACTCGCCCGTTTTCTTATCCGTATATTTCTTCTTATAAAAATCGTACGCGAACAACATCGTCGCGGAATACGGCAACACTCTCGCCACTTGCGGCGTATTCCCTCTCCAATACCCAGCCAAACCTTCGCTCTTACCAATCGCCATAAACGCCGGCACTAAACCTCCGCTCACCGCCGCTTTCGCGGCCGCGCTTTGTTGCGACGCTCCAGACGTTTGCATGATAATTTTCAATCGATCCAACGGAGCGGTGCACGTTTTCGCCAAAGCGCCGGCTAAACCCCCGGCTAAGAACACCGCGGTCGTTTTCCCCATCGCGTTCACGACGATACCTTCTCGATTATTTTTTAACATTCTCGCGAGCGGTATTTTAATACGTTTTTCATCTGCTTTTGTCGTTTTCGTCTTTGCGGCGCACACCTGAAACTGTTCGTTCACTTTCGCTCTCGCGAAGGTTATCGACGCCAACGGAATCTCCACGTTAAAAGTTTGTCTCGTCTTTAATTCTCTCTGAATTTTCATTTTCGTTCGTTCGATGGCTTTTGTGAAGCGGTTGGTTTCGGTGTTTACGACGCGAAGAGAAAACCCAACGCCGTCGGGGTGATGTTTTTGTTCCAATTTCATATTTACTACTAATTTCGTTTAGTATTATTATATCCTTGTCTCTCCTTGTCTAAATAATCTATATATAAAGAGCAATATATAACAAAAGCTCTTTTCGATGGGACGACGTTCTTCGTAGTGCTGTCCTTCTTCTCGCTCTCTCTTCTCGCTCTGAAGCAAACGTCTTTTTTAACGAACAAAAACGGATGAGAACAAAAACAACACACAAAAGAGGATAAAGTGCAAAATAAAGTGCACAAAAAGCACCAAAAAAAGCACCCCAACTCAAACCAAAAAAACAAGGGCGGCTCTTCTCTTTTCTCTCTTCTCTCTTTTCTCTTCTCTTTGCTCTGTGCCCTAAATTTTTCCTTCTCTCACGAACACAAAGAAGAAGAGAAAAGAGAGAGTTTTCCTTTCCCCCCCCTCCTCTTCCTCAGAAAGAATTGCCCCTCTTTCTCTCTCTCTCTCTTTGTGTTGTTGTTAAAGTAGTAGCGTATGAGATGAACGCAACATCAACTTTTAAAAGTTGTCGCGCGTCCTCCTCTTCAAACGCCTCTTTTCCTTCCTCTTCTCGCAAAGCTGCTAAGAATACCCCGACGAAAGCGCTCGCATCTGGAGCAAGAAACTGGAGCGTCGTCCCCTTAAGCGGCGGCGGCAAAAAAATTGCATTAACCGCGAGAGCGAATCAAAGAGGAGGAGGTGTTTTTGAAACGAGCGGCGATGCGGAAGACGAAGGACGACGACGGACGACGTTAAGCTCGCGAAACTTAGGAGGAGGAGTTTTAGGAGCTTTTGAAACGACCGCGAAAAGTAGCAGCTTTAGCAGCATGAGTTCGACCTTGATGTCGAAGAACAAAAAAGCGACGAGCGACTCTGAGGACGAGGACGAGGGAAAGACAACAAAGGGTAAAGACGCCACCTCTCTCTCCTCGAAGAACAACAAAAACAACATTAACAAAAATAAAAACAAAAACATGAGCGACGACGAGTGCGAGACGACTCCGGCGAACGCGAAGTGGAAGCGAGTGATGCTTAAGATCTCCGGCGAGGCGTTATCGGGAAACACCTCGAAAGACGGACAAAATTTTGGTTTAGACCCGCGCGTGGTGGAACGCATAGCGGGCGAGATTGTTGCGGCGAGCATGTCTGGGGTGGAAATTGCCGTCGTGGTTGGCGGAGGAAACTTTTTTCGGGGCGCGAGCCACGAAGGGGCGCATTTGGATCGCGCGTCTGCGGATTACATGGGGATGTTGGCGACGGTCATGAATGCGATTTCGTTGCAAGGCGCGATTGAAGCGAAAGGCGTCCAAACGAGAGTGTTGTCGGCGCTGAGCATTAAAGAAGTGGCGGAACCGTACATAAGGAGACGCGCTATGCGGCACTTGGAGAAAGGGAGGGTGGTTATTTTCGGCGCCGGGACGGGGAATCCGTTTTTTACCACGGATACGGGAGCGGCGTTGAGAGCGGCGGAGATCAACGCGCAAGTGGTGTTAAAAGCGACGAAAGTAGACGGCGTGTTTTGCTCGGACCCAAAACAAAATGTAAACGCGAAGAAATACGAGAGGTTATCGTACGAGACCGTTCAAAGGTTAGGATTGGGTGTCATGGACCAAACGGCAATCACGATGTGCCGCGAGAACGATTTGCCAATTGTCGTTTTTGACATGACAAAAGGCGGAAACATTCACAAAGCCATCCGAGGGCAAGCCGGAGTCGGGACGTGCATCTCAGACTCAGACGAAAAATGTCCGTGATGAAGTAGATGTGAGAGAGAGAATAATAAATACTAGCTCTCCTACAGTATTTAAATAACGAATATACGTTGTTGTTGATTGTTGTTGATTTTGATAACACGACGGCGACGATTGTACTTTATACCATATAATTAAAGAAAACAACTAATCTATTGTATACGCAGCATTTGGATACGAAACTACTAAACTTTCTTCAATCACACGCGTGGAGTCACCACGCCACACAGGTGGTATGCGTGTCGTCTCTTTTTATATTTGAGGTCTACCAAACTAATGTGTGTTGTTGTTGTTTAATCGAACAAGTCAAAGCCCATGTCTTCTTCTTCTTCTTCCACCTCTTCCTCCTTCGCGGCTTCACCGCCACCGCCACCGCCAGCGTCGCCACCGCCGCCACCGCCACCGCCGCCGCCGCCGCCGCCGCCGCCGCCGACGTTGGAGATCAACTCTTCAACCGGTTTGGATTGCAAGAATTTGGAAAACAAGTTCGCCCAGTACGGTTCGATGGTGATACCGGCGCCCTTGACGACCGCGTTGATCTTGTCTTCGGTGATTTCTTGGCCGTCATCGTGCAAGATGAGGGCCGCGTAAGTGCAAGCAAGTTCTCCAGACTGTATGATGTATTATAGTGGTAAAGAAGAGTTGAATAAAAAGAAGGATACGTATTCGTCAGTACTCTCAAATCAAGGGCTGCTCTTCTGCATCCTCCTTCGACCTTCCCTCTCAAGGAAAAAAAAGAGAAAGAAAATTCCGCGCGCTTGAAATGCGATGATACGAAGGTGAAACGCAGAGTACGAGCGCGTCATCGAGCGAGCAACCATTCTCTCCGCGCAATTCGCGACTACTCGTCCGCGTTTTATCCCTTCATCTCGATCTCTTTAAAGCCCAAACGCGCGCAAAAATCTCGCCTCATTCTTTTTTGGGGCTAAAATTTTTTAGGCGAAGAAAAAGAAAGATTTCAAAACGCCCTCCTCGCCGGGGCCCGCTCTAAAACATCGCGCGAAAATCTCCGACATCGTTCAAGCGGGGATTCGCATAGTAGAGATTACGAACGTACCATTTTTAGTTAGTTATGTGTGTGTTCCTTAAAGCTGTGTAATTAAACCTTTAACCGATGGGGCAATAAGAATGACGATTTTCTTGGTTTTTATTGTTTCTCTCAAATCTCAAAAATACTCTCCAACACTCCTTCTTCTCTATTACTACTCGTTTTTCTACGTACAATAATGTTTCTCTTCTATTATCGTTTATTAGAGGATCCAAACCCGCCTTTTTTCTTGGACTTGTTCTTGTTATCTCCTTCGTACACGTCGCCTTCTTTGTACTCCTTCGCGGGCTCTTCCGGCCAGTCGTCGTCGTCGTTTTTTTCGTCGTCGTTTTTCTCTCTCAACCTCGGTCTCTTCTTCGGTTTTTCTCTCTCTTTCCTCTCTTTTTCTCTCTCTTTCCTTTTCACGTTCTCCTCTTGTTCTTTGCGTCGCTTGGTTTTCAACTGCTCTTTTTGCGCGCGCAATTCGTCTTGCGTTTTCACTTCCTCGACGGTTTTTTCCACGTATTGATGGAATAAAACTCGACCTTCGCACGCGCCTTCTTCGACTTTGACCAACTCGAGGTCCAGTCTCGGGCCGAGTTCTTTTAAAAGAATTTTCGCGGTCGATTTCGCTTTGTTCACTCGATCCAAGTCTTGCGCTAATTGGACTTTCGTTTTTGGGTCGTCTTCGCTGTCGGAAACGTCCGAGTCTGACCCCGGTGAACTCGCCGCGCTGGTAAAAAACTCGCTAATATCCGCCATTCGCCCCATATCGGGCACCTCTCTCGATTTTAACATTTTCCGCAACTTCCGATCGCCTTTCGCCGGCTTTGCGTCCACGTGGAAATGCCTCAATCTATACAAATTCGTCTCCTTATCGTGATCTACCAGAACGACTCGTTTACACGAACTTAACTTTGCTTTTTTAACGTTCACCGCCGGGAAAATATTCTGAAACGTCAACGCGCACAGCTTCTTTTCGCTCTCTTGACCGGCGGTGCTAAAATTATTCAAAACCACCAGCGCTGGATTCAAAAACGATTTCCCTCTCGATTTTGGATTCTTCTGCGCTTTCTTCACGTCCCTCTCTAAAGAATACTTATCGATTCGAAACGTCAACGTCGGTCCTCGCGGCGTTTTGCATATTTTCAAGTATTTCGCGTTTTCCGTGGCTGAGAACAACAAGAAATGCGACACGCCTAAAGGCCCGGCGACGTTGATGAAATCTTTCAGTTTATTCGATTTCGAGTCTTTCAGCTTCGAGGCGGTGTTCGGTTCCATGATTTTCCTCACGTCCTCGGTTAAACTCTTCACCAAGTGCGAGAGTTTCCCTCGTTTCACCACGAACGTTTTCGGGACGTTCGTTGAGGACGATTTGACATTTTTCTTCGCACCGTTTGTGTTCTCTTCGCTCACCGCGTGCGTGCGCTTTTTTTTCCTCCGCGTTTTCGCCATCACTATTAATACTACTACTCTTTCTCTCGCTTTCTCTCGACAGAACAGAGAAGAGACACCAAGAAGAAGACCAAGACCAAGAAGACAAATTCAAAGAGCGTTTGGTAAAATGAAGGTGGCGGCGTTTTTTTTTTGAGGTGAGTTTTTTTTTTTGAGAGCCAAAACGACTGTCAGAAAAGGAAAAAAAACCGACGAGAGCGCCACAGAAAAATAAAATATCGAGGAGCTCGTCCTTTACTCCTCAGAAGAGGACTACCATCGTCGACTTTCCTCGCTCACCTTTACGACGCACTCAAAGGTATTAAAAAGACACATCATCATCAAAATGGGAATCAAAGGATTGCCGGAACAGTTGAAGCATTACTACCGCGACGCGCAAGTGGAACAGTTTAAAGGTATGAATGCGCAGTCGCATTTTTAAAATGACTTTCGTCGTCTCCGATTTGGTTTCCCGTGTCGCGTCGAGATATTCAAAAACTGACACAGAGACGCACCATCTACTCTTTCTTTTTACGTCATCATCAACCAACCGCTTCGCGCGAACGAAACGCATTGGATGGAACGCGTAATAAAAGGTATGCGCGCAGCCGTCGACGCGTACTCGTGGCTCCACAAAGGCGCGTATTCGTGCGCGTTAGAGTTGCACACGGGAAATCACTACTGGGTAAAACAAAACAGAGACGCCCCGTACGTGAACTATTGCATCCACAGGGCGAAGATGCTGAAATTTTTTGGCGTGGAACCGGTGATCGTGTTCGACGGCGATCGATTACCGGCGAAAGCGAGCGAGGAAGGCACGAGACGACAAAGGAGAGAAGAGGCGAAACAGAAAGGACGAGAGCGATTGGAACAAGGCAATCGAGAAGGCGCGACGTTTATGTTTACGCAGAGCTTAGATATTTCGCCGAGGATGGCGCTGGAGTTGATTGTGGCGTTGAAGAGAGAAGGTATTGAATTCGTCGTAGCCCCGTACGAAGCGGACGCGCAAATAGCGCATTTGGCGAGGCAATCGAGGGAAAATGGTGGAGTGGACGTGGTGTTCACGGAGGATTCGGATTTGGTCGCCTACGGGTGCGAGAGAGTTTGTTTCAAGTTAGACAAGTTTGGGGCGTGTAAAGAAGTTTTGTTGGAGGACGTGTTGATGAATAAAACAGCTGCGGCGATGACGACGACGACGACGACACCCAGCGATGAGATGACGACTACTAACAACGAAGAAAGTGAAATGACGATCAATAACGAGAGTCAAATGACCGTGGAAAACGATGGAACGAACGAGTCGGATGAAAACGTAGACGCGAAGAAAAAGACTGCTACTGCTGCGAAGAAAAAAGGTGGTTCGAAGTCTTCCGCGGGAGGAAAAGGTTCCAGAGGTGCCAATTCTCCATTGTCCTTCGAGAATTGGACCCACGACGACTTCTTGGGTCTCTGCGCGATGAGCGGGTGCGATTTCTTAGAAAACGTGAGAAATGTTGGTTTTAAAAAGGCCCACGCTTTCGTCAACAAAAATGACCGGTGCGCAAAAACCGCGTTAGAAATGATGAGTAAAGACCCAAAGATTGACGTTCCAGAAGGTTACGTCAAAAAATGGCAGCGCGCGGTTTATACCTTCAGACACGCGTTGATTTATGACGTCAAGGAGAAAACATTGAAGCACTTGACGCCGCTTCCCGAGGAGCTTCTCGGGAAGACATCCGACGAGCTTGACTTTTTGGGCAAAGTATTCGAGGACAAAGTTGCGATTGAAATCGCAGAAGGAAGAATGGATCCCATCGCGAGGCGTCCGTTTGCTCACGCGCAACCGCACTTTCAACAAAGATACAATAATAATTACAATAACATGCATAACGTGCAACCGACGAACGAGGGACCGAAAATTCCAAAAGTCAACATCAATTCTATGTTTGCGGCGAAGAAAGTTGCCACTTCCACGGCTCCAGCTCCAGTAGTAGCAGCCATGCCGCCAGCAACAGCAGCAACAACAACAACAACAACAACAACAACAACGGTTCCTCCTCCTTCTCAGCCGTTGAGACGTTCGCCGAGGAAGCATCCGCAAAGCATGGTAGGCGTTTCTCCCGAGAAAAAAGAACAACAACCGGTATTGAGCGCAGAAGACTTGGAGGATTTAGAGATCGCTAAAATGCTCGGCGCTGCGGAGCAAGGAGTGCAAGCAAACAAGCATACGCCGGCGCCACCCTCCGCCTCAAAGAAAAGCCGCACGCCGCTTTCTTCGCCGAACAAGCAAAGTCATCAAAAACCGAGCGCGACGGACAATTCGTTCAAGCGAACGTTCGAGAACAACAAGAACGATGAGAACGCCGAGATACGAAACAAGTTTAGCAAAACTGCGTCAAATAATACCACCCCAGGCGCGGAATTGAAGAAGCTACCTCCCAAGCCGCCTTCGGTGAATAAGAAGTTTGGCGCTCCGGAAAAAGAAAAGACGATATTCAAACTCGGCGCCGACGGCGGTTTGAAAGAGATTAAAACCAAGCCGAAGTCCATCGCCAGTTTCTTCGCTCCGGTGAAAAAGAAGTAATGTAGTCGTAAAGTAGTCATCGTGATGTTGTATCATTAGTGCGCGCGTGTCCGTGACCAATCAATCCATCAACAGATGAACAAGATTTGTATGCGTTTTCGTTTTTGTGCTACGTTCTGGACTCTTTCGTGTTCAATACAACAAATCCAAATTTCTAATGTTCTCTCTTTCTAAAGTTAAACTAAAAATAAAGGCAAAGACTAATACAAAGATGCATTAGTTGTTGCCCTTCTTCTTTTGCCAGAGGTGGTCCATGGCGCAGTCCGATTCACCCTGTTGATTTTTTAAAACGAATGAAGGAGAGAGAGGAGTGAGTATAGAGTTGAGATTTCGAAGAAGAGAGAAAAGAGAGAGTGGGGTTTGTTTGGTTTGGAAAAATCATCCGCGAAATCGCGCGGTTTTCAACCACTCGCGACCCAGAAAATCTACAAACAACCCCGCCTTAACGTCGCGAAAATAAAGCGTTTCACAATTACACGATCAAATTCTTCGAATGCGTACCTTGTTTCTCACGTAACCCGAAATGGCAAAAGTCGAATAGTTGCCATTGTACGTCCCGTCCGGACCCAAATGCCCGACGTTCACTTGAATCGCCGCGTGATCTTTGCACGTGATCAAGCGGTTCGTCCACGAGCACTTTCTCGGGATGTACAAATCGACGTTATCTCCGTCAGCGTTGATCATTGTTTTAGTGGATGATACTTCGTAACGTAGAGTTTATGGCGAGATTCCGCGAAAGTGTGTGCAGTAAGAAGCACGTCTTCAAATAAAATTGCTTCCTCTCCAGAGCTCTCTTCCTCGCGTTCCTTTCAAAAAAAGGAAAAAAAAAAAGCTGTTCTCTGCTCTCCAAAAAAAACACTTCTCCTCCTCCTCCTGTTTCTCGAAATTCGTCACTTTAGCCCGTAGTACGAACCGTAAATAATAATGTCGTTCGCAGCGTCCGCCCCTACTCGATTGAATTTCTCAAACAGCGTTTGCTCCACGCAAGGCTTATCGGCCAAGGTACATATTTTGGGCGTCGTTTCTGTGTGTTTTTGTGCGCTTTCAAAGCGCGAAAATTCCTTTCTTCCGCCGTCTCTCCTCCCTCTGGATAAAAAAATTCCGAAGGAGGATTTGCTGCGCGCGCGCGCGCGATTTGTAACCTCACGCGACGTAAAAACTAACCAAATTTTCTCATTTACAGGCGCCGATTAGAACTGCGAAAGCGTTTCCGTCGTTGAAGATTGAAAACAGAGTTGTGGTGAGTACCAATACCTCTTCTTTTCCTCGTCGTCATTTCGTCGTCACGCTTTTTTTTCCTCTCAACGTGTGGAATTCAACCTAACCCTGTTTCTTCTTCTTCTTCGAAAAAATATTACAGATTCGTTTTACGCGTTTGGGAAGAAAGCGCCAAGCGTTTTACAGATTAGTTGCTATTGATTCCAAAAAGAGACGCGACGGATTACCGATCGAATTCTTAGGCTGGTACGATCCGATCAAAAAAGAGTCTTCCTTGAACGCCCCGGCGATCAAAGAGTGGATCGCGAAAGGGGCGCAGCCGTCAGAGACGGCGGGGTCGTTGCTTAAGAAAGCGCTCATCATCTCGTAAAGGAGGAGGAAGCTTTTCGGAGATACATATATATAAATAGATAAAAGAGAGAAAACAACGCGTTGTGTATTCTTATGTAGTAGCATTTCACATTATAGTAGAACTTATTGTTATTAAAAGAGAAGATATTCCTACCTTTTCGATTTTAAAAACGAGCGCTATTTCGCGCTCCCTCTCTTAAAAAAATTCCTCCTCCGGACCTTCTCCATCCTCTTCAGGCAACTCATCTTCTGACTCTTGCTCGTCTCCTTGCGTGAAGTCGCGAGCATTTTTGATTCGATCTGATAACCAGCTCGTCAATTTTTCTTCGTCATCGTGCATCATCATCGTGTAGTAGTTCATACCGTGCAGCTCGATTATTTTATGCACGTTTCTCTTCTCAAACGCAAACTGCCAGCCGAGCTTAGTAATCACCTCCGATTTTTCCAACAACGGGTGATACATGATTCGTAGGTAGTTTTGCACGGTAAAAAGGCCTTTGAAACTCACTTCAACTTCTCGAACGAGACCGGCGAGATCGTATTTCCTCGCCAAATTGAGTACTTCAAAGTAGTAATCCTGTATTAAGGTGGAGAAGTCTGAAGGCAAACTTTCGCGTTGCGAGAGACTCACCCCAGTGAATGTTCCAGAGTACAAATAGTACAGCAATTGCTCGCAGGCAAATTGGGAACAATCGAGCTTCACTCGACACATCGCGTTGTCTTTTTCGTTATCGTCGTCGTCAGCGTCGTCGCCATCGTCGTCGTCGTCAGCGTCGTCGTCGTCGTCGTCAGCGTCGTCGTCGTCGTCAATCACCATGCGTGCAGGATCTTCCTCTTCGTCAACCATCGCTCCAAAGACTTTCTCTTCCTTCTTTTTGTTTCTTGTGTTTTTAACGTGCAAACAACCAGCTTCTATTAGCTTCAAGAACTTCTCGCTCGCGTGTGCGAATGCAATTCGATGCGCATGATACTCTAGACGACCGTAGGCGCACACGAACACGACGTCGCATAAATCAAGGTTCTTGGTTTTCGCGCTCATTTTCATTTCCGGTATCCCTGACATCCGATCGCCAAGTCTGACTTTATATTCGCCACCATCCATGACCACGAGACACTCCTTGAATAATTCCTTCTCGCCGTTATCTTTGGGAAAGAATTGAGTGGAAATTTCCGAAACATACTTATTTGCCACGATTTCGTTTGCTGCGTCGTCGCCGTCGAGTTCCATGAACTCGTCATCGTCTAAGAAAACTTCCGGGCCGTTGTTCCCTAGACCGTCGCGTTTCGTCTTTTCAACGATGCTAGAAATAGCCTCTATGGTTTCCCGCACATTCGCTCCAGTCGCTCCGGACGGGAGCAACGAGGAAGCGGTCAAGCAATGACCGTGCAATTTTTGGACGTTTGCTAATTTTTCTGTAATCGCGACGATACTTTTATTGAAGTCAGAACCTGGATTGTCGTATTTCATTATTTCTTTCGTAAACGCGAGCGACTTTAGGAAGTATCGCCGCGGTTCGATATTAGTAGTTCCAGGTCTACTGAAAGACACTCCGTTTTCGGAAGACTTGTGTCCAGTTTTGTTCCACGCGTGATCAATGAGAACGTCGATTAATATTTTCAAACCTCCGGATTCGAGGAAGATGTCCTGCATGTCTTTCTTATTGCACAAGTGCGCGAAAGCGACGGCAATGCGAAACTTCTTCGCGTGTTTTGGCTCCGTCGTCATCAGATATTGCAAATACTCTCGACATTTCTTGTTTTTATCTAAAGTCAGTTTGTCTTCCAAACGTTGCAACGTTTTTTGTACGCACGTGGTGGAAGCTTCCAACAGAAGAGTGGCGTCGCGGAAACGTTGAACCGACCCTTCCGCGATGATTACGTGCACGTTATCCTCATTGTCCGATAATCCGTACAAAGCAAAGGCTGCGTTATGTTGCAAATTCTCCACGTATCGTCTCGCGTCGACTTTCAACTCAGAGTCCGGCTTTTTGACCGAACTATTTGTTTCTCGTAAGTGCAACATGATGTCATCGATGTTCGAATCGAGAAGTTTCAAGAGAGGACCAATACCGGTGCCAAAGCAAATGCCGATTTGATTATCCGTATTTTGCGCGAGTCTTCCCAGCGCGAACGCGGCCATTTCACGTAAACCAGGATCCGAATTCTTCAGCATCTCGACTAAAGGTGCGATGGCACCTCTCTGGACGATTCGAGTCATGTTATAATCTTTAGGCTCTGTAGCGGCGAATTGGCCGAGCAACAAAGCCGCCTCTCGTTGCGATTCAAGACACGAGGAAGATAACAAACCAATGACGGGCTGTAAAGCGCCTTCGTCTAAAACTCGTTTCTTAATGGGTAAACTCGAATGAACGAGATTCCCAATCACACCGACGGCTTCTTTGTGTACCGAAGAATCTTCTGAGCGGACCATGAAAAGGAGCATTTTCAAAGCGCCTTCTTCGACGATTTGGTTTTTGTTTTCAGGATTCTTAAATGCCAATGTTCTCAAGGCGGCAGCGGCGGCGCGTTGTACTTTCACGTCGTGCACGCAATGCAGCAAGGAAATCAACGGCGGAATACCACCATCGTGTCTCACGGTGGATTTGATGGCGTGATTTTCGTGCGCGAGGTTCGTGATGGCGTCGGCGGCGCGTCTCGCAACAGAAGATGTGATGGCGACCGGATCGTGCGGTTTTTCCTTTTGCTTTGAGTTAAAGTTCGAGATTATCTGGACCAAGACTGGAATAACCCCAGCGTCTGCGACGCGATCTTGATGACACGATTTACTAGCCAATAAACTCATGCAATAACACGCTTCTTTGAGTACTTCCGAGACGGAAACAATGCGTGGATCCTTTTCATCTTTCACGACGTCTAACAATGTTGCCACTCGATCGTTGATTTCACAGAGAACTTGTATCAACGATTTCACGCTTTCAACCATTCCTTCGTCAACCATGACGTCGCAAGCGTCTTCTAAACGCGTATGCGCGAGTGCAGATATAATCGTTTCTACTAAATTCAATTCGAGCACCGATGGGTACTTCCCAGTCGCTAGAAACGTTGGATCGCTCGCATCCACATCCGTCGATGGATTTCCCTCCGGTAAGCCGAGAGAACCCACCGCGACTTTCGCCCGAAATATTCGCGCGTAAACACGAACGCTTTTATACAACTTGGTCTTCTTTATGTTCTGGTCTTCATCGTCGTAGCAACTTCGAAACTTCAGGACTTCCGAGGTTGAACATCCGACGATCTGTTTGAGCGCGTCGTTCAAGTCCGCCTCCTTCCGAAGAGTACGCCAGTTGACTAAAGTTCCCTTGCTGTATTCTTCCTCAAATGATTTCAATTTTGCCATTCCTTCTTCGGTGTTCTTCATATTGTCGTAAATATGTTCTTCCGATTCTCGCCATAGTCTCTCCATCCATCTAGCCATGCGAGTTTGGCTGACGACGCGGTTGATAACGTCCGGCACGGTTGGAGTTTCCTTCACTAACTCTGTGACAGAGCGCATCATAGATTTCAGCCCGTCTCGCTCAGTTACCGAGAGCAATTGCTTGGGATTACCGGAGTTGCGAAAGTTCTTGCCGAAGCTCTTGATCAAGTGTTCAATCTTTCCTATTATTTTCTTATGTTCGCCCATGGCGATGATTGCCGCCGAAACCGATTCTTTCACGTTGCCTTCTTTTCGTTCGAGCAATTTCAACAATACGGAGGAGAAGTCGCGCTTGTCCAACTCGTCGTTGATCTCTCTTATTTTTCCGTTCATGCTCGCAACACATTCGGAAACGCATTGAATAATTTCCGCCGTTACGGCACCTTTCTTTCGCGCCGTTTGATAAGAGCTCATTCCCGGTTTCGGTTGTTGATTCTTTAAATTCGTTTGTTCCCATAAAGACCTCTTCATCCAATACGTCGGAGAGGCACACATGGCGTTTTCGTAGTTTTCAAGATACCATTGTCCCATCGACAAGGAGGAAGATGCGGAAGACGATTGCGGTGACAGCATATCGAGCAGTCTCGTCACTATCAATGGTACGAATGCGCCCTCCTCGTATTTCAGCACCTCCGCGCGAACTTGCTCTTTCTTGTTTAATAAAGCTCCAAACAACGACGCTAACTCGAGGTCGAGTGCGATGAAGCGGTGACCACCGGTTGCCTTTTGCAATATGATTGCGTCTGACGGTATATCGCGCAAGAGCTGAAGAAGTAACGGTAAAATGTTCGTCTCTTTGACAATGAGCTCCGCGCAGTCGCCGCACTTATTCTCTCGAACTGCGGTACTCGATGCAAGATTTTCCGTCGTCTCTTTCGCCATTTCTTTCAAAATGCTCAACTTTGCGATCAACTTGTAGAGAATTGGTCCATATTGTCCCGCCCTATCGCGCATCGGTAACGATGCTTCAACGTTGCCACTTTCCTCGGTAGGACTGTATAATCGGTCCACATAGTCGCGTTTGATGCCATCAACTAAGTGTTTGTGATACTTTAAGATGCACAAAGTGCGACAAATATCTTTCCGAGGAAGAGGATGAAAATTCCCGAAAAACCCGTCGTGTTGTGCCGCTACAAAGAAAGCAACGAGTTTGCGGCAAAATGCAGCTTTTGTCTCGGAGTGCGGCATCAATAACCATTGGCCGTATTCGTATGTATCCTGCATCTGTACACTCTCCGAGTACAAGAACACCTCTTTGCTCTCGATAAAATCGGGCGCATACCACCTGGATAAATTCTCTGCCACTATCACCTTTTCTCCTGAGGTGAAGAATGTCTCGTCTAAATTTTTTGGCAACATGGTGCCGTATATATCTCCAGCCATTGCGCATAGACGGGAAACGATGTCGCTGCCGAGCTTGTAAACTTCACTAAAAGCTTTGTGTATTTTTATACCTTCCGTGGAATCGTTCCGTTCATAGGCTCGAAACCGCGAAACCGCGAGTGAAACGATTGGAATGGAATAGATACATCGACCTATAATATCGCTATCCTCCAAGCGCATATCGCTTCTCGTAAACAAATACGAGCAATGCGTCAAAAGAGATGCCGTGGCTATCTTCGTCGTGGTTGTTTGTTGCTGCAGTTTTGTTCCATCTCCTTTCATCGCTTGGTCGTGCTCCATCCCCTCTAATTCGTTGTATTCGTCGTCAGGCTCTTGGCCACCGGCGGCCGCTATCGGTGTTCTCGATCTTTTTCCGAGCGCGCCTTCTTCTTTCTTATTCGTCATAGCCCCAAAATCGGTTATCATCTCTCCCTGCCATGGTGCCGTTATCGTATTTCTCGCGTACAATTTCTTGCGTAACGTTCGCGCCAACCTTTTTAAGCTGTCGAAATCTAATTTAGTGGTCCCGACCGATTTGCTGCTAGTTGTCTTTCTTGCCTCCGCGTTTGCGGACGCGTGTCCCGTGTATTCTAATTTTTGCCAAGTCTGAAACTCTTTTTCGTTGCTTTCGCCGATTAAACTGATCATAACTGCCATTACCGCGGTTAAAATCTGCGCGTTTTGAAGCGTAATTTCTCTCGCCGTGTTGATTTGCTCTTCTTCTCTCGTCATCTCTTTCGTGACTAAGTTTGATTCCAACGAAAGAAATTCTACGGCATCGAACAACTCGTGTCTGGCGCATGCAAACGCCAGCGACTTTAAACGCGTCAACACTTCCTTCATTAGCCCTTGAAATGCTCGAATGTGACTCGAGGTTCTCTTCTGACAAACGTCACCCGGTAGCTTCAAGTTTAAAACGTACGCAATCATCTTCAATCTTTCCACGCGTTCTTCGGTCGTGGATCCTCTTTCATAGATTTCAGTAAACCTGTGCGAGTGCGGTAACCGACTGAGTTGTTCGCTCGTCGTCGGTTCCTTCAAGAAAAAGTCATTATGACACACCGGCTCTAAAATCTTGGACAAGTGCGACTTCTTTTGTATCAACAGCTGTGCCAACGTTTCGATTCCGTCGAATTCTTTGGTCCATGCGTCCCCTTCTTCCCCTTCTTCTTTCTTCTCGAATCTATTAATCTTCTTCAGGCGTTCCCTCGCGGTACCTGTCGGCCCCGCCGAAATAGTCTTCGAAGGATACGAAATGTCGACGCGACCGTGTTTATTTGCTGTAATTTCTGCGGGCGTATACTCCTCCATCGCTCTCGATCGCACGTTCCACATGTCTTCAAACAAAAGACTTCCGGAATCTAACGCGTTGTACGGCGTTATTTCTTCGCGTTTTTGTTCATCTCCATCTTCTTCTTTTTCTACTCCTTTTCGCTTCTTCTTCTTCTTTTCGTCGTCGTCTCCTTTTTTCTTCTCAACTTCCTCCTCCTCCTCGGAAAAAGAATCATCCAACGCCTTCTCCTCCTCCTCTTCCTTTTCGTTACGGTCGTCGCATTTCAAGCGCTCTAAGTGCTCTCGATATCGCGAAGAGGAGTGTACTAACAGCGCGAACCATTCTCTCGGCGTGATCTTCTTCTCGTCGTTTTCCTCCTCCTTTTCCTTTTCCTCGATAGAACCAATCGTCGTCGTCTGACTCGTCGTCGTCGTCGTCGTCGTTTGATTTTTTTTGCGTAAAGTTTCTTCTTCGTCGTTTTGGTGTGATTTGATTTTCGTCTTTCCCTTCGTCTTCTTCTTCTTCTTCTTCTTCTTCTCGTCGTCGTCAAAATCGTCGCGCTGCTGCTCAACCGCACCCGCACCCGCCGCCACCGCTTTTGGAGAAGGAGAAGGAGACGAGGTCGTCTCTTTAATCCGCTTCCGCTTCGGGTACGGAGAGCCCGCCATGGTGATGGTGAAAGATTTTTTTTAATTTTCTTTCCAGATGACGAGCTGTCGTCTGTTTGTGACGAAACTGCCTTCTTTGAATTTTTTTGAGGAGTGAAGCCAAAAAGAGATTGAAAGAAGCGCTGTGATGAATAGTGAGAGAGTTGAGCACCCCTTTCTATTTTTTTCTCTCTCTTACATTAAATAGGTTTATTAAACGACTAGTGTTGCTACGAATTACGATATCATCGCGAGTATAGTATTAATCCTGTAATATCCCGAGGATCTCTTCGTCTCGGTATAAGAGGAACTCTTTCTTTTGCGGGCCTTCGTCGAGCTTGACGGCTTGACCGCCAAACTCCGGGAGCAAGACTTTATCGCCGGCTTTAACGCCTGTAATAATAATAGTATTAAGTCATCGTTAGGAAAGAGACTCAATGTTGTTCGTGAGTAAAAAGTCGTACCGTTTGGAATTAGTTTCCCGTCCATTGGACTCGGTCGCCCCGGTCCGACGGCGACGACGACGCCGGCGTTGAGCTGTAGTTATTTAATAGAACAAGAAAGAAAGAGAGAAACATCATCCAATCGTCAGTCACGCGCAGAAAAGCGAGAGCTCTACTCATCATAAAAAAAAGAAAACGCGTCCATCATCATCCTCTGTTTCAGCTCTTAAAGAGAACGTCCTCCCAATGTGGAGCGCTCTCTCTCTCTCTCTCTCTCAGCCAAGCAAACGATAAACCAAAATCGAAATTCATAAAAAGAAGACTAAAGAAGACAAAGAAGAAGAATGAGAATGAGAATTCATCCGACGTACTTTACTTCCGACGGTTTCTGGCAACAAAATCCCCCCGCTCGTTTTCGTCGCCGCGACTGCTCTCTCCACCAGAACTCTGTCCATCAGAGGAATCAACTTTTTTACCGCGCTCATCGTTTTGTTGTGTCGTTGATGAGTAGTTGCTTCTCTTCTGTTTCCCCGTAAAGGAGTGTTAATCAGTGACGGCAGACTGACGAAAAATTTCTTTTTTTCAACTTTTTTTCACAAAAACAACAAAAACTTTTTTTCTGCTGAGAGTCTCTTTCAAAACGCATCACTCGCGCGCGCACTCGCACCACACGCGCTCGCTTTCTTTCTCTCCTCGTCCTCTCTGCTGCTTAGTATTAATGATCGTCTCCTCGACGAATTTATCATCATTATCGCAAGTTTCTTCTTGGAGAGGAAAGTCTACTTTTTTAAAAACGACGTCAATTGGCTCCAAATCCTCCTCCAAAATATCTCATCGGTCAACTCGTTACAAAAACATTATAAAAATGGAAAACTTTGAATCGACGCCGAAACCGGAAGGTGCTCCCGAGTGCACCGTGTATTACACTCCCGAGTTAGTCTCGAAAGCGATCGCGGAGTTGACCGCGGAAAGCGCGAGAAGTGCGATTGAAGAGAGAGGGTACTTCACGCTCGGATTAGCCGGCGGGAGTTTGATTAAAATGCTTTCCGGATTGAAGAAGGACACAAACGAGGAGAATAAAATTGAGTGGGAGAAATGGCACGTATTTTGGGTGGACGAACGATGCGTGCCTTTAGACGATCCAGAGAGTAACTTTGGTGGCGCGTACGAGACGTTGTTTAAGGACGTGCCAATCCCGAGAGAGAATTTGCACGCCATCGACGACGGTTTGTACGAAGCGAACGAAGGCGCGAGCGCAAAGTCGGCGGAGGCGTACGATAAAGAGTTGAAGAGCTTATCGGAGACAATCTTACCGAAAGGAGACGGTGGATTGCCGATATTTGATCTGTTGTTGTTAGGTTTTGGGCCGGATGGGCACATATGTTCGTTATTTCCGAATCATTCGCTGGTGAAAGTGAACGACGCGCGATGGATTTTACCCATCGCGGATTCGCCGAAACCGCCTCCCGAACGCATCACGTTTTCTATGCCAGTGGTGAATATGGCGAAACGAAAAGTATTTGCCGCCGTAGGGGAAGGGAAAGCAGAGATGGCGAAACACATCTTAGAGGATGCAAATAAAACGGACGGGTCGATACCGGCGGCAATGGTTAAAGATGCGGAGTGGTTGTTCGATACGACCGGATCGAGTAAATTGACGACGACGCACGTTAGGTTTGAGTTTCCAGGAACGCCGACGCTTTTGGGTTTAGACACGAAAGAAGAAGACTGATTTATGATGCGATGATGGTTGGTAGAAGAGAAGCGTGTAATTAAAATATTATTATCGTCATTATCGTTGTTATTACTTCGCATTATTGTTCATATAAATCTCTGGATCGTGCGCGAATCGCAAAAGGTTATATTTGTGTTCGCGTTCTTTCATGCCTTTCCATCTGACCGCTTCTGCCTCTTCCATATCAATTTGCTTGAACTCTTCGTCCCAATCTAACTGAGTGGTCGCCAAATCTTTGCACGGAAATGCCTCGTTCTCTTTAGCAATCTCGTCGTCTTTGTAATACGTCTTCTTTTCGCTTTTTTTGAAGACGTTTCCGAAACCATCTTTTTTATCTTTCAGATCTTGTTGTTTACGGAGAAGTTGTAATTTTTTCCGGAGCGGAGCGAGTTCGCGCTTTAACTTTTCCACGTTCGATTCGGTCGCTTCTTCTTCGAGTTGTAACGCAGTATCCATATCTTTCTCTGCTTCTTCCCACTTAAGCAGTTCCAAGCGCGCCTTTGCCCTTCGCATGAGCGCTTTGACGTTATCTTTCTCGCAATCCAACGAATCAGAAGCGAACGCTTCCGCCTCTTTATAATTTTCCATCTTCAAATGTAGCATCGCGAGATTGTTATAAATCTTATGCGCGACTTGAAAGGACTCTTTGTTTTTCTTTTCTCCGTCTTTATCGAATTCGCCTTGCGGTTCTCTCAACGAAAAGACATCCGCGCCTTTATCCCACATGAGTTTCGCTCGGCGATACCGCTTCGTTTGATATAACATGCGGCCGCGCTCCAACATTTTCTCGCCGTACTCCAACCGTTCTCTGTGCGACATCGCAAACTTATCATCTGTAACGCTATCGTCGGTAACTTCAACTACTTTAACTACAAATAAAGCTGTGAAAGTAATCGTTTGCATCTCGGGTAAAAGCGCGTCGCATAACTGATATTCCGAGGAGGCAAAAATTCTCACCTCGGCGATATCGTTCACCCGCATTTTTAAAAGCGCTTCTTCCAACCCTTCCGGATGCGTTGAGTCTCCAATCGCGAATTTGTGTTCCACCCACGGTACTTTGCTTTTCTCTTCCTCGTTTTCTTCGGCGTACTCGCACAAATCTTTCACTTCAAGTATGATTGAGTTTCCTTCTCTCAAAAGCGGAGGCGTTACGCTCGTCTTCGTTTTGGCAGCCCGAGAGAGAAACTTCAACTGCCCTTGACCCGCGCATATGTCCACAATCACTTCTTCTTCTTCTTCTTCTTCTTCTTCTCGCAGCACGGTTTCCTCCTTCTCGTCCTCCTCTTCGGATGATCTTTCGCGCATGGTGTGGTGTCTCGTCGTCCTTGTTGTGTGTTCCGTATATTTTTTTAGGCGTTTTTTTTTAAGTTTTGTCTACAAATAGTTCTTTCAATGCTAAAATTTTAGTACGTTTTAGATATATTCTCTCTCTCTCTCCCCAATCGTCGTCGACGTCGTGCAATGCCAGCCGTCCGTCCCGAGTTCCCCGTCTGCTCTTTTCCCCGTGTTGTTCTCCAAGCGCTAGTCGCTCGAAAGAAAACGGTTCCAACCTTCTCGCGAAAACTCTCTCTCTCGTGTTCTGCTACTAAGTTTTTTTCTATGCGTGTTTATACATACATACATAAAACTTCTTAAAGCTGCACACCTTCTCTGACGATATCGTACGGGATCGGCGTCAAGATTTCCGTCTTGACGTTTTCCAAAGTGAAACCCTCTCTCGGCAAACCCACCGGTGCTCTCTTCGTGACAATCTTCTTACCCGCCTTCTTCGCCGCGGCGTGCGCCTCGTCGTTCGCCTTTCTTCTCGCTAAGAAATCTTCTCTGCATCGAGAGTGTTGCACGTGCTCGTAACGGATGTGAAGTCTCTTACGGATGATTCTGCCACCGACTTGCTTGTTCACCTCGACACCAACCGCGTGCGGAGTAACATCCCAGACGACGCCAGTTCTACCTTGGTACACCAAGTACGGCATGCCCTTGTGTTGAGAAGAATCAACTTTGATGTCAACGTAGTCTCCAATCTGCGTGATATGAATGGGATCAAAAAGAGAATAATTAGTCAGTTTCAATAATTAATAACGCGATTCATCGACAACATCTGCTCGAAACACGTCGCCTCGCGTCACACGCGCGCGCGGAAGCACGCGCGATTTTTTTTTCTCAAGGGAAGAAACCCCACAAGTAGTGGGTCGAGGCCGTCGACGAAAATTGAACGAAATGTGTCTTTAAAACACCATCACGAACGGAAATATCGCCGTTTCTTTCCACGAATGCCTCAAAACATGCGCGGAGTACGCGCGAACGATTTGATTCCAGGAAGAAACGAACGCATTCCCGTCTACATCGATGGTTTTCGACGCCCGAAATTTGAGAAAAAAAACAACTACGCGCGAGCAGAAAGCGGATTCTGTATCACTTACTCTGAACGTTCTCAAATACGTCGTCGCGTTCTTCGGTCCGTTTTGGCGGAAACCGCGCGTGAACATGTTTCTCGTGCCATGTCTGAGACCTCTGCTTCGTGCTCTTTGATTACCCATGTTTGTTTATTAGCAGTGGTAATAAATTTGCGCCTATTTCAATGAAGAACCAAAACTGTACGACGAGAGAACAAAAAGAGAGTCCTCGTCTGCGACCTGAATTTCGACAAAAAACAAAAAAAAGTTCCTGTCCTTTCGTCGATCGTTTTTGTCTCTTCTCCTTCTTCTACCTTCTAACGTTATTCTTGGGGAACGTCCTCATTCTTATTAAGAAGAAGACAAAGCGTTGTTGTGTTGTTCGGAAGAAGGTGGTGGTCTGTCTCTCCCCGGTCGTCGGTTTCCCTCTGTGAGAAGGCGCATCCTCTTCCTCCAACGACGCACCAATCATCTCATCCCCGTCGTCGTCGTCATCCAACGAAGACGAAGACGAAGAAAGTTGTTCTGTTTTCGTTCCGTTCCTTTTCTGCCAGACAGACAAAAGAACGGTCGACGACGACCCAAGAGAGAATCGAATTTAATAATCTCTTTGAAAAACGCTCGTCGTTTTCTTCCCGCTTTAACTGTTGTCTCGTTCGTCGATTCATCAACGAAGAAGCCTCAAAAACACTCTCGGATCTCTCCGCACAGAAGAAGAAGAAGAAGAAGAAGGAGAGTAAAAGAAAATGCTGAAAGAGGCGATCAAAGCGGTCGCGGCCGCGCGAAAGAAGAAGAAAGGGCGAGAGATCGCAGAAAAGTCGATCGCCGAAAAAAAGTCGACAACAACATCAGAAGAGAGTGATGATGACGACGATGATTCCTTACCTTCATCGATCTCGGATGAAGAAGACAAAAACAAAAACAAAAACAAGGAGGCGAAGAAAAGAGGGAGGAGTTCGACGGATTCTGGGGAAACGTTTGAAACCACAACGACGGGGACGAATAACAACGGTACCTCGGAGGATTCGGATGAAGACGGCGAAAAGAAAGAAAAGAATAGAAAACGAAGGATGAGGAGGAAAGGGAGTCCGACAGACACGGACGACGAGGAGGAGGCGTATGTGAGAGAACTATCCACGCAACAACAACGGCTGAAGAAAGTAAAGAGGACGAATATGATCGATACAAATATGGCGATGATGACGGCGCTCGGTGGTGGTGCCGTTCCGGCTGCGCAAGTTGCACCGATAGCAGTTCCACAGCTGACGTTAGACCAAATTCAGCAGTTGCTTGCGCAGCAACAATTGATGCAGATGCAAAATTTGCAGCAACAGTTTGTACTGCAGCAACAGGAGCTCATGAGAAATCCGCCGAAAGATTTCATGTCAGCGTTGCAGTTTTTGCAACAGCAGCAAGTCCAAGCCATGTATAATTTCAATAATTCTGGTGCCAATGCAGCCTCCGCTGCAGTCATGTTGAATCAAGCGACATCTGGATCGTTACCCCCGAGCCTTTTAAATTCTCTTTCTTCGGCTATGAACGGCGGCAACATAGGAAACAACGCGCTCGCGCCTTTGATTCAAGAGGAATTGCAGTTAAAGTTGAAGCAACAACAGATGAAGGAGTATCGAAAAGAACTTAAAAAGAAAGAAAAACTCCTCGAGAAGCAAAAGAAGTATCCGTACGCGAATGAGAGTTTTAAAAGTATCATGAGTCAGCAATTGGAAGGTTCGATGGATCAACAAATGGAAGAAGACGAGGAAGGTGACGAAGAACGAGCAAGGGCGACAGTCTCAGTTCAAAGACAAAGCGATGATAGTGGTCGCATCGCGCCCAAAGCGGGAGCATCTGGTATTGGAGTCCCGACGCAGTCGGCTGCTACGACGACATCAACGATAACGCCTAGTTTGAAAGAACAAAGAGATATCCTGAACGCCAAAAACGCGAACCACAAGAAAGCGTCGCAATTCGTTTCTGGACGCGCCTGCGGCGTGCAAGGATGCGAATTACTTTGCGAAAAAAGTCGCTCCTTAGTTGGTGTTGTCCAACAGTGCTGCGAAATGCACAAACGCGAAGACAGTTTCAACTTAAAAGAAAGAGAAGGCGTCTTTCGATGGTGTTTCTACTGTCATCGTCCTCAGAAAATCGAAGAGTTTTCATCGAGTAGTAAATCTATTTGCAGGGAAAAGTTTGCGTTGCGAAAGCAAAGACGTAAGTTGGCGAGTCAAAAGCAGAAACTTTTAGCGGAAGCGTCGAAGACGCAGATAGCGATGCAACAATACGTGACGGTAGAGCATCTTCAACAACAACAACAACAACAACAACAACAACAACAGTTGATTGAGATGATGCAGTCGAAACAAGCGAAATCAAAATCTTCTAAGAAGAAAGAAAAACGACCGAGGACGTCGGAGGAAAAGGAAGCCATGCGCGCTTTGTGCGATATCCTCGCCGATGAGGAACGAAGAGAGAGCGAAGAGAAACAGCGCGCCGAGAAAGAATCGTCTCAAGAAGATGCCTGAGGAAAAGGCTAGTAGAAATTTAGTAATAATACGAGTGTAAGAAGAAATACAGAAGATATAAAACAAATAATACGCAACATTCGCTATTACTATCTCGCTTACTTATTGAATCACCACTTACACTTGCTTGCTGAATTGCGTCTCTATGCGTTTCTTCATCGCGTCCACGTCGTCAAATCTCTTTTTTATTTCATAAAGTTGACACAACCTTCGCATTCGGCGAAATGCCGTTGGCGTGTGACCGATACCAACCGCGTCGGTTATTTTTACCGATCTCTCCAAGACAACGATGGCGTCTTCTATGCGTTCCAACAAGAGCAACGCTTCGGCCATGTGATGTAATGTCAGCGCAATCTCCGGATGGTTCTCGTTTTCAAACACGACTTGCTTCAAGTTCAAACTCGTTCGATAGTTTTCGTACGCCTCTTTCGGCTTGTTGTTTTGCAACATGCATGAAGCCAAATTATGCAACGCTGCTGCTATTGTCGCTTCCGCTTTATATTCTGCTCCTTTTCTCTTATCTACTTTACTACTACTATCACTACTACTGCTACTACTACTACTATTTGGCGTCGTCTCTTTCAATTCTCTCAGTAAATCCAAGCACTCTTTGTATAATCCTTCCGCTTTCTCCCACATTCGTTGCGTCCTCGCGAGTTCCGCCAAGTTATTCAGCGCCGCCGCGACGTGCGCGTCCTTCTCTCCAAATCCAAGCTTTGCTTCTTTCAACGCGCGTTCGAAACATTTCAGAGCGAACTCGATATCTCCGGCTAAGAATTTTTCGCGTCCCAAGTCGGTATACACTCGCCATTGCGCCGTGTGTCTTCCTTTTTTACTTTTCCCGTTCGTTTTCGTCGTCGTTTGTTCTTCTTCTTCGCCTTCGATGTGCACTTCCACGTCTTCCATATTTTCTCTCTCCTCTTTCGTTAAAGAAGAAGGCATTTTCTTCTGCGCGTCCCTTCTTCCTCTTCCTCCTTCTTTTTCGAGACACGAGGCGTGCGAGAGGAGAAAATATGATGGAAGACGACCTGGAAGAAGAAAACCGTTGTTGTTTTTGTTGTTGTCGTTATTCGTATTCGTATTATTACTACGAGGATGCTGATGATGACGACGATGATGCGTTGCGAATTGCGTTGGTGATGATATCGAAATCGTTTCCGTCGTTCGTGTCGTCCCCGAATTAAAGAGAAACGCATCGTGAGCAGCTGCAGCAGTAGCTGCAGCAGCAACAGCAGCAGCGGCGGCGGCGGCTCGAAGAACGACTCTTTCCTGCGTAAACGTCGTCGTCCTTCTCAAAATCATCATCTCAACACAAAACAACAACTGTCATTTTTCTTTCGTTGTTGTGCTTTTTTCTCTTCTGAGGTGTCTGACTGACAGAGTGAACACATTTTTTGCACCAGAGAAAAGAAGAAGAAGAAAAAAAAAAGAAGGAGAAAAAAGTCAACACAACAAACAGACAAAAAAGAACGTTAAAAAACACCACTGTACACAACACACATCAGAAGAGTAGTAGAATAGTGTTAGTAATATGAACATATTCTTCTAAACAACGCGTGTGTTTTATGAGTAGTATAATAGTAGTGTGAGTATTACTCTTTGAATGATGACGACGACGAATGCGACGACGACGAAGAGTTTTAGTAATAACAAGAAGACGAAGAAGAAGAAAAAGATGAGCAAAATCATCGAGACCAAAACGAACGAGAACGAGGAGAAGAAGGGGAAGAAAAGTGATGATGCTATAGAAGAAGAAGAAGAAGAAGAAGAAGAAGAAAACGACGACTTTAAGAAGACTAATAGTAATAATAACGAAAAGACTTTTACGACGATTCCAGAGCACATCAAAACTTTGGCGTTGAACCAAAAGGAGAATCTCGCGCGTTTACTCATCGTCAGCATCTGCAACCGAAAAGATTTGTTCGTTAAAAAATCGACTTTACAGACATTCGACGGCGAAGACTTTCAGCTACTCCGAAACGTTCGAGAGTTATATTTGAACGAGAACGACATCGAAAGAGTAGTCAATTTAGACCGACTTCCAAAGAGTTTAAAGTTGTTACACATCGAAGGGAACAAATTGAATTCGTTCGAGGGCATCCGCGACGTACCGAATACGCTCCAAACGCTCTCGATGAGGAATAATTCAATACGCGACTTCTCCGAAGTCGCGAGAAAAGACGGAAGGAAATGGGATTTAGAATATCTAGATGTTCGAGAGAACGAGTTTGGTAACTTTGCGGATTTACGGTTGGTGGAAGAATTTGTACATTTGAGAGAGTTACGGTTGAGGAGCGAGGAAAACGACAAAAGCGAGAATAATAACGATAAGAAGAGTAACAAGAAGAACAATCCGGTGTGCAAGTTACCTTCGTATCGCATGGCCGTGCACGCGTTTATTCCTTGGTTGGAAATGTTGGACGATATTGGGTTTACCGCCAGTAGTGCGTTGGTGATTGAAGAAGAGAAGAAAATTTTTGAACGAAAACGAATATCTTCGTCGCAGGAAGCTTCGGAACACCAGCGCCATCAACACGTGGAAGAAATCATAGAGGACGATGAAAAAGACGACAACGAGACGGTAGGAGAAGAAGAAGAAGAAGAAGAAACGACGTCGACGTTGTTGTCCCTCGAAGACGACGAGGAAGATAAAGAGAAGAAGAAAACGGCAGCGCAGAAATGGAACGCGAGCGTGAAAATCGACGAGCAACAACAACAACAAGTACAACCTTCTTCGCGACCACTGTCGAAACCGTCGCCTTCGTCCTCTTCGAAACTGATGAATCATATTTTGCGGAACAAGCTAAACGTGTCTTCTTCTATCGCGAAAAGGAAAGATGAGGGCATGCAAACGACGACTACGAATAATAATAATAATAATAATAATGATAGCAACAGCAGCAATAATTATAGAAGTAGTAGTAGCAATAGCAATACGTTAACGTCCAAGTTAGAGAGAGAACTCTACGAGCTGAAGAAAACGTTCGAAACGAAACGACGTGAAAACGAAACTTTAAGCGGTGCTTTGATGGAAGTCACGAACGAGGTAAAGCAAATCGACCACGAGACGTCGGAGATGTACGAGAAAAGCGCCAAGTTAGCGGAACTCTCGAATTTGAATTACGCTTCCGCAAACAGGTATAAAAATGAAGTGGACTTACTGAAACGAGAGTTGAAGGAAAATCGCAAAACGCTCGAAAACGCTCTGAGTGGCGAAGCCGAAGCGTTGGAGGAAGTGAACACTCTGAAATCGACCATAGAGTCCATCAGAAACGAATACAATCGAACGATATCTCGAATGCGCGACGAACACAAGATGGAAATTCGAAAGGTTTCGAAAACAGTCAGTTCGTTGGAGGAGTTGGAATACGCCGCCGAGGACGAAATCGAACATTTACAGGGAAGGATACGAGAGATGGACAAAGACTACTCGAAGAAGTTAGAAGACGTCACGAACGAGAGGAATGCAATCACGAGACGCTTGGAGGCTTCGTTCGAGGAATTGAAAGAGTTGGATTCAGTGTTAGCGACGGAAACGGAAGCGCTAGTGACTGCGGAGAGTTTCGCAGAGGAGTTGTCGACGACCAACGAAAGTTTGAAGAATGAAATGAAGGAGATGAGAGAAGAGTTGATGAGATTGCGGAAAGAGGTGCCAGAGTTGGAAAGTAAGAAGGAAAAGTTGAGCGACGAATGTGGATCTCTCAAAGAGGAGCTGAAAGCGAAAGAGGCCGCGATTGCTGCTCAACTCGAAAAGGTGAAGAAAGCGGATACAGACTTGGCCGAAGCTTCTTTGAAAGAGGAAAGCGCAAAGAAAGCAAACTTGGAGGTGGCGCACATGCGAGAAAGTCTGGACTTAAAATCTGCGATGCTCGAGAACTCGAACGCGTTAGTCACGAGCTTGAAAGAGGAAGTCGTAAAACTTTCCAAAGAGAACAAGGAGTACGCCGTAGCGCACGCCAAGTGTTCTACGACTTTAGAGAGTCAAGACGCCAGGGTGATACAGTTGGAGAACGAGTTGAAAACGGAACGTTCGAAACGCATGGCGTTTGAACGAGCACACGTTGGTAGCAAAGACGAGATTATTGCCAGGGACGAGATGTTGCACTGGGCCAACGGTGAGGTGGAACGGTACGGGATCTTATTAGAGGAGGTGAAAGAGGAGAAGGAGGAAATCATTGACATTGCGCGAAACTTGCAAGAGCAATGCGACGACTACAAGCGAATCGCGGAAAGAGCGTTCAAAGAGAAGGAAAGCGTCGAAGAGGAAATGCGAATGCTTTTGAGTTCACAAATACGACGCGAAGAAGAATTTGATATGGTGCGGCAAGTGTTCGCGAAAAGCTCGTTGATGAGCGGAGGCAGTTAGAAGAAACAACACGCATGACGAATATATATTTTTGAAACGAAGACACGTAATGTACACTCAAATCGTAATAGTCCCACTCAAGGTTCTTAAAACGAACTTTTAATGTTCGTGCGACATCGCTACCAACGCGTTGACGTGGCATTGAAAAGGCAACAAGGGCGTCTTTGCTTTTCTTTCACAAACTCCTTTTTTTCTACTACTCTTTCAGAATTAATTCTCATTTCCCTAATTAATGAGCGTAATTACTGTTTCCCTTCATTTATGTATTGTTCAATTAATATTTTCTCGCGTGTAAAGTAATAAAATGGCTGAAAAAACATTCAATTCGGTAAGAACGTTCGGGAATGATTATATTTGTTTTATTAATTTTAACGGAAATATGCTCCATATAAAAGATATCATAAGTAGTCTGGGGATAATAAAACATATAAAACATGATACGGTATAGTTGAAATAATTCATGATGTACAAACAAGGATTTAAAATCCACTTACTAAAATTTAAATAATTAATAAATTTAAACAATAAATAAACTTCGTGTAAATATATGATTTTAGTAAATGTATTTAACGAATAAATCGAATAATATATTAATATTCCCAAAACGTGCGCTTTGACTCGGGAAAATGTCATTGCACGCGTTAAATAAAAATTTATCTCGCCAGAGGCTCTTTTTTTTAAAAACAAGTACTAGAAAAGTAGAGAGCGTGCTTTTCGTTTTGCACTCACTGCTAAAAGCGCGCTTTAGAATCGCTTTGAACCCACACTCATAATAGATAGTACTCTCATTTCCGCACGTTTTTCGTGCGTCTTGTTCGCACACCGAAGCTACATTGTCCTCCGAGTTTTGTTTCCTTTTTCTGTGGGGCGTTCGGTTTTTTTTTCTCTTTTTTTTGCCCAACCAACAAAAATTCTCTGTCAGAATCAGATTCCAAGAAATCTTCGAGAACAACTTTTTTTGTGCCAAACCATCGCAAAGAATTCGAACAAATTCGCTCCGAAAACGCCATAACTACACACAAAAAACTAGAATAAAGATGTCTGCTTTAACTTCATCGTTCACCGCCAACTTGGTTTCGGTCAAATCTGCCGCCAAGAAGTCCCAAAAGGTTGTCGTCGGCGTCCACGCGTCCAACGAATTCGCCAAGAAGGTACGAAAATTTCTTCGCTAAAAAACTCTTGATTTCTTTTGTGTTAATCGCGCGCCGATCGGTGGTTCGAACACGCAGTCGCGAATGGAAAAACGAGAATGTTCGCATCGATTTGAATAAAAGTGATGTTTAGCTACGTTTTCCTCGCGTTCGAGTCGAATTCCACGTTTATTTTAGCATCCGTCGTGGGCGTTTTCACTCACCGAATTTTTCTCTTTCAACCATCATCACTCTCTTCTGGAACGCTCTTTCTTGCTTCCTTCTGTTCTTTGCTTTCGCAAAAAATTGAAAAAAAACAGAGCATCTCCTTCGTCGCCGCGTCTGTCATCGCGTTGCAAGCGTCCCCGGCGTTGGCGATGAACGCCATCGAGCTCACGGATAAGAGAGCCGAAAACGTTGGTGGTTTGCAGCTCATCTACGAGGTATGTATTTCGTCCTTCGCTTGGATTTGAAACGTATTCGTTTCCGAAACTTTCGCGCGCGCTGCTCTTTGCTCTTCTTAGCCAGGAAAAAAGAGAGAGTTCTCGCAAAAACCAACCAAAACTGGGTGAAACAAAAGAGATTTTCTGCGTCATCCGATTTTTAATTGATTCGTTTGTTCTTTGCGGTTGGAAGACGAAAAAAGAGTTCGTTATTTGAGAGGAATTTTTTCTTACCAACAAGTCTTCTTCTTCTTCTCTCTTCTCTTACAACAGGCGCGTGACTTGAACATCAACGAATCCACGAGAGGCGACGGGGCGTCCAGATTTGCTTTGCAAAAGTTGTCCACGGAACAAACTGCGGCGAGAGCGAAGGAAGCGACGGCCCGTTTGTCCGGGGAAGTTTCGGAATACGTCAACAAGAAGTACTGGACCCAAGCCGGTAACGCTTTGAGACGTGCTGTGTACACTTTGAGATTTGACGTCAACAACCTCGTCGCGGAGAAGGGTGGTGATGCGGATGCCGCCAAGGACTTGTTCAAGACCATCGAATCGCTTGACTTTGCCATCCGATCGAAGGACTTGGACACCGCCTCCCCGTTGGCCGCGGCGGCTGCCTCCAAGGCGGACGCCATCCTCGCCGCTTTCTAATCATCTAATTTAAAAATATTAAGAATTATTTAGAAAGAGAGAGAAAGAGGGTGTGCGTTTTGCAGTTGAACGGCTTACGGTTGCGATTTGTAATAAATCGCGTTTTCTTTTACGAACACTCAGAGAAAAGAGAGAGAGAGAGAGAGAGAGAGGAAGAACTTTTTGCATCGACGAGAGAATAGAACTCTCGGAGACATAGAGAAAAAGAGAGCGAGAGACGGAGAGAGTGAAAATAATAGTGTTTATTTTATGTAATGGTAAACGCCCGGGTTCATTTCGCTTTGAGCTGTGCGCGATTTTTTAGTTGAAAACGAGTACTTAACCTTACTTACGCGTCGTATTCGCGTTTACCCCTTTGCGTTTATGATATCGCGTCCGACAAAAGTCTTTTCGCGATTTCCCTCACTTTTCGTCTTCGGAACAGACTAAGAATTAAACATGACGTCCCGTTCGTACCACTGCTCTCGCGTTTTCTCGCACCACCTCGACCACCACCGCCTCCAAAGAAGAAGATCGACAAACTCTTCTTCTTCTTCTTCTTCTTCTTCTCGTCGTCTGAATCGTTCTTTCGTAAGGAAAACGACGACAAATGCATCGTCGTCTGAAGAATCGTCGTCGGAAGAACAACAAAAGTCTTCTTGGAAAGTCGTCTCCGAGTCTCCGTTTTCCAACAGCAGCAGTAATGATACTAATAGCACGAATAATAATAATACTCTCGAGGATTCTTCGTTAGCATCCGAACAGCCGAGTAGGCTACGGATTGAAGCCGAGTCGTCGTCGACGAGAACAACGGAAGAAAATAATGTAGGAGAAGAGAAGGTTGGTGGAATACCAATACACTCGAGTCGACGCGCGACGAAGATGTTATTCACCTGCAACAAGTGCGGTACGTTTCTTTCATTCTCACAACAAAGTTTCTCATTCTCTCTCTTTTTCATTCGTAATTACGCATCGTAAGAAGATTCTGACCAAAGTAGTACTCCTCTCTCTCTTTCTCTGAAAACCGATTGTACGCGTTGAAATACAGAAACGCGAACCGAGCGAAAGGTAAACAAAGCAAACTTAACCACCGGGACGACCTGGGTCCAGTGCGGGAACCCGTCGTGTATGGTCTGGCACAAAATAGTCGATAACTTAGGTTTGATTTACGAGTGTTCCGAGATGGAGTAGTCGTTAAAACAGTAGTACATAGAGTAGTAGTATTCATTGACTTGATGAAGCGCGTTCGTTTGTCTTCTTCGTAGTATTTAGTAGAGGAGTCGTATTGGAAATAAAATCTCATCAAAATTGTATCGTCACAAATTAGTAGTAGTAGTATTAAACTCTTTGTTGACGGGACTCATTCAGAGCTCTCTCTCTCTCTGTGTGTATATACGCGCGCGCGCAAAGGAGAAAAAGTTGTTGTTGTTGTTGCTAAAAGAAGACACTAAGTAAGGGCAAAGTTTATTCTTCTTCTTCTTCTTTTAATTCCAATTGTGTTTTGCGTTGTGACGGCGTCGACGTCTTTCAGTCTTTCAAAGAGATTTCATTTCCACCACCGGACGGAGAGATAGTGAGATGATGAGGAGTAGTACGTATTCTCCTCGTCCTCAAAGTTTTCGTCAAAACTCGTCGTCGCGTTTCTCATCGTCGTCGAAAACGAGTCGAAGGACTTTTACGACGACGATGAGAAGGAGGAGGAGTGTGCGATATTGTTGTCTTCTTTCTTCGAGTGGTGGAGAAGAAGAACACAAAATAATACGCTTCAGCGGGGATGCGACGACGACGACGATAAAGATGATGATGACGAATAAAACTACGACCATAAGAAAGAAGAAGTTGCGAAGAGGACGCGTTGTTGTCGCCGCGAACGGTGGTGACAACGAGAAGAATAAAGCGCCCGAACCGACGATTCGCGGGACGAATACGACGCGAACGAAAGAAGAAGAAGACCGAGCGTTTAACGAGTTCCTAATGGGCGATATAAAAAAGACGTTTAAGAAGGCGTTGAAGCGAGTGTCTTCGCTACCGTTAGCAATTTCGGAGTTTGGCGCCATCGCGGGGTTCTCGGCTTTAGGGACCGTCATCGAACAGAATAAAAGTTACGCGTGGTACGTGGAAAATTATCCAGTCGGCGAGGACGCGCCGCTTTTCGGTATGTTGGATTTTACATTCATTTTGAATAGCGGGTTAGACCACGTGTATACGACGTGGTATTTCTTATCGCTACTATCGTTGTTGGCGGTTTCGTTGACGGCGTGTACGGCGACGAAACAGTTACCGGTGTGGCGAGTCGCCGCAAAGTGGAAGTTTATCAAGAAACCGAAATTTTTAGTCAACTCGAAAACCATGGACGAACGAGAGAGCGTGAAAGATGCGAGCGTGATAGATTTAGCGAACAGCTTAGCCGAACGAGGGTACCAAGTTTTCTTGAGAGAGGAAGATAAAGAGCAATATTTATACGCGTTTAAAGGTTTGATTGGGCGATTGGCGCCGATTGGTGTTCACTTCGCGCTTCTGTTAACGTTAGGCGGGTGCGCGTATAGCGCATTAGGCGGCCTCGGTGGATCTATCATGGCACCGGAAGATACCAGTTTTACCATTGCGGACGGGTTAACCAGAGGATCACCGTTATCGAAAGTCCCGAAATTCGCGAAAACGAATCAAGTTTTCGTGAAGGATTTCACCATCGATTATTTACCGAGCGGTCAAGTCAGTCAATTTTATTCCAACTTATCCGTCATTGACGAGAAAGGCAACGAGGTGGATAACAAAGTGATATCAGTGAACGTGCCTTTACGTTACGGAGGCGTGACTATGTACCAAACGGATTGGTCTATGAGTTCAATGAGAGTCACGGTTATACCAAAAGTCGAGGTGGACGCGACGAATAGTGATACTAATAGCGAGAGCAGCAGTAGCAGTAAAAGCAGAAGTAGTAGTAGTAGTAGTAGTAGTAGTATTGGTAAACGAGAAGAGCTCGTGTTACCGATGGCTAACTTGGAAAACAAAGGCAATTTCAAAGGGAAAATCTGGGGTACTTTCCTCCCTATCGGCGACGACGCCGACGCGAGCGAAAACAAAAAAGGCATCTCCCTCGTCGCGCGAGACTTCCAATCCGTCGCCATTTACGACTCCAAAGGCGCCTTCGTCGGCGTTCGACGACCAACCTCCAAAAAACCAATCGATGTGGACAACATCTCCTTAGTCGTCGAAGAAATATCCGGCGCGACTGGCTTAGAATTGAAAACCGACCCGGGCGTCCCTTTCGTCTACGCCGGTTTCGCCGGATTACTCGTCACCTCCTTCCTCTCCTTACTGAGTCACTCTCAAGTTTGGGGAGTCCAAAAGAACGACGGGAATAAAGTCTTATACGTCAGTGGAACGAGTAACCGTGGCAAGGAGGAATTTCGAGTCGAATTTGACCAAGTTTTGGACGAGTTACCCGAGTACATTTAATATTAATACTCTTACTCTTATTACAACTGCTACTACGAACAGATTTCATCACGAAAGACGTTTTTATAAATTTTTTTTTCTTTTTTCTGACAGGGAGTCGCCCCCTCTCGAATCTTGAATCCTCTTCGACACCTCTCTTTTTACCTCTCGTTTCTCCCTTTCGTCTTTCTGTTCGTGGATAAAGCCATTCTGTTTTTGTGGAGTCGAGGCCTTTCTGCGACCACAGAAATAATAAAGCGTCTCTTCAGTTCTTCATATAAAACTCTATAGGGGAGGAGGAAAAGCGCTTTCCGCCGCAAGAAGGTTTATCATTTTTAGAAGAATAAGAAGAAGAATAACAATACATAATAATGCGCGCGACGACGATTCAGACGACGACGACGCAGTTTACCACGGGAGGTGCGAATACGTCGTCGTCTCGAAACCAGATTCAGAAGATTACCAACAACGCCGGGACCGCGAAAGCGGATAATCTTCATCGGGGAAGAACAAAATTAACGAGGAGGAAAAATGTTCTCAGTCGCCCTTTTACGAGGGTGGTGGTGGTGTCGTCCTCGTCCTCGAACGATCACGATGTTCTCGGTTTAAGAGGAGGACAAACAAAACGACGGGGAGTTGGTGTCGTCGCGCGGATGACATCTGCGGCAGACACTTCCTCGTCCTCCTCGTGCACGATATCTCAAGAGCTCGCGAACTTGGAACAAGAGTTTAGAGACATGTTGGATCCAGATTCAGATTCGAAACCGAGAGCGGCGGACGTGAGAGCGATGCGATCGAGAATCAACGCGTTGAAAAGAGAAGTTGCGAACGGGAACGGCGCGAATATCATTCAATCGCAAACGAAGACGAGAGCGCCGGACGCGAAAGAAATCGCTCGGAAAGAGCTGGAACGTTTGAGAGAAGAACGCGAGAAACTTTTGAAAATGAGAGCGCAAGTGGAAGAAAACGAACGATTGAAGAAAAAGAACAGCGACAAAGGTATTGCTACGAGTGCTGCGAATAACGTAGAACCAGAGCACGATAACCCGGTGACGACGACGACGACGCAGAAACCGAAACCGGCGGACGAACGCAAAGCGAGAGTCGCGCACATGGAAGCGGAGAAGCATAAAGAGGCTGTTAATATTGGCACGGTTGTCATGGACGACGAGATGAAAGCTCTGTTGGCGAAAGAAGAGCAGGCGAGAAAAGAAGCGGAAGAATTGGAAGCGTCGAGATTGATGGCAGAGGCTGAGGAGGCAAAGTACGCGGCGTATCTGGAAGAGTCGGGTGATTTCATGAACACGAATTCTGGGATTCGCTCGGGTATTAACGATCCGTTCTTGGACAGAGCTTTCATAGTGGAAAAGTTAGAGTCGGAGCTTTTGGAAAACTTGGAAATGCAATCAGATCTTCGCGCGATTGAGGACATCGAAGACCAACTGGAGTCACAAAAGAAAGAAGCCGAAGAGGCGAGACGAGCGAAAGACGAGGCCGAAGCGGCGAGACAGCTTGCGGAAGCGAAGCAAAAAGCGGAAGAAGAAGAAGCGCGTCTAATCGTGGAAAAGCAACAAAAAGAAGCGCGCGCAAACGCTGAAAAGATTGCCGCCGCGCAAGCTGAATTGAAAGCCATGGAAGCCGAAACGAAGAGGTTGCAGAGACTCGCCGAAGAGAAGAAGAAACAAGAAGCTGTTGCCCCAGAAGCATCGACGACGACGATCGAGTCTCCAGGTTCGCAAGCTATTCGAGATCTTCTCGAGCAAAAGCAAGCTGAAGCGGCTAAAGTCCGTGAGTTGGGCATGGTCGAAGACGAACTCGCCAAGCGCGAAGTTGCAGAGGCGGCAAAGAAGAACAAAGCTATCCGCGAAGCGAAAGAAGCGGAAGAGTTGGCAGCCAAGAAAGTCGCCGAAGCCGAAGCCGAATTGAAGAGAAAAGCGGAAGAGGAAGAGGAAGCTAAACGCGTGGCGGAGTTGAAAAAGATGGAAGAGGCGAAGAAAGCGAAAGAAACGTTGATGCGTTTAAGGCAAGAAGCGGAGGAGTTGAAAGCAGCTGCAGAGGCGAAAAAGTTACGCGAACAAGCCTTGGCGAAAGCACAAGCGGAAGAAGAAGCTTTGACTGCGCAAGCGGAAAATGAGAGAATAGAAATGGAAGCGAGAGAAGCGGCCCAGGCAGAAGCGACGGCGAGAGGAGAAGCTGAAGCGCGGGCCATCGCCGAGGCTGAGGCACAAGCTCAAGCGGAAGCGGAAAGGAAAGCGATTGAAAAACAGCTCCGAATCGAAGAGCTCGCGAGAGAGGAACAAGCCAAAGCGGACGCCGCGAAAGCAAAAGCCGATGCTGAGTACGCAAAAGCAGAGCAACAAGCAAAGAAATTGCAAGAAAAGACGGAGATTTTGAACGACGACAATATCGAACACTTGAGAGCAAAATACGAAGAATTGGCGAGAGAATCCGAAGCATCTCCAGGTGCGAAAAGAGACTGGGCAGAAGCGTTGAAAATCGCTGGTGATAAGGTCAGATGCATGGAACAGCACTCGTATGGTCAATCGCCGAAGAACGATGCGCTCTGGACGGTGTCTCCGGCGACTCCGGTGCCCGGTCAATCCGTCACGGTTTCGTACTGCAACCAAAACACCGTTTTGAACGGTAGACCGAAAGTTTTTGCTCATTTTGGTACTAACCAATGGTCGAATGGTGCCGAGCAGTTTGAAATGAAGGCAAGAACGTCGGCCGTTGCCGGTGACTCTACCGTCTGGTTCGACTTGGATGTTTCCGTGCCGAGCAAAGCAGTCATTTTAGACTTTGTCTTCTCCGACGGTAACGGCGCATACGATAACAACAATAGAGGTGATTTCCACGTTCCAGTTGCGGGAGCAAACGAAATGCTGGAGAGATCTCGCATCGAGTCGTGCATCAAAATCTACGCGAAACTTCGATTAGAGCGAGAAGAAGAAGATCGATTGGAAGAGTTGAGACAAGCGGAACGAACGAAGTTAAAGAAAATCGCGAAAGTGAAAGCTGCAGAACTCACGGCGAAACAAAGAGCGCACGTTTTGTTCACCATTCCAGAGTTTCCAAAAGCCGGCGAACCCTTCAAATTATGCTATAATCCAAAGAATACTACTTTGAAAGATGCGACGGGCGTTTCCGTCGTCGGCGGGTGGAACCGATGGAACCACGAACAGGCGTTACCGATCACGAAATTGTCCCCAGATCCAAGCTGCAAGGCGGATTCGCAAGATTATTTCTCCGTCGAATTGACGTCGCCGAAAGACGCGTTCATGTTTGATTTCGTCTTTTGCGATCAGGACGGTAACAATTACGATAACCGTAATCGTTTGGACTATCACTTGCCTATCGCCGGAGGCATCAATTCGGATGGATCGAAGGCTGCCGAAAAGCCAATGCACGTCATGTCAGTTGCCGTTGAGATGGCGCCGATTGCTAAAGTCGGTGGTTTAGGCGACGTCGTCACATCGTTATCGCTCGCGGTTGAAGCCGAAGGACACAGAGTCGAAGTTGTCTTGCCGAAATATGATTGCATGAAATATGATTTAATCGATGACTTGAAAGAAGAGAAAGGTTTTGAGTGGGGTGGAACGTACAATCACGTATATTCTGGCACCGTCGAAGGCGTCAAAACGTTCTTTATCGACCCAGATAATGGAATGTTTAAAGTAGGCATGGTCTACGGTACGGACTACCTCTCGATTCCCATGACTGATCAAGAACGTTTCGGATTCTTCTCAAAAGCCGCGCTCGAGTGGATGTTACAATCTGGCAGGAATCCGGATATCATTCACATCCACGATTGGCAAACGGCACCGGTGGCAAAGTTTTTAGCCGAAGATTACGCGCCGTATGGTTTGGATAACCCAAAAGTGATTTTCACCATCCACAATTTGCACTACGGTCAAGCGTTGATTGCGGACGCCATGAATAATTGCGCGATTGCCACCACGGTATCGAGAACGTACGCCAAGGAGATCGCCCACGAAGGTTGTGTCAATCCAAACTTGCACAAATTGCACGGCGTCGTAAATGGCATAGACCCGGACATCTGGGATCCGAGAAACGACAAGTTCTTACCGCAATTCTTTGGCGAAGACGAAGTCATTCCGGGCAAAGCTGCTGCACGACAAGCGTTGTGTTCGAGATCAAACTTATACAATAATCCAGAAGTTCCGATGATAGGTGTCGTCACGCGTTTGACGCATCAAAAAGGTATCCATTTGATTAAACGAGCAATCTATCGCGCTTTGGAGAGAGGGTGTCAAGTGTGCTTGTTAGGCTCTGCACCAGACGAGAAAGTCCAAAAAGAATTTGAAGAGATGGCGCATCAATTAAAGCAAGAGCATTATAACACGGCTGCGTTGCACCTGTTCTACGACGAAACCATGTCACACTTCATCTACTCCGGAGCGGATATGATTTTGGTCCCGTCCATGTTTGAGCCGTGTGGTTTGTCGCAGCTCATTGCCATGCGTTACGGCACCGTTCCAGTGGTCAGACGCACCGGTGGATTAGCCGATACCGTTTTTGACGTCGAGCACGATCATGCTAAGGCTGCCTGGGAAGGCATGACCCCGAACGGATTCTCGTTCGATGGTACCGACGAAGGATCGATCGATTACGCGTTAGATAGAGGTATCGACATGTTCTACAACGACATCGATGCGTTCAGAAAGTTGCAAGCGAATTGCATGAGCCAAGATTGGTCGTGGAACAGACCTGCGATTGAATACATAGAACTCTTCCACGCCGCTAGGAAAGCCTAAAGGCATACAGTAAAAAGAAGAAACCATTAATTATTTAACGAAAGAGAAAGAGAAAGAGAGAGAGAGAAAGAGTGAGGAGAAAACTATACTAGTGTACAGAACAAAAATCAAAATACGATGACTGACAAAGATGACGACGAACGAAGTCATCATCGCGCGATAAATACTAATTTTTTATAATAAAGGCTGCATTACTACTTATTACATTGCTATCATTTCCTCATCTATACTCTCTTCATCTTGCACGAGATCCCGGCATCTTTTCTTCCGCAAACGTCGCACTCTCCGGCGCCTTTCTCGTTCACTTCTAAACATTTTTCCACGCGTTCGTGAATAATCGTCGTCATCAACGGATGTAAAGCGATCGGAGCCGCTACCATGTACTCTAATTCGTATTTCCCTCTGTATTCTTCCGCGGCTTCTTCCACTAACCGCGGAATATCCTCTTTCACGTGCCTTCCCGGGCTCAGAAAAAATGGCGCGACGACTATTTTTCTACAATTTTTCGTCTCGATCAACTCGCGAAAAGCGTCCGCGATGGACGGCGACGCGAGCTCCATGTGCGCCGGTGCAACTTCGTATTTTCTTTCTTTACTATAACTATTATTATCATCGCTATTATAATCACCACCTATGGTACTCCCGTACATCATCTCAAACATCTCCGCGAATCGTTCCAACTGTTCGTTGCTCGACTTGGCGCGACTCCCGTGGTCGACGAGAACGATGCCGACTTTTTCCTCGTTAAAGTCGCCGCTGTTTACAACAATCCGCAATCGTCCCCGTTCTCGTTGTTGTGGTTTTTTCGAAGAAGAAGAAGAAGACTTTAAAGAAGACAAAGAGCGAGTAAAACTACTACTGAAATTGTTCTTCGAAGAATTCAGAGTCATCATCGTCATCGTCATCGTCATCAATCGATATCGAATAAAAACTTTTCTGTGTCGGATAATGTGGAGGAAGTGTGCGAGAAGCGAAAAGAGGAGGAAAAGTGCTGAAAATGAATCTGCTCAAGTATTGTTGCAACGAGAAGAGAAGAGTCGCGAGGAAGAAAGCACTTTGTATATTTACAAACAACAAGCATATATCATCATAATCTATTTTACCGGTGAAAACGGCGCGGCACTGCACAACGTCGTGTTAAAATGCGTCACCATTGGCGCTATTTTCCCGATGGTTTCTCGCCAAGCGTCCGCCGTCCTCGCCGCTTCTCTGACTTTGATGTGCGATTGGTAGCTCGGATACTTCCAAATTTCCACGAATTTATTTAAATCTCCAACGTCTGCGTATCCAATCCAAACGAGTTCGCTTAATTTTTCCGTATCTGAGGCAATTTTAGACGGTAAACCTTCGGCGTATAAGTTTTGCATCTTCGGTATCGGATTGTAGCCTAACTGTAACGTGTACGTTCGGATCTCAAAGATTGAAGAAGAAGCGTTGGAATCCTCATCTTTCGAAGCTTTCTCTTTAAAACTATTCACGTGTAAGCCGGCGCTCTTCGTCGCCACCGCTGCTTCGATGTACACCTCGCTCGTTTGCTCTTCCACCATCCCTAAACTCTTGCGTAAAAAATTTTGCCACTCCTCGTTTTTGCGCATATCTGAACGAACTTTGTCTCGGTGGTCGTAATCCTCGTAGTGGTAAACGTGCGTGACAGTGTTTAACTCCGAGCCGACTTCGGGAACGTAGAAACCGCAAAACCCGTTTTGCGTCAGTTTCTTCCTCAATTGGCTGGATTCTTCGCAGAGTTTGATGTATTCCGCCCGTTTAGCCGGTGGGATTTTATACCGACGGAGTTCGTAAAAACCTTTCGGGGAAGGAGGAGGTGAAGACGTCGTCGTCATCAACCGAGACGAGGACAGAAGAGTCACCCCCCCGGCATTCGTATTGTTCCAAGAACAACTTTTATAAAAACTGGTAGGAGTAGTGAGCGACGAGGAGGCCGAGAGATTGGTCAGTCGTCGAAGGGAACGCATTGTGATGATGATATGTGAGAGTTCTCGCGCGCGTGTCGATGATATGATGTGTTGTTGTTGTTGTGTGATGAGTTTTTTTATCCTTTTTGTTTGCATTAAAAAACTCTTTCTTCTCTCAAAGGTTTACACTCTTCCTTATTATCGCCCTTTTGTTTGTGATTTGATCATACTACTCTCTCACGAACTCTCTTTCTGTTGCTAATTGTGGCTATTGGTTTCTAAAATGTTTAATAATATATGTATTCTTGACTTGTTGTTTTGTACACGGATCCGTTTTTTTTCTTTCTTCTTTTTCTTTTTCTCGTTTTGTTTGTTTCTTTTCTTTTCGTTTTGTTTTCTGATTCGTTTGTATAATATAATAATTGTTTGTTTGTGTTTCTCTCCCCTTTACATCATCACGAAATGATGATGAGAGATTATTAAGTTCGATCGGACGGACTTGGCGTGGAGATGATGGTCGTTTTTGACTTTTCTTGAATGTCCAAGGCGCGTTTCTTCGCCTCGACGGAAGCTTTGTAATTTTCGCGCCTCTTCTTCATCTCCTCTTCCGCCACCCGTTTCCTCTCGGCTTCCTTTTCTTTTATGAGCTTCAGTCGTTGCAGTCTAATTTCTTTCTCTTTTTCCATGTCTTTCGCAGACCCATCGCGGTTTTCGAACGTACGTTTCGTTCCCGAAACTTGGTAGCCGTGCGAGGAAATTGTGCGCTTCTTGGTGTCGAGTAAGAAGGACGACTTTGGTTTCATTTGTTGCTGTTGCTGCTGAAACGAGCTCTCGAGAGATTTAGAAACGATGGCAGTTGAACCGGTGGTGGTTGCACCCGTCGTCGACGAATCGACGTTCGAAATGACGTCCCCGAACCGATTGACGCGTTTCGCGCTCACTTCGAGGTACGACTTTCTTCTCGGTTTCTCCAACTTTTTCAGCGTGAAGTGTTTATTACTCGTCGAGGTCGTTTGATCGGAGTTACTACCACGAGTGGTAGTTCTACTGCTGTTCAAATACGAGCTCTCTAACGGCGCGTAGACGTTGTTGAACGTCGAAAATAACGCGTCTTTTTCTTTCTCTTCATCGCCGCCAGTCATCTTCTTCGTCTCCTCGCGATCGATGAGACTCTTCAACTTCTCTCGAATGCTCTTCAGCGCGTCCGAGACAACGGGCACGCTTTCTACAAACGCACTCACGTCCACAACCGACACGCTCTCTTCATTTTCTTTCTCTTTTCTACTCTTGATCGCTTTTGAAATCGCTTGCACCCACTGATCTTGATCTTTCGCGCCCAATTCAATTACCGCGTCAAAAACGTTTGAATTCGTCGTCGACGTTTTCGAGGACGATTTCCCTTGGACGGCAGCGGTGGAATTCAGCCCTCGGGTGAAAAACAGCGCGTAAAAGAACCCTCTTCTCACTTCCGGCTCGAAAATGTTATAGTTATTCGCGAAAATATCCACGACATCTAAACTCAAGTTCAAATTCGCCGGTCCCCAGTCGCTGGATAACTTCATCGCGTCTTTTCCGAGGAGCAATTTCGCGGCGGTTTGCATTTCCTTCTTCCTCTCTCGCAAAAACGCGGAGGAAGATCGATCCCCTGACGTCAACGCCAGAGGAACCCCGGCGGTCGGATGCGACGCGACGTTTGCCATTCTCGCTCTCGCTTTACACGAACGACTAAATTCCGCGCTCGATCGATCGACTCTCGATGAGATTTGAGGAGAAGAGTGAGTGACTTTTTGACTCAACAACAGCAACGTCGACGTTTTACGCGCGTTGCTGTTGTTGAAAGTGAGGAATCGAGAGGTGCCTTTTCATTTTCAAACACAAAAGAGAAAAATTTGTTTTTGAACAGAAGAGTGAAATTTCAGGGTATAACAAACACATTCATCAACACTTCTTTTACACGCCGCTCTATTTATTACTATTCATACTACTATTGTTATGCTGTTGTTATACTACTACTAAACTACTAAACTATTTAAGTTCGATTGGCTCTCTCCGACGCCGTCGTCGTCTTTAAAGCTTTGTTCGACGAGTTTCTCTCGTGCTTCTTTCTACTGTCGCGTTCGTATCGCTCAACTTCTCTTCGCGCGCGACCGAGTTCGTCTTCGGTGAACGCGACTCGATCATCGACGGCGTGACAGTTTTTGTCCGGACAGTAGCCGTTTTCGTCGTCGTTATTTTCACCAGAAGAAGGAGAAGAAGAATGAAGCAGCGGGCGAGGCTGACACTTCAATTTCCTGCATCCGCACGCGTAATCGCCTTTTTGCTTTTCGCTTCCGCCGCAAAAAGAACCCGAAATAACGTTTTGGTCGTATAGTTTCTTCAACATTAAACGTTCGCACTCGAAGCAGTGGACGTCGTCGCCGACGGCGCGATTGCCGCTGGTTTTGTAATAGTGGTATTTATACGCCGCGGCGGGATCGTCGTCCTCTCCTTCTTCCTCCTCATCCTTAGCGGCAGATTTGGACTCTCCAAAGCCGTATAAATCCACCACGCTACACGTTTTAGACATCACCATAAACATAGCTAACCCCGTGGATGGTACGTTCCCTCCAAAATACGGACCTTTGTGTTTCTCCACGCACTCTTCTTCGCGAAACTTTTCGAGCAAAAATTTCGCGTGTCGTATCGGACTGGTGGTCAAATACGTCACGCTCGCATCTTTCCTCTCCGCTTGGACTTTATCGTGTAACTTCGTAAACTCATCTTTATCTGAGCGTAAAGTGACGAGTCTTAAATTTCGCTCTATAGGCATGATGAATCCGCGATAGATGTGGTGCGGACTTCTCGTGTAATGCCTCGTCCATAATCGATTCAAAGCGCGATGGGTAGTTTTCCTTCCCACCCAAATGGCGTGACCCATCGTCGGCGCCTGGTTCAATCGAACGACTAAATCGTGACTATCGATGGCATCGCCGTAGTTGAACTTGCGAAGCTCCCCTCCGTTTCCAACCAGTGCGCACGTCGGTTGGACCAATCGCGAGGATGGACCATGCTTCTTCCATATTACAAACGGAGATTTCGGCGGGAAGAGTTCTTCGACGCGTTTTTTATCGGTGTCGTTGAAGCCGTTTCTTTGGTAGTTTTTCTGCGTTACCGCCAACTGTTCTTGATGCAAGGCGTTTATTAGTTTCATCGCACCTTCTTTGAACGACGTTTGTTTTGTCGTTTTCGTATCGTTATTGTCATCTTTTTCTGCGTCTCGTTTACAATCGATAAACTTTGAAAAATCCAAGCGATTTTGAACGCTCTTCCTCGAAAACCAAACCGCTCTTTCCTCGCTCTCGATCCCCGTTTTCTCGATATCTTTCACCTTCCACGTTTTCGTCCACGAGGAATATTTCCAACCTTCCCCATGCGGCGTGTGCGCGCTACTATCACCTTTTCCGTTGGTACTCTTTTCTTCATCCTCGATGTCTACGGCGACGATATCGTCTTCGTCTTCAGAGGAGGCGCCGGGCGTCGTCCCGGAAGAAGCGGAAGAATGCTTTTTTACAACCGCGGGCTGTTGCTCTTTAAACTTTGGAAATATCCCACCACCATCGTTCGGGTCGTACAACTGTCTCCCACCGAGCTTTTGCCATTGCTCAATCTTCACCTCGATCTCTTTCGGTAACGCGCTCGTCATATGACGCTTCGTTTCAACCGAAAAAGAAGAAGAAGAAGAAGAAGAAGAGGAACCAAAACTCCCACCACCCAAGGAATACCAAATCATCAGCGCGAACACGACGAGTATGCTCATGGATAAAAATGAAAACAGAGCGATCAACTCTCTCCTCCCGGCAGATGATTGATGCGAGGCAGTCACTTCCGCGCGCACTCGAAACGATTCGAGTTTCGTTTGAATAAATAATCGGATTTTGCGAGTGAAAAGATTTCTTCTTCTTCGTCCACGAGATGTAGTATTGCCATCCTCCAAATCGTCGCCATCGTCTGAATCGTCGTCTGAATTATACTGATGACGCACCGGACGGCCAGGAGTCATGGCTTGGCGCTTGGATGCCATGTCCCTTTAGTATTATATTTATATTACGTGCACGAATGCATTTTTGCTTTGTGGGAAGTTCGTTTTTTTTTTGTGTGTTGCAAACAACTTACTGCGCGTCACAATATATACGCGCATCTTTAGGCTTTAATGCGTAGTTATAAGATCTGAGTTGAATAATCCGTGTGTGTGTGTTATAATTAAAACGTCAAAGTCGATCTTTTTATTGTTTCGCCTTCCACGCATCTATCCAAGCTTGCGCTTCGTCCGCACCCTCGTCGTTAATGTTGTTGCTATCACTACTACTTTCCGCAGCCGCGGTTGTTTTTTTCGAACCGTTGGATTTCCAGGCATCAATCCACGCTTGAGCTTCTTCGGCGTTCTTGTCGTTTGCGACGACGACCGGAGCCGCAGCGACGACTGGCGTCGGTTTTGGAGCCGCAGCGGCTGGTTTAGCTGCCGGGACTACCTTTGGTTCCTTCACCGCTTTCTTCTCGCTTTTGCCGGCATCTAAGCCAGCTTTCATCGATTTCGCCGAGGCCATGGTTTGCTTCTTGAGTTCAGCTTGAACTTTTGCAGCGTCCGCGGCGGCAGCTTTTTGTCTCTTATCTCTCGTCGCTTTCGCCGAGGCGGCTTTTTCGGCTTCGATGTTGGCGAGAATGTCACTTTCAAGCGCCAGATTGGAAAAATCACCAGACGCTTCGATGCCGACAAAGGTATCCGGGGTCGGATCCTTCGCGGCTGGGTTCATGTTCATCACAGCTTTTTTCGATCTTAACGCGTCTTCGGTCATTTGCGAGTACTCCTTACGATCTTTTGCGTTCAAACGCGAGAGAATAGTTCGGTCGCGGTTTTTCTTCGCGTTCGATCGTTTCGCTTCGTTCGAGATGGCTGCAATTTCTTTATCTACGGCGGCGATGACCGCTTTGATGGCTTCAGATTTAACCTCCGGCACTGGAACGCGGGTTGGCGGAGTCGTTGGTTTTTCTGCGGTTCGAATTTGCGTTCCTGGAATGACTGGCATTTTGAGACCACCGAACGCAGACGGTAACTCCGGCATCTCAAAGTTCCCCGGAAGCTCCGGCATTTCGAAACTACCTGGCAATTGCATCTCGGGGAATTTGAAGTTACCCGGTAAAGACGGAATTTCTGGCATTGCTGGCATTTTGAGTTCTGGCATCGCCGGTTTCTCCGCAACCGCTACCGGAGTAGACTTTGCTTCGATCTCCAGGTTCGCCGCAGATTTCTTTGCGCCGAAACTCGGGAATGCCGATTTTTTGAGCGAAGCGGCCGGTGGGGTTGGCGGTGGCGGTGGCGGTGGCGTGGCTTTCTTAAACCCAGTACCGAATCCACTGAATCCAGATTTCTTGGCAGCTGGAGGCGGCGGCGGCGGCGGTGGAGTCGGCGTACTCGTCGCTTTCTTGAACCCTGTACCAAAGCCTCCAAACGCAGACTTCTTGGCAGCCGGCGGCGGCGGCGGCAGGGGCGGAGTCGGAGTCGCTTTCTTAATTCCAGTGCCGAATCCAAAGCTTGGTTTCTTCGCTGGCGGCGGAGGCGGCGGGGGAGCAGACTCTTTCTTCACGCCGCCAAACACGGTAAACGGTTTCTTCTTCACCGGTTCCGGTTCGGGGGCAGGAGTCGAAGCTTCGGTCTTTTTCGCGCCAAAGCTAAAGAGCGGTTTTTTCGCCGGCGGCGGTGGCGGCGGCGGCGGAGGCGGAGGAGCAGACTCTTTCTTCGCGCCGAAACTGAACATCGGCTTTTTCGCTGGCGGAGTGGGAGGCGGCGGTGGTGGCGTCGGCTCTTTCGCCTTGCCCCCGAACACAGAGAAGTTGGCCTTCTTCACCGGCGTCGGCGTCGGCGGTGGCGGCGCGGTCTTCTTCGTCGTGAACATCGGTTTTCTCTTAATCGGCGCTGGCGCTTCCTCTTCTTCCTCTTCTTCTTCTTCCTGTTTCTTACCCGTCGCGTTCAAGCCAATCGCGACGACACCAGCCGCGCCCGCGGAGAGTGCGAATACGGGCAAGAAATCAAACTCATCCTTCTCGTCGTCGTTGTTCTTCGTAGCTTTCGGCGCGTACGACGGTCGCTCCTTCGCCGGCGACGGCGCACCCTTCGCTTTTTTCTCTCTCTTCACTTTCTCGCCTCTCGTTTCAAACTTTTCTTTCTTCGGCGCTCTCGCCCTTGCCATCGCGCGTTCGTACTCTTTGTCCACTTGCTTTTGTTGCTTCGGCATCGCCGGCGGCGCTTGGAGTTGAGCCTCTGGAGCCTCTGGAGCCGCTTTTACATCACTCATCGCTTCCGCAGCAACAGTCTCTCTCGGAGTATCAGAAGTCGTCGCAGCTGGCGCCTTTTCGACGACAACCGCGCTTGGCGCGGCGCCTTCGGCTTGCAAAGACGCCAAGTAGTCGTCGTATCCGTCCGCCACGGCGCCTTCCGCCGAGGAGAACGCGAGGACAGCGGCCGCCGCCGCCGCGACTGCTTTCTTCTGGAATTTTTCATCAGCAGAAGACGACGACGACGACGACGCTTTCGATTCATCGTCGTCGGCGCGAGCAGCAGCCACCACACTCGTTCGCTTCTTGATGTTGTTGTTGTTGTTGTGTACTTTTTTCTTCGCCTGTTTTTATATTTGAGAAAAATGGTTGTGTGTTGACGTAAGACAAAAGATTAGTGATGAAAGAAAGAAATTTTAATCGAAATGCATTCGCGCGCGCCGTCTTCTTCTTCTTTCAAACGCAGACTCTCTCTCTCTCTCTCTCTCTCGCGAAGAACAGAACAACAGGGTTCAGAGAAGACCTTCTCAACGACGACGACGACGAACGCTCACTCTCCTCGCGGGATGATGGTTCCAACACCGCTCTCGTTCTATCCAAAAAGTATCTCCCCCGAACAAAAAAGCGATGATCGTGCAGACGCGAGAGACGACGACGTACACGACGACACCAAAAGCGCAAAGAGAGAATTTGAAACGACAAAAACAGTAACGCACCTTCTTGGTGTTCTCGACCACCACCGTTGGGGGAGTCCTCGCAGAACAAGAACGCATCATCATCATCGTTTTGGATGTGTATAAATTATGCTTCTCTAGTGTGGTGTTAAAAGTGACGACGACTTTTTGCGAGTACACCGAAAAGGAGGGGCAGAAAGCAGCGAAAAAGGAGCGAGAGAACAAACGGACCACAGAACAAAGGAAGGAGAGAATTTTTTAAGAGTTAAGAGAGAGAGTTGACCGTAGGAATTGACCAGACGACGAACGTTTTTTTTCATCCACAAAGGAGAATAAGAGTTTTGTATCTCTCTACTCTCTCCAAGAGAGATTTACTTTGACGTCTCGCTTAAACTCGTGACAACAAAACACCTTTGGAAAGCAGCGCGCGTTTCGGATTTAAGAGCAACAACAACATCAACTTCTTAATAATAATCGCGAGTAGTATTGCTTTACCCCACCGGAAAGTCGTTCGAAAGAGAGAGATTATATTTATTACGTTTGAGAGAGAAAACGACGAACGGCGCTTTGTTGACAAAATCTTCTTCTTTATCGTCTTCTTGACTTCTTCTTCTCAATGACATCATCATCGACGACGACTGGAGGGTGGTTCCAATCGGATTCCGCGCGATCGTCGCTGAACACACCTCCGAACAACCACCCCGGAGAAGAAGAAGAAGAAGAAGATGCGACGATTCGTCCTCCTCTCCGGTCGACCGAAGACGAGGACGAAAACACTTTAAAATCCTCTTCTAGGAAGAATAACGCGCCTTCGAGTTCACATCTATCCGTCAAAGAGAGAGGAACGAAAGGATTTCCCGGACGAGTGTCCTCGAACAGTAACATCGCGGGAATGATAACGCATCAGAGCAGTAGTAGTAATATCATCATCAACAACAACAGACCTTCGTCTCCGAGCGCGAAAATGAGCTCTCCGGCGAACGCCAACGACTTGTTGGTGCGCTTCTTTGAGTCGGAATTTTTCGACGAATGGATCGCGATTTCCTATTTATGGAGAGCGAAGAACGAAAATATAGTCGAGTATTTGTGCAACAAGATGTTGATGTTTGACGACGACAGAGCGGAGAGGTATTTGTCCCAGATTTTGACCTTATTGACGCAGCGTAAAATGCCAAAGTTGGAAAACGTGGTCTGCGCGTATTGTTCGCGGTCGGCGCGGCTGGCAAGTAAGACGATATGGTTGTTACGAGCGGCGATTGGGGACGTAAAGCATCCGAAACCGTTGATAAAGTTGAAAGTTAGATGTTATAAAGCCGCGATTGAAAGTGGAACTTGGCGTTCACCATTCGAGAAGTGGCCCGGGTTGCCGGACGAGAAAACCAAAGAGATGGAGGACGAGGAGGAGATTTTTGATTTTGATACGAGTCGAGAAGGGAGCCGGCACTTGAAAAGAAGCACTCTATCCTCACCGTCGTCTTCGAGAAATAATATGATCACGTCGGGTTCGGAAGACGATGAGGATGAGGAATACGACGACGACGACGACGACGACGATTCGGCGTATGCGCTCGGTAATAATACTGACGGTGTGGCATTGAGAGGAAGAGGAGCTGTGGGGAATACAACGTCAGACTCATCTTTGCACACGCAAAATATAGCCTCAACACCACCAAATTTAGAAGGAATGCAGCAGCAGCAGCAGCAGCAGCACCACCATAACAACAACAACAATAACAACAATAGCAAGAAAAAAAGTGGTGATGTTCTTCTGAGCGTCCCTAATACGCCGAGTAAATCGGGTTGGTTGTTTGGACACAAGAATGCCGAAGAGAAATTGTTGAAAACGCCTCCGAGTTCACCTCCGCAAAAACAAAAATCGTTAGAAAAAGGGCACGGAAGTAACAGCTCGAGCACAGGATTTCTCAGTCAGCTCTTTGGTAAACTCACCAGCTCTTCGAAGCTACACGACAAAAGCTATTCGTCGTCTCCTTCGAAGGCTAACAATCTCGCTTCTGGAGGCGACTCAAGGACGGATTCGCCGCAGCTTCAAAGTGCCGCTTTGCAAAAAGTCCGCGAACGCGAAAAAAAGCGTCGACAATCGACGTTCGATCAAACGTCCGATCTCGCGGAGAATCTCTGCGGTCTTTCCAGTCAGTTGGCAAAGACGTTTCCGGTGGATTCGAGACAAAACGCGTTACGAAATGGCATCGAAGAGGTGAACAAAAAGTTGGTCAACGTACCGTCTGGAACTGGTGTTATGTACCCACTAGGTGCTATTGGAGAGTATAGAATCGTTCGAATTCCCGCGCAAGAAGCCATGTTACTCAACTCGCGCGAGAAAGCTCCGTATTTGATTTGTTTCGAAGTCATTCGACCAAACGCGGAGTACAACAATACCGGGGGAGAAAATAGTTACAGCGAAGGAATGAGAGCAGACGACCGAGCCGATAGTATGAGTAGTAATAATTCGTTTTCATCTCGTTCAAACGCGAGAAGGAATCCATTCGTGCACGCGAGCAACGCTGATGATAACGGTGCCTCGGAGATGAGCGCACAAGGTCACGAACGCAAGAATTCCGCCTTGCTTTCGCTCGGCGAGTCTGGTGCTTTGGATATTCCAATGGGTGGTGGACGTCGCCACGGTCGCGCGGGATCGTACGATGCCTCGACGCTTCCGGTACCGGACGAGGAATTCCTCGCGAGATCTCTACGAGAGCAGGAATCGTTAGAGTTGGCGGCTTCAAAAATTGCCGAGCAAAGGCTTTCGTTCGATAAGCCGAGACCAGTGTTACGGATGCATAAAGATCAAGCAATGTCGGTTCCACCGAGCGCAGAGACTACGCCGCAAAAGCAACCCCCGCAAGGTCAGCAGCAAGAGAACTCGTGGAACCCAAAATCTCTCGCCGGAGGTTTTTCGTCGTTCATTTCAAATTCGTTATCGCCGATGCTTTTACCTGATATAAAAGAGGTCGGTTCCGCGGTGGCTTCGCCGAACGAAGTCGGTTCGCCTGTGAAAGACGGGTGCGTGCCCATGGGCTTTAACAGTATTCATAGCATAGACAAGATGACGAGTCACCACGATTCGGTTTCCAAGGCTATCGATAGCGCGTTAGCGAAAGTTTGGGACGAAACTACCGCTGTTGTTCGAGTACATCTCGATATCGACGAAAACTCGGGCACCGTCCATGTCGCCCTGGAGATTCCACATTTGAAAAAAGAGGAGGATTTATTGAAGCTGCAGCAACAACAACACAAGAAGTCTTCGTTTTTTAGCACGTCTTGGTCCAAAAAAGAACCGAAAGTCGCGGACATCGTCGATCCGGCGAAAGTTTCGGCGAAACCGAATTCGAGACATGCAAGAACGCCTTCGGATGTTGGTTTAGTACAAATGGCCCGACGCATGCGTCGCGGATCTGACGATGCGAACTGGGCGCCAGAAGCCGAGGCGAGAGATGTTACGAGAAACCCTCGGGGAGGGTCAATCATGGAGCAGCTTGGTCCGTTCTTAGGGACCATAGGAAGCGATGATGACAACGAAATCGACGAATTCGAAGAAAACTTTCAGCCGAATCAGTCTAAGTTGGGATCAGTGCCAACATCGCCAACTTCTTTGCAGTTTCACAAACGTTCCGCCGGTGGTCTCGGCGAGCGATGGATCGATAAAGTCGAGCGCATTCGACGCGCGTCACCGTACGGGAACCAACCTGGGTGGTGTTTGAAACCAATCATTGTCAAAGCGGGTGATAATTGTCGCCAAGAGCTTCTTGCGATTCAGCTCGTGAGAACCTTTGCGGGTATCTACGCTGACGCTGGCTTACCGTTGTGGATCAAAGATTACGAAGTTTTAACCACCTCGACGACCACGGCGTTTATCGAAGCCGTCACAGACGCGCCGAGTTTACACGCCGTGAAATCGAGAGCGCCTCGAGGCTCTACTTTAAAACAACACTTCGAATCCATCTACAACGGTTACGGGTCTCCAGAATTCAGAGTCGCGCAAAGAAATTTCGTGGAGAGTTTAGCTGGCTATTCCATCTTGACGTATTTGCTCCAAATCAAAGATCGTCACAACGGGAACATTCTCTTGCGAGAAGACGGCCGATTGATTCACATCGATTTCAACTTTATGCTCTCCACCTCCCCAGGCGGCATTAACTTTGAATCCTCTCCGTTTAAACTCACCAAAGAATATCTGGAACTCATGGACTCTGACGCCGACGGCGTCGCCTCAGAAGCTTTCAACTACTACAAAGTCTTGTGCATCCAAGGCTACTTGGCCTGTCGCAAACACGCGGAACGCATCTTACTCCTCGTAGAAATGATGGCGCACTCGGGATGTCCGTGCTTCAAAGCCGGCCCAAAAGTTGTCCAAAACTTACGCAAACGATTCAACCTCGGCAGAACGGAAGAGCAAGTCGCGGAAATCATGTTAGCTATGATTTCCGATTCTATGGACGCGTGGAGTACTCGCCAATACGATTTTTTCCAACGCGTTTCCAACGGCATCTTATAATAATAATACTCGATCGATATTATTATGTGAATCGCCGCGCGTGTTTAGATATATTAGATGATAGCAATATTAAAACGCATTAGTAAAACGTGTTTTCGAATAGCGAGGGCATACTACTACTACTACTAGTAATACTAATACTCGTCATAAATCAAGCGATAAAAACGAGTTTCCTCCTCTTTCTCAGAAGAATCGCCACAAAACAGACACATGGTGAACCCCTACTTGGTGGGTGCCCCGGCTGCTGGCGCCGGCGCGCTCTTAGTCGTCAAATCCATATTCAAAAACAAAGAGAACAACAACAATAACAAGAAAGGAGAGAAAGAGCAGAGAAGAGGCACGGTGACCGACGACGAGGCCTCGTTCGCGTGCGAACGCGTGTGCGCGTCGGATCGACTGTTGAAACGAATGGGGGGGTTAGCAAAGGTAAAAAACACTTAAATTATTATTGTTTTCTTTGTCTTCTTTTGAGTAACGATGGAAAAGATCATCGAACGACGACGACGCAAACGACGACGAATAAAAAGTGGAACGGAATGGAATCGAATCGATCGTCTGTAAGCGATGATGATGATGATGATTGCAAAAGCGCGTCATCATCGCATCGAAAATTTGAAATTTGGGAAATTTTGTTCTTTTTTCCTTCTCTCAAAACACGCAAAAACTGACCTCAATAAAACGAATACAAACAATTTTTTATTAGGAACCGACGTCGAACGCGTGCGTGACGGTGTGCGGAATGTCCGCGACAGATTCGTGCGCCGAGGCGTGCGAAAGGGTGATTTGTGCGAATCCGCACTCCGTGCCGGCGTGGAACGATCAGTGTTCGAATAGGTGTAAATCGGAATGTTTGAGAGGTCGGGCGGCGTAGAAGAACGCGAACGATAAGCGCACTCATCTCGTAGTCGTATCGAATGTGGAAAAAGGTCTCTCGTTGTTGTTGTTTTAATTACATAGGGATCTGTATCATTATTATCGTAGTAGGATTTATCTTGCATCCTCCCATTTTCTTCCTATTGTGCTCTCTATTGTTTGCCGCTACTTTGCTATGCTCTCTCTACAACACTCCGTCTTCTAAATATTGACTTTCCGGCTCTTCTCCTTCCGGATAAAAATCCTCCGGTTTCGCTCGGTAATGTTTCAACATGTTCTCCTCCAACTCGTGAACTTCCGTTCCGACTAAAATCAAAGAGTGCAACGGCCCTCCGGCGTTCACTCGACACATCTCTTTCAGCGTACAGCTGATGAACCGCTCGTCCTCTTGACCGACTCTCGCCGTGGCGACCACGATGGAATCTTCGTCGTACACCCCTTCCTTCCTCACTTCGTTTTCCACGTACAACATCTGTCTCGCCGCGGTGCTTACGCTCATAAACCTCGCCGGTTCGTAAATCTTCTTCCCCGTGCACAACGCCTCCACCGTCGGTTCTTTCACCCGAATATCCAGCAACACGAGCGTGTGCAAACCGCCGTTTACTTTGTTCATCTTGATCGAATCGTAAAACGAATCCGGTTTCCACGTTGGCGTGAAGAAACATAAGGAAACCGTTTTCCCGAAATTATACAGCTGTAATCCAGACCCCGCGCACGCGTTCATGATCGACGCGTTGTAATACGTTTTCACTTTCACCTTCTTCTCGTGCGCTCTCAGCACTAAATCCGAGTGCGTGGTCGCCGCGAAACAGTCGCCGACGACTAAAAACGCCACGTCTTCTTTTTCCGCTTGAGTTAACATCCCGTCCACGCCGTTCGATTCGACGAACGCGCGGTCGCAAATGGTCACTTTCTTCCCGTAAAACTCTTCCAGCTTTGAAGGAGAGGCGGCGAGAACGGAGGTGTAATTTTCCAGGTACACGTGCGCGCATTTGTCCCGAATCGCTTCCAACGCGTTGACGGTGATATCTTTCTCGTTTCCAAGACCTAAACCGATTAAGTGTAAACCCCCCATTCTTAGTGCAATTCTTAGTGCTCTTTTATCTTCGCGACTGGGTTCTTTGAAAACCGCGCTCAGTCTCCTTCTTCTCTCTCTCTTTCTCTCTCGTTGTTCAATTGTTTTGTGGGGGATGTGCAACACAAAACGCACGCGCAATAATATTAATAATGACATCGACGATGACATCAACACCATTTATTACGGCTGCTCATGCGACCACGACTACTGCTCGCAGTAGTATTACTACTGCTGCGATTCTTGATGCGAGGAAGCGGGGGAGGAAAAGGAGGATGAGACGAATGTCATCCTGCACCTCAGGGAACTTGCGTTTTCCCTCGAGTGGCGGCAAAACCATCATCGATAAGAAACGACGACGGGAAACGACGACGACGAGAGCTGCTTCGAGGGAGGAATTCTTACTCGTGAATAATACTGCTACCATCGAGGACGACGAGGACGAGGATGAAACCACTTTTGTACGGACGACGACGAGACCGCTGCCGATGACGACGGGAGAAAAAGTGTTACGAGACAGACTGAAACCGAAGGCGTTTTGGACGAGACGAGCGGCGGTGGCGATGATGATGACGACGACGACGACGGCGTCGAGGACGACGGCAAAAGAAGAGAACAACACGAACACAAACACATCATCATCATCGGCATATATAGAGAAATACTTCGAACAAGGACCGTTCTCCGTTCGACAGTTACCGAAAGTGGAACACGTCTCCGCTTCCGTGTATCCGTTGTGCACGGGCATCGCCTGTCGGTTGTCGGTGAAAGCGTTGGTGCCATTTCCACCTCCGGTGAATCCAGACGAGCTCTTTCCCGTGCAAGGGAGTACTAGTAGTGCCGCGAAAAAAGACTCCTTTATCCCCGCGGAGATAACGAAGAAAGCGCTGTTCCCGCTCGCCGTGTTCACGCCGGGATTTTTAGTCGACGCGGAATCGTACGATTTCCTCGCTCGGAGATTGTGTTCGTTCGGTTACGTCGTTCTGAGATACGACAAGAGCGAGAGTATAAATGAGACGCTAGATGACGTCGTGAGTGCGTCTTTGTTGGAGGACTTGATCACGTGGGCGAGTTACGGGAGCGGGACTCTGTCGAACATTGTAGATTCGGAGGAGGTGTTGTTAATCGGGCACTCGAGAGGCGGGAAGATTTCCGCTTTGGAGAGTTTATTCGACGAGCGCGTAAAATGTTTAGCGTTGGTAGATCCGGTAGATAACACGCAGTACGCACCATTAGGACCTGGCTTTCCCTCAGCGGTCATGGGAATGGAGAGCGACGATAGGGAGAAGAAAAAATTTGGGCCGCCGGCTACGTTAGTTATTGGCGGGTTGAAAGGCGGCGAGTGCGCTCCTTTGGGATCAAACTACGCGAATTTTTTTAAAGCAGCGCAAGTAGCCAAGAAGACGTATCAACAAAAGAGCGAAGAGCCGTGGGGTTTCACCCTCGATTGTGGGCACTTTGATTTCTTGGATGAAAAATCATTCATTCAATCCAGCGTGTGCGACGTAGGTAATTTGGACGATAAAGTGACAAAAGAAATTACCGCGGCGGCGATTGCGTTTCACGCAGACCAAACGTTCAGAAGTAAAAATAGCAGCAACAGTAGCATTAGTAGTAGCGATATTAGCAACGCTAGAAAGGCATTTTTCGAGCAGAGTAAGATGACCTTTGGGGACAATAGCCTTGTGGAGTTAGTTTAATTCTAGTTGACTTTTTTCATCAAAAGCCTAAGTCTACGTCGGTAATCTTGTGGTTCTTCTTAATCGCGTAGTGGCTGTATGCCCCGCCCGGCGTTACTTTCTTCCCGAAAGTTGGAGGCGTTGGAAGAACTGGCAAAGCGAAAGCCATCGCCATCGCGAGTGCCCCTTTCATTCCTTTTTGTTCTTCTTTCTCCCTCGTGGCCATGGCGTTCCCATCTTCATCCTCCCCTCTCAAACCGTCCATCCCAACGCTCTTCAAATATTTGAACTGTTCGTAAAAGTCCTCTAAAATTCTCTTTTCGCCGGGTAACTCGTCTCTCTTTCCTCTCGTTTCTCCTTTTTGCCACCGTCGAGCAATCTTCACCATCCCGTCGTCAGTATCGTATTCAAACCACAAACTTCCAACTTGTTCCAGATTTTTCGTGTCAAAATCCCACCTGACGAACGCCATTCTCACGCCGTTCTCTAACCTATCCACCTGAATAGGCATCGGCAACGGCATCTCGCTCGAAAACGCCAACACGCTGCAAAACTGTTGGATTTCGTCTACGATGATTTCTTGCACGTCGATCGAACACTCTTCGCTCAGTCCTTCGTCCACGGATCCGCACACGACTAACTCGGCGAGTAAATACTCAGACATAGGTCCAACCACGCCTTCTTTTTGCTCTTTTGTTTTCCCGTTGTTATTTCTTCCTCCTTTGCTTCGAGAGAAAGCAGACAGAAGAGAGTTCGTTTGCTCTCGCTTCTCGCTCAAAAGCACGTACGCTTTATTAATCTCAAAAGCAGCTTTACCGTTACTGTTTTTATCTTTCACGACGTCGGGATGAAAAACCTTCATCTTATTTTTATACGCGATTCGGATTTCCTCCGCGGATGCGTTTGAATCCACCTCTAAGACTTCGTACGGGGACCACTCGCCGGTTTCCATCGCGTCCGACTCGTCGAACGAGAATCGATTTGATGAATTTGACGACGCTTTTTGCGTTTTAACGAACGCGTGACGTCTTCCTTTCCCTCCTCCTTTTAATCTCGATGTTTTCGATCTTGAAAGAACAGAAGTGAGTGCGTTGGTACACGAGGAGGAGGGTTTTAGCAACAAGGCAGAGGGTGGCAGCATTGCTCCTTCTTTAATTAAAAGCAGACTTAGAGTATTAATAAGATCAAAGATTGTTTATGACGCGGATTTTGATGGTTACATAAATACACAGCAGTACGCAAAATAATAACATAACATGTATGATTAGATTTGCAAAGCTTTCGCAATCCTCCGTGCTAAAGATAATACCTCGAAGGGTTTCAAACCTTCCACGTCTTTGACGGTCATCGGGCAGCTATCCGTGATCCAAAAGTTGGAAAATCCTTGCCCCCCGGCGCCTTCGCTGGTGAAGCGTTTCCAGCTTTTGTTCGGGAAAACGCCGTGGGTGACGTAGGCGGAGACTTTCGTCGCGCCGAGTTTTTGGAGCAACGCTTGGCACTCGATTAACGTTCCACCGGATTGGACGAGATCGTCCACGATGACGCAGTGACGGCCAGCCGGTTCGCCTTCTTTTAATTTTACGATTCGTTTTTCTTTTTGTCGAACTTTCGTGCAGACGACGGATTCGTACCCGGCGCGATCGAAGAACGAGTGGAAGCGTTTATAGGCGCCTTCGTCTGGGTACGCGATGACGACGTTCTGCGCGTCTTCTAATTTCTGTAATCGCTTTAAGAGCATCGGAATGCCGCTTTCAAAACACGGCAAGATGGCATCTCCGAAATAGAAGCGTTCTTGCAACGCGTGAATGTCAAAGATAACCGCGCTGGTCGGTCCGCCGCGACTGGGTGGCGTGGACGACAGCATGCGCGCTAAAGTCACCGCCGTCGCCACTTCGCCTTCCACCGCGACTCTTTCCGCAGTTCCAGTAGGGAAGAAAGGTAACACCAACGTAAAACTCGCCACAAACATCTTTGGCAAAGAATAAATAATCGATAACTGCTCGAAAATCACCTCCGGGTTGTGAAAACTCGCCAAGAACGCAACGTGTCGATCTCGAATATCGTACGCGTCGTTGATGAACAAATCCGGGAACCCGTCGTTAAAGGACTCCCAGTTAATCGTCCCCAACTCCACCGAAAACTCCTCCAACTCCGCGATCTTCTTCGCCAATGGTTCGTGCTCCTTCGAGTAAAACAAAACCGGGAACTTGTTCTTCTTCTTCCACTTCTCCCTCGGTTCGTGCTTGAAAAATGTCCCTATCTCGTTACTGCTATTACTATTCGACGACGACGTAAACGACGACGTGCTCGCCGATCCGTTGCTCTCCTGTCTCGCAGTTGGGGTGACCATCGACAGCGGTTCCGTGTTGAACATTCGACTCCTCGTTCGCTCCTGTTCGGATAAAGCCTCCTCAAAGAAGGCGGATTTCCCGGCGAAGCCTTCCTCTTCCATCGCGGACAAACGATGGCTGTTACCATTCGGATAGGAGGAAGAGGAGGAGGAGGACTCGCTGTTGTTGTTCTGATTGGACGAGGTGAAGTTGAAACGACTCGGTGGTAAACTCGCCGCTCGTGTGCTCGTTTTCCTTTGTGTTGGGGACAAATGGCGGCTTCGCTCTGTGTGTTGATTACGAGGACGACGCGCGTTACTGTTGTTATTTTTGCCGCCGCCGATTTTAAATACTGCAGTCGCTGCCGAGGAGGAGGACGATACCAACAAAGCAAACGTCGTCGTCATTTGTTGTCCTCTTCGATTCTTCTTCCTTGCGTGTTGTTCGTGGCCTTTTTTAGTATTCGGATAAAATTCTGTCGAATCGACTGAGAGGGGGCAGACAACAAGGAATAAAATAAAAGAATAATCAATTCTACGCGAGACATCACTGTTATATCATTTTCTTCTTCTACGACTAAACCTGGTTTTCGGTGTTCCCGACGAGAGGTGCGACGAGCTCGTTGTTGATGTTGTTGTTGTTTTCAATCGCCTCCCGTCTTCGCTTCTCTCGCAAGTATACGAAACATCCGATTAAAGTCAACGCGTACCCGAGCATGGATCGTAAACCGACGACATTTTTGAATATAACCACGGAAAAGACAACCGTGACTATGGTTTTTACGTTACCGAGAACTTGCATGCTCAACGCGCCGACGTGTTGCGTCACTAAAAATTGGCTGATGTTGACTAAAAACGCGCCTGCGCAGTTGGCGCAGAGCGCCCAGGCTAAATCGTTTTCTTCGTAAGCAGATCGTAAGGCGGCTTTGATGGCGCACACGCCTTCGAACTCAACAGAGGCGGGAAGCAACGTGCACACGGACATTAAACTCATCCATCGCAACGAATTCAACGAATCTAACTTTTCCGATTGTTGGACGACTCCGTCTTTACTAACGCCTCCTTCCGATTCCGCGCTGCTCAACAACAACTCTTGCAAACAACTCTTCGTCGCTCTGGCGACCATGCTCGCCAAAACTAACGCCAAACCTTTCGCGTGAAACGTCGGCTCCGCACCCGCGGTGACCATCCCACCCAAAATAACCGGTGTTAGACTCGCCCACACCCGCCAATGCTCTTTCTTCCGTAAAATCACCATCCCCATAAACGCCGTGACCGCCGGCGTGCACGCCGCAATCGCTTGCTCGAACGACACCTCCAAATACTCCAAAGACGCCACCGCGGCGACGATGGACACCGCGAACGTTTGACTCAACGCAAAAATCTTCCAAAACTGCCTGTTCGATTGCAACTGCTGTCGAGCGCTCACTCTAAAAGCGCTATTGCTACTCTTATTACTTCCACTACTACTTCCACTACTTCCACTACTACTATTAAACGCAGCGACGACTAAACTCCGCTCTTTGAAACTCAGCACAATCTCGCAGCACACGTACGCCACGCACATGTGCATGAACGTCAGAAATATCGGCAATCGAAACTTGCTCCCGTCTCGCATTAAGATTTTGTTGAAGGAAATCAAAAGCACCGTCGATGCGAACCATCCGCAGACGATGAGACTAGTTTTCAGAAATTTTCTTTTGTTCGTATTCGTCTTTATTTGTTGTTGATTTTGTTGCGCAGAAGCGGCTTGCAAAGGTATCGCGTTTGTTTCCACCACCACCGACGAGGGAGAAGAAGAAGAAGAGGTCGTGCTTTTTTGCTGCTGAAATCCTCCTCCTCCTCCTCCTTGCATCATGTCCACGAACGACTGGAAACTCATCCAGGCGATGATGATTTGACGATGAGAGTTAAAAAACAACCACACAACTTTTTTTTTGTGTGGAGAAGCGAGAAAACAAAAAAAAACAAAAGAAGAGCAAAAAGCCAAAAAAAGGAAAAAAGTCTTGTGTCTTGTCTTTTCTTCATTCGCAAAAAAAGAAAGAACTGAACACATTATTATAACACAGAGATAAGAAGAAGAAGAAGAAGAAGAAGACTTTAAAGAAGAAGAGAGAGGATGGTCTCCTTCGTTGCCCCCTCTTCTTTGTTGGCGCGTTCTTCTCATCGTCGCTCTTCTTCTTCTTTAAAGTCTTCTTCTTTATCTTCGATGCGCCGTCTTCGCGCTGATGAAGAATGGAAGCGAGGAAAAGGAAATGGAAAACGAAGATATGTTGGAGCGTTTTTTTCTGCATCTTCATCGTCTTCTTTAAGCGAGAGCGGTATTCGAAGAACGCACGCAAACTTCGCTTTTAAGAAGAAGACTAAGAAAGAGAGAGAGAAAGGCGGTGATGAGGAGGTTTTTCCTCTTCGGTCGTCGAGAACATTGAGGGCGATTTTTGTGGACAACAGAGAAGGAGAGAACGCTTCGTCGTCTTCGTCTTCTTCTTTGGATGTGGTCACTTCGAGGAATAGGAGAAACATAAAGAGAGCGAATGTAGTGTTGACGCAAAAGCAACCGCGTATGCCTTTGATTGAAATAGCGAAGCGGGTGCAACTGTTGGTGCAGACGTTCGTCCGGTGCGCGGCGAAATACGCGCAGAAAGATTACGAGTCCATAGCGAGCGCGATTTCTAGACTCGGTCCGACGTACGTGAAATTCGCGCAGGCGGCGGCGAGTCGCGGGGATCTCGTCGGACCAGAGTTAGCGGGAGCGCTCGGGCAGTTGCAAGACGACATGGGACGGTTCAGCGATCAGTTAGCGATCGATACTATTCGAGAAGAAAGTCCCGAGTTATACGAGGACATAGAGAACGTAGAGGAAATGCTAGAGAAAGGATCTGTGGCGGCGGCGTCGTTGTGTCAGGTGTATAAATGTCGATTGAAAACGCAAGAAGTGGTCGCGGTGAAAGTGCAGAGACCAAACATCCGAGAACAGGTGGAGGCGGACGCGTACTTGTTGAGATTGGCGGCGTCGTATTTAGAAAAGTTTAATTTGGTGGAGGCGAAAGCCGTGGACGCGGTGGACGAGTTCGTGTCGAGATTGTTCGAGGAGATGGATTTCGAAAACGAGGCAGAAAACGTGAAGAAGTTTAACAGCCTGTACGGCCCAGAAGGAACGGCAAAGATGGACGACGTCGTGAACGGCGCCGCGGGTAACAGCGATAACAGCGGACGGAAAAGTAAGCTAGAAATTAAAGTGCCAAAAGTGTACGAGGAGTACACGTCGAAGAAAGTGTTGGTTTTAGAATGGATAGAAGGGACGCCGTTGACGTCCGGGGAATTGCGCGAAGTCGATCCGAAAGATTTACCGTTGGTCAGGTTAGGCATCGCGTGTACGTTGAGTCAACTCATCGAAACAGGCGTCATGCACGCGGACCCGCACGGAGGAAATTTGATCAAACTTCCCGATAATCGCGGGTTGGCGTATTTAGATTTCGGATTGGTTTCAACGGTTCCGGAACAAGTCCGAGACGGTTTAGTCGCCGCGGTATCGCTGATGGTATTTAAGAAAGATTACAGGAAAGTGGCGAATTTGTTTGGCGAGTTGATGTTAGTGCCACCATCGGTGATGAACGACGCGGTGAAGATGAAGGACCTCGAAGACGCCTTAGAGGACGCTGCGAACAAAACGCTGAAATTCCCGGAATCCGGCTCGGGGAAGATTGTCCCTGAGATACGGTTCGACGAACTTTTATTCGCCTTGCTCGCTTTAGTCCCTCGCTTTGAGTTTCAATTACCGCCGTATTTTATCAACAACGCGCGCGCGTTGGGCGGATTAGAAGGCATGGCGAGAAGCGCGGACGGGACGTTCAACGTGTTGAAAGAGGTGTATCCGGTAGCCATTCGTCGGGTGCTTAAAAATCCAAACCAAAGCGAAGTGTTGAGAAAAACGGCTCGGACGTTAGCGTACGACGATGCAATCGGAGGCTTAGCGTTCGCGTCGTTGCTTCGCGTGTTGAACGATGCCGCAAACTTGACGCAAATTCCGAGGTTTAAAATCGCTTTCGACGCGCTCAACAGTAGCGAAGGCAGACGATTACTCTCGGAAACATTCAAGGCGGAAATTTCGAGAAGAGTGCGCGCAGTTCTCGATGCTCTTTTCAGACGAGGCAGAAGAGAAGGTAATGGTAGTAGTAACAGTAGTAGTGGTGGTGGTAGTAGTAGTAGTAGTAATAGCGATAGCAGCGGAAGTCGCATTGTGATTGCATAAATTACATAAATTTTCCCACTTTGTAGGTACTCAAACTGAAAGATTCGCAGAGCTCATCGAGGTGGTTCTCCACCGGATCCATATCGTGCCCTCTCGCATCTATTTTTGCTCGATGAATAAAGTTTTTATTTCGTGCATCATCATCATAAGAAAGTAGATTGATGCACTCATGGAGATTGACAGTTGGGCACACGTGACGAGGGACCATGAAAATGGTTTCACCTTTTTCAACCGGCGGTGGTGCCCCACCATCTTCGATAAAATTCCTAACGACCTCGAACGTGAGGTGTTCTTCTGAGCACTTGGTTTGTTTCCAAAACGTTTCAGTCATAGTTTTGGTCGCACCATTGAAAGATAATTTGCCTGTACTAGCAGCAACAATTGCTATGGGAGAGCCTGCTTCGGCGGCAATCGACTTTGATCCCGCGTTGCATGTAAACATTCGATCGTTTTTCTTTCCAGGTTTTGATACAACCTTGGCGGCAACATACAGTGCTGGTCGCAAATATATATTGTTATCGCGCATTTGTTGGCATATTTGCGTGTGTGAACGATGATCAAAGAACACTACAGTGCCAGGGGATACAGTTCTCAGAATTTTTCTCCCGTAAAACGTTCCTTCGTGACGATCCATTTTGCCGGTTTTCATGTTCAAATATTTGTCCAGGGCGTGAATAAATGTAGGAGTACCAGAGGTGACAATTTCAATCGGTTGCGCTGTTTTATTTGCCTTCACCATCGTACCAACCTTTGACGACTGTTGCTCTTTATGAAATTTAAGAAAATTTACGATTGCTTCGTCATCGATGTTCCATTTCATTTCTCTTGCTTTCAACTTGTCTTTGTCGTATCCAACGCAATCATCGATGTGACCTTCATAAACAGAAAGTCCTGAAAAGCGACTTCGACTCCAAGCGTGAGACATGAGCTCTTCAAAGAACGTCTTGTCCACCTCAGAAGGATCCAGTAAACTGAATCCAGTTCGGTCGAATCCGTTGCTGAAATCGAGAAAAAATCCAACATTTGGTAACATGGTATCGTCTTGCATCGACGTCCAATCAACTAAGCAGTTATCACGAAAGAGCTTTAACAATGTGGTATCTTCTAATCTAGGTGCCGCTTCAATCAAGACGTTAATTTTCACCATGCGATATTCCATCGCGAGTGTTCTTACGTCTTCACACTGCTCTTTTGAAACGAGCGGATGCGCGTATAAAACATCGTACTTTAATGCGTCCTTCTGCTTCGTTGAAGCTGTTGTCTTCTTCCTTCTTTTCGTCGTCGTTTCCTTCTTTTGTTTCGCTACTTCGTGATGTTCGATGGTAGCAAGTAAATAGTGCAGCTCTTTGATCGTCGAGCATTTAAATTTAAAGACGCCTTTCTCTAGCAAAAGGTTCCAAACGAGCGTCATTTTTGTTGTTTTCACGTGCGGTCGCCAATTTTCAACACATTTGACCAGCCTTAACATTGCTCCGATGTTTCTTTCAACTTGGTCCCAATCTAGACAAAGACAAGGCGTTCTCAAATTGGGATACTCTCTCATTATTTTCTCAATGTCGTCTGCGCGAGAGGTCAACACGCAATAATCGTCCCAGTTAAAAGCCTGTTCTTCCCACAACTCTTTTGGCACTTCTCTCCTGATCGTCGTTGCACTCCGATGATTCTCCTTCCTCGTTCTCTTGTTTGAAACCGCTGAATTCGCCGTGGTGGGTAGGACTGCATTCGGACTCCCTCCTCCTCGTTTTTCATCCACGTTAGGAATGTACTTGGCTATAATACGCGTCCATTCTTCCTTTCCATAACATTTGTCGTCATAGTTCTCAAAGCTGGTAAACTTAGATTCCTGAACTTTGAGTAAAATTGTTTTAATCGATGTATTCGATTCCTTCGGCGGTACATAGCATCTCAATGCAAGTGCGTAGAGACCCCACACTGTATTATCACAGCTAATCGGTACGCCATCAAATTGTTGGTTATTTAAGTGCTTTTCACGTATTTCAAGGTCGCTGCCAAACTCCTCCGGAACGTACGCTGTAGGCAGACCAATGTGGGAAGACTTTCGAAAGTCAAGCACCACCGGAAATCGCCCGTCTGCAAATATCGTCCCCGGCTTGCCAGGCACGACGCAATCCCAAATCCACGGGGTGTTCCCTTTTGGTTTGGCTTCGAAATCCGCCATCTCGCGCTCCCAAGCTTTGACGTGTCGCCAAATCTTCCTCTCTACCATCAAGTCCTGAGCACAGAGGGCAGTCGTCGTCATTTTTCTTCCTTTCGTCTCTCTCTCTCTCTCTCTCGCGCGCAGAAGCGCACTCGTGTTTGGCGTGTCTCGTAGGTTGTTTTTCTTCGTGGTGATGGTGTTGGGTATTGGAAAAATTTCTTTTGACGTCAAAAGAACGCGCGCGACATACACGTGGACGAGGACGAAGAAGATGGTGGTTACGACGAGAAGAAGAAAGAACCAGTAACGATGGAAAAATCGAATAATAATAATAACACAAACGACAACATAAACTTAACCTTTGCGTCGTTGCACGCGCTCTCCGCGTGGTTGTCGGTGAAATCAATCGTCAAAACGACGACGGTGATTTTGGAAAAGACGACGACGCGACTCGTCGTTCCGGGTGGAGACGGTGCCGGGAAAAGCATGTTTTCACTCGCGCACGCCGCGATGTGTCTCCTCAACATGCTGAGGAGTTCAGTGAAAACGTACAGAGAGATCAGAAATACGAACACGGTGAAATCGCGCAGAAAGAAGAAGAAGAACAAGAAGAGGAACGGTTTTGGTGGTTTCAAGAGGAAGGAGAAGCTTCGATTTTTACGAAACACGCAAACGTCCGCGAACGATGCAAAATCGGCGTTAGAGAGAGCGAACGAAGCGTTATTCACGGCAGACGCGGTGTTAGATACGGACGACTTTGATCTCGATTACGACGAGGAGGAGACGAACAGGATGAACTTGAAGTCGTTGGGGGCGTTGGCGTTGAGCGGAGTGTTTGGCCACGTGAACGACGAGTTTAAAGACGGCAGGTATCCAACCGCGAAAGAAAGGCAGTTGATGCGCAGATTTGTAGACGCGGTGACGAGCGCGAGTTTTGGCGCCGCGTTAAGAGTCACCGCCGGGATGGCGTGGAGTTTGGATGACAAAATCGGGAGGAACCGCGCGATTGAAACCGTGTTCGTGGCGAGCAGAGCGATGGAAAAAGAGAAGAGAAAAGAGGCGAGTAAGGGCCTAGGATTGGAAGGGTTGACGACCAGGTTTCGATCTAATGATGTTAACAACAGCAATAACGGTAGTAATAGCAGTAGTAGAAAAGAAGGCTCGAAGTCGAGGAATACTAGTCGCGGCGAGAGCAGCAGTAGCAGCGCGAGTCCGTTCAACCGGTGGCGAAAGAACGGAGGAGGACGAAACGAAACGAAAAAGAAACCGCCAATAGTGAACTCCTCCTTGAGTAAAGCGACGAAACAAAAGATGAAAATAGTCGACAAGAAGGACTTCAAAAGACCAGCTGTAGTGAACCCGAAAGATACTTTCGGCACTCGCAGGTTGCTCTTTCCTTCTTCTTCTTCTTCGACGAAGACTAACAACAATACTACGAAGGCAAAACGCATCAGCAGCCGCGCAGCAAAGACGACGACGACGAAAGAGAACAACAACAACAACAAAAACCAAAACAGGGCAACAGGCGTTAAAAAAATCAATCGCAAAGATGCCAAGAGAAGTCAAGACGACTGCACTTGGTTCGAACGCGCTCGAGAAAGGCTTCCGCGAGTCGCGCCGGTTATTTTGATCCTCGCCGGTTTCGTCCTTTGAAATTCACTCATTAAAAATCTTCAAAATCTGTTGTTTTATAACCACGCAAAAAAAGCGATGATTACTTCTTCTTCTTCTTCTTCTTCTTCTTTCAACAAAGTCGCTTCCTTACTCTCGAGCAACTCCCTTGGCGGTGCTGTTCAAAATCGTGGTCGTCGTCATCGCACGGCGGCGGTTTTGACGACGAAAGCTTCTTCTTCTTCGTCTTCGTCGTCATCGAAAAGTGATGATGATGACGACGACGACGATGATGCAAAAAACCATCATCTCAACCGCCGAAGTGCTTTGAGGAGAGTCTTCGTGGCAGCAGCGACTTTTGCGTCTTCATCATCAGCGTTGGCAAACGAAAACATGACCAACATCGAGGACGACCGACGAACGACTTTATACGCGGAAACGGTGAAAATAAGAAAGTTTGAAGACCCGGACGCGTTTCAGAAAGACGTGCAATATTTGAGCAGCTGCCCGGAAGTGAGCGAAAGTTGCGTCTCGACGACGAACGACGACGAAGGACATTTTCTCAATCCGTGGGGGTTTTCCATGTCGAAAGCGAACGCGATGAGAGAGTTAGTGATGGTAGCGTTAGGGAATAAGGAAGGGGAGGGGTACTTTTCGTACGACGAAGGGAGAGATTCGAGAGTATCGACGGCGGTGCGAGGCGCGTCGGTCGGCATCGAAGCCATGCGAAAGAAAGCGCGGGAAAGCGCGTTGAGAGATTTGGCGTTGGAAGAGAAAGGTGGAGGAGACTTGAATACTAGCAGCATGCCGGAAATGAAAGGTCCTCTCGGGGATTGCATAGAATACGACGTGAACAATGGGAAGATTGTTTTGAGATTGTTCGACGTTCCGGGCGGGGTGAAAGACCCGGACATCGTCGTAAACGAAAGCGACGTTTTTGACGCCGAGTTTTACTTTTTAGACAACGACGCGATTGTGGACGTTCGGATAGCCGCGAGAGATGCGCCCAAAGGAGGCAGTTTCGCCTTGAGTTACGATCAGGGCATCAAGTTTGAGAAGAATAGAGCCAGAAATTTAGCGGATCAAATAAGACAAAAGTTAGGATGGGAAATCGTTCCAGTCATCGCCAGCTTCGACCCGAAATGGGATTCAAAAAGGAGAATGTGGTTTGAGGACATACTCGATCCGCAAGAGAACATAAGCGGCGAGTGGAATAGCTTTAGCGGGACGAGTTGGATCCCAAACCCGGCGGCCATCGTCGATAAACTTTCGAGCAGATAGATGAGTTGTGTAGTTATTGTTGTTGTATGAACGATGGATATAACAATTGTGGTACTAGATGCAAGTCTATTTATTCCGGCTTCGCTTCCACTTGTTCTTCGCCTAACCAGAACTTGTAGTTTTCGAACAACTCGGCGTCGTCTCCACCCTTGTGGTATTCGGATTCGACGAGCATGGCTTCGTAGAACTTTTGGCCAACCGCGGATCGGGCGCCCGCCTTCTTGCCCGCCTTCGCTTTCGCTCTCTCCGCTTCCGCGCGTTGGCGCATTTCCGCGGCAACCTTCGCGTACGGGTTGAGTCTGTCCATAGCCGCCTTGTTCTTGAGCGGGTTTCTCTTGAGCGGCGCGTGCGCTCTCGTCTTGCCAGTCTTCGGAGCGTTGACGACGGATTGGATTTCGTCAGAGTTGATGAGTCTGCTCAAATCCGGTTGCGTCATGATGTGCGCCGGGGGCTTCCATCCCTTCTTGGAGGAACTGGCTTGCGCCTTGGTGCCAAAGACACCGTCCAACTTTTCAAACGCGCTCTTCGTCCAGATGATAAATCTACCCAAGTGACCCCCCGGCGCCAAAGATAACAAACCGAGTCTGTCAACCGAGCACAACTCAACACCCGGAATGTTTCTAAACGCTCTGGTCATACCCGAATCGTTCGCGTATACAACTAACGGACCTTTACGTTGGACGTATCTGCGGTTACGCATCTTACCCTTACCCGCTCTGACGGCTCTGGACGCCTTGACTCTTTCGATGTCGTCAAACGCGCCGCACGCCTTCAAAATCTTAATCGCCTCGCTCGTCTTGGTCGTACCTTCGCAGGAATCGTCCAACACTAACGGCACTTCCGGCACGTTTTCGACTCTGTGACCTCTCGCCATCAACAACGCCGGCACCGCCGACGCCGCCAACGCGGAGCACACGGCGTAGCGCTTCTCCTTCAAGTTCACCTTGCGGTGCCACTTTCTCCACGTCTTGGTCGGCGCGAACATGCGACCACCACGACACATGTTACCGAAGGCCCCTTGACCGGCGCGGTGAGTACCACCACCCGGAACACGCGGGATACGAGACACGGCGCGACCGGTACCCCAGGACTCTGCGGCGGTTTGGTGACCCGCTTCCAAGGAGACGGCGTACGCTTGACGCGAGTTTTTGTTCAATCCGGTGTGCACGGCATTGACGATATCACTGTTGTTTAATAATAATAAAAATAATTGGAAAGGAAAAGGAAAGAATCGGTTAGAATGGTGTTTGTGACGCGCGATTCGATCGTTTAAAAGCTTCGAGCGCGGTCGCGTCTCATGGCTTTAGAGCGCGTTCGTTCGCGAAATTTTCCGCATATAAATCGAAAACCCCACGAAAAAAACAAGCGCATCATGTAACGCAACGACAGACCGCGCTCGAAGACGCGACCATAAAAAAGACGATTTCAGAAGAAACGTACGGTCTGATCGGCGAAGTGAAAACTTCCGGGAGCGCGACAGAGGCGCCGTTCCCGTTTTGAACCGTCACGGTTGGTAAAGCTGCGGGCATTTTTTTTCTTTTAAGCGCTAAAGCGTCAAATTTTATGCAGAAAACAGACTTTTGCGAGTGGTTGAAAAAGGAAAAATTTCTCATTCGTCCTTATACGAGTAGTAGTATTACAGAGTATACGTACAAACTTGATGTGCGCTTTTGCGGCGATATATCTACAACAAACATCGAAAATGCATCGAAAATACTATGAATCAATCTATCGGTGTTAACTTCTCCACCTCGAACAAAGCCCTCTCGAGCTCATTTTCCAACGTCGCGTTTTCCTTCGCGTACCGTTGCAACTCGCCTTGGACGGATTTCAGCGCTTGCTTCAACGCGTCGCGTTCGGCTTTCAAGCCTTGGAGGAGCACGTCGTTCGCGCTCGCGGGCCCCGATTGGCCTCCTCCTCCTCCCAGAGATGGCGGTACCGTTGCCGCCGTGGCGTTCGCCATTCTTCGCCCGCGGTTGTTATTCATCGCATTCGTATTCAAAGGATCGACCAAATCCGCCTTCTCCAAGTTAAACGCCACCGCTAAGTCTCGCTTCTCCGATTCCAACCGTTTGATCTTCCATATCGCGTTTTCGTACCTCCGTTTCAAGCCGTTCACCCACACGGTTAAACCAACGAGGAAGAATATATCGAAACCTATTAAGGAGAAAAGGATGGTGGTCGCGTCGAACACGCGCGATTCGTCGTACGCATAACTCATCACGTCCTTTGTTTTCTTTCCAGAGGAGGACATTTGGACGATTTCGTTCTTCTTCGTTCTCGTTTTCTTCGTTGTCGTAAACACAGAGGAATTAAAGGAGGAGGAGGATAAAGACGACGACCCCCCAAAAGACGGTGGTTTCAGCCGCGTGATATCGTTCTCAAAGCTACTCTTAACACAAAGTATTTGTTGTTCTTGCGAATCATCATCTTCACCCGCAACGGGTGCGCTTTGATGATGCGTTGCCGTTACAATTACTTTCGTCGTGTTCTTCTTCTTTCTCCAAAATTGCTTTTCCCCCTCACCCCGCGTTCTCGTCCTCGTTCTCGTCCTCGTGAGACGCCTCCTCGTCGTCGTCGTCGCGGACAGGCCGGAGCGCGCTCTTTCCGAACACCAACGAGAACATGAACAACACACACACATCATCTCTTTTGTTGTTGTCCGCACAAAAAATGAGGACAAAACGCATCGACCTGGATACGCGGAGGCACTTTATCCGTCTCTGCTTACTCTCGGAAGAAGACAAAGACCGCAGGAGGAAAGAGGAGAACGAGGAGACAAAATGTTCTTCTTCGAATAATTACGTTTCCTACGGCACGGCTGGGTTTCGATGCCATCACGCTGCGTTGGATTTAATCGCGTTCCGGTGCGGATTCATCGCGAGTTGCGTCGCCGCGTTTTCCCGAACGAACGCGACGAACAACTCGAACGATGCTCCTCCTTTTACCGCGGCGGGGATTTGCGTCACGGCGTCGCACAACGAGGCTTCCGATAACGGTCTGAAAATTGTCGACGGTCACGGAAACGTATTGGGAGAAGCGTACGAACGCGCGTGCGAGATGATGTGCAACGCGAAAACGGAAGCGCAGTTGGAAAACGCTTTAGACTGTTTCGAGGAAAAGTTGCCGTTTTTGGAAACGAGTCGCGAGGATGCGAAAAAGACGGCGGTGGTATATTTCGGCCGGGACACGAGAGAGAGCGGGGAACGACTGGTGGAAAAAGCGAAAGAGGGCGCGAGAGCGCTCGGCGGAAGATCATCCGGCGTCGCGGTGAAGATTTGCGATCGAGGCGTCGTCACGACGCCGATGTTGCACTATTTCGTGTACGCGCACGGGAAAGCGGTGGAGGCGTTTTATGAAAATAATAAGCAGCAGGAAGAGAAGAACGATGAAGATGCGACGGAGAGATCGTTGTGGGAAAAGATTGACGCGGCGACGCAAGAGTTGGCGTATTTCAAGCGCCTGGCGGTTGGGTATTTGAGCTTGATCGAGGAAGACGAAGAGAAGAAGAAGAAGGGCAAAAATGTCGTCGAGGGTTTACGAGCGAACGCGACGACCTTGCCTCCGTTACACATAGATTGCGCCAATGGCGTTGGTTTCGTCGCGTTTGAAAAGTTGATGGCTTTGTTTGACGTGATTCGTGAGAATAGTAGTAGTAGTGAAAATAGTCGTCGTAGCGCGACGACGACGACGACGACGACGACGACGAAAGAGATTGCGCTGGTTTTGAAAAATGGTCCGAACGATGGTCCAGTTAATCTCAATTGCGGGTCTGATTTCGTTCAAAAGAACCAACGAGCGCCGGAAACACCATCGACTCGTCTCTCGTTCGTAAATCAAAGGTGCGCCTCCGTCGATGGCGATTGCGATCGATTGGTGTATTTTTCAATCGAAGAAGGAGAAGAAGAAGGAAAAGAAGGAGAAAATTCATCAAAGAAACAAAATTTTATGTTGTGCGATGGCGATAAACTGTCGATTTTGATCGCCTTCTTTCTCATCGAACAACTCTTCTTAGCAGGATTGGCGCACAAGATATCGCTCGGAATTGCACACACGGCGTATAGCAACGGGGCGTTTACGAAGTTTTGCGAGAAGAATGGCGTGGAAACCGTGTGCGCGAAGACGGGCGTAAAGAACGTCCACAAAGCCGCCGAAGAACACTTTGACATTGGCGTGTACTTTGAGTCCAACGGCCACGGGACAGCTTTGTTTTCCGACGAGGCTGTTAAAGTGATTGAAAAGGAGTTGGTGGATGAGTTAACGCGCATGTCTGTAGAACAACACTTGAGAAAAGAAGAAGAAAAACACATACAAAGTGTCATTTTGACGACGAAATTGAAGGCTTTGTTGACGTTAAAAGCAACCATTCAAACGATAAATCCAGCCATCGGCGATGCCATAAGTTCGGTATTGTTAATTGAAGGGATTTTGCGGAAGAAAGGGAACATGCCGTTCCAGGAGTGGCACGCGATGTACCGCGATTTGCCCACGAAACAAACCAAAGTGAAGGTGCGAGATCGAACGGTGATTGAGTGTTTCGACAGCGAGAGGAAGTGCTTGAAACCGGAAGGGTTACAACAAAGGATCGATGAGATACTTTTGTTGGATTCGTGTGTCAAAAACAACAACAGAAGAGCTTTCGTTCGTCCTTCCGGGACGGAAGATATCGTGAGAGTGTACGTCGAAGCCTCGGACGCGGAGACGTGCGAAAAGATTTCGACGAAAGTTGAAGAGGCGGTGATTGAGTTTTGTAATTAATATAGTATAGCCTTCTCCAAAAGGTAATGGTGTTGTGATAGTTTGACTTCAGTTTAGCTGGTAGTTGTAGTAGTAGTTGTAGTAGTAGTTGTATTAGTAGAAGTAGAAAAGAAGTGGAAAATTTTTGAAAAACAACAACTTTTAAAGAACAAGAAAAAATCGAGATCCTCTGGTGTGTGCATCTGTGCGTACGCGTACCATCCAACGTCCCTAAGTCACAGAGTAGGACGTATACATCACATCGACCGCGTTTATTTCGAGATTCACGTGCCAAGGATGGGACTTGAAAGCACACTTCTTTTCATCAGACACCCTAAAACAAATATGATTATTAGTGTTAATTTCCAACCCTATTCGAAAATCGACTGTTTTGTGCTCATCGATACGATGAGAGAGGGGGGAGAAACACCCCTTGCCCACATAGCTCAGTCGGTAGAGCGTTCGCCTCTTAAGCGAATGGCCGCGGGTTCGATCCCCGTTGTGGGTATTATTAGTCGATGCCTTTTTTTTAGCCGAGCGGCGATATCAGTCGCAGGCAAACTATAATAATACCATCATTCTCTATTATCCCTTTTTATTTCTTCTCTCTGTGTGTTAAATTCCTGTTTTTTTTCAACTTTTTCAAAGGGGAAAGGTCCTCCTCATAAAAATATTTGCGAAAATATCATCATTTCACTCGTTCTTGTTATCGGTATACCTTCATAACAGATCAAACACCTTAATAATAAAAAATAATGCGACCTATTGTGGACAAGCGCGTGGACGACTCGCCGGAGTACAACGTCGCGCGAGATCGGTTTTTAGGGACGACGACTACTTCTGCGACGAATGCATCACCAACGCTTCGAAGGGATGGAATGTTGGGGGGGGCGGTTAAAAAACCGTTCGGGTTTGTGCAGTATTACGGAGGAGATAAAGAGATGGTATTCACGCCAAACTCTCCGAATAAGAGCAGATTATCATCAACGATTCAGACGACAACGACTAAAAGTCATTTACATCATCACCATTATCCGTTGAAGTGTTTGGACGCGAACGCGATTTTGATGGCCTCGCCTTCGTTGAATAAGACGAACGCAACGAGTGGTGGTGATAATACGACGAGAAGAAATAATTCGATGGTGTTCGGGCGATACGACGAGAAAAGCGACACGATGACGACCACGAACAAACGCGGTAATAATACTAACAAGAGAGACGACGACGACGACAGAGAAGAAGAAGAAAAGAACACGTTCACGCCAGAAATATCATCGACGACGACGTATGCGAATACTCAAAATCAAAGTAAGATTCCGACGTCGCCGGTGCTTTCGTTACTTCGAACGATGTTTAGCTCGTGGAACTATCCGAACAACGGAACGACGGTTATTGCTGCGGAGGATATTTTGTCGCCGGCGGCAGATACTGCCAAGTTTGAGTGCGGGAGGACGCCGAAAAGTTCTCCGGTGGATTTCAACGCGAGTTGTGATGATAACACGCACGAAACGGCGTTCGCAAACGCTCTGTTCATCTCCGAGGCGTCGAAACGGTTGCAAAAGATATGCAACGATCAACGCACTCGAGCACTGCTGGACGCCTCGGCGAATGGAATTTCGCCCGGATCGAGTAGAATTCTAATCGATGAACAAATCTGCGGTGATGGTGGTGGTGGTAGTAATAGTAGCGACGACGACGACGATGAAGACAACGGCAAAGAAGAAGAAGAAGAAGAAGTAGAGAGCGTTCATCCTTCTCCAAAGAAGGAAGAAGTGATAATAGCAGTAGAACAAGAACGAGAGTATTCGGAACCTACGCCAATTACGCCGATGTCGTCGACGTCGATGCCCACGAGAGCCTTGTTTTCCTCCCCAGGAAAAGCCTCGTTAACTGACGACGACGACGAGGAGGAGGTAAAAAAGTTGGAAATGACCACGGACGACGACGTCGACGACGACTACGACGACGAAAAATATATGCTTTTCTATGCAAAACTCAAAACTTCGATTAAAATCTCCGCGGAGAGATACATCCGAGCGGCGAAAAGATGTTCCGGCGACAAAGTCGCTCGCGAAAATTTCTGCTACAAACTCTGGCACCACGAGGCATTTTCCGAGCTGTTCTTATCGGCGACGTTTACTGCTTTGTGTGAACTCTCTTTGCGCTTGAGAAGCGCTATTGTTTGGAACGCTACGAACAACGGCATCGAAGCTGTTGGCATCGAGAGCGCGTATTTCCTGAACTACTACGTCGACCAAATCGGTAAATGTCTCGGTACCGCCATGACCACGGCGGCGTCTTCAACGTCGTCGTCGCACTCCACCTTCGTCACCACCAACGCGACGATAGTAAGAAACTACGACGACAAGTTCATCTACTCCTGCGTCGCCTACGCCATCGCCTACGTCTTCGTCCACAGCCTCTTCTTCCTCTTTCGGGTTCAAAGTCCTCCTCGAAGCGACGACAAAAGTACTTTTCTTCATTCTTCTTTGGAGCAAAAAATCTCCCTCTTCCAACAGAAACTGATTCAAAACTTCACCCCGGTGAAAAGATTCATGGAGAAAAAGAAAGCCAGGTGGGACTTAGTGCGCAATAACGTGGATGAAGAAGACATAAAAGACGCGTAAAAAGAACATCTGAGATGATGTGAGATGACACAGACAAAAAATGTTACTTTGATGAGTATTTTTGAATTTTTGAAAAGGCAAGTCTCCTTATTATTTAATACACACGTGACGCACGTAACACACGTAACGCACGTTCACGATTATTCAAACGAGGCGAGAAGACAGATCTCTTTCTCTTTCTCTCTTTCGAATACTCACCCCGCTTTGTTCGTTCGTTTTATTAAACGAGTTTTAGTGAAAAAGGATTCATCCTAGAAAACTCCACTCATCTCATCTCTTAAATGACGCAAGCGGTCACGTCGCAAGTGGTGATTCTGGACTACGGGTCGCAATACACGCAGCTCATCACGCGGAGAGTGAGAGAGGTGGAAGTGTATTCCATTTTACTCCCCGGGGATGCGACTTTTAAACGCGTGTTCGAGGAGAACAAACCAACCGCGATTATTTTAAGCGGCGGGCCAAACTCGGTGCACGTGAAAGGCGCACCCTCTGTGCCGGATGGCTTTTGGGAGGAGTGCGAGAAGAGGCAGATTCCAGTTTTAGGGATTTGTTACGGGATGCAACTGATCGTGCACTGCTTGGGAGGGAAAGTGGAAGGGTTAGGGAAAGGTGAGTTTGGACGGATGCCGGTGGTGGATATTCCGACGCACACGAAACTGTTCGGCGAAGATATCGAGCCGCAAAACGTCTGGATGTCGCACGGGGACGAGGCGACGGTGTTGCCGGACGGATTTAAATGCATCGGTAAGAGCGAGCAAGGATGCGTGGTTGCAATTGAACACGAGACGAAGAATTTGTTCGGTTTGCAGTATCACCCAGAGGTGACGCACTCCGAGAAAGGGATGCGAACGTTGAAACATTTCTTGTTTAACATTGCAAAGTGCGAACGAAGTTGGTCCATGGCGAACGTTTTGGAAGAGCAGATTCAAATCGTGAAAGAAAAAGTTGGCGAGACTAATCACGTGATTTGCGCGTTGAGTGGTGGGGTGGACTCGTGCGTCGCGGCGACGTTGGTGCACAGAGCGATTGGCGATCGATTGCATTGCTGCTTCGTCGATAACGGGTTGTTGAGGTATAAAGAAGCCGAACGGGTGATGGTGATGTTCAAAAACGAGCTGCACTTGCCGGTGGATTGCGTGGATATCACGGAGAAAATGTTGAGCGAGTTGAAAGGAGTGTCCGATCCGGAAAGGAAGAGAAAAATTATCGGGAAAGAGTTCATAGAGTGCTTCAAGGAATACAAGAAAACGGTGGAGAAGAAAACCGGCGTCGTGCCGAAATTTTTGGTCCAAGGGACGTTATACCCGGACGTGATCGAATCCTGTCCGCCACCCGGGTCGGATCAAAAACATTCGCACACGATTAAATCGCACCACAACGTCGGAGGTTTACCGAAAGAACTCGGCTTCGAGTTGATTGAACCGTTGAGAGTGTTGTTTAAAGATGAAGTGAGACGTTTAGGAAAAATCATGGACGTGCCGAGAAATTTCGTGGCGAGACACCCGTTCCCGGGCCCTGGGTTGGCGGTGAGAATCTTAGGCGACGTTACAGAGAACAACGCGTTGGAAACGTTGAGATTAGTGGACGAGATTTACATCAACGCCATCAAAGAGTTTGGTTTATACGACGAGATTTGGCAAGCCTTCGCGGTGCACTTGCCGATTAAATCCGTCGGCGTCCAAGGCGATCAAAGATCGCACAGTCACGTTGTCGGTCTGAGAGCGATCACGAGTAACGACGGTATGACTGCAGATTGGTACCCGTTCGAACCGAAGTTTTTGCAAGAAGTTTCGAATCGAATCACAAACCAAGTCAGAGCAGTGAATCGGGTGGTGTACGACATCACGAGCAAACCGCCGAGTACCATCGAGTGGGAGTAATTTAACAACAACAACAACAATGAAGTCGTCGTCGGGTAACAAAAATAATATACGTATTTAAGAAAAATGAGTGTATATGTGCTTACATTTCACGTCTGTTTGTGTTTTATAAATGTATGTTCTTTCTTATCGTGTCTCTCTCTCTCTGTCTGTTCTTCAATCCTTCTCCTTTTTCCTCTTATGCCAGGAGAAAAACTCCACCTTTCTGGACTCCTCCTCTTCGTCTCCTTCGTCTTGGCAAACATCCTCCTCTCCTTTTTGCCCTCCCCTCTCGTCTTTCTCCGGCGTTTGCCCTCACTGAGCTTTGATCGGAATAGTTTTCATCCCTTCTTCTTCCACCTTCGGTTCCCCGATCGCTTCTGGTTTCTTCTTCACGTCAATAGTCAAAATCCCGTCCTTCATCGACGCTTCGACCTTCTCGGGATCGGCGCCTTCCGGGAGAGTAAAGATGCGTTCGACTCTACCCGAGGACCTTTCGATCGCGTGCCACTTCATGCGCCCATCTCTAGACTGGTCTTCTTCCTCATGTTTCGTCGACTTGTGCGCCGAAACGTGCAAGTTGTTGTCTTTATCCATCTTGATGTCCACGTTCTTCACGTTACAACCCGGGAGTTCGCCCGATAACGTGTATCGATCCTTCTTCTCGACGATATCGCAGACGAAATCGAATTGATTCATGTCGCTAATATGTTCGCGTGGGATCATCGAGTCCAAAAATGAACTCGTCATTAGGGCGTCGTCGTCACCGAATAAGCGATCGAACGGGTCCGGCGTAAATCTTCTTCGGCCGAATAATCCTATAATAAGCGTTGTTGTATGAGTAGATACAAAGAAGAGGGAGAAATAAGAGGTCTCTATTTACACTCTCGGAGGGAGGAAAAACAACGAATAATCTTCATCATCGACAAAAGCGATCACGGATGATGATCGCATCGACGAAACGCGATATGCGTGCGACAAAAAACGCTCTCCTCGTCGATCTTTTTCTCCGTCGTTCGGAAAGTGTTGCGCTTTATTCTTTCGATCGCGCGCGCGCTCAAAGAGAACCACAACAGCTTGGGAAAAAATACTCGGAAGAAGAAAGAGAGATACGAAAATAAAAAAGCGCTTAAGGGGTTATCATCAATACACGCACCGCTCAAAGGACCAGCCGCTCCGGCGCGTTGTTCGCCCACGAACGGGTTCCAGAATCCGCGAGGAATGAGTGACATTTTTGTTCTTGTTCTTGTTGTTCTGATTGATGCGTGTGAAAAAAGCGCGCTTTTTATTTGTGACGTTTTGTATCTCTTTTTTGTTTGTTTGTTTTGTCTGTCTTTTTCTTTTCAAAATTGAAGTATGTCTCTCTGTCTTGTCTCTCTTGTCTCTCTGTCCGTCTGTTTCGACGATCCAATCACAACCTCGAACGCGATAACAGTCACGCGCCTTTAATCGGAATCTTCTTCATCTCCTTCTCTTTCAACTCTTTCGGTTCACCGACAAACTCGGGTTTCTTCATGATGTCGATGGAAAGCACGCCGTCTTTCATCGAACAATCGATTTTGTCCGCGTCCGCCGCTTCCGGAAGCGCGAAGATGCGCTCGACTTTACCCGAGGACCTTTCGATCGCGTGCCACTTCACCGAGCCGTCCGGTGACTGTTCGTCCTCCTCGTGTTTGATAGACTTCATCGCGCTGATGTGTAAGTTGTTGTCTTTATCGACTTTCACGTCCACGTTGGCGACGTTGCACCCGGGAAGCTCACCGGATAAGTGAAACTTGTCCTTCTTCTCGACGATGTCGACTAAGAAATCGAATTGGTTCATGTTCGAAACCGTGTCTTTCGGGATCATGGAGTCCAGAAAGGACGAGGTGATGGCCTCGGTGTCGCGAAAGAACGGGTCGTTCAGAAACGTGTCCATCATGCCTCCTCTTCGGCGTCGCGGGCCGAGTGCTCCTATTCAAGGAAAATAAAGGAGAAAATTTTAGATTCGTATCTCTCGCGTCAGTTTTTGTATCTAAAATCAAAAGAGCGCATTTTGCGCGATATACGCGCGAGAAAGAAGAAGAAGACAAAGAGAAGACAAAAGAACAACACGAAACGCGCATATCTTTTACCTCCGTACGGATCGCTCAACATGCGACTCAGCAAGCCTCTCATGGGCGACGACGTCATCGACACGCGCTGTTCCGGTTGTTGTTGTTGTTGTCTCTCCATCTGTCCGCCTCCTTCTTGTTCGCTCTCCGCGCGCGCGACTTGCGCGGAAAAAGCTTTCTTCGAAGAAGGTCTTCCAAATCCTCCTCCTCCTCTCAAAATCGAATTGAAAGCGCTTTTGCCGCCGCACGTACGAGAAGACGACGATCGAAACAACAACAAACCTCCTCCTCTTCCACCTTGTTCTGCCATCTCGGACAGCGAGAACGGCGTGAGTAAAGATCGAGTTAACGCCATGATTGTAGTAGTGTGTGTGTGTGTATTAGGTGTTTGTTAGTATTTTAGAGTAGATACAAAAATATGAAGAAGAAGCAAAAAAAAAAACGAACGAGCGTTTTCTCGTTTAATAATTTTAACAACACACGTATTAGCAGGGGATTCAACGAAACGCATCGCCAAACAGATCGATATAAAAAGGAAGTGAAAAGCTGCGAGCGATCATCGCTGTACTGATTGCGTTGAAAGTATATTTTCGCATAACTGTGCATCAAAAGAAGCGTCATTTAGAGGCGATTTTCCTCAGTTTTAGGGGATTGTGCTGCGCGTGTGTCTCGAAAATCATCCTTCACAACAACGACACCAATTAATAAAAAAAAGAATCAAATATGCAAACATCGACGACGGTCGTGACGTCCCTGAAACGAGTCTCGGCGGACGCGGACGCGTTGATGGTCGCGTTGGAGAGTCGGATACAATCGAGCGCGCACGCGTTGGCGGTGAGAGAGGAGAGCAGTACTGCTTTTACTGCGACTGCGACTACGAGTCACGAATTTGACCTCCGCCTTCCCCAAAGCAAAACGAATGTAAAGAGGGACGCGAAGAAAGCGGACAAACACTTTAGGAAAGGTTTGGAGTTGCTGAGAAGAAGACAAAGCAGAAGAGAGGAGGAGGACTCTTTATCATCGCTGGAACAACGTCGAAAAGAACAAAAACGCGCGGCGAAAGAAGCTTTAGGGGAATTCGAAAAAGCGATCGAGTGTTGCCCTTTGGAGGCGATTCGGGCAAGGGAGACGTTGGAAAACGCGAGAGAACGCGCGATGGAGATGGTGTATAGCAGTAGGGGGAATAACGCAGATGATGATGATGATGAAGAAGAAGAAGAAGAGAAAGAAGTGGATGTGGACGAGAGGAATGATACTAGCAGTAATAAGAGAAAAGATGAGGAAAAGAGGAACGATGATGATGACGATGATGGCGCGGACGAGGCGCCGTCGACGACGCGGTCGGGTAAGAGTGACCGAGCGAGAGCGGCGAAGAGAGAAATTAGCAACACGGGAACAACAACAACAATAGCAACAGCAACATCAACAATAAGGCGCAGAGAAGAAATCGAAGAGTTGTACGATGCTTCGAGATGGTTGTTGAGAAGTACGCCGAGAGATGGAAGAGAAGCGGTTCGATTGCTAAAAATGGCCGAACGAATGCTTCGGGACGAGGAAGAGGACGGCGGGGAGTTTTTAGACGACAGAGATAGAAAAGAGATCCAAATAGCGAAAGAGAAGATCGAGAGGGCGATTAAACACGTCAAGCGATGAATCAACTTTATTACTACATCTACTACTAATCTAGCGCGCGCGCACGCGTTTATATTTTTACAAACCTATCAAATACGACACACGCCACACACGTTAAGCAGACATTCGCCGTTTCCTGTTTCCGATTGAGAAAATTCAACGCCAACGCCGCAACGAAAGCAATCGGGTGTACTCTGTGCACGACGACCGGAAACGCCGAAAGCGAGGAAACCACCATCAAAAATTGATTCATCAACAACGCGTTCGACTGCGTGCCGTACTTCTTCTTCACCAAAGTCTGCAAAAAGAACTCCATCACGTAACTCGCGTTCAAGCACAACCAATACAGTTGAAAGCGCTCGCCGTGCGTCGTCAAAATCGTCGTCGTCTTACTACTACTACTACGACTACTCCCAAAAATCGCGCTGGAAACGTTCAACCCGTGCAACAAGCACGTCTTGTAAAACACGTACTGCCATTTCTTCGCTCGATACAAAAAGTTCTCCACGGATTCAAACCACCTTCCGTTTTCGCCGCCTTCGTAGTTTCGAGAAAACGAATTCACCGGAAACCGATCGCGATACCGCCAAATGCTCCAGGTGCTCAATACGAGCGCCAGCGTTCGCGCGTTCTTCCCGTCGCACGTTTCGCAAAAGTGCAAATACAAAACCTGCGTCAAATTTACCATTTGGTAAAAGAAGTGCTCTTCCATTTCCTCCGTCGCGACTGTTTTCGTCTCGTGTAACACGCCGCTCGATTTTGTTCGTCTCTCTCGCACTCGGGAGTGCAACTTGCCGAAATCCTTCACCGCCGTGCGCGTGACCAGAATCCCGCTCAAACCTAACACGAGGTCAAATGCAACAACCGCAAGACGACTCATCGACGACGACGTAAACGACGACGACGTATTATAGGAGGACAAAAGCATAAGATGCACACCTCCGAAAACGAGAACGAGTAAGTGCATCGCCCCGCAAATTCGATGGTTCATTGCAAATCTTCTTCTTCTTTCATTTGGTTTCCAATGGAACATTTCCCCTGAATGTGGCACCACAAACCGTGCTATTAAGAGGAGAAAGAACGCGAGATACGAGGAGACGGTCCACCACCAGAGATTAAAATCATCATCGTAATCTATTTTGTTGTTTTTGATCATCGTCTGAACCCGTACTATTAATACTACAGAGTTATAAAAGTATTCGTATCTCTGAGACACATTTTGGATAAAATGCCGCAGAACTAATGACGTCTTTGATGACGATGTTTAGGAGCAAAGAACGAGCGCTCCGAGCTGCTGTTGCAGCTTCTTCACCTTTATTGAGTGGAGGTCAAAGCAGCGCAAGCAGTTTCGGCCGCGTTCTTCATCGCTGCATCGGTAGTATTCCGCAGACGACGAGAACAACATCATCATCATCATCATCATCGACTTCTCCGGGGGTGACACCACCAACGCGTAGTTGTTTCCATTCGTATTCATCATCGCCTGCTGAGAAGAAGATTTCCACGCCTTCTCTTCCCCGTCGCGTACCACTTAATCATCATCATCACCAACACCAACAATTTCGCCACTACGCGTGACGCAACTCCTTATCCGCCCCGGATCCTTTACACGTGGACATTCTCTACCATCCAGAGACGAAGTATTTAGACACGTACATCGAGATGGCGGACGCGATCGAGATGGCGTTTCCATCGGTCATGGTCAGAGGGAACGAGAAAGAAGAAGAAGAAAAAAACCAAGAGGAGGAATATTTTCGAGTGGAGTTTCGAGATCGAACAGTATTCGAGACGAGAGGAGGAGGAGGATCTACACTCCCGATTAAAATGGAAGAGATCGTGGAGATGTTGGAAGAACGCGTCGCGGAAGCGGAGAAGGAGATGTTTGGTGGTGGGGATGATGGAAGCGGCGGAGGGTGCGGGTAACTCCGAGACAAACGTTGTTGTCCGGGAGTCGCTCTCGTCTTTCGCTCTCTTTCTCTCTCTCCCTCTCGCGAAATCGGCGCCGGGCAAAGCGAAGCGGCTTTTCCCGGGAAAACGAGAAAGAGAAGAAGAAGAGGAGTTAGTTGTACACGTACGCGACGAAAAGCGCGCGCTAAAAAAGTGACGCTCTGCCGGCGTAAACATTCAGAGTAGAAGTTGTTTCGAATACAACAAAACTACTCGTCGTCGCAGAGTCGATAAAAAGAGCGCGTTCTGCGGGTGCAAAGAGAGAGAGAAACCATCGCGTTTAGTAAAAAACGCATTTGGCGAGAAGCTCCTTTCTCCGAGCATATGGCGAAAGGGAGAAGAAGGAGAGCGAGAGCGTAAAGAAAGAAAGAAAGAAAGAAAGAAAGAGAAAGAGACGCAATAACAATACTATCTCGGCATATTTCTGTTTTGTAGGTTGTTTTCGTTGTAAAACCATCACATTTAATCTTTGTACTATATCTCTCTCTGCGGTACGTACGCGCTCGGACGAAGTATTTTCAGGTCACTTCACCTCCAATTCTTCGCACTTTTAACGCACAAAAAAAGAGAATCGAATACAAATCATCATGGCGACGATACGTAAGCTCCAGGCTGAAATCGACAAGACCTTTCGTAAGGTGGACGAGCAGCAGGAGGTGTTTCAGCAAATTTTCGATCGGTTGAAGGAGTGCGATTCGAGTTTGAAGGAGAAATACGAGGTACTATTATTCACCGATTGCATTTTCCATTTTGTTCCGCCGCGCAATTTGTTGTACAACTGTAAAATTGTATCTTTAATTGCTTTTCTTTTTACACGTTTCAAAGAAGAGAAAAGAGAAAAGAAAGACTCTTTTCAAGAACGAGAACTAAATTCTTCACGGAGAGCGTTTTGTCCTTCTCTCTTTTTGCGCGCTCGATGAGAGAGAGGAAAGGAAAGGATATATTGATATGTGATTGGTTTTCCCCCAATTGTTGAAAATTGAATTCTCTTCTTTCCTGAAAGAGGAGCAAAAACCTCGATTTTCCTCTTATTTCTCGACGTTCGGATGACGCTGACACAATTCTATTCTTATTCTTATTATTAGGCGGACTTGAAGAAAGAGCTGAAAAAACTGCAAAAATTCCGGGACCAGATCAAAAACTGGTCCGCGGATACCGCGATTAAAGACAAGACGTCTTTGAACGAATACAAGCGGAAAATTGAAATCGACATGGAGAGGTTTAAAATGGTCGAAAGGCAATCGAAGACGAAAGCGTTTAGTAAACACGGATTGGAGAAGATGGAAAACGAAACTCCGGAACAAAAGAGGAGAAGAGAGACGAAGGAGTGGTTGTCCACGGTGGTGGAGGAGTTGTCGAATCAGTCGGACGCGTTCGAGGCGGAGATTGAGGTGTTGCAGTTGGAAGCCGCGAAACCGAGTAAAAGGAAAGGGAAGAATACGAACAACGGGAACGAAGAGAAAGTGAACAGATTGGAAGAGTCGGTGCAAAGACACAAGGCGCACACGCTGAATTTGGAAATCATGATGCGATTGGTGGAGAACGAGACGTTGCCGGCGGAAGAGGCGGACGACGTGCGGGATTTGATAGAAGATTATTTGGAGAGGAATCAAGAAGATTTCGACGAGTTTGACGTCGTGGACGATATGTACGAGAGTTTAAATTTGGAAGAGTTGGCGACGAAAGAAAGCGTGAAAGTGGTGACAAACGTGAAGCAGTTACACGAGGAGTCCGGACAAGACGCCTCGTCCGGATCGCCGCAGCAGTTGCAAACAGCCTTGAGCGGAGGATCGTCGAAGATTGAACCGCCAAAGCCGAGAGTGGTACCGCCGGCGCCGGTGTTGAGTCCGAAAGCCGCGGCCGCGGCAGCTGCGCAACAGGAACAACAAAGCGTCAATCAGTGGGGATCTCGGTTTCCCGCGCCGAAAGGTTTGGACGCCGACGGCGTGGGGTCTGGGAACGGCGGGAATAACGCCGCAGTCGGGAGCGGTTCCGCCGCCGCCGCCGGGAAACCCATACCGAGACCGAATAACAATTCCAACGCGCCACCGGGACCGGGAGGTATCAAAGACGGCAACGCCGCGCAACAAGCGTTTCCACCTGGACCGAGACCGTTATCATCCGACGCAAATCAACAACAATCCGTCGCGGAAGCCGCCAACGCGGCGTTTACTGCGAACGAGGTCTTCGACAACCCGAGTCAAGGCGCGCGATCGTTGAATGAAATGTCCACGTCCATGCGACGAGGATTATCTGGAAGCGGCATGCAATCCGGATCCGGTAGCGCCCAATCCATAAACAACGCGAGCAATAACAGCATCAACTCCACCTTGGCGCTACAACAACAACAGCAGCAGCAACAACAGCAGCAGCAACAACAACAACAACAACAACAGCAACAACAACAACAACGGCAGCAGCAGCAACAACAACAGCAGCAACAACAAAGAGGAGGAGGAGGGGCGAGCGCCGCCTCCACGGCTACCGTCGCGCACGGCGACCCGTCCTCGCGTCTCCGTCTCCTCGAAGCTTCTGCCTCCTCTAGACTTCTCCCGTCCGCCTCGGACGGCGTCTGGACCAGACGCGTTCGCCGCGCGCCCCAAGCGCCGATTCCGCCTTCCTACCCGACCACTCTCCTCGACGGCAACGGGAACAATTTATACCCAGTTTTGGAAAACCCGGCTTTATTCGAACGCTTAGACGCCGACGCGCTCTTCTTCTCCTTCTACCACCAACAAGGCACCCCTCAACAGTACTTAGCCGCTCGAGAGTTGAAACGCGCCAACTGGCGGTTCCACAAAAAATACAGCGCCTGGTTCGCTCGACGAGAGGAACCGAAAGTCTCCAACGAAGAATTCGAGCAAGGCGCGTACGTCTACTTCGACCACGCCGTAAGCCGGGACGAATACGGAAGCGTCCGAGGGTGGTGTCAGCGAAGCAAACCGGACTTTCTGTTCGAATACTCGCATCTGGAGAACGAGTTACAATGATGAGAGCGACGATACCGACCATCTTTCGCTTGGGCGGTGTCCGGCTTCTTCGCCGCTCACATTTATATTATCATGATACAAAAGAATGACGACGATAAAACGACGACGCAACCAAAGAGAGAGAGAGAGAGAGAGAAAGCGTTTTGAGAACGCGTGTAATAATCACCCCAATAATCGCGATACATATCAGTCATATTATAGAAAGAGAAAAATCTGCTCAAGACTCTCCACACAAATTTCAAAATTCCACCAACACCCGCGAGAGAGAAGAAGACACCCCACCAAAACAATCTCTCTCTCTCTTTCAGACGGAATATTTACGGAAGGACCAAATGTTTCCTCCTCCTCCTAAAAGTCGTTCTCATCATTCTCCTCCGATACAAATCATCGTCCAAAACGTTTCGTATTCGGTAAAATTTCCGTTTCCCGAGCCGTACCCGTCGCAAATCGTCATGATGGAAAAGATCCTTTTCGCCTTGCGTGAAGGCACGAACGCTTTGTTAGAATCACCAACCGGGACCGGGAAGACCGTGTGTTTACTCTGCGCGACTTTAGCGTTCGCCGAGCACGAGGAAAAACAACGAATTAAACAAAAGAATACGAAGAAGAAGAATACGAAGAAAAGGAAAGATACGGAGAAGGAGGAAAAGGAGGAAAAGGAGGAGGATTTGGAGTTAAAGCGAACGAAGGGCGTGAAAGAGGAGTATACAGGCGGGGAACCATCGAAAGTAACCATAGTCTACGTCTCTCGAACGCACAGTCAGTTACAACAAGTGATTTCGGAATTGAAAGCGACCGAGTACGCGCCGCGCTCGAGCGTCGTCGGCTCGCGGAAACAGTTGTGCGTCAACGAGTGGGTCGCGGAAGCGGCGAAGAAGATGGGCGATGGGAATAAGAGAGGCGCGGAGAAGTTGTGTAAAATCGCGTGCAATAGCGGGAAGTGTGATAAGAAGAGGAACGTTGGTACGCACATGGAGCGAGTGTTTGGAATTGACGTCGTGAATGGGTGGTTCGCGAATCAATGGGGAGGGGAGTTTAACGGAGGAAGTCTCGGGTACGGAAGGACGACGAACCACCACGATTTTGGTACGAAGGAAAGAGCGGGTTCGATTTTGAGTCAACTACCAAACGAGGACGTTTTAAGTAGTAAAAGTAGTAAAAGCGGCGGCGGCGATGGCGGCGGCGATGACGACGGGAAAGGAAAGGGTTCAATCATGGACATCGAAGATTTGGTGAAAGAAGGGAAGAGAGCGAATGGTCCGTGTCCGTATTATTTAGCGAGAGAGATGACGAGAGGCGCGGAGATAATTTTCGCGCCGTATTCGTACATCTTAGACGCGGGAGTGCGAAAACGTGCATTAGGTGACACCGTGATGAATTGGCACAATTCGATTGTTATCTTTGACGAAGCGCACAACGCGGAATCGGCGTGCGAAGAAGCCGCCTCGAGAGACTTGACCGCGGTGCACGTTGCGAACGCGATTAAAGACGCCGACGCCGCGTTTCAGTATTATAGCATGATCGAGGAAAGCATGGAGGGATTATCCAAAGAGGAAAAAAAAGATTCGAAGAAAACAGGCACGTATCCGACTCGAAGCGCGGGCGATTATTTGACCTTGCGTGGTATCTTTGCGGCGTTGGAGAGAGAAATTGCAATCGTGTGCGCGCAAGATCAAGAGCGAGTGAGGAAAGGCGAAACGTTACCTTCGTCGAGAGACGGGTGGTTCATATTTGATCTTTTAGCGAAGGTGAACATCAATATGGATACGTACGCGCAAATGATCGAAGTGTGCGAAGACGCGGCGAATGTAGTATCAATGAGAGCTGAAGAAATTGGCAAAGGCTCTGGCGCTGGTCTGGAAAGAGTCAAAGATTTTCTCGACCGCGCGTTTGAAGCGAAACAAAAAGGTTTGATCGAGTGTTATCGCTCGCGCGTGGGACCTCCGGAGGAAGAGTTTAGCAGCACGTGGAATAAGAAAAACGACGACGGAAGAGAAAACAAACGACTCGCGAAAGGACCGACGATGTCTTTTTGGTGCATGGTTCCAGGCGTCATCGTGAACGAACTGTGCGAATTGGGCGTCAAATCGCTCTTGTTAGCCTCGGGGACGTTATCGCCGATGGATTCGTTCGCCTCCGAGCTTCGCGCGCCGTTCCCGGTTCGGTTAGAGAATCCGCACGTCATCCCTCAAGAAAATGTTTGGGCCGGCGCGTTTTTGAAAGGACCGTCGAATGCGGTTTCTTTGAATTCCAGCTATCGCTTTCGAGATACCGAACAGTATAAGAATGAGCTCGGGTTGTTAATCCTGCGCGTCGCTCGCGTGACACCGGACGGCGTTTTGGTGTTCTTCCCGAGTTATGGCGTCATGGCAAAATGCATCGAATTTTGGAAGACGAGAACGTCCATCTGGAACGATATCGCGCGCACGACGAAGAAAACGTTGGTCGTGGAACCGAAAGAGAGCGATGCGTTTTTAGAAGCGTTCGAGTCTTTCAACAAAGCGCTCGAACGTTCGAAAACGAACAGTTGGAGTAAAGTAGGCTTGACGAATACTGACGGAAGCGCGAAGGACGACGAAACAGCCGTCACGTTAGCCGCGAAAGGTGGCGCTATGTTCTTCGCCGTCTGCAGAGGAAAAGTCTCCGAAGGCATCGATTTTGCCGATAAAGCGGGACGCGCGGTTATTTTGACCGGCATCCCCTACGCGCCGAAAGCCTCGGCGCGCGTTCGATACAAGCGCGAATTTCTCGACGCCGCCATAATGGTTCACAAACGAAACAACACGCATCAAAGTTGCAACATTACGAGCGGAGAACAGTGGTATTCGCAAACCGCCATGCGCGCGACGAACCAAGCGATAGGACGCGTCATCCGTCATAAGGACGACTTTGGCGCGGTCATCTTAGCGGACGAGCGATTCGCGTATCGAAATCATCAGAGTCAGTTAAGTTTATGGCTTCGACCGGCGATGCAAACGTTCGATACGTTTGAAAGAGGCATAGAAAGTTTATCCGCGTTTTTTGAGCGGTGCGGGAACCCGAACAGCGCGCTCATGCTCGCCGCGGCGGAGAAATCGGCAAAGAAGAAGAAACGCAAAGGACCGCTCCTCCAACGCAAAAGCGAGAACGACGAAACGGCGGATTTTGCGGGTCAACGGCAGAAAAAGAGCAGCAATACTAACGGCGAACAACAACAACAACAACACCACGCTCGAAGAGATACCAACTTTTCGAAGAAATCTCGGGCTTCAGATACCTCGCTACCGTTTGCGCTCATGAACGCGTTGAATAATAATAATGATGATAATACGAATAAGAACGAGAACGAGGTGGACGAGGAAAAGGAGAGAAGAAACTTTTTATTTAGCGGCGGCGGCGGCGGCGGCGGCGGTGGAGGTTCGTTAGCGTCCAGGTTACTCAAATCCGGTGGCAATAGAGACAACACGACAAAGCTTGCCGGCGGCGGCGTCGGTAATATTCGTGGTAGTGGAGCTCTCGGAAACGCCAACGTCGTCGATAAGGCGATGTTGGCGAAACAAAAGCTCGTCAAAAGGGCGCGCGCCGAACTCCCGCCGGAAGATTTTCCGAAGTTTGTCGAGGTTATGAAAAGTGCCGTCAGCGCGGATTCGTCGGACGTCGCGCTGCACGAGTCCATGAAAACGCTCGCGAAATTGTGCAAAATCGAGAAACGAGGCGTCGGTCCTTCAACTTTGTGGGCAGCCATCGGAACCAGCTTGGCGTTGAAAGACGCGGCAAAGAAAGCCTACGACGGGTTCGAGGAGAACGCGAAACGGAAAATGGCAGAGAAAACAACGACGACGGCGGCGGCGACAGCAGCAACGATTCCACCGCTCGTACAATCATCGCAACCTCCTCCTCCTCCAAAACCGAAAATCGACGCCGGCGTCGAAAATATCTTCGGACGCCTCGCGAGACCGCCAAAAGAAGATTCCATTTCGGGAGAACTCAAATCGATTCTCACCACCAAACCTTCCTCCTCATCTCAAGCTCCGCAAAAAGCTGCAAAAAAGAAAACCTCGTGCGACCATTGCAAAGCCTCCAAGTGCGACCGGCCTTTCCAATCGATCGTCTGCGGCCACTTTGCCTGTTACAAGTGCTTCAACGCCGTCTTCGCGAAAAGCAGCGCGGAAGCCAAGAAAGCGCCAAACAACAATAAAAACAACACAATAAGCTCTTCTTCTTTGTCCGGTCCGTGTCCGACGTGTTCGACATTGGTCACCAAGAAGAGTCTCAAGAAAATGTATTTGTAGTAAAGTAGTCGTAACAGAGAGAGCAGACGCGTGCGCATTAGAATTTAATTGAACGTTTTTTCTTAGAAGACATGCTTCGAATTTTCCTCGATATCTTCATTAAAAACTATGCGCCGCTCCTTCTTGGGCGGCGACAACAAAAAGGACGACGACGACGACGACGAGAACAAAACGTACGATGATTTGGACTCCGAAAAGTCCTCGCTGCTTGCATCCAAAACGACGAAAAGAAAGAGAAAGAATGCTCTAAAAAGCACGTTCCGGTTCCCGACGAAACTCCTCCTCGTCTTCCTCTCGGGTTGTCTGTTCTTCTCGTCTCTTTCTCTGCACCAACACCAACGGATGATGCACGAGGAGGAAAAGGAGAACAACAACGACGAGAACTATTTGTCCTTGACGGAAAAAGTGAAGTCTGTGCACAGAGAAATGGCGAGGTACGTCCGCGTGAGAGACGAGAGAACAAAAGTGATTTGGAGGAGGAAGAGGAGGAGGACAGAGGAGAAAGACGAGAAAGACGAGTTGGAGGAGGAGGATTTTAGCAGCGACGGAATGATAAAAGCGTTGAAGAAGAACAATAATAACAACGACGACGATGAGGACTATTTGTTGACGCATCATCGCGCGTTACTTCCGAGACCGAGATTTTTGATCGGCGGCGCGTCGAGACGAGCGATGGCGGCTTTGAGTTTGAGTTTGAGTAGTAGTAGTAGTAGTAGTAGTGATAGTATTAGCGGCGTCGGCGGCACAGAAGACGGAGGAGGAGGAGATGGAAGAGGAGCGAGGAAGAGTTCGTTGATGTTTGAAGGTCGCCGGAAAGTGCCGAAGGACTTGCCTCTTGTGCCTGAGATCCCGGAACGGTTGAAACGAGCGGATGCGGAGTACGTGACGGAGAGAAGGGTGATTCCGGTGAAGCCGAGGATTGCGCCGGAACGGCCGCGGGGAGGGGTGCAGACGAAGAAAAGTAGTGATAGCGGTGATGATGGCGAAGAGGACGAGCGTAATAGCGCTGAAAAAAATAATGAACCTTCTCCCAAAGTATTTTCGGCGTCGTCGTCGTCGGAAAGCTCGAACGCGCCGACGCTTAAAGCAGAGAGAGAAGAGCCGCACGAACACGACGAGGACGAGCACGAGGAGGAGGCACAAGAGGCAGAGGATAGTACTAGTAATAGCAGCCACGAAAACGTAGAAGAACACTCTCCGGAACAGAAACCGACGCCGATGCAAAAAGCGGTGCTCAAAGCGGCGACGTATCGTCTCGGAGGCACGAAACTGAAGAAACTCCTGGATACCGACGTGGACATCTTCTTGAGTAAATCGACGCTAAACGATATCGACCCGGACGACGATAAGCGAAACAAAATAACGTGCGGCGGGAAACCGGTCATGCAAGTAAAATCGTACGATCAATTGCGCGACGCCGTCCCGGAACTCTCGGAATATATTCCAGACGAGGACGACGTCCACACCCGAGGCGGTGTAAAACCAGACGCGAAAACGCTCGGTCGCCGATGCGCCGTCGTCGGTAACTCTGGTTCTCTCCTCGACCACACCTACGGAGCGGAAATCGATAGCCACGACGCCGTCATCCGCTTCAACGCGGCGCCGACGAAAGGCTACGAAAAGCACGTCGGCAAGAAAACCACCATCCGCGTTCAAAACATCGACAACCTCGGTTTCCGGGAACCGCGAGACGAAATGCTCGTCTTCACCGCCCGCGACGAGAAAACGTTCCGCCACTTTTCCGAGTACCAAAAGAAACAATTCTCGAAACATGGTAAAGAAAAGACGCACATCCAGCGCGTATTCAACCCTCAGTTTTGGTGTCACGTCTGGGATTGGGTGGACAGAAGAAAGCTCAAACCGTCCAGCGGTTTCGCCGGCGTCGTCTTGGCGTTACGCGCGTGCTCGTCAAAAGAGAAAGTTTCTTTGTACGGTTTCAGTCACAACGCGACGCAGTTCCATTATTTCAACCGTTTAAGTGAGAAAGTCACCGAGAAAGAGGTGTACACGTACCACCCGTTGGCCGAGGAAAGTGAAGCCTACAGGTTTCTTTCCTTTCACAGACGTTTGGTGAAAAAAGACTGAAAAATTTGCTGCTTCACATTGAACACATTTCAAAAACCCTAAATTAAAAGGAGTGCTCAAAAAAAAAACGAACACAAAATTCGATTTCCCTCTACACACTTTGATCCGTCCTCCTCCTCCTCCTCTTTCTTATTAATACTCTCTTTTAGTATATATCAAGTGCACCAGTGCAGAAGAGAGTCGCAGTTTCGTACGTTTGTGTGTGTGTGTCAGAGAGAGAGATTTATTATACACACATAAGTATAGAAAAGGAAATCATATTGAGATCACATTCTGTTCTGAATTAGGTCAAGCGCAGACGATTTGAGCTTTTAATAAAGCGCGTAGTAAACTCGAACGCGATGGCATCTCTGGCGCAACAACGCTCCTACCGGAACCGCCCGATCGAAGTCACGCAGCAACTCTCCATCGTGCGAGATCCGAACGCGATCGCGGAGGACCAAATCGTCTCTCGAGAGGTCTCGCACGCGCACAAGCAACTGGACAAAGAGAACGAGGAAGTGTTAACGAAAGAAAACGAAAAGACGAAACAACAAGAAATTCCAATACCGGAAGTTTTGAAAGTCGGTTTAAGGTACGAGAAAGATTATAAACCGAGTTACGAACAGGACGAGAGGTATTTACGGTCTCGAGCGACGGCGGGGAGACCGGAGTTGGAAACGCCGACGACGGCGGACGGGGTGGAGTACGATTTGGATAACGACGACGAGGATTGGTTGAAGAAGTATAACAGCAGTAAGAAAGAATCCCACGTGCCGTTGGACGAGGACGATTTCGAGAGGATGTTGTGGAAATTGGAGTTGGCGTGCGGCGAGGCGAACGAGAGAGTTTTGGCGGTGACCGCGCAGCAAGCGCAGGAGAAAGGAAGCGCGTTATCGTATCAAGATCGGTGCGCGGCGTTGGCGAGCACGTCGAATTTACCGAAAGATAGCGCGGTGGAAGTTTTAGCGGAGATTGTGAATAAGCAATCCGTCATCGTCGCCGTGTACGAGTATTGGGTGGAGAAGAGAAAGAGTACGCAAAAGCCGTGTTTGAGGAGGTTGCAGCCGCCTCCGGCGCCGAACGATACCAATCCGTTCAACGTGTTTCGTCCGAGAGAGAAGATTCACAGACCGCAAACGAGAAGACGAAGAGAAAACGACGTCGCTGGTTACGAGAAACTTTTACGCGCGAGGGATAGTTTGGTCGTCGCCAGAGCGGCGTTGCAGCTGACGCAGAGAAGAGAAACTCGTAAGCACGAAATTTTCGAGGTGGAACGCGCCGCGCAAAAGTTATTGATTGATTTGAGGCACGAACCGAAATCGGAGATGGAGAGGATAGAAAAAGAGGCGAAGAAAGAAGACGAAGAGAGAGCGAAGAAAGAGTTGCCAGAGTTACCGATCAAAGGGAAGAACGTGGCGTTGTGCGACGGCAACTTGGAGATTTTCAAGGCGAACGATAACACCTGGGCGATTGTCACCGAACCGGACGAGAGCGAAATCATAGCCGCGAATAAACGAGAGAAGCAAGCGTTGTTGAATAAAAACAAGAGAAGTCGACAGCAAAAAGAAGCCGAGGATGCCAAGAAACACAAAGCCGGGAAAGAGGTGGTTTTATACGAACCTCCGCCGGAGATTCCAGACATCGAGATGTTGTTCGCGAAAATCCCGTTAGGTTCCGCTTTGAGACGGTTCCAGTTACCGTTGGGGCAGTTGAAGGAGAGATGCAAAGCGAGAGTGGGTAGGTGCGGAAGAGTTATATTCGATCGAAAAGATCCAATCAGCCGAGAGGCGTATTATTGCGAAGAGGACGACGAAGGCTCGTTCGATTTGAATAATCATCATAGTAATAATGTCACCGACGACTGGCAGGCGAACTTCGATCCTTACGCCTTTCTCTATTAGAAGAAGAAACAATACAATAGGAGTGTAAAAAAATGAAAAACAAATTACTAGGTGTACCAAACAAGAACAAAGCGAATTGAATTCTTTAATAATAAGCAAAGGTACAAGTACTACTTTCACAAGTTGTGTGTGCGTGTTGTTTCTCTTCCTCAATTATTACTCTTCGCTTTTGAAGCTGGCAATCATAGCGCGTCTCTCTTCATCGCTCATGCCAAATCCAGCGGCTTTTTTCTCGCCTCCTCCTCTTCGATCGTCGTTATTACGATCGTCTTCGTTGTAGTCTCTCCCACCGCCTCTTCGGTCTCTCGATCTCGACCTCGATCTTCCTCGTCGTCGTTCTCTGTCGTCGTCTCTGTTGTAATAATCGTCTCTCCGTCGGTCGCCGCCGTACCCGCGATCTCGTCCTCTTCTATGATACGGATCTCTTCTCTGCCCTCCTCTGTCTCCTCTCCGTCCTCCTCCTCCTCCTCGATTTCCATAAACTCTCCTCTCCTGCCTCTTCTTCCCGTACCTCCCGAACAGCGCGTGCGCCAGCGTCTGGTTCTTAATCGGCCGCACGTGCATAAAGTTACAATACCCGCCTCTCGTGCACGTGTTCTCTTCGTATTGTCGGCACGTGCTTTCCCGAAAATCCGTCACTGGTGAAAACTCGCACTTGATTGGTCGTCCCATGTAATATCTCCCGTCTAAAGATTGCTTCGCTTTCATCGCGTCGTCTTCGTCCGCGAACTTCACGTACACGTTTCCCACCATGTGATCGGCTAAGTTGTCGCACACGTTGAGCTCTTCAATCTCCCCGTGTATCGCGAGTTCTTCGAAAATATCGTGGCAAAAGTCTTCGTAGTGTTCTTGCACGTCTTGAGGTTCGGAAGCACGCGCGCCCTGCGCGTTTCCGCCGAGTAATCGCGCTTGTTCCGGCGACTGGTACATGTTAATCAGCAAGAGCGTTTGCGAGACGGTTGGTTTGTTGTGCAATCTCGAGCATCGTTCGCCGTGTCTACAGGCGCCGATTTTGAAGTAAAACGGGCAGTTCACGCGGTCCTTTTCCGTGCCGAAGATTGAGGCTAAGTGTTCCGCCATGATTTATTGCGTTTGTATCTCTCTTTTGCGTGTGGTATCGCGCGTACACGTGTCGAGAAGTGCGCATCGAATGGCGCAAACGAGTCCGCATTTTCCCCATTGATGCAACGCTCTCATCGCATCAAACGCGCGCCATGAAGCGGAAAAAGAAGACAAAGAACACCGAGACTACCGCGAACAACACTCTCGAGCACAAATTGCGCGAATTAGGCGTGGAACTGAACACGGACGCGACGAAACTGAACAACCTTTCCCGTTTGCTTTCCGCGTTGATTTCATCTTCGCCGCCGCCAGGTGTACGACGACGGAAAGGAGGAGACGACGACGACGACACCTTCAAAGTCGATGATCGCGAAAACGAGAAAGACGAAAAGGAAAAGAAAAAGCAAACGTCGC
>ENA-OWPI01000034-OWPI01000034.1-marine-metagenome-genome-assembly--contig:-NODE-34-length-187596-cov-10.874914_pt1 | contig 187596 bp, 152 predicted proteins | sample MGYA00238138_ERZ651775 | MGnify/ENA primary metagenome ERZ651775 (study PRJEB26906, sample SAMN06265043) | marine metagenome | isolation source: Helgoland LTER site | place: Germany:Helgoland, sampling... | reverse complement strand
CTTTTGTAGCGCGCTTCTCCCAGGGCAGCCTCCTCTTGCCTGCCTGTATTCCACTCCTCCAAATTCATAAATTCCTGCGTGTGCGGGCTAAGGACAACCTCCAACGGCACCTCTAAGAGGGCTGATTTCAAGAGGGCCAGGTCTTGGCCAGTGCGCGCATTGAAGGGGACCAAGGGTACGCCCCCCAATAACTCACTGAGCTTTTCAAGATTGACCCCTACCTGATCTTTATCCATAAGATCTATCATGTTGGCGATCAATAAAGTAGGTATTCCCAGATCCAATATCTGGGTAGCAAGAAATAAATTGCGCTCTAGATTGGTGGCATCCATGACCACGATCACCAAATCAGGATGGTCTCGATGATCCTTTTGACGCAGCACTTGAAAAACCACCTCTTCGTCTTGAGACTTTGGATAGATGCTGTAAAGCCCTGGCAAATCCAGTAATTCCACGTCGGTGCCTTGGTAATTAAAATGACCCCATTTTTTATCTACCGTGATACCGGGGTAATTTCCCACCTTTTGATTCAGTCCGGTGAGTAAGTTGAAGACCGAAGTCTTGCCCGCATTTGGGTTTCCGACGAGGGCCGCCTTCATTCGATGGAAATTAATGCGGCCTCTTCTCGCCTTAAGGACAACGTGTAACCTTGTACGTCAATGGCAATGGGGTCACCAAAGGGAGCCTTGAAAAGTAACCTGATTTCTTTTCCGGGAAATAAACCCATATCAATCAACTTGGTCGTTAATGGGCCTTTTTTTATCTGCCTGACAATATAAGATTTTGAAGAATTTGATACTTGGTCTAAGGTCATTGGTTTCACAAGTTTATGACACCAAAAATAAGCGCTTTTCTGCAATCTGCTGAAAGGCTATCGAAATTATCGTTCCCTTAAACTTGAACCAGTTTAGATTCAATGGCATAAACAATGAGTTGTGCCGGGGACTTGAGTTTTAATTTTTTCAGAATATTCTTGCGATGGGAGTTGATGGTATGGATGCTTACAAACAGTTTTTCGGCTATATCTGCCGTTCTAAAGCCCTTTGCAATCAATTCAAGTACCTCAAATTCGCGTTTAGATAAATCCGTGGGTTCGCAATTTTGTCCTGCCTCCTCATGGGGGGCCATGACAATTTCTAAAATACTGTTACAAAAAAATCGGTTCGACTTGGCCACCGATTCAATGGCATGGATGATTTCTGTTTGACTGCACCGTTTGGTCACAATGCCTTTGACACCTAGGCTCAATAAGTTTTGTATGTGGCCTTTTTCAACTTCATTGGTAACTACCAAAATATTGCTCGCCTGTAACTTGATGAATTCGGTGAGGGTCGCATTCATATCCGATTGACGCTCTGGATAATCCAGAATCAAAACATCTGGCTGTGCTTGGGTGACTTGCTCCATCCATTGCTCTCGATTTTCGAGAACCCCTATCAAATCAAAATGCTGGGTACCTTCCATCAGCTTGATGAGACCTTCTCTCGTCAAAAATTGAAAATCCGAAATGAGTACCTTAATCGATTTCATTTATTTAGAATCATTCTAAACAGCAAACCTACTACTAAAACCTCAATGAAACAAAATCCACGGGGTCTCCCCTTTTTTTTAACCGCTTCCTTTTGAATTATTATTATCGTATCCAACTTAATGGCTATTTTTGTCCTTCAATTAAACCAACGTACATATGGAATATCGTCTAGAACAGGACACCATGGGTGAGGTTAAAGTTCCCGCTGACAAATATTGGGGGGCACAAACCGAGCGCTCCAGAAATAATTTTAAAATTGGGGGGCCCAATATGACCATGCCCATCGAACTCATTCGTGCGTTTGCCATTTTAAAAAAATCTGCTGCACAAGCCAACGCAAGCCTTGGCGTCTTAGATGCCGAAAAAGCAAGTATGATTGCCAACGTATGTGATGAAATCTTGAAAGGCCAATTGGACGATCAATTTCCACTGGTCGTATGGCAGACTGGTTCAGGCACACAGTCTAACATGAACTGCAACGAGGTCATCGCCAATCGGAGTCATGTCCTGAAAGGAGGTCAATTAACGGATGCAAAAAAAATCATCCACCCCAATGATGACGTGAATAAAAGTCAGTCTTCAAATGATACTTTTCCAACCGCCATGCACATCGCGGCCTACAAAATATTGGTAGAAAATACCATCCCCGCCATTACAATACTGAGAAATACCCTTGATGCAAAAGCAAAAAGTTTTTCAGGGGTTGTCAAAATAGGTCGAACCCATTTCATGGATGCTACGCCTTTGAGTCTGGGTCAAGAATTTTCTGGTTATGTTTCACAATTAGATCATGGCCTAAAGGCTTTAAAAAATACTTTTGCTCACTTGTCAGAATTGGCTTTGGGAGGTACCGCTGTAGGTACAGGCCTCAATACGCCCAAAGGCTATGCTGATTTAGTCGCCCAATACATTGCTAAACATGCAGACATCCCTTTTGTTTCAGCAGATAATAAATTTGAAGCCTTGGCTGCCCATGATGCCCTCGTAGCATCTCATGGGGCTCTAAAGCAACTGGCCGTCAGCTTAATGAAAATTGGTAACGACCTCCGCATGCTGAGTTCAGGTCCCAGAAGCGGTATTGGAGAAATCATCCTTCCCGAAAACGAACCTGGTTCTTCAATCATGCCTGGAAAAGTTAATCCTACCCAATGCGAAGCTCTTACTATGGTCTGTGCCCAAGTCATGGGAAATGATGTAGCCGTCACCATTGGTGGGATGAGTGGTCATTTTGAACTCAATGTATTCAAACCTATGATGGCCTACAATCTCATCAACTCTGCACGACTGCTTGGGGATGTTTGTCAATCTTTTAATGACAATTGTGCGGTGGGTATCGAGCCGAATTATAGCGTTATTCAAGATAAATTGGAAAAATCACTGATGCTGGTAACCGCATTAAATCCTCATATTGGATATGAAAACGCCGCAAAAATTGCGAAAAAAGCTCATAAAGAAGGCACTACGCTTCGTGAAGCAGCCTTAGCCCTTGAATTGGTGACCGAAACGCAATTTAATGAGTGGGTACGACCGGAGGATATGATCGGATCAATCAAGGCTTAATTTTGGATTTTAAAGGTTAATTATCTTACTTTATCCTCCAATAACTACGTAATTCTTACTTAATTATACAAAATGAAAAAATTTACAACTTTATTGATCCTGGTTTTGAGCCTAACGGTATCTTTTGATGCGATGAGTCAATTGTCCAAGAAAGAAAAGAAAGAATGGAAAAAAAGAGTCAAATCACTGACACCTGAACAATATAAATCACTTATTGACGAAAATAAGGGGTTGAAAGGTCAAATAGCAAGCTTAAATGATGAATTATCTGGAAACGACGCAGCGAACAAAGAAAAAGATGATCAGGTTGCGCAGTATGAGGCACAAATGGAAGCAATGAGAACGCAAATGGCGGCCGCCGCAGAAAAAGCCAAAACAGGTGGATCAGCTACCGGTAGCACAACCTCTAAAAAGAGACCGGCTGTCAAAGGCATCGCTTTTAAGGTTCAAATCGGAGCCTTTCAAAATAAAGATTTAAGCAAGTATTTGGATAAATCTGATAGCTTTTTTGGAGAAGTAGGCGAAGATGGTTTGATGAGATACACCTTAGGTGTGTTTACGGATTACTGGGAAGCCGATACCTTCAAAAAATACATGCGTGAGATGGGTGTTTCTGATGCTTGGATTATTTCTTATAGAGACGGCGTCAGAGTCCCTATCAAAGAAGTTTTAGAAAACATTCCAAAATCTTAATCGAATTAAGAAAAAAAATGAAACCCTGGCAGATTCTGTCAGGGTTTTTTGTTGTTATCTTTGTTTTATTTAAAGATCATGATTCATTACAAAAACAAAGAAGAAATTGAATTGATTAGGGAAAGTGCGTTGATCGTCTCACGGACCTTAGGTATCCTGGCTGAAATCATAAAGCCCGGTATCTCTCCAAAGACATTAGATAAAAAGGCAGAAGAATACATCAGAGATCAAGGCGCCCTACCTGGTTTTCTAGGTCTCTACGATTTTCCCGCCACCTTGTGTGTTTCCGTCAATGAACAAGTCGTACATGGCATCCCCAATGACAAACCCTTGGTCGATGGAGACATCATTTCAGTAGATTGTGGCGCATTAAAAAACAACTATTATGGAGATCACGCCTTTACCTTTGCCGTAGGGGAAATCTCCGATGAAATTAAAAAATTATTACAGATTACCAAGGAAAGCCTTTACTTAGGTATCGAACAAATGGTCGTGGGTAAACGCATCGGAGACATTGGTTATGCCGTCCAGCACCATGCTGAAAAGAATCGGTTTGGGGTCGTACGGCAACTGGTAGGCCATGGATTAGGTAAGAAAATGCACGAAGCTCCAGAGGTCCCCAACTTTGGAAAAAGAGGGTCGGGTCGTAAAATAAAAGAAGGCCTGGTACTGGCCATTGAGCCCATGGTCAACCTAGGCACCAAAAATGTAATTCAATTGGCCGATGGTTGGACCATTGTTACAGCAGATCGGAAACCATCCGCCCATTTTGAACACAACGTCGCGGTGGTAGATGGTAAACCTGAAATCCTCTCGACCTTCCAATATATAGAAGAAGCCCTCGTTAAACAGCAAGCTTCGTTTATTTAAAATAATGATACTGAATAACGGCTACCCAATGATATGAGTTCTCACAACCCCTTGATGCCCCTCCTTATTTGGCGTCTCAAACACATCAATGACAACAATTTCACGCTGATCATTGCGGGCTTTGTGGGCATCTTGGCAGGGCTGGCGGCGGTGGCCCTCAAAACAACCGTTCACCTCATTGAGCAAGTTCTTCAAAATAATATTGAGGTAACAGGTTGGAAATATTTATGGGTTTTTTATCCTGTGATGGGTATTTTATTGACCGTATTTATTGCCAAATACGTGCTGCAAGACAGCACCGGACATGGGATCAGTAAAGTTTTATACGCCATCTCCAAGAGGTCTTCCATCATTCGTAAAACTCGGATGTATTCAAACATGCTCACCAGTGCCATTACCGTGGGCTTTGGTGGATCCGCAGGGTTAGAAGCCCCCATTGTCGTCACGGGCTCCGCCATAGGATCCAACTTGGCCCGTCTGGCCCATCTTGATTACAAAAAAAGAACTTTAATGATTGGGTGTGGTGCGGCAGCAGCGGTATCGGCTATTTTCAATTCTCCTATCGCAGGTGTCATCTTTGCCGTTGAAGTCATGTTGACCGATGTGACCATAAATAAATTTATTCCCATCTTAATTGCCTCGGTATGCGGTCAACTGATGTCCTTAATTTTGCTCGGCGATGATATTTTGTTTTCCTTCAAACTCACTGAAGAGTTTTCTGCTTGGTCCACTCCCTATTATCTATTATTGGGTCTTTGTTGTGGTGCCGCATCGGTGTATTTTACCCGGATGCTTTCGCGGACCGAAGATGGGATTCATAAAATTAAAAAACCTTTTGCTAGAGCCCTTTTAGGAGGTCTTTCTTTAGGGTTATTGCTCTTGGTTTTTCCTTCTCTCTATGGCGAAGGTTACCATATGGTCATTAATCTCTTGAAGGGTGCACCTACCTCATTGTTTGAATCTCATTATTTTACTGAACTCTTTGGGACTACCCATCAATGGTTTGTTCCCCTCGCGCTTTTATGTCTTATTTTCCTGAAACCCATCGCTACGGGTTTAACTGTAGGTGCAGGAGGCAGTGGAGGTATCTTTGCCCCCTCTTTGTACATGGGTGGATTGGTCGGCTTTTTAGTTGGACTGATTTTTCAATGGATTTATCCCGAATCTCCCGTCAACTTAAGCCATTTTACCCTCGTGGGCATGTGTGGAGTCATGAGTGGCGTACTTCATGCTCCGTTAACGGCCATTTTTCTAATTGCCGAGATCACCAGTGGCTATTTGTTGTTTGTTCCCCTGATGCTCGTTTCGGCCATCTCCTATGTGACCGTCACCTATTTTGAAAAACATTCTATTTATATGCGAAACCTGATCAAACGCGGAGACATCGTGGTCAATGATCGAGACAAAATGGTTTTGAATAAAATCAGTTTAAAAAAGATGATTGAAAAAGATCTACTCACCATCGCTCCTGAAGCTACGCTCAACGAATTAATTCCGCTGGTCAAAAAAAGTACGCGCAATATTTTCCCCGTTGTCAACGAAGATGGGGCATTGAAAGGGATCATCACCTTGGACAATATTCGTGAAATTATGTTTGACGAATCTCGGAGAAATCACGTGACGATAAACACACTCATGACCCAAGTACCTACCCACGTTTCATCCTATGACAATATGCAAACCGTGATGAATAAATTTGAAATTTCCCATGCTTGGAATTTACCCGTAATAGATGATGGAAAATACATAGGATTTCTCTCTAAATCCAGAATTTTCAATACTTATCGCACACACCTCATTAGGCAAACCAAAGAGTAATTGATGATTTGGTCATAATAAATTAATAATCAATGAGTTAATAGTTATCCACACTTTTTTTTATTAATTAAATATTTATAACTACTTGTTAATCATTGTTTTATGCCTTGCTTCATTTTTTTCGGTGTATAACTTACTAAATGTTAATAAGGATAATAGCCACTGTTTTGGCCTTTTGGACATAGACATAGCCTTTTATACCCCGTTCGACCTACAAGCCTTTTACTTAATAATTACTCGAAATCTCCATGATCATGTAAGCTGGGTTTTTAAATGAACTCCACAGGCCTTTAAATCATCAAATGATGCCGTTCCCTTGTGCCCATCGAGCATCGCGCCAGATTGTCCATAGAGCTTTTTGGGTTGACCTGATAAACCGGTAAATAATACCTTGATTTTTTGTCGATGAAACGTGGCTAAGGCCGCATGCAACAACTCCAAACCTGATTGGTCCATGTAAGCCACTCTTTCAAACCTCATGATCACGGTTTCAACTTTATGGTTCTTATCCAAAAACTCGGTTAACCCATGAGTCAAACCGAAAAACAAGGGTCCAAACAGGTCCTGCACATACACCCCACGGAGCTCCTCTTCTGACAATTGAAACCCCTCTTTTAAGGAGGCTCCCGGGATTATGGTCATTTTTTCTGCCCCTATATCCCCGGTTTTTTTCATAAATACCAAGGCAGCAAATATGAGCCCTAAGCCTACTGCAAAAACCAAATTCCAGAAAACAGCCAATAGCAATACGCCCAACAAAATGACGGATTCGCTTCTTGGCATTTTTAATAAGCCTTTGAGGCCTTTATAATCCATCACGTCAATACCTACAGTGATGAGAATCCCCGCTAGAACCGCAGCTGGGATCTTAGAAGCAATTGGTCCAATGGCCAACAATATGAACAATAAAAATAATCCTGCCATCATTCCAGACAATCGAGTTTTGCCGCCGGCCCTGATATTGACAACGGTTCTTATGGTTGCCCCTGCTCCGGGTATGCCCCCAAAAAAGGCGGCAATCGAATTGCCAATCCCTTGCCCTAATAATTCTTTGTTTGGCGCATGTTTTGTGTTGGTTAAATTATCTGCCACCACAGAAGTGAGCAGAGAATCAATGGCCCCTAACAAGGCCAATGTTACCGCAGAAAATAAAAAGGGGGACATTTCTACTAGATTAAAATCATATAAAATGCCCAAATTAAAGTCAGGTAAACCACTGGGTATTTTGTTGATCTCGAGATACGCTATGTTCAATAAATAAGCTCCTGTCGAGACGACCAACAGCGCTATAAGCGTACTGGGGACAGAGGTAGTGATCCGCTTAAATCCGAAGATCAATAGAATCGTCAATGTACACAACATAAGCTCTGTATACTTAATCTGACCTATGGCCCTGGGCAATACTTTGAGGGTGCCCACTACGCCATTCGAATATTGAGTAGCAAGCAATTTGGATTCCTTTTGAATTTCCACTAGAGGCACATTTTGTGCTCTTGCAATGGTTTCATCGAAATTCTCAAGGACCATGACATCTTCCATCACCTCTTCTACCAGAATTTTTTCTAATATATTTTCTTCTGCCTGAGCTTTAAATGTTTTAATCAACGCTTGATCTTGATTTGGATAATATCCTAATGCAGGAAGCATTTGTGTGACAATAATCATAACACCTATCGCGGTCATAAATCCCGATACCACAGGGTTCGGTATGTAGCGTACATAAGTTCCCAAACCACTTAAGCCCAAAACAATTTGTAGGCATCCTGCGAGCAAGAAAATAAGCATAATAGAGGGAAATGCCTGAGATAAATCCCCATCAAAACTGGCCATTACACCTGCAATCACGGTCATACTTACTGCTGTCATGGGCGCAGTGGGTCCCGATATTTGGGTCTGGGTTCCTCCAAATAACGCCGCAAAAAAGCTTACAAATATAGCACCGTACAAACCTGCCGCGGCACCTAACCCTGAACTCACTCCGAAAGCCAAAGCCAAGGGTAAAGCGACGACACCTGCCGTCAAGCCCCCGAATAAATCTCCCTTAAAGTGAGTAAAATCAAAATAATTCTTTATTCTTGAAAACATAATGCTCCTCCTTTTAGTAGTAAAATATAATATAGATTTTGTCTTGGAGTAGTGACCCCAAATTTAATTTCACAAGACGTTCTTGTGGATCAATCCATCTATTTTCCTGGGAGGTCGGAGGATGATTTCTAAAAAAAATGCAATTAATGAATAATTAATGTGTGCCCGTAACAAAGCCCCATTTTTGAGGTCGTTTGATGCCTTATTTCTCGCAAAGAAAAGATCATTCAAGGTTTTCTCATCCTCAGTGTTTTCCTCATTATTTTCAGCATCAAAATCAATCAAATGTATAACCTCAAACGGCTTGTCAGTAGAAAGAAAATATCCTTGATTAAAAATAATGCTTAGGGAGAAAACCAAAACATATGCAAACGACACTTGACGCAAACCGTTTTGTAATGTAAAGGATAAAATAGCATTTATTAATTTTTTCATTCTCCCCTAAAATATTAAATATATTTTAAAAAAGTTTAAAAAAAATGATTTAATTATTATAAATGGTTTAATAAATAGATTATAATTTGACTTTTTTTGATTTCGATAGACGTTAAAATTTGCTAATTTTTTTCGGCTTTTTTGGCCTCCTCCCAATAAATATCCATTTCTGATAAGGTCATTTCAGCAAGTAATTTTCCTTCTTTTTTTGACGCTGATTCTAAATATTGAAATCTTTTAATGAATTTTTTATTGGTCCGCTCGAGCGCTTCTTCTGGATTTATTCCTTGAAATCGTGCGTAATTAATCAATGAAAATAATACGTCTCCAAACTCCTCATTCGCGCGTTTTGAGTTCCCTGTTTCGGCCTGAATTTCGACCTTAAATTCTTTTATTTCTTCCTCTACTTTAGCCCAAACTTGATTTCCATTTTCCCAATCAAATCCTATTCCGCTTGCCTTTTCTTGAATCCGCATGGCTTTCACTAGGGCCGGTAAAGATTGAGGGACTCCTCCAAGTACCGATGTCTTTCCTTTCTCCTTCAATTTGATCTTTTCCCAATTGGCTTTGACCGTTGCCTCGTCTTCGGCAAGGGTATCTCCATAAATGTGGGGATGTCTCCGAATTAATTTTTCACATATCCCATTCAATACCACCCCCATATCAAAGGCTTTTTTTTCAGCACCTAATCTCGCATAAAAGGTCAAATGCAACATAAGATCTCCCAACTCCTCTTTTACCTCCTCTAAATCACCCTCTAATATGGCATCGGACAGCTCATAAGTTTCTTCAATGGTCAGGTGTCGTAGGCTCTCCATGGTTTGCTTTTTATCCCATGGACAATTTTCTCTAAGCTCATCCATAATGGTAAGTAACCGATCAAAGGCTTCTAACTTAACAGATCTTTCAAGGTCTGGATGCTTAATTATTTTCTTAGTCATATCAAAAAGTAAATCTTAATCCGCAACTTTTGTAAAGTTAACATTCTGAATTATTAACTTTGCGAAATATAATATATGATCACAGTATTCTTAGGCATTGGTTTTGTTGCGCTCTTTTTTGTGGGCATGTCAGTTCGTTTAATTTTCTTAAATAAAGGAGAATTTAAAGGTACTTGTGCCTCGCAAAACCCTTTCCTTAATCCAGAAGGAGCTGCATGCGGCTATTGTGGTAAAACGGTTGTCGCAGGAGCTTCCTGTGAAAAAAATGAATCTGAAGTAACCAAAATATTGGAAAAATTCAACTGAGTCCAACAACTCGAAATATTCAAAATCCCTAAATAAACCAAAACTTGACGTTAATAAAATCTATTGCCGGTATCCGTGGAACCATCGGTGGAAATCCAGGCGAAACCCTATCTCCTTTAGATGTGGTAAAATATGCTGCTGCTTTCGGTGAAATCCTTAAATTAAAATTTAAGAATCCTAAGGTCATCATTGGACGTGACGCAAGGCCTTCCGGTCCTATGATTGGGGCCCTTTTGTCCAATACGTTGATCGCCCAAGGCATTGATGTGATTGACACGGGCTTGAGTACGACCCCTACCGTTGAGATGGCCATCGTTGCTGAAAAAGCACAGGGAGGCGTCGTTATCACCGCAAGTCACAATCCCATTGGCTGGAATGCCCTCAAGCTATTAAATGAGGCTGGTGAATTTATTTCAGCCGAATTTGGTGCAGAAGTGCTCAAACGTGCGGACGCTGGTAATTATTCTTTTGGAGAAAGTAAAAATATTGGGAAAATTATTCCCTTAGAGGCTACTATTGCCGATCACATTGATAAAATACTCCATTTAAACCTGGTAGATGTCCCCGGTATAAAGGCTAAAAAATTCAAAGTCATTTTAGATGCCGTGAACAGTACAGGAGGTATCGCCATTCCCCTATTACTAGAAAAACTAGGTGTGGAAATGGTCCAAATAAATGGGGAGCCGACAGGCATATTTGCCCATAACCCCGAACCCTTACCCGAAAACATCGGTCAAATTTGCAAAGAGATAGAAAACGGCAAGTTTGATCTGGGTATTGTCGTAGATCCGGACGTAGATCGATTGGCTTTGGTCAGTGAAAATGGAGAGCCTTTTGGTGAAGAATATACCTTGGTGGCCATAAGTGATTATGTGCTCTCTAAAACACCAGGCAATACGGTTTCTAATCTAAGCAGCACCCAGGCGTTGAAGGTAGTGACGGAAAAACGCAAGGGAATTTATCACCCCGCTGCCGTAGGTGAAGTCAACGTCGTCGCCAAAATGAAAGAAGTCGCTGCTGTAATTGGCGGGGAGGGCAATGGTGGCATTATCTATCCTGAATTGCATTATGGCAGAGACGCTTTGGTCGGAATTGCCCTGTTTCTTTCACATTTGGCTCAGTTCGGTCGTCCAGCCTCGATGTTACGAGCGCAATATCCCAATTATTTCATCTCAAAAAATAAAATTGAACTCACGCCAGAAATCAATATTGATGCCATTTTGGAAACGCTTAAAAATAAGTATGCCAAGCATCCCATCAACACTATCGATGGCCTGAAAATAGAATTTGATAATGATTGGATCCATCTCAGAAAATCAAATACCGAACCCATCATCAGAATTTATGCAGAATCGGAAAGTCTTGTAACCGCTGATCATTTAGCAAATAAAATTATTTCAGATATTAAAGAAATAATTACTGATTGATTAATTTACCCTTGATGAAGGTATATTTAGACAACGCAGCCACTACTCCCCTCGACCCTACGGTCTTTGAGGCCATGAAACCGCTGATGCTTGAACATTTTGGAAATCCTTCTTCTATCCATGGTCATGGTCGAGCGGTGAGGTCTCATATCGAAAGATCCCGCAGCCAAGTCGCTGCTTTATTAAAAACATCTCCAGGTGAACTCTTTTTCACTTCTGGCGGAACAGAAGCCGATAATTCGGCCCTTTTTGGTTGTGTCAACACCCTGGGAGTAGATCACATCATTACCTCTAAAATTGAACATCATGCGGTTTTGCACACGGCAGAACTCTTGGCTCAGCGCAACCCTTTGAAATTAAGCTTTGTTAATTTAAAAGAAGCCGGTCAAATTGATCTAGAACATTTAGAAACGCTGTTGAAGATCCCTTCAAAAAAAACATTGGTCTCCCTTATGCATGCCAACAATGAAATTGGTAATCTCATTGACTTAGAGAAAATAGGCACCTTAGCCCATCAACACGAGGCCTTGTTTCATACCGATACCATACAAACCATGGGCCATATTGACCTCGATTTATCACTTTTACCGGTAGATTTTTTAGTCGGTTCTGCCCACAAATTCAATGGGCCTAAAGGGGTTGGATTTCTTTATGTCAATTACCGTCATAAAATCAAACCCTTTATAAACGGAGGGGCACAAGAAAGAAACATGCGGGGCGGCACCGAAAATGTTTATGGAATTGTGGGACTTGCCAAAGCCTTAGAAATTGCCTGTGAAGAGCTGGAAGTGCAAAAAGCGCAAATCCTAAAGCTAAAAAAACACATGATTGATCAATTGGTGGAAAAGATTCCTGGCGTTCAGTTCAATGGGCAATGTGCCGATCTTGATCAGAGCCTGTACACGATATTAAATGTTTGTTTGCCGCCCACACCCCATAATGAAATGCTCCTTTTTAATTTAGATATCTCTGGAATCTCTGCCTCGGGTGGAAGCGCCTGCTCTAGTGGATCAAATATCGGTTCTCATGTGTTAGCTGAATTGAATCGAGATTCTAAGAGAGGTGCCGTAAGGTTCTCTTTTAGTAAGTACAACAACCTAGAGGAAATTGATTATACGGTAGAGACCCTCAGCAAGCTGATGCGTCCCAAATAATTTATCTCCCATTTTGCTATTCTGGCGCCATGGTCATGATGGCTCCCATCAGTTTAATCCCATACCACAGATTTTCTATCCGTATATTCTCATTGGCGGCATGTTGATTGTTGTCATGATTGGCAATCGGCACAACCAGCGCGGGTTTTTTCAACACATCAGTAAATAAATACAAGGGCAATGAACCCCCAAGCGTGGGCAATAAGATCAAATCATCTCCCACCACTTCTTTTACCCTTGACACAATCTGTTGTGCATATGGGTTATTCATAGACGTCCGTGCCGCAGGATAACCATGTCCTCTGACCACTTTGGCGATTTTAGGATACGCCAAACGGGTCGCCTCATCAGGGTCTTCCCGTACGATATGATAGCCTTGCTTAACCATATGCTTTTCTGCAAGATCAATCATTTTATCCGGATCATTTCCTTTGACCAGCCGGATGCCTATGGAAGCGGTCGCGCTTGCCGGGATGACATTTCTTGCCTTGGTCCCTACATTACCACTATTGATCCCCTTGATGGTAAGGGAGGGGTATAAAAGGCGTTCGTAAAGCGTCTCAGATCCCTCCGTATCGTTCAGCCCTAATTCTTTTTTGAGTTGCGCATCAATTTGTGGGATGTTGGCCATAGACTCTATTTCATAGGTGGTCAGCGGATCCACGTCGTCATAAAATCCTTCAATGGAGACATTCCCGTTTTCATCTTTCATGCTGGCAATCAATGAAGACAACATTTGTCCCGGCACCGGAGCCCAATTTCCATAATGGCCACTGTGCAAGGACCTATTGGACCCGTAAGTCGTCACCTCAAATCCCGTAACCCCTCGAACCCCAAAAACCAATTGTGGTTTTCTCGACTGGTGGATGGGGCCATCACAGAACATCCACAAATCGATCGCTTCAAGTAATTCCGAATGATCTTCCAGATAGGATCTAAGATGCTCAGATCCTGCCTCCTCTTGCCCTTCAAAGAAAAAAATAAAATTGGAAGTGGGCTCAATCCCTTCGGCTTGCATGGCGTCAATCGCCGCCAAGATGCCAATAATAGGGCCCTTATCATCGCCTGCCGACCTCGCGTAAATACGAGATGAAGGATCTATTTTTTCACCCTCTTTTGGAAAGGGTATCTCTACGCCTCCCTCTGCTAAGGATTTATCATACATTTTAGGCGTCCACGGATCGTGTTTCCAACGCGTTTTGTCTACGGGTTGACCATCATAATGTACGTAAAACGCAAGCGTTCGGGTCGCCTTTTTTGACGCTAAATAGCCATAGACGATGGGAGGGACGCCCGGATGCTCCAACAATTGTGTCGAAACGCCTCGCTCGGCCAATTCACCCATGATATACTGGGCGTTTTTATTAATATTGGGAAGATCATACGCCACATTGGGGATCTCCAATAAAGAAACAAACTCTTCTACAATATGTGCCCCTTGTGCGTCGATGTGCCGGTCAAATAAGGTGACGTCGGTTTGCGCCCCTGCGCTTGCTACCAACAATAAAGAATAGATAGTAAGGGTGATTTTCATACTAGTAAGATACAAAAAAGCCGTCATTTAATTTAAATAACCTTTCAATTAATCAAATTACTTGACCATATCTACCACACAATCCACCCATTTGGATTCAGTATTAAGACTTGGAACCAAATCCCATCTTGTCCCTCCTGCTTCGATAAAATTTTCTTTATACTCCTCTCCCACCTCAATGGTTGTTTCCAAACAATCCGAAACAAAAGCCGGCGAAAACACCAAGATGCTTTTCTTTCCTTCAGCAGCTAATTTTTTTAAGGTATCCTCCGCATAAGGCTTGATCCATTCGTCTCTACCCAATCGACTCTGGAAGCAAACCGTATAGTTGTCTTCACTGATCTTCATTTTATCCGCAATGAGTCGGGTGGTTTCAAAACATTGTGCTCGGTAGCAAAATTGGTTTTTCGGACCCAAAGCAGCACAACAAGATCCCAATTTGCAATGCTTGTCTACGGATCCTTTTCTAATCTGGCGCTCAGGCAAACCATGGTAACTGAACAGATAGTGGTCATAATCGTTTTCCTTGAGAAAAGGTTGCGCCTGATCTACTACGGTCTCAATCAAAAGGGGATGATGAAAAAATTGTGACACAAAACTTATTTTTGGAATGATTTGCCATTGCATGGTCAGCTCCATCACTTTCTCTATCACTGATCCAGTAGTTGCAGAAGCATACTGAGGAAATAATGGGATCACTTTAATCTCAGAAACGTGTTGATCCATGAGTCTTTTGATGGCCTCTTCAATAGAAGGGCTTTGGTATCTCATCCCAAACTCGACTACATAATTCTTCGATAGCTTCTTCTGTACCATCGCCGTAAGGTCTTCGGTATAAAATTTGAGCGGAGAGCCCCGTTCGGTAAACAATTTTCGATATTCTGCTGCTGATTTGGGCGCTCTAAAAATAGCGATGATTAAATTGACTAAAATCCATCTCAGTACGTAAGGAATATCTACCACCCTTTTATCCATGAGAAACTCTCTCAAATACTTTCTTACATCTGACACCTTGGTTGAATCTGGAGTTCCCAAATTCACTAATAATACCCCTATTTTCCCCATTTAACTTAACAAATTAGCCTCCCAAACGATGGCTGCGTACAAAATAAACCTCATAAATCTTGACATAGAAATCCAGATAAATTTTTTAAAATCATATTTTACAGATCCCACCAACATACAAATTCCTGAAAAAGGAATCGGCGTCAGGGCAGCAACGATTACAAGAAATCCACCAAATTGATGGAAATATTTTTCAAACTTTCCTAGGCGTTTTCTTCTTAAGAGCCTATAAAATTTTGAGTCTCCAAATTTTGCCCCAATCAAATATCCAATAATGCCCGCAAGATAGGAAATGAACATCAAGGCAGTCACATGTTGAAGGTATAACAGCCAGAGGTTTTTACTCGCGGCCCAAAACATAAAAAATTCCGGTGGAATAATTCCAAAGATCAATTCCGAGACGAGAAAGATAAAATAAATCACCAAGGTATGGTCATATAGGGGTCCCAAAAAAACTTTTAAATCAAAGCCAAAATATTTTTGGATGATCATATAGCCCACAACCAGTACACCCAACCAAAGGATGCCTTTGGCCAAATTTTTTAATAAAAATGTTGTTTTATGAGTGGCTTCTTGGTTCATCTCTGATTTAAAAACTTAATCCCTCGTTAAAAAGTTTCTCAAAAAATTGCTTTTTCTTCATCTAAGGTGTCTTCCTCCGTCACCGGTTTTTTTTGTGGGGCTCGCGTTTCACTCTTGAGGATTTGTTTTTCATTTTCTACCCTCCAAAAGGGCTCTTCAAACTCCGTAAATCGGCTATTAAATTCTGTTATAGATATCTTAATGGCATAATTTAACCGGTTGACCGCTTCATGATAATAATCATTTCGGTTTTGTGGATGATCTATAAAAAATTTAATGATGGGGAAACTTCGCTTTCTCAATTCTTTCAAGACTTTATGGATAGATACGGGTTGCCGTTTTTTTTCCAAATCTTTGAGTGCGCGCACGCAATTTTCAGCCAGGCCTTTCAATAAGCCACTGTAAATTTCATAAGTTTTACCTTTATCCTGATCGTATTCAGCTGCTTTCTCCTCGCAAAATGCCTTAAATATTCTAATGGCCGGCATACATAATTGTGGTTTTTCAAAGACGTTGGGCTGCCACAAAATTTCTCTATAAGTGAACAAAGAGGGCAAAAGTTCCGTGTCATATCCCTTTTTTTTGGTCAACTCAGCAATCGAGTGGGCATCTAATCCTACCATGATGACGTGAGCAGCATGCAATGAATACCGCTGCTTAGGTGTATCCGCAGTGCGCAACGCTATAAAATTCCAAATTTGATTGATTGGGATATCCATATTTTCTCTAAATTTCGTTAAAATATTGATCATTTTAAAGCCCATCGGTGAGATCTTAATTTTTATTCTAGGTTTACCCAACTTAATACATAATATTTGACCTCTATGGACAAAAAATGGGATCTTTCCGAAATTAATGAGCCCCAAGCGAAATCATTGGGCGCCCAGCTCAATATACATCCCACCTTAGGCGGCCTCTTAATCAATCGCGGCATCACTGATTTTGAAAAAGCGCGCTCCTTCTTTCGTCCCTCCCTAGACACGCTCCATGATCCCTTTTTAATGAAAGATCTGGGCCTGGCAGTAAATCGGCTCTCGGATGCATTGGCCCGAAATGAAAGCATTTTAATCTATGGTGATTACGATGTTGACGGCACCACTTCGGTGGCGTTGATGTATTCCTTCTTAAAAAATCATACTGAAAATATTCGCTTTTATATCCCTGATCGTTACACAGAGGGTTACGGAATCTCGGAAAAAGGCATCGAATATGCCGCGTCGATCGATTGCCAATTGATCATCGCACTTGATTGTGGTATCCGTGCCCTAAACATGGCAGACCTTTCCAAAAAAAAGGGCATCGATTTAATCATTTGTGACCATCATATTCCAGGAAGTATTCTTCCCAAAGCCTATGCCGTCCTTGATCCCAAAAGAAAAGACTGTCGCTACCCTTTCAAAGAACTCAGCGGCTGTGGCGTAGGATTCAAGCTTTTGCAAGGGTTTTGTCTACAGCATACACTTGACCTTGGGTCTCTTTTTAAATACCTCGACCTAGTTGCCGTTAGCATCGCATCTGATATTGTCCCAATGGTAGGAGAAAATCGTATTCTGGCTTATTTTGGGATGCAAAAAATCAATAGCCAGCCCCTAAAAAGTCTCCAGGCGTTGATCGACATCGCTGGGATAAAAGCCCCAATCAGCATCTCTGACGTAGTTTTTTATATCGGCCCTCGAATCAATGCCGCCGGTCGTTTAAGACATGCACATGAGTCCGTAGACCTGCTCATTAATGAGGATCCTGTCCAATTGAAAGATTTTGCGCAACGGCTCAATGAGGTCAATAAAAAACGGCAAAATATTGATCAGACGATCACCGAAGAAGCCTTACGGACGATACATGAAGAGCTTCCAGAGACCGCTAAAAGTACGGTCCTTTTTAATCCTAAATGGCACAAGGGTATTGTGGGTATCGTCGCATCCCGATGCATTGAACATTATTTCAGGCCTACCATCATTTTAACAGAAAGTAATGGGATAGCTACGGGTTCTGCTCGCTCAATAGAAGGCTTTGACATCCATGCTGCACTGGGCAAATGTGCAGATCTACTCTTGCAATACGGTGGCCACGCATTTGCCGCTGGCATGTCTTTAGCCTTGAATAACGTAGACCTCTTTAAAGAGCGGTTTGAAGAAATTGTCAAAAACACGATTCCTCCAGACTCGGAAAGGCCCAAATTAATTGTGGATGCCCAAGTCCCTCTTGATTTTATCCATTTTAAAAATTTCAACATCCTCAATCAAATGACCCCATTTGGGCCTCAAAACATGCAACCTGTTTTTGTCACAGAACATGTCAAACTGGTAGGAAGTCCGAAAATAATCAAAGAAAAGCATCTTAAACTTCAAGTAAAACAAGGAGATACAGAGGTCCCTATAGAGGCCATTGCGTTTGGTCTGGGGGGCCTAGAAGCCTCTATTTTAGCAGCAGAAAGTTTTCGAATGGCCTATCACATTGACTTAAATGAATTCCGAGGAAGAAAAAGACTGCAGCTAATCGTCAAGGATATCAAATTCTATAATTAATTTACATTTTATGATGGAACTAAGGGCCGAAAATCTTGTCAAAAAATACAAAGGAAGAAATGTAGTCAATCAAGTTTCCGTATCGGTAAAACAAGGCGAAATCGTGGGTTTACTGGGCCCTAATGGCGCTGGGAAAACCACTTCTTTTTACATGATTGTTGGCCTCATCAAACCCAATGATGGTCACATCTTTTTAGACGATCAAGACATCACAGGTCTGGCCATGTACCGGCGGGCCAAATTGGGAATTGGCTATCTCGCTCAAGAAGCTTCTGTCTTTAGAAACCTTTCGGTAGAAGACAATATATTGGCGGTGCTAGAGATGACAAAATTGAGCAGGTCGGATCAGAGAGAAAAACTAGAATCTTTACTCAGCGAGTTCAGTCTCAACCATGTTCGTAAAAATCAGGGTATGGTGCTCTCAGGCGGAGAACGCCGCAGAACAGAAATTGCACGTGCCCTGGCTGTTGATCCCAAATTTGTGCTTTTAGATGAGCCTTTTGCTGGCGTCGATCCCATCGCGGTGGAAGAAATTCAAGGTATTGTGAGTCGCCTCAAAGAAAAAAATATCGGCATTTTAATTACTGACCACAATGTAAACGAAACCCTGTCCATCACAGATAGAGCCTACCTGATGTTTGAAGGCGCCTTACTTAAGGCAGGAACCGCTGAAGAACTCGCCAATGATGAGCAAGTTCGGCGCGTTTATTTAGGCCAACATTTTGAATTAAAACGCAAAGTATAACGTGGCCCTCTTTAACTCCATCTTTACTTGGGTAATGAAAAAAAGAATTCATCAGATTGAACTCTTTCAAAAATATCCTTATGAGGTACAAACAGAGTTGATGGAGGCTTTAGTAAAAAAAGGTTCTAAAACCGTTTATGGACTGAAGCATAAATTTTCAGATATCAAGACCCTCAAGAGTTTTCAAGAGCAAATTCCCATACAGAACTATCAAGACCTTTTTCCCTACATTGACCGCATCATGCATGGTGAGCAAAATGTGCTTTGGCCCTCAGAAATTAAATGGTTTGCCAAATCTTCTGGAACTACCAACGCAAGAAGTAAATTTATTCCTGTTTCTAATGAGGCCTTGCAAGACTGTCACATCAAAGGAGGCAAAGATCTATTGTCTATCTATTTCAACAACTTTGAAAACACCAAAATGTTTACCGGCAAAAGTTTGGTCATTGGAGGCAGTCGTCAGGTTAATCAGCTCAACCAAAACAGCAATTCCTTTTATGGAGATGTCTCTGCCGTGCTGATCAGTAACCTCCCTTGGTGGGCACAATTGGTGAGAACACCGAGTTTAGAAATTGCCCTAATGGATGAATGGGAGGAAAAATTAGAAAAAATGATCCATTCCTGTATCGATGAAAATGTCACCAGTATCTCGGGTGTCCCCACCTGGACCCTGGTTTTGTTAGAAAAAATTCTAAAGGAAAAAAAAGTAGAAAGTATATTAGATATCTGGCCTAATCTTGAAGTTTTTTTCCATGGCGCCGTGGCTTTTGGCCCTTATGAGCCTCAATTCAAAAGACTGATTCCGAGTACTGGCATGCATTACGTAGAAACATACAATGCTTCCGAAGGATTTTTTGGTATTCAAGATCAGGTAGATTCAAAAGATATGCTGCTCATGCTTGACTACGGTATTTTTTATGAGTTCATTCCTTTTGATCAAATCCAAGAAGAACAGCCCCAAGCACTGGACATTAGCCAAGTTAAAATCAATCAAGTATATGCCCTCCTCATCACAACCAATGCCGGTCTTTGGAGGTATAAGATTGGAGATACAATCACATTTACCTCCATAAATCCACACCGCATTCGCATAACAGGACGCACTAAGCATTTCATCAATGCTTTTGGAGAAGAGCTGATGATCTGGAACGCTGAAAAAGCGATGTCTGTCGCTTGTCTTAAAACCAATGCTGAAATCAGTAATTTCACTGCGGGTCCAAAATATTTAGAGAAAAATAAAAAAGGAGGCCATGAATGGGTCATTGAATTCCAAAGAGCCCCCGATGACTTAGATCGGTTTACCCAGATACTAGATGAGGTGCTTCGCGAGATTAATTCAGATTATGATGCCAAACGTCATAAAGATTTAGCCCTGATAGCGCCCGTTGTATATCCTGTAGCTGCTGGTGTTTTCCATACCTGGATGAAATCTAGGGGTAAACTAGGGGGACAAAATAAAGTCCCCAGATTGGCCAACGATCGTATGTATTTAGACGAGATTTTGGCCCTTATTGGTCATCCTAATCTTCAATATAATTAACATAACGCTCCCATTTGGCCAGAACCTCTGTAAAATCTGCGGGCAAGTCCGAGTCTAATCTCACTGCTTCTTCGGTCACCGGATGTACAAACCCCAGTGTTTTAGCATGCAGGGCTTGTCGAGGCATGATTTTAAAACAATTCTGAACAAATTGTTTGTATTTGGTGAAGAGGGTCCCTTTTAAAATTTGATCCCCTCCATAAGTGGCATCATTAAATATGGGATGCCCGATATACTTCATATGGGCCCTGATTTGATGGGTCCGCCCAGTTTCTAAATTGCACTGAATCAAACTGACATACCGAAAAGATTGTAATGTTTTGTAATGAGTTACCGCGCGACGACCAAAATCTCCTTCTGGAAAAGCCGTCGTCAACCTGCGGTCCTTGAAACTCCTCCCCAGCTGAACATCAATGGTCCCCTCAGCGGGTACCGGTTCCCCCCAGACCAGGGCGTAATAGGTGCGGTCAATCGAATGATCATAAAATTGTTTAGCCAAGCCTTTCATGGCTTTTTCAGATTTAGCAATGACCAATAAGCCCGAGGTATCCTTATCAATCCGATGAACCAACCCAGGTCTTCCTTCATTGCCTCGCATTTCTGGCAGGTGTTTAAAATGCCATAATAAAGCGTTGACTAAGGTGCCAGACCAGTTTTTATAGGCTGGATGAACCACCATACCTGCTGCCTTATGTACAATTAACAACTCTGGATCCTCAAATCGAATGTCTAAAGGTAAATCTTCAGCAATGATTTCCTCCTCTCGCTGTGGCTCTGGCATCAGTACCACCAATTCGTCCTTGGGACGCACTTTGTAATTGGCTTTTACCGCTTCACGGTTGACAGTGATCCATCCTGATTTAATGAAATCTTGAATTTGAGTTCTGGTTAAATCTGGTAATTTTTCCATTAAAAACTTATCGATCCGAACAGGGCCTTGTTTTGGATCAACAATGATCCTGAAATGTTCAAACAGTTCTTCCTCAATAAGCGCTTGTGATGTATCTGACATTCTACAAATTTACGTATACTTGTGAGATGCTGGTAGAAATTCCCAAAACTCCTATCGAAGAATTAAAAACCCCTTTTTTGGAATTTCAAAAAATTCGAATCTTTATCAAAAGGGATGACCTCAATGACCCCCTTTTGATGGGTAATAAATTTCGAAAATTAAAATACAATCTCATTGCGGCTAGAGCGAAGGGTGCTGATACCCTACTTACCTACGGCGGAGCGTATTCTAATCACATCTTTGCCACTGCCGCCGCTGGGAAGCGCTATGGATTCAAAACCATCGGCTTAATCCGAGGAGATGAATTAAATACAAAAAGCAATCCCACCTTAGAAGCCGCAGCTAATTTCGGAATGACTCTTCTCTTTTTACCTCGTCAAGAATTCTCAGATTTCAAGTCACATCTAACCTTTCCTTCCGATGTCAAAGGAAAGATCTATACCCTCCCTGAGGGCGGGACCAATCGAGCAGCTATTCGGGGTTGTGCTGAAATCATTGAAGAAATAAGCCTCCCTTTCGATATTCTATGTACCCCTATCGGAACTGGAGGAACTATGGTTGGATTATTAAAAGGTTTGGCAGGCCAAAAAGAAGTTTGGGGATTCTCAGCACTGAAAGGGAATTGGATGGATGCGCACATAAAATCCTTATTGATTCAAGAAAAAATGAAAGTGACTAATTTTAAAACTTTTGCAGAAACCCATTTTGGTGGCTATGGAAAGTTCAATTCTACATTGATAAACTTCATAAAGTGGTTTTACAATGAAAAAAAAACAGCTTTGGATCCTATTTATATGGGAAAGATGTGCTTTAGAGTTTGGGAAATGCTCAAAAATGAGCAAATTGCAAAAGGAAGTACGATAGTTTTACTTCACACAGGTGGATTACAAGGTATCATGGGATTTAATCAAAAATATAATACCGAATTACCCACAAGTAATATAGTATAATAACCATGATAAAACCATCATATCTGTACATAGTTGTCGTTTTATTGATCAGCAGTTGTAATGTAGATCAATTGGACGTGGAAGGCCTCAAATTATCTGAAAATACTGGATTATATGCATTCCCAATTGGGGAAACTACCTATCAATTGATGGAGTTGTTGGAAGATGCTGACTCCACTTTGGCCATAGATACGGACGAAAACGGCATGATTTCGTTTAGCTTTTTAGAAGTTGATACCATTGGGCTGGCAGAAGAAAGTGATGAACAGGATATTGATTTGAATCTTTTTGTAAGACAATCAGTAGATTTTCCGATCTCTTCTTTTAACATCCCTCTCTTCGAGACTTTTGAGAGTGGCTCTTTTTTACTAGAAAATCCCGAGTTAAATTTTACCATTAAAAATGAATTACGAATGCCCCTTGCCATAGGATTAGTAATCTGGGGAGAGAAATTGGATAGTCTCGGAGAGCTTGATTCAATTCCTCTTAATATTTATGACGCTTTTTTTGACCTCTCTGACACTCTAAAATCCATATCAAATCTAGGCCTCACTGATACCGCTGCTGTTTCGTCAACCTTTATTACCCTAAACAAAACTAATTCTGATTTTGATCAATTTCTAGGCAAAACGCCAGAAACCATCTACATGAAACTGTCGATGGTAGCCAATGCCGACTTAGACACCGGTGTCATTAAAGTTTTCCTCCCCCCAGATACGATCCCAGACAGGGAGTTCAATGCGGGAGCACAAATTTTCACGAGTATGGAATTAGAGCTTCCTATGAGTATAGATCTAGCTGATTTAGCCGTCCCTGTAGATTTAGATTCCATCTCGGTTGACGTAGATGTAGCAACTCTAGACTCATTACAACTTAGGGTTGTAACGTACAACATGCTTCCCTTTGGAGCACTCCTTAATCTTCAATTTTTGGATGCCAGCGGTGTCGTCCTTTATTCCTTAGAAGAAGGCTTCCAAGTTTTAGCCAATCCTCCCCTCAATTCAATTAATTTCAACGTCAAAGAGCCTGAAATTAACATCAACCAAGTCTGGTTAACTGGGGAAGGTATTGATGCATTGAATGATACGCAAACCATCAAAATTATTATGACCCTAAATACCACTGATGGAGCCCCCAATATTTATACCCCGCTGCTGGAAGACTATACTTTAGAGGTAAAAATTTCAGGTAAGGTGCGATTGAGCTACGAGTTATGAAAAAGATTATTGCTGGTCTATATATCCTAATTTGTTCCTTTTCTGCCTTAGCTCAAGAAGGAACATCTTTCTATCATCTAGGAAGTGCCACGATGCAGAGTACCGCATTCAATGCCTCTTATTTTCCTAAAGGTAACTTTTTTATTGGCCTACCTGTCCTCTCGGGCATCAGTTTATATGCTAACAATCGGTTTTCTTATGATGATGTAGTTATTAAGAACGGAGATGTTAATGAAATTAATTTAGATAAACTGGTATCCTCAATGGGGACAGCCAATAGTTTTAGCCTTCATGGTACCGTTAGTTTGGCACATATAGGTTTTCGAGCTCCTTCTGGACTAGGTATAAGTTTATTCGCCAATGAGCGGATTGCTACCGATTTTATTTATCCCAAAGAAGTGGCCGAGTTGCTTTTCAAAGGAAATGGCGACATGGTGGGCGAGGAGATCAACATAGGCAAAGTTGGGGCAAGTATCAACTATTACCGTGAATATGGATTAGGCCTTGCTTATGAACTTGGTGGTCGGTTAAAAGTAGGTGCCCGCTTGAAATATTTACAAGGATTTGTAAATCTCAGTACCCCTCACAACTTTGAAGCTACGCTAAAAACGAACAATGAAAGCTATCAGCTCGAAGCTGATTGGCAAAATTTTCAGCTCCGGACCGCGGGGATCAGCCAATTCAGTGATGATGCGATCAACGACGAAGATTTAGCCTCTTATTTCATTTCAAATGGAAATACGGGATTTGCCATAGACTTAGGCCTAGAATATAAATTAAATGGATATTACGCCCTTGCCTTAGCAGTAAACGACATGGGTTACATTGGTTGGAAAGAGCATGTCCAAACATCTGGTTTGTCCGATAGTACGTTCGTTTATGCAGGAGTTGAACTACAGGATGGAGATATTATCGATGCCATATCATCGGTTTCCGATAAATTTAAAGTCGATACGACCTATGAACAATATACCTCATTCCTTCCTGCCAACATTATTGGTAGTTTGGTTTACACGCCTTTAAAAGGGACGGATGTTATTACTACCCTAAACGCCAAAATTCTTCAAGGTCAAATCAACCCCGGTTTTGGTCTAGGTATCAGACAAACGGTTTCTCCTAGTGTCATCGTTTCTGCCTCAGTAACCAAGCTCCCTCAACAATTCTTCAATATAGGTGTCGGATTCGCCGCAAAACTAGGTCCAGTACAATTATACATGGCTACAGACAAAATATTGGGCTATTCAGTGCCCTCCATGAAATGGGCACAAGTACAATTGGGCCTAAATTTCGTTTTTGGAGGAAGTGGGGAGGATAGTGATTCTAAATCAGGTAAAGGAACTACAAGTACTCAAGGTTCTTATGGTGGTGGCAAAGGTGTCCAGACCTATAGCTTTCATGGACAGAAGATCAAGGCTAAAAAATACGAGGATATTTATACAATCGTACCCGAAATGTCCAAAGCTAAACCCGCAAATTATTCTAATGAATGGCGCAGTCACGAAAGATTTTCGAAAGGAAAAGTATTCATCAATAGCAAATCTGCTAAGTCCAATAACGTCGGGAAAAAGTTTAAGAAAAGTCCCAGCTCAGGCGCCGATAAAAATCAAAAGGCAAAAAAAAATAATTCCAAAACTTTTTCAGGTAAATGGTTGAGTCACGAAAACTATTCAAAACAAAAAAAAGGCAAGAAATCTAAACCCAAAAAGCAAAAACAAAAGAAGTAATTCTCTATCCAAATAAATGTGCCAGCACATCACGTAAAAGCTTCACATTATTCAACGTTACTTTGGTCTTCGCTTTATTTGACACCTCTTTATTTGCCAAGAATATTTCCGAAAATCCAAGCTTTTCCGCTTCCTTTATCCGACTTTCAAACCTATTTACGGTCCTGACTTCTCCCCCAAGACCAATTTCACCTACAAAGCAAGCCTCACGAGAAATGATGAGGTCATGATAAGAGGAATAAATAGCGGCACATACGGCCATGTCAATAGAAGGATCATTCACTCTAATACCTCCCGTAATATTCAAAAAAACATCTTGCGCTCCCAGTTTTAAGCCCATGCGCTTCTCCAAAACAGCCAACAGCATATGCAATCTTTTAAGGTCAAAACCGGTAGCCGTGCGTTGTGGTGTTCCATAATTGGCCGGGCTCACCAATGCCTGAACTTCTACCATCAAAGGTCTATTTCCTTCTATAGAGGCTCCTATGGCCACGCCTGAACGGTCTACCGATTGGTCTGATAATAAGATTTCTGAAGGGTTTTTTACCTGCATTAACCCCTCGTGTCGCATTTGATAAATCCCCAACTCAAATGTGGAACCAAACCGATTTTTTATCGTACGCAAGATACGATAAACATGGTTCCTATCTCCTTCAAACTGTAACACCGTATCGACCATATGTTCCAGTACTTTCGGTCCAGCAATACTTCCCTCCTTGTTGATGTGGCCTATCAAAAAGACGGGAATATTTGATTCTTTGGCATATTTCAGTAGCTGTCCTGTACAATCCTTCACTTGTGAAACCGATCCGGGTGCGGACTCTATATGCTGACTGTGTATGGTTTGAATAGAGTCTATGATTAGTAAATCTGGCCTCAATTTTTTGGCATGTTGAAAAATTCGAGATAGGTCTGTCTCTGACAACAAATAACATTTTTCCGAATGTACCCCAATCCGATCTGCCCGCATTTTTATCTGATGTGGGCTCTCTTCTCCTGAAACATATAAAATTTTTAACTGAGTCAGCTGAACGGCCACTTGGAGCATTAAAGTTGACTTCCCTATACCGGGTTCTCCACCAATTAACACCAAAGATCCCCTCACAATGCCTCCTCCCAATACCCGATCCAATTCCTCATCTTTCGAAGAAATCCGATCGTGGTTTTCACTCAAAACATCCTGAACCAATTGTGGGACTGATTTGATGCTAGCATCTTCTTTCCAAAGGGCTTTTTCCTGAGGCTCCTTAATAATGACCTCTTCCACATAGGTATTCCACTCCATACAAGAAGGACATTTTCCAACCCATTTGGCTGCACTTGCTCCGCATGATTGACAAAAAAAAGACGTCTTTTGTTTACTCAATAAATGTTTTATTTAATCGTTTACTCAATTTTAATACCTTTTTTATGACTCATATAGGACCCTGTTATCTTAAACCTAATGAGAGCTCCTGTTATTAACACATACGGGCATAAGACCCCAGCCATTTGATTTGATCTTTATAGGGAGCAATGGTTTTTTGGACTTCGGGATCATGAAAATGCCCATCTAATTCAATGAAAAATATATATTTAAAGTGAGTCCCCATTTTTGCCGGTCTACTTTCAACCTTACATAGGTTAATTCCAGCACTTTGGAATTTTTGTAAAAAAGCAACCAGCGCCCCCGCTTCATCTGGCAGCTTTGCAATTAAAGAGGTCTTGTCTTCCCCACTAGGTTCATTATAAAAGCTTTCACTCAAAATCAAAAACCGCGTCGTATTGTCCGCTGAATCTTGAATATTGTTGTAAAGAATGGGGACTTTGTATTCTCGAGCCGCAATCGGAGCACAAATAGCCGCTGAGTTTTTTTCCTTTAACGTCATTTGACAAGCACGACTCGTACTGCTTACGGGTACTAGTTTTACTTTGTGATCAAAATAATCATTAATGAAATTTTTACATTGACGAAAAGCAATATCCCTACTAAATATCGTAGTTACTTGAGACAAGTCCTCCTCAAGCGTCGCAATAGAAAAGTGAATGGGCAAGGCCATTTCAGCCACAATACTCAATTGATGCGTACCCAGATAATCAATTGTCTCCTGAACGGTTCCTTCTTGATTGTTTTCAATCGGTACTACCCCATATTTCACCCGACCGGTCGCAACGGACTCAAAAACGGCCGAAATCGAATCCAGAGCTATGTAATCACTGATGGCACCATAACGAGACTCGGCCGCCTGATGGGTAAAACTTCCATCGGGTCCCAGATAAGCAATGCGTTCGGGTAACTCATAGTTTCTACTGATGGCAAAGATTTCCAAAAAGATGGCCTCAATGGCCGCCTTAGTAAGCGGTCCCTTGTGCGCCTTTGAAAGTCGATCGATAATCGCCTTCTCTCTTTCAGGTCGGTAAATAGGGGCTTGTGTAGTCCTCTTGAACCTACCCACCTCTTGAACCACGGCTATCCGCTCATTGAACAACTTGAGTAGTTCATCATCAATCTGATCAATTTTTTCTCTTAATTTTTCCAGCATATCCTTATATCAAGCAATAAAATTAAAAATCATTTCTTCTTAAACGAATTTTTATTCACTTTTCATTTGGTTAGGTTATTTTTGCAGCATGCAAAGAGACAAAGAAATTTTTGATTTAATCAATAAAGAAAATCATCGCCAACTCGAAGGTATTGAATTGATCGCCTCCGAAAACTTCGCTTCGCCCCAAGTCATGGAGGCGGCCGGCAGTATTTTAACCAACAAATATGCCGAAGGCTTACCTGGCAAACGTTACTACGGAGGTTGTCAAGTGGTCGATGTCATAGAGAATCTTGCTATCGAAAGGCTAAAAACCCTTTTTGGTGCCGGATGGGCCAATGTTCAACCGCATTCTGGAGCCCAAGCCAATGCAGCAGTTATGTTGGCCATCATCAACCCTGGAGATAAAATATTAGGTTTTGATTTGGCTCATGGAGGACATTTAACCCACGGTTCTCCTGTCAATTTCTCAGGAAAAATTTATCACCCTTTTTTTTATGGCGTAGATGAAAGCACAGGGCTGATCAATTGGGAGCAAGTAGAAACACAAGCTTTGAAAGAAAAGCCGAAACTGATCATTTGTGGGGCCTCCGCTTACAGTAGAGATTGGGATTATCAACGATTCCGTGAAATTGCCGACGAAATAGGCGCCTTATTACTAGCGGATGTTTCGCATCCAAGTGGTTTGATTGCGCGAGGTCTTCTCAATGATCCCTTAGAGCATTGCCATATTGTCACCAGCACGACCCACAAAACACTTAGAGGACCTAGGGGAGGAATCATCATGATGAGAAATGATTTTGAAAATCCTTTTGGCCTGAAAACCACTAAAGGCAAGACCCGAATGATGAGTTCATTATTAGATTCTGGCGTTTTTCCTGGTACCCAAGGAGGCCCCTTAGAACACATCATTGGTGCCAAAGCGATTGCCTTTGAAGAAGCTCTTTCCGATGATTATATGAACTATGCTATGCAGGTCAAAAAAAATGCATCGGTGATGGCAGATGAATTGATTAAAAAAGATTACCACATCATTTCTGGGGGTACAGACAACCATCTGATGCTAATTGACCTAAGATCTAAAGACGTTACGGGAAAAGCCGCGGAGGAAGCTTTAGGTAAGGCCGAAATTACGGTTAATAAAAATATGGTACCTTTCGATACACAATCTCCTTTTGTCACCTCAGGTATTCGGGTGGGTACAGCCGCCATGACCACGCGAGGGTTTAAAGAAGATGATATGGTTAAAATCGTTGGCTACATCGATGAAGTGATATCAAACATTTCAAATGAGGCTCATCTGGGGAGTATAAAAACTGAAATTAAAAATTGGGTAGGTGACTATCCGTTATTCAAATGATGCATAAATGCCTTTAGATCAAGTCGACGACGAACCCGGCGAAATGTCATTTCTAGACCATCTAGAAGAATTAAGATGGCATCTCATCAGGTCACTTACCGCTATTTTTGTCTTCGCTATAGCTGCCTTCGTCTCAAAAGGCATCATTTTTGGTGAGATTATATTAGGGCCCTCTAAACCTAGCTTTTGGACCTATAGAATGCTCTGTAATCTTTCGGAGATATTGAACTCTGATGCCCTTTGCATCAGTGAATTGCCTTTTATCATCCAGAGTAGACAGATGACCGGTCAGTTTTCTATGCACATCACCTCCTCTTTTGTTATTGGTTTAATTTGTGCCTTTCCCTATGCTTTTTGGGAGATCTGGCGTTTTGTAAAGCCCGGTCTTTACGATAAAGAAAGAAAAGCAGCCACTGGCGCCACCTTTTATGTCAGTCTCCTGTTCTTTATGGGGGTCTTTTTTGGCTATTTTGTGGTGACCCCTATCTCTATCAACTTTTTGTCTAATTATCAAATAGATCCCTCGATTTTAAATGAATTTGATATTATTTCATATGTCAGTACTGTCACCACATTGGTCTTGGCTTGTGCCTTACTTTTCCAACTACCCATTGTCGTCTATTTTGCGACCAAAGCAGGACTGGTCTCCTCTTCTCTCCTAAAAACCTATAGAAAGCATTCTATTATTATCATTTTGATGCTTTCTGCGGTCTTGACTCCTCCCGATCCTTTCAGTCAAGTACTGATTGCTATTCCACTAGGCCTATTGTATCAACTCAGTATTCTCATTGCTGTTAAATTAGAAAAAAAAGAACGCAAACAAGAGTTAACTAAACCTTAACCTAAAAATATGAAAATTGCTATAGGAGGTGATCACGCCGGATTTATTTATAAAGAACAACTCAAGAAGTATTTGACCTCTCTGAATCATGAGGTCACCGATTTTGGACCATTGACTCCCGATAGTGTCGACTATCCTGACTTTGTTCATCCCGTAGCTGAATCTGTTAAAAAAAATCTCGCTGATTTTGGTGTCCTGATTTGTGGAAGTGGGCAGGGCGTAAGTATTACGGCCAATAAACATGAAGGGATTCGGGCTGCGTTGTCCTGGAATGCTGAGGTTGCTCAGTTATCGAGACAACATAATGACGCCAATATCATTTGTCTTCCCGCCCGATTCATTGCTTATGACATCGCGGAAAACTTGGTATCACTCTTCCTTGAAACTAAATTTGAGGCCGGTCGCCATCAACGTAGGGTAAACAAGATCAATTGCTGATCCTTACATAATATCCGTCCCTTTGCTTTCGATACTTTTTTGATAGCTCAGGCAACCTAGAAAATATTTTAGGGATGAGAGACCAATCATCTATAATCACTGCGGGAGGTGCCTCCTCAATGATTCTAAGCAAGGCTTGTGCAGAAGCCGCGTCATCTAATAATGCGACCCTTTCTTTAGATAGCTGGGCGTCAAGAAAAGGACTTGACAACTCGTGATAATGTAAAACACTAAGGTTGTCTCCTAGTAGCATCATTCGCCGTTTGGAAAATCTATCGGTCGGTTCTTTCACCCTAATACTGTCCATATCTAACTGAATATAACTCAAATAAGGAGCTAAAATTAAGACCCCCACAACCATGAGGGGTATCCAACTTTTCGCCCAGCGCTTACGTAATCTCAGCAAGTAGTGTACTAAAAAGAAACTTACAGAAGGTACCAAAAATAACATCTGAACCGGTGACGTTTCTACATCTACCCAAATAACGATCGAGGCCCCAAACATCATGAATAACATCGCTCGTGCGGATTTATTTTGAAAGCTACTGAAATGGCCAGAGAAAAAAGTGCTGGCCATAGCTGCCAAGCCAAAGACAATAGGTATCCCAAAAAAATAAAAATTTTCTGCCCCTCTAAGATACTTGACTTGCTGACCAAAAAGCCCTCGATCCACCAAAGCATGCCAAGCTTGAAAGCCGTTGTCATGCCAATAAAAAAAACAAAAAGTTAGGCCCAAGGGGATTAAAAGTCCATTAATATAAAGAGTTATACGCCTCAATTTTGGTGTGCTAAATAAGAAAAAGGATATTAAAAAAACAAAAAAGAAGACCCCAGCGGGGGGGTAAAATAAGGTCGCAATTCCCACATAGATTCCCGCATACAAAAACAAATCATCTGTGACTTCATTGGCAATTCGTTCTAAAACATAATGGAGGCCCAATAAGATAAAGGTCATAGACATCATTTGTGGAGATAGCGCCATAAAATCAGGTATTGCTACCGCAAGGAGCACAAAAAACAGTGCTGGCAAATCGTTGTTTTCAGAGAAATTTTTATTTCTCTTCAACAGACTATTAAAAATGATCGCATTCAAAAACAACCAAAAAGTACTTATGATATGATGGGCTTGTTGAGACTTGCCAAATACATTGTCAATGATCCGGTAAAAGAAAACCGATAATGGGCCCGTATAATCAAAAATCTCTTCGTACATCAAAAATCCCTCTGCCGATCTTTGCCCTAACAAAAGCCATTTTAATTCAAATAAAGTAAGAGAAAGCCCCTGAAAAGTAAGAAGCACCCTCAAAGACAAAAGGACCAGAAAGATGACAATCAATCGGCTTGGATCGTTTATTTTGAAAAAATTAAGCAAAAAACAATAGGGTTAAGAAACAATCTCTTTGTGATCTCAATGTAGATCTGGGTAAAAAGAGCAAATTAACAAATAAATAATAGATAATTTTGTCTCATGGAATCAAAGAGACAACATCAATACAGTCGCCAAATTCAAAAAGATCTTGGCGAAATCTTTCAGCGAGATACAAGACATTTTTTTCTTGATAATTTGGTGAGTATCATGGGTGTGGAAACGGCTCCTGATTTAAGTATCGCCAAAATTTATTTTAGCGTTTTTCCTGTACATCATGGTGCAAGAGTATTGGAAAATCTCAATGATAAAAAAAGTGAAGTAAGGTGGCGCCTCGGTAAAAGAATAGGAAAGTCTATTCGAAAAATTCCTGAACTCGCTTTTTTCATTGACGATACTGCAGAAGAAGCTAGTCGTATGGATCAGATCATCAATCATCTTAACATTCCCCCAGAAAAAACTTGAACCTCCCTTTTTTCATTGCCAAAAAATATTTCTTTTCTAAAAAGAAAAAGAATTTCATCAATGTGATCTCTTTGATCTCCATGTTGGTGGTGGGCATTGGGACCATGGCATTGATCATTGTCCTTTCCGTCTTTAATGGCCTAGAAGGCTTATTAAGGTCTACCTATGGCTCTTTTGATGCCGAAGTCATTGTTTCGGCGACTCAGGGTAAGTCCTTTGTTTATACCGATGACTTAAAAGCAAAGATTGAAAGTTCGGAGGCTGTTGATTTGATTGCCGAAGTCATAGAAGACAATGTGCTCATTAAATATAAAAATGCCCAAAGAGTCGTGAGAATGAAGGGCGTTTCAGAAAGCTTTATCGATCAACAACGCCTGCAGAATTCCCTGGTATATGGGGAGTTAAAATTAAGTGAAGAAGATCTAAACTATGCGATCATCGGGAGAGGAGTACAATATGATTTGTCCATAAACCCCAATAATGACTTTTTTTCACTTCAAGTTTATTATCCAAAAAACGTTGGCCCAGGCGTCACAAATCCATCTAAAATATACAATACCAAACGTGTCATTCCTGCCTCTGTTTTTTCTATCGAAAAATATTACGATGAAAATTATATCATTGTTTCTCTTGATTTTGCTGCCGATCTACTTTCTTATAACCAAAAAAGGACCGCCTTAGAAATCAGCCTTAAACCTGGAAAGGACGGAAAAAAGGCAGCCCTCGCACTCAATAATTTACTAGGAGACGACTATACGGTACGCTCTGGGGATGAATTACATGCTGACTTATTCAAATTTATGAAGTGGGAGAAATTAATTGTATTCATGACCTTTTTCCTAATTATCGCCATTGCTTCTATCAATATTTACTTCTCTCTTACCATGCTGGTGATAGATAAGAAAAAAGACATTGCAACCCTTCATGCCTTAGGCGCTTCAAAAAAGGTCATCCGGTGGGTCTTTTTATCTGTCGGCATGATCATTGCGTTCACGGGTGCCAGCTTAGGGCTTACCCTAGGCCTGATGATCTCCGGTCTTCAACAGGAATATGGCTTTGTTTCAATGGGAATGCAATCCGCCCTGATGACGGCTTACCCAGTAATTATTTCCATTTCTGATGTCTTTCTAACGGTATTTGCGATCATTATTATTACCCTTTTGGCTACGATTCAACCCGCTATTTTAGCCACAAAAAATCTTTCTCCTCAATCCTGAGCCCTTTTGATCCTTTTATGAAATAATTTTCTTACATTAGAAGTTTTGTTTCAACAAAAAAGTAATGAAAGTTAATCCAGATCGGCCCTTTGAAATCATCTATGCCCTTTACGAACATCAATACGTTGGTTTTTTGTTTGAATCCTTCGCTGTACAACTGAATAATCATGGGAAATTAACCCTCACCCATCAAAACATTTCTTCAAAAAACGCTCGAGAATTCGATTCAAAACTCGCAGAAGATGACTATGAGCTCATTGATACCCTGGATGCCATGCAACACGAGGCCGTTGCCCAGCATTTTTCTCGGAAAAAATTGAAACCCAGCCAATTTTTTCTAAATACTTATCATGAGAAAAATGGAGACAAAATACTTCAAAGAGAGATCAATAGCTATTTAGAAAAAAGAAAGTCCAAAATTATGCCCCTGCTGTTAGGTAAAAATGTATTTGAAATGGGTGCGGATGGTGAGCCCACCTTCAAACGCATCAATGTGCTTCCAGAACTGGCAAGTATTCTCTTCCATTTTCGGAAAAACGAAGACAATACACATTATTTTCCCACCATCAAACTCCGAGATACACGGCTTGAATTTCGCAATCAAAACAGTCATGTCATCTCGAGTGAGCCCAGCTGGTTGATGGTAAATAATGATCTTTTTACTTTTAAAGATCCCATAAGCGGAAGTAAGCTTAAACCATTTCTTAAGAAAAAATTCATCCTCATTCCAAAAAACATGGAAGAGACTTATTATCGAAAATTTGTCGCCCCTTTGGTGGCCACCCATGATGTCTATGCCAAAGGATTTGATATTGTAACTCAATCTTTTAACCCCCTGCCCATCCTTACCCTTTCTAAAATAAAGGCAACCCACGCGGCTCCTTCCCTGTTTAACCAAAAGCCTGCTCAAAATCAATCTTCTGACGTCTTGATAGAGCTTAAATATCAGTATGGTTCTCATAAATTCAAGGCTGATTTACTCAATAAAGTCAATGTGTCTGTAGAAAAAGACCAGGAAAAATATACTTTTTTTAGAATCAAACGCGATACTGAAAAGGAAATACAATTGTTGGATTTTTTATTGGAAAACGACCTTCCCATCAAAAATTCCCGAGTGATTCTTTCAGAGTCTGAAGCCTTTGATTGGCTCAATCGCCATCAATCCTCATTAAAAGAGCGTGATTTTATTATTCAACAAAACAGTCATGATGACAAGAAATATTTTTTAGGCCCCTCTGAAATTAGTATCAGTATCGAGGAGAAAATAGATTGGTTCGATATCAAAGCCATTATTAAATTTGGCGATTATGAAATCCCCTTTCTCGAAATCCGAAATCTAATTACCAATGGTCAGAATGAAGTAAGGCTCCCCAACGGACAAATAGGTATCATTCCTTCCTCTTGGGCAGAACAATATAAAGATCTTTTCATGTTTTCTGAGCCGATCAAAGGTGAGTCAAGACTCCAAAAATATCATGTTGCGTTGGTCCAAAACCTCAAGGACGAACATAACGCACAGGTCACGATGAGTCGTCGCCTAAAAAAGCTGATGGATTTCACTAAAATAGAAGATCAAAAATTGCCTTCAGGATTCAAAGGTGAACTTCGACCTTACCAAAAAGCAGGGTTTAACTGGATGTTGTTTCTCAATGAATTTAATTTTGGTGCCTGTCTTGCAGACGATATGGGCCTAGGCAAAACGATTCAGACCTTGGCTTTATTACAACACGAACATGAAACCAACGCGCAATCAACCAGCTTATTGATCATGCCTACTTCATTGGTATACAATTGGCATATGGAAGCTAAAAAATTTACCCCTTCCTTAAAAGTGCTCCTCTATACGGGCAGTGATCGAATTAAAAATGCCGAACATTTTATGCAATACGATTTGGTCATTACCAGTTATGGCATCAGTCGAATCGATACGGCTAAGGTATTGAGCAAATGCTATTTCAATTACATCGTTTTAGACGAGTCTCAAGCCATCAAAAATCCCAATTCACTGATTTCTGTCGAAGTGAGAAAATTAAATGCTCGAAAAAAGCTCATTTTGACGGGTACCCCCATTGAAAACAGCACCTTAGACCTTTGGTCTCAATTGTCCTTTGTGAACCCGGGTCTCTTGGGTAATAAAAAGTTTTTTACCTCTGAGTATCAAATCCCCATAGAAAAGCATCAGGATATTGGAAAAACTTTGCGCCTCAATAATTTGATCAAACCATTTATTCTAAGAAGAGACAAGTCTCAAGTGGCCAAAGATCTACCTGAAAAAACCATCAGTATTAAATATTGCACCCTTACGGCAAAGCAAAAAGATTATTACGAAAGCGAAAAAGCACTCTTTCGTAATGAAATTCTAAATGCTATTGAAAACGAGGGTTTAAAAAAATCTCATATCATATTGCTTCAAGGACTCACCCGCCTCAGACAAATAGCTAATCATCCCATCATGGTTGACGAGAATTATGATGGTGACTCGGGTAAGCTCGAAGAAATCATTTACATGCTTCACAATGCCCTAGGAAAAAATCATAATATTTTAGTTTTCTCACAATTTGTGAAGCATCTTAAAATCATCAGTAACCACTTGGAAGAGGAAAAAATACCTTTTGCCTATTTAGATGGATCGGTAAAAGACCGGCAACGGGAAGTAGAAAAATTTCAAAACAATCCCCATATTAATATCTTTCTGATTTCCTTAAAAGCAGGAGGCTTAGGACTGAATTTAACAAAAGCGGATTATGTTTTTTTATTGGACCCTTGGTGGAATCCTGCGGCGGAGGCACAAGCCATTGATCGGGCCCATAGAATTGGACAAAAAAACAAAGTGTTCACCTACAAATTTATTTCCAAAGACACCTTAGAAGAAAAAATTCTTCAACTACAAGAAGCCAAAAAGAAACTCGCTAACGAACTCATTACCATCGAGGATAATTTTGTGAAATCTCTTTCTAAATCTGATATTCAAAAACTATTTGACTAAAACCCCCAATACCTGTGCCGGTAAGAAATCACCCACTGGCCTGCTCTTTTTTGGCCCTAAATCTCACTCATCCATTCGACATGATCCTCGATCGGTGGCCTTTGCCCTTCGACCATAACAACATCTGTTTTCCCTAAATAAAAAAATCCCATCAGTCGATCCTCCTCTGCTAAACCAAAGGCTTCTTTTGCCGGTTCCATGTAAGTGACCCCCCCCGTACTCCAATAGCCTCCCAAGCCATAAGCATTCGCCGTCAGGTAGATGTTTTGAACGGCACAGCCCACGGCTGCAATTTCCTCCACTTCTCTGATTTTAACGGCACTACTTCGTTTCATGATGATCATGATCACATGGGAGGCACGCAAGGGTGCTTTGGCTAGATTTTCATACTTAGCCGTTAAAAAATTCCCTTCTTCCAAAGCCACTTTTTTATAAATTTCTGCTTGCTTTCTTCCCAATTCCTCTCGTCCTTTTCCCGCATACACTTTAAATCTCCAAGGGACAGTCATCTTATGGGTAGGCGCCCAGTGGGCATTATTTAAGATTTGCCAAATGATCTCATCCTCAATTTTTTCATTCTTATAATCCCTAGGATAAATGGACCGGCGAGAAGCAATCATTTGATTAAAAGCTGAAATTTTCATTTTTTATAGGTTTTTTATAGCTGTCGAAATTACACAGAGCCGTTCAATTGGCAATTTTTTTATCCCTTTTATTTTCCTTCTCCTCCTGGATTGTCCGGCCTTTTTTTCTGCTGACCTCCGTGGATTTTTCCTTTTCAATCCCAATAAAACAGTAGAATCCTCATACCTTTACTTGTATGAGTGAAAATCCTTCAAAATTGTTTTTGCTAGATGCAATGGCGCTTATTTACAGAGCTCACTTTGCCTTAAGTAAAAACCCAAGAATCAATTCCAGTGGCATCAATACAGGTGCCATTATGGGTTTTACCAATACACTCCTTGAAATCATTAACAAAGAAAAACCCTCACATATTGGGGTGGCATTTGACACCCACGCCCCCACGTTCAGACACATCGCTTATGCTGAATATAAGGCCAATAGAGAAAAACAACCCGAAGAAATCAGCATTGCCATTCCTTATTGCAAAAAAATTGTAGCCGGATTTGGCATTCCCGTAATCGAATTGGATGGCTATGAAGCCGATGATCTTATTGGGACCTTGACCCAAATGGCGGGAAGTGAGTACCAGATTTTTATGATGACCCCAGACAAGGACTATGCCCAACTGGTCAATGAGCATACTTTTCTTTATAAGCCTGCTTTTATGGGCAATGGTGTAGATATTCTGGGTATTAAAGAGGTATTAGAGAAATTTGATATCAACGAGGTACGTCAAGTTATAGATGTGCTGGGACTCAAAGGAGATGCGGTCGATAACATCCCGGGTGTACCCGGTATCGGAGATAAAACGGCTTCTAAGTTGCTCAAAGAATATGGCTCTGTAGAAGAAATTGTGGCCAACCAGCACTTATTAACCGGCAGTGTAAAAAAGAAAATTGAAGAATTCGGAGAACAAGGCCTTTTTTCCAAAGAATTAGCCACCATTAAACTCGACTGCCCCATTACTTTTGATGAAGAGGCCTTACGTTATTCTGGGCCCATAGAAGATTTAATTGTCCCCGTATTGGAGGAATTAGAACTGCGCACCATCGCAAAACGTATTTTTGGCGTCCCTGCTGCGCAGAAAAAAGCTTCAAGTCAACTGGGCCTCTTTGAAAACACCCCCTCAAATGTAGCAACAACGACCCTCGCCAAAAAAAATATAGAAACCACGCCACACAACTATCAATGTCTCACTTCACCCAAAGAAAGAAAACAACTCATTGAAACATTGGGCACCCTCTCTGAGTTTTGTTTTGATACGGAAACCACCAGTCTCAATACCCTAGACGCCGAATTGGTCGGCTTGGCCATTTCTTATGAAAAAGGAACCGCTTTTTATGTCCCTTTCCCCGAGGACCGAACCACCACCCAAGCGCTCATCAATGAATTTAAATCAATTTTTGAAAATGAAAACATCATAAAAATTGGTCAAAATCTTAAATATGATATTCAAATTTTGCGGAATTATAATGTCACGGTCAAGGGCAAAATATTTGATACCATGCTCGCGCATTATCTCATTGATCCAGAACAAGCCCATGGTATGGACGCCTTAGCCGAGGCCTATCTGAATTATGTCCCCGTAAGTATCACAAAGCTCATCGGGCCCAAAGGGAAAAACCAAAAAAGTATGCGCAACGCGCCGCTAGAAGAGATTACCGAATATGCAGGAGAAGATGCTGATATTACTTTTCAACTCAAAGAAAAGTTGGCCGTTGAAGTCACTGAGCGTAACTTAGGCAAACTCCTCCACGAAGTAGAAGAGCCGCTTTCATTCGTGCTTGCAGACATGGAATACAGCGGCGTGAGTATCGATGAGAAGGCCCTGAGTGAATTGAGCGATGAGCTTCAAACAGAAAGCTTAAGAGTCCAAACAGAGATCTTTGAACTCGCAGGAGAAACGTTCAATATCAGTTCTCCCAAACAACTGGGGGCCATTTTATTTGATAAATTAAAACTCATTGAGAAGCCTAAAAAAACAAAGACGGGCCAATATGCCACGGGCGAAGATATTCTTTCAAAATTGGCGCCTGCACATGAGATTGCTAACAAGATTTTAGAGTTCCGAGAATACCAAAAACTGAAATCAACCTATGTCGATGCCCTGCCACGCATGGTCAATCCGAAAGACCAGCGGGTCCATACAGATTACCGCCAAACCGTAGCCGTCACAGGCCGTCTCAGCTCAAATAATCCCAACTTACAAAACATCCCTATTCGGACCAAGAAAGGACGTGAGATACGGAAAGCTTTCATCACCTTAAATAGTGATTTTGTACTTCTTGCCGCGGATTATTCCCAAATTGAGCTGCGCATCATGGCCTCTTTTTCAAAAGATAAAAGCATGATGGAGGCCTTCAGGCTTGGCAAGGATATTCACGCCACTACGGCCAGCAAAGTTTTCGGTGTTCCCTTAGAGCAGGTAGATACCGACATGCGTCGAAAAGCCAAAGAAGTTAATTTTGGGATCATTTATGGGATGTCTGCTTTTGGCCTCTCTCAAAATTTAAATATTTCGAGGAGTGAAGCTGCCGAGATTATTGAGGCCTATTGGAAAGAATTCCCCTCAGTGCGGATCTACATGGATGCCTGCATCGAAAAAGCCAAAGAACAAGGTTATGTGGAAACCATCTTAGGTCGAAGACGCTACCTTCGCAACATCAATGCAGGTAATTTTACTATGCGCGGATATGAGGAGAGAAATGCCATCAATGCCCCTATTCAAGGTTCTGCGGCTGATTTAATCAAAGTCGCCATGATCAATATTCACAATTGGATGAAAAAGGAAAAGCTTGCCTCAAGAATGTTGATGCAAGTCCATGATGAATTGGTGTTTGAAGTGCATCATTCTGAAATCACGCGGGTCCAAGAAAAAGTAAAAGAATTGATGGTCAATGCCATAAAATTAGAAGTCCCCATGGAGGTCGGCATCGGTATGGGTAATAATTGGCTAGAAGCACATTAGTAATCTAAAACCCTATGATAATGTCCTCACCTCCCACTGAAAATGATATTCGCCGCGCACATGAGCGTATTCTTCCACACATTCATAACACCCCGGTCCTGACCTCTCAATTTATCAATGAGCTCACGGATGCCCATCTTTTTTTTAAATGTGAAAATTTTCAAAAAACAGGCTCCTTCAAAATGCGTGGGGCCTCTAATGCCCTTTTTTCCTTAAAGCCTGAAGAACGGCTCAATGGGTTTGCTACACATTCCTCAGGGAATCACGCCCAAGCCGTTGCCTACGCTTGTAAAACGGCCGGAGTAAGTGCTTATATTGTCATGCCCCAAAATGCCCCCAAGGTAAAAATTGATGCTGTCAAAAATTACGGAGGTAACATTGTTTTTTGCGAGCCCAACGAAACCGCCCGACAGGAGGCCTGCGCCAAGATCATTCAAGAAACAAATGCGGTGTTTATCCCCCCTTTTGACGATTTGGCGATCATTGCTGGACAAGCCTCTTGTGCCAAAGAATTAATTGAAACTCACGCTGATTTGGATTATCTACTCACTCCTGTAGGAGGAGGTGGATTGGCGGCAGGTACGGCCCTAAGTATCAAATACTTCTCTCCCAAAACAGAAGTCATCTTGGGAGAACCCGAAAGCGTAAATGACACCTATTTATCGCTCAAAGCAGGTAAAATCATTCCTGTTTCCCAAACCCACACCATGGCCGATGGCCTCAAAACGACCGTGGGGAAATTAAACTTTGAAATCATCCAAAATCATGTAAAAGAAGTGATTACCGTCTCTGAGGACGAAATTAGTAGTGCGATGCGAATGATTTGGGAACGAATGAAGATCGTCATTGAACCTTCCTGTGCCGTCCCCTTTGCTGCCTTATTGGGCCGTAAAGCTTTTTTTAAAAATAAAAAAGTAGGTATCATTTTGACGGGGGGGAATGTGGATTTGGGGAATTTGCCTTTTGTGTAAAGAACAACATCTCTTCGATATAACGCTCCCGACTTTCAAAGATCCTTTTTCAATTATGTCAATATTAATCTTTAGCTTTATTTATATTGCTCTTTATTAATTAACGGTTAATCTATTATTAATCCTCAGAGCCTCCTTATGTCACGTCATTTTTTTGTGCTCATTAACCCTCAATCCGGTCGCGGAAAAAGTCAAAAAATAGGCAAAAAAGTAGGCGAATTTTTTAGGCATCACGAAATAAAATTTGCCGTATTTGAAACCCGTAATGATTGTAGAGGCGCCCAAACCGTCGAAGAAAACTTGACCCCTGATTATACGGATTTAATGATTATTGGAGGAGATGGCACCATTAATGAAGCCATCAATGGATTGAAGTTAGACCTCCCGGTTTCATTTATTCCTTCGGGAAGTGGCAATGATTTTGTGAAGAATATCCGCATTGGATCCACGTTGGAAACCCAACTCGATACCGCCCTCCACGGACCCATCACTCGAATCGATATCGGCCTATGCAATGATCGGAAATTCATCAATGGTGTAGGAATCGGTTTTGATGGTCAGATTGCCGCTGACATGATTCATCGAAAGGTTCCTTTTCTCAGCGGTCAGCTCAAGTATTATTATCATGTCCTTCATATTCTGGGAAGTTACAAATACCGTGATTTTGACTTGACCATAGATCAAGTCTCTCAAAGACAAAATTTAATTTTATTGACCATCGCCAATGGCACCACTTTTGGAGGGGGCTTCAAGCTGACACCCCATGCAAAATTAAATGACGGTAAACTTTCTATATGTGCGATCGGGAAGCTTTCTCCATTGCAACGTTATTTGAAGGTGTTAACCCTACAAAAAGGGTCTCATCATCGTCTGAAAGAAGTTTCCTTGTTTGATGCAAAAGAAATCAGCCTCGGGGAAAATCAAAAACTCGAAGCTCATATCGATGGCGAGTATTTTAATCAACCCCCTTTCACCATTTCTGTCCTCCCCAGCGCCCTTCAAATCAGGGCCTCTTTATTTTGAATTTACTGTTTTTACTGGTCACCCAATAACACGCTCCCGCAATCAAAACCAGCAAGATAGAAATGAATTGTGAATGAGAAATCAACCCTTCTATGACAAATCCGCGTCTAAGATCTCCTCTAAATACCTCTATGATCGATCGTCCTACGGCATATATCATCACATATAGAAATACCAGTTGTCCGTGAAATTGCTGTCTTCGCTTCAACTGAACCAAAAACAACATCAGAGATCCAATGAAGAAAACTTCATAAAGCTGTGTAGGATGCAGTGGGATATCTAGGGGTTTTGCTTGAGATTTTGCATCTGTAAACGTTACCCCAAGAAAAGAGTCAGTAGGCAATCCATGACAACAACCCGCAAAAAAACAGCCCAATCGACCAAAGCCATGGATAATCGTAGCGATTATAGAAAGAATGTCGAGCATAGGAAATATGGGCCATTTCTCTTTTCTAAAATACCAAATCACTGTAGGTACTGCAAAAATCAAAGATCCATAAAAAACAAAGCCTTGTCTGAAGTTTTTAAGTAGGTTTCCAGGGCTCGAAAAATAATAAGCAGGATCTTCAAAATAGAAAAAAATCTTCCCTCCTATGACGGCGGCAGAAATAATCAGTATTGTTAACGTTTGCACCTTATCCGGCTCAATATCTAGCTCTTTTTTGAACACTTTTATCCCATACATATAGGAAGTAAGCGCGCCAATCATGATGAAGAAACCATAGGCATAAAGCGTGATTCCTCCTATTTCTATTAATTCAGGATGCATTTCTATTCAAATTGGTTAGTTTCATTATTCTTTGAGCTGTCGTATACTTGTATCGCAATTACTTCTGCCTCGGCCGTTATTATACCACTGCTTTCTAGCGTACAACTCATGATGATTTTACGTTGATGATGCTCGATTACCTGAGCCCTTAAGGTAATCATATCCTTAGTTGGTGTTGGTTTTAAATACTTGACCTTCAACCCTCCGGTCGCATAACGATAGAAGGGGGTAGAATCAAAGTCTCTATCTTCTTGTTGATAAGCGTATGCCATGGCGGTTCCCATACAATGGCAATCGATGAGCGTCGCCATAATCCCTCCGTTGAGCAACCGGGGCCAGCCCCTATATTTTTCGTCCGGCTGCCAGTGACAAATGGCTGCGGATCCTTCCCAAAACCCTTTGATTTGAAGGCCTTCTGGATGCTCCGCGCCACAGCCAAAACAAACATTGCCGGGCATGTGGTCTTGAAAATATTTCTTCTCGGTCATCTGCCTTTGATTACAATCAAGCTAAATTACGCATACAAATTGTTATTTAATATGGTTTATACGTTAGATTTAAATTTTTTAGGATATCCCCAATCCATAGCGGCTTATCTGGTCGAGACATCCGTAGGTCCTGTATTAATTGAAACGGGTCCTCACTCCACCTTCGAAGTGCTTAAAAGTGAAATCAAACGTTGCGGTTTTGAGATAGATGAAATTAAACATGTTTTTTTGAGCCATATTCACCTAGACCATGCCGGTGCTGCTTGGGCGCTTGCCGCCCAAGGGGCCACCATTTATCTGCATCCCTTTGGGGAAACGCATTTAGCCCATCCTGAAAAACTTATGGAATCTGCCAAGCGCATTTATCAGGAAGACATGGATCGATTGTGGGGTCAAATGCATCCCATTCCAATTGATCAATTGCGGAGTACGGGGCATTTGGAAGAAATCCTGATCGGAAATCGCCGCTTTCAGGCACTTCATACACCCGGTCATGCCAAACATCACATTGCTTGGAAAATAGACAACCTGGTCTTTACCGGCGATGTCGCTGGGGTGAAAATTCAAAAGGGTCCGGTCGTACCTCCTTGCCCACCACCAGACATCAACCTGGAAGATTGGATCCGTTCGATAGATCTCATTCTTGCCTGCGAACCCTCCCAAATTTACCTGACCCATTTTGGTGTGATTGAGGACGTTCCGGCACATATGCATGCACTTAAAAGTATGATCAATGATTGGTCCCAATGGGTGAAAAAAAACTGGGAGGCCGGCTTTACCGCCCAAGAACTTACGCCTAAATTCAGTGAATATACCTCCCAGCAATTGCTCCGATTGGGGGTCGATCCACTGGGAATAAAACAATATGAGGCTGCGAACCCCTCATGGATGAGTGTCGCGGGTTTGATCCGTTATTGGAAGAAAAAAACGGGTTGATTCTTCAGGGAAGATTACACTTTCCGGCCCAATACTAAATCCCCACGCTCCTATGGATAAAGCAAATAGATTTTTGTATTTTTACCCTTATGGACCGTAGAAAATTTATCAAATCAGGCGCATTAATGGGTGCCGTACCCAGCCTTACTTCTTTCCATCTATCTACAGAAGTTATCAAGCCAAAGGCACTCAAGCCAGGTGCTTCCATTGGGGTCATTGCGCCCTCTGGGGCCTTAAAAAGATCCGGTTATGAAACGTTGGTAGAAAACTTCCAGATGCTGGGTTATCAAATCATCCATACCGATAATTTAAGGGTACAAAATGGATTTCTTGCAGGCACCGATGCACAAAAGATTGAGGACTTGCACCACATGTATGAAAACCCCGAAGTTTCAGCCATTTTATGTGCTCGGGGTGGATATGGCGCTACGCGACTTCTAGAAAAAATAGATTATTCCCTGATTAGTGCGCATTGCAAACCCCTGATCGGATACAGTGATATTACGGCCCTGCATTTGGCCATTTATAAAAAGTGTGGAATTGTGGGTTTTCACGGCCCCGTGGGAATCTCTACTTTTAACCCTTTTTCAATTCAACATTTTAATGCGGTGATTCAAAAGGGGAATAAAAATAAAATAAAAATCGATGATCCCTTAGTCATCAAAGCAGGCGCCGCCACGGGTAAACTCATAGGAGGAAACCTGTCTCTGTTAATCAGTATGATTGGTACCGCGCACGAAATCAATTGGGCTGATCACATTGTCTTCATTGAAGAGGTCGGAGAATCTACTTACCGCATAGATCGAATGCTTACCCAACTGCGTGCGGCTCAAAAATTTAAAGGAATAAAAGGCATTGTTCTGGGCCATTTTACCCGATGTGATGCGCAACCTGGGGACCCCTATTATGAGTTTTCAACCAGTCTTAGTGAAGTCTTCAAAGACCGCCTAGGTGATTTAGGCATCCCTGTCATGGGTGGTTTTCCCTTTGGACATGAGGAGAACAATGCGACCTTACCCATCGGCATAAGGGCCACCATGGATACAGAAAAAGGGGTTTTGAAATTATTGGAATCTGCCGTTTCATAGCTTACTTATCTTCCGCGTCCCCTCAATTATACGGTGGCCCTTTTGCATTCATTCGTCTCTTTTTATAAATTTCCACCATGAAATTAGATGATATCAACAATTTTATTGGGGACATAGACCTGGAATTATTGGATCAACTACTCAAAGGTAGGTTTAATGATCGTCATCGTATCCTAGAAATTGGCTGTGGACAAGGAAGAAATATCATCCCTTTTTTAAACTTAAAAAAAACCATTTATGGCATCGATGTGGATGAAAAAAACGTAGCCCTATGCAAAATTATCGCAACCTCTTTGGGAGGAAATCCTGCTTTTTTTTCAAAAGCTACTGCCGATATCCTGCCTTTTGAAAATGGTTTTTTTGATGCCATCATCAATTGTAGGGTCATGCATTTTGCCAAAAATACTCTTGAATTTCAACAGCAATGGGAAGAGCAGTTTCGAGTACTTAACAAAGGAGGATTTCTCTATCTCAGTATGGATACTTCCATTCACAATGAAGAAATTGTGCAACAAACCGATGGCGATCGATCTTGGCTCAACGATCAATCGGAGCGCCTGTTGTTGACTGAAAAATTATTTAATTTGGTCCAGTTACATACTGATTTTCGGTTATTAGAACCCCTTAAAACCCTCCGGTTTGACCAAGACCATGCGCATGCCATCCTTTGTCTTCAAAAAAGGTGATCCAATTAAGGGAAGGGCTTTTTCGATCCCTGACGAAATAATTACTATTTTTACTTGCTCAAGATCATCCTCCATTAAAACCAATACCTCCACGATGCCCAAAGCTTCCTTCACTACCAAGCTAAAGTATAAGTTCGATAATTTTATTTCAAAGGGAACTTCCCAAATGATTCTTGGATTGACTTTGTTTTCCATCTCATTTATCTTCTTATGTTCTATCTTATTATTGGCTTTTGGATTGGGTCCCACCCATGATGAACCTTTAACCCTTCCCCAATCTATTTGGATAAGTCTTATACACATGCTAGATCCAGGCACCGTGGGTGGAAATGAGGGCAACTGGCCTTTTATGATATTCATGATGACGGTAACCCTCTTTGGATTGATCATCATAACCATCCTGATCGGTTTAATTTCCAATGGAATTATGGTTAAAATTGAACGTCTTCGCAAAGGGAGGTCCTTTGTCATTGAAGAAAACCATGTTGTCATCCTAGGCTGGTCTTCTAAGGTTTTTACGCTGCTGTCCGAGTTGATCATTGCCAATGAAAACCAATCAGATGCTGCTATTGTCATTTTGGCAGAAAAAGATAAGGTAGAAATGGAAGACGAAATACGAGAGAAAGTAAAAAATTTCAAAACCACTCGTATCATCTGTAGGACAGGAAATCCAATAGATTTAGATGATCTTCAAATTGTAAATCTCAAAGAAAGCAAATCCATTATTCTCTTGGATAATGACAGCGAAAACTCGGATTCTCAAATCATCAAATCAATTGTCGCGATCACCACACAAACTTTCAATAGGAAAACTCCCTTTCATATTACTGCTGAAATCAAGGATAAAAAGAATCTAGCCGTTGCCAAAATGGTGGGCAAAGATGAAGTAGAATTGATCTTATCAGATGAGGTCATCTCAAGAATTATGGTTCAGACCAGTCGGCAATCCGGATTAAGTGTTGTTTATATTGAGCTGCTTGATTTTGATGGGGACGAAATCTATTTTTCAAAGGCCCCTACGCTTACTGGTAAAATCTATCGCGATATTCTTTTCGCCTATCCCAATTCATCCATTATGGGTATCCATCAAGCAACGACCCAAAGCGTTTTAATCAACCCGCCCATGGACCTTGTGTTTCAGGAAGGAGATCAAGTCATCGGCATCACCGAAGATGACGATACCTTGATTCCCGCTGCACAACCTTCTACTGACTTTAACCCCGATCATGTGGCTCTCAGGGATAAGGACGTTCCCCATCCAGAAAAAATACTCATCATTGGCTGGAATCCACGTGGCAAACATATCATCAAAGAAATAGACCAATATGTGGCCTCCAAATCTACATTAAAAGTCATTTCAAAATTCGAAAACTCCTCTGACGAGGTGATGGGGCTAGGCACAGAAATGTCGAATCTTACGGTTAGCTTTGAAGCTCTTGATACTACCGATGGCCCAACGCTACAAAATCAAGGTTTAGGCGATTTTGATTACATCATTTTACTGAGTTACAAAAATTATTTTCCCTTGCAGGAAGCCGATGCGCAGACCTTGATTACCTTATTGCACTTGCGCTATTTTTCAGAACATCATGACACTCATTTCAAAATTGTCAGTGAAATGTTGGACATGAAAAACCGAATTCTTGCCAATGTTACCAGTGCCGATGACTTCATTGTGAGTGATAGCCTCATCAGCTTATTGATGAGTCAAATAAGTGAAAATAAATTTCTCATGCGGGTCTTTGAAGAATTATTTGATGCTTCTGGGGACGAAATTTATATCCGAGAAATGAATCAATATGTGACCCTTCACGAACCTGTCAATTTTTATACGGTCTTAGAATCTGCATGCAGAAAGAATGAAACAGCGATCGGCTACCGCTTAATGGATGAAGCTAAGAGCATAGAAAAAAATTATGGTGTGGTGGTCAATCCTGTTAAAAATGAACTGGTAACTTTCAACGAACAAGACATGATCATTGTCCTTTCTGCACATTAAGTATGGGTAACGGAAACAAAAGAGCACAAATAGCTTCTGTTTTAATCTCTAAACTAAAAAGGCGTCAAGGAATTTAATCAATGATGAGGTCTCAAAAGCAAAAAACATTATCTTTGATAAAAACTACAAAACTATGGCAATGTTAGGCGTTATTGGATTTTTATTTATTTTGGCAATCGTTTGTCCTTACATTCTTCCCAATGATAAAGTCAGCACTCACAAAAAAGATCACGTATAAGCGTTTCCGCGGCTTTTTTTAAGCTTTCTTTTCCTTATCACTGATCTTTTTGGCGTCGATCATCGACATCGCTACCACAAAGGCTAGAAAAATAACTACAATATTTACGAATAAATTGACGCCGTCTGTGACCGCGGGATTTGTTAGTTCCATAATTTTTTAATTTTGTTGTAAATATAAATCAAATAATTGCTTCTTTTAAAGCACTTACCAATCTTTGGACATCTTTTTGATCATTATAAATATTCGGTGAGATTCGGAGGGCTTGATCACGAACAGAAATCTTCACTCGATGTTTAGAAAGCGCTTGTTCTATTCGTTCCATAGTTGTATTTTCATTAAAATAAACACCAAATAAATGGCTGGCCCTTCCTTCCGAGGCCTCGACGGTATAGCCTTCTGAGCGTAAGGTATCGATGGCGTCATGACACAGGACCTCGCAATACTCTTGGATCCCCAAAGGCGTCCATTTTAATAATTGTTTAATGGCTGCGATGAGCATGGGCACCAAGATAAAATTGCTGTGTTCCCCTACTTCATATCTTTGTGCTCCTGGCAAAAAATGATCCTCATAATGTGTGAGTCCAGTAAATTGATCCGCACCTTGCCTATTTATCCAGTTATTTTCAATGGGGCTGCCTTGATCAAACATTTCCCCATAATAAGCCATCCCTATCGAATAAGGACCCATCAGCCACTTGTAACCCGCCACCACCAACGCATCCGGCTGCACCGCTTGCACGTCAAAAGGCAATGCGCCAATCGACTGGGTGCCGTCTATGATCAATGCCGCTCCCACCGCTCTGGTTTTTTGACGAATCGCCGTCAGATCAAACTTGATACCATTGACCCAATGAACGTGCCCTATGGAGACGGCTGCCGTTTGATCGTCAATGGCGGCAAGAATACGTTCGTTCCAAGCCGTGCAGAGGTTCTTTGACTCCGTGGGCGCTGCCACAAATTTAAGCTGATAATGGGGATTGGCAGACCATGGATACACATTACTCGGGAATTGACCTGCTGCCAGAACGATATTCCCTTTTTTCTTTTCCAAGTTTTGCACCACATTTTCAATCCCATAAGATACCGATGGAATGATGACGTGTCTTGCTGACTCTGGACTATTAATCAGCTGACCAAACAGGTTTCTAAGGACCTCCGTTTCCTTAAAAAAATCTGAGGGTGCGATATGAAAAGGTTTTCTTTTTTGAATCATGCCTTTGATCCCCGCCTTTTCCACTTTTTTCAATAGAGGAGACATGTAGGCCCCATTCAGATAACTGATCTTTCGTTGTAAGGAAAATTTATTGCGTTGACATTTCATAACCTAAATTATTTACGAAAGATAAGGTCTTTAAAGATTAATCAAGATAAAATTGGAAAATTAAAGGCCCTATTGACGCGCTCTTCCTAAATAACTGCCTTGTTTTTGGCAAGGGCCATCATAATTCCCGCCATTTTTTCATAACCCCGCGGTAGACTTTAACGAGAAGGTCAACATTACTGCATAGCAGGAGGCTGAGAGGCCATGAGCAATCATAAATTTACAGATTTTGTTTTTCGTAGGCACCCAAATCCGGGTGCTCATCACGTGCCCGACCCAGGAGGTCATCCCAGACAGGACTGTTTTGGCCAAGATCAATGGCGACAGATCCACTGTCTAGTTCATAATTGTAATTTTCAGTATCTTGAAAGAGGGAAATGAGTGAATCAAAAAAGATATAGTTATCGTTAAGCGCAGTGTTTGAATGAATAAGGTTGTGATGAATAGATGACGACCAACCTGCCTGTCCATCATCAGAAGACCAGAGATCGTTATCACTTGGCCCCCAAACAATACTGTTGTGCAGGGTCAAATACAAATGACTGCTGATTTTACTTTCGTCAGATAAGATGAGACTATTGGTAAAAATAGTGGCGGGGTCAGAAGTGTAAAAAGAGTTGGGCGTATTGACAAAGGTACAATGAGTATAGTGATAGAAGCCCCCTGCTGCATTAATTACGTTGCTGGACCCACTGTTCATTATCAACAGGTTTTCTCCCACTACGTCACTGCTATAGGCTACTAGGCCTGCTTGGGAACTGTGTCTGATGATGCTGTGTTTTAATGTTAAGTCGGCCAATGTATCCTCATCTGGGTTGCCAATGGTTATACCCGTGATCGCATTTTCTATGATCGTGTAGTCCAATAAATTGTTTTGACTTCCTATGAGAAAATGAAGGCCAGGCCATTGGCCCGGGGCAATACGATAATCAATATCCCATCGCGAATTTCGAAAGGTGATGGGATGGGTAGAATCGCCTACCGCTATGAGTTGGCCGGCCACCAGAAGTGGGGCATTGGCATCGAAAAGGAGGGTAGCGCCCGCTTCTAAGGTCAACAAGCAACCTGCATCAATCAATACACTGTCATAGAATACATAGGGTCGGTCAGCGGTAAAAGTCATATCGCATAAGATTTCATTACCCATATAAATGGCATCTTGTCCCCAAGCCATCAATAAGGTCTGATGGGTATTCCCATTCCAATATGTGGTGATGATATCTTTGATTAAATAAGGGTTGTCCTTGTCTTGCTTACCCACTGTCAACTTTACTAAAATCAAGAGGCTGTCTTTACCCATGAGTAGGACGTCCTCAGCATGGTTTTCTTCGGCACCATTGATGATCAATGAGTATTCAGAGCCAACGGTTAAAGAAATCTCTGAAATATTGATCGCTTCGGTATTAGGATTATAGATTCTCAATCGTTTGGTGATGCTCAATCGATCCGTCAGTAGCGTATCAAAAAGTAACGTGTCTGTACTGAATAGTAAGCTGATATTGGCCTGAGTAGCGGGTGTATCATCTTGATCATCACAGGAGAGTAGGGCGGCCATAGCACAAAGGCCAATAATTAGTATCCCTTTAAAAACCGCTTGAACTAAGTAAGTCGTCATGGTTAGGCTTCGTCCTTGAGTCTTTCAGAGTTTTCTGCAATGCGCAGGCGATCTATAAAATCTTGAATATCCCCCGACAGAATGTTGGGTAAGTTGTATACCGTATGTCCGATACGGTGATCGGTTACGCGCCCTTGTGGAAAATTATAGGTTCTAATTTTGTCTGAACGATCCCCGCTGCCCACCATGGTTTTGCGTTCTGAACTGATCTTATCATTGTGTTTTTTAAGCTCTTTTTCATAGATTCGTGATCGCAGGACTTTCATGGCTTTGTCATAATTGGCGTGCTGGGAGCGCCCATCTTGACATTCAACAACCGTATTTGATGGGAAGTGTGTCAGCCGGACAGCAGATTCCGTTTTGTTGATGTGCTGTCCCCCAGCTCCAGAAGCACGAAAGGTATCTTTTCGAATATCCCCCATATTTAAGTCAATATCTACATCTTCCACTTCTGGAAGTACTGCTACAGTAGCTGCTGAGGTATGTACGCGGCCTTGGGATTCGGTGCTGGGAACCCTTTGAACGCGATGGGCCCCTGATTCAAACTTTAATTTTCCGTAGACCTCTTGGCCCTCAATCGTACAAATGATTTCTTTGAATCCGCCTGCCGTTCCTTCACTGAAGCTGATGGGTTCCAATTTCCATTTTTGATCCTCCGCAAACTGCCGATACATTTTGAAAAGATCCCCAGCAAAAAGAGAGGCCTCATCTCCTCCTGTGCCGGCACGTATTTCCAAAATGACATTTTTGTTATCGTCTGGATCTTGGGGGATCAAAAGGATTTTCAGCGCCTCATTAAGGCGCTCAATTTGGGGTTCTAGAGCATCAATTTCCGCCTTGGCAAGGGTGCGAAATTCTTCATCTTTTTCTGTGGATAGCAGGTCCTTGGTGTTTTTGAGATTTTCTAAAGCAAGCAAATAAGCATCTGCCTTAACCACAATTTTTTCTAATGAGCGATATTCTTGATTGAGTTTGGCATACATTTTCATGTCGGACATGGCGTCAGGCTGAACGATAAGCTGTTCAATCTCTTCAAATCGGTGTTTAATAGACGTCAGTTTTTCAATCATTTTTCTAATTTAGTCGGTTAAAATTAGGCTTTTCCTTTTGAATGACGCTTCTCTCCAAAGAAAATACTTGCGTCAGGGAATGACAAAATTTCGTTAATGACTTTAGCGTAATAAAGTAAAACGCCCCCTCTCGGTGCGTGCAACTCCTGACTCTGCTACATATTCAATGACATAAAGATAAGAGTCTTGTGGTAAGGGGGTGTCTTTAAGATCCCCATTCCACTCAGCATTGAGGTCTGTTGATTCAAAAACCAAGGCGCCATATTTGTTATATAGCTGAAGGGTTGTTTGAATGATATTTTCATGACTTGCTTTAAAAACATCATTAAGGGCATCCCCGTTTGGGGTAAAAGCACTGGGCATGGTTAATTTATAGCCTTTTTCAATGATGAGGGTGTCAATTTTTATGGCTTCACAACCCACCTCATTCGTGATTTTTAACGTGATCGGATAAAGCCCAGGTGTCCTATAGGTAAATTCGCTATTTTGACCTTGTATGCTGGCCCCATTGCCAAGTTCCCAAAACCAAGACGTAATGTCCGTCGCCAGTGAGGAGTCGTTGAATGAAATGGGCCAATCGATGTAAGGGTTGGTATAGGCTAATCCGAAGTCCGCTATGAGTTCATATTCAGAGTGCACGGTAATCAGACTGTCCGTACTACAATTGTTGGTGTCATTGATGGTAAAGGTATGCTCACCTTCGTCCAGTCCATCAAAGAAAGATGCATTCCCAAGGCTACCTCCATCGATGCTGTATTGATAAGGGAACGTGCCGCCGGAGCCTTGCAGAAATAAGGCGCCCGTATTGGAATTTGTGCAGAGATTATCTTGACTGGATAAAACCGTAAAAGAAAGGGGATCAGGCGTGATGACTTCCATAATACCTGAGCTTTGTACACAAGAGAGCGAGTCTGTGACTATTAATTCATAGTTGTCCGCTGTAAGCGAATCGATATTTTGCGTGGTCGCATAATCAACCCCATTTTCTAGCCATTGATAACTGTAAGCAGGGGTACCTCCCGTTACGCTTATCGCAATGCCTGCGTTCATAGTAGCATTACAAGAATTATTTGTGATTATAGGACTTATGGATATCGAATCCGGGCCCTCTAGGACAACAGGAAAATGTTTAGTACAACCGGCACCATCGGTGATCTTGACCAGGTAATTCCCAGAGAGAATATTGCTGATAACGCTATCATTGACCCCTATTTCATTTAAAGGGTTGAGCCAATCGTATTCATAGTCTCCCCAACCTCCAGCAGCAGAAACGGTAATAGAACCTGTAGAATCTCCGTAACAAGAAGGCAAGATAGGGTCAAAAAGAGCAGTAATGGTAGGTGGATTTTCCAGCGCAAAGGTATCGGTCTTGGTACAACCAAAGTTATCCGTTGCGGCAAAGACATATGAGGCCGCGGAGAGATTTGCTAGATCTCTAATATCTTCTGCCAACAAGGCCCCATTTCTATTCCAGCTGTAGGTGAAGTCAGTAGAGGCGCCCAAAACTTCTAAAGAGATAAATATTTTACCATCACTGCTATCTAGACAAGAAACCTCGCTCACGTCTCCATTGATGTTGTAAAGGTTATCCGGTTCAGTGATTTCAAAAGAAAAAACATCTGAAATACACCCATAAAAGTCGGTGACGGTAAGGTCATAAGTGCCGATAGCAAGATCTTCGATATCTTCTGAGGTACTATATGCTGAGCTCGCCTGAAACCAAGCGTAGTCATAAGGAGTTTGACCATTCTCAACAGTAAAGTCAATGCTTCCCGTACTGAAGCCTTTACAAAGAACAGATTGAACTACTGTGTTAACCGTATCAACAGCCATATTTTCAGGATTCACTATTTTAAACAGACTATCCTTTTGGCATCCTCTGGAATCTCTCAGCAGCACATTATAATCGCCACTAGCTAGTGCATCGGCAAACAAAACATTTGTGGCCACAGTGGTTCCTGCCAAAGACCAATCGACGCTTGGGTAGCTATCTGATCCACCTGTAGGATTGAGGGCAATGGAAGCGGTACTTGCATCATAACAAAGTAGGGGATCAATTACGGGGTTCAGATTGATGTCCTCGGGCTGAACTAAGGTAATAGAATCGGCCTTAGTACAACCAGAAGTATCTGTCATGATAACTTTATAATTACTTGCCTCTAAATCTGAAAGTGTTTTGGTAACACTATTGAACTTGTTCCCTCCTTTGTACCAACTGATGGCATAATCATCGGGATGGGCACCTGTAAGGGTGAGATCGAGTGCCAGGGTGCCATCCCCAGATTCATAGCAAGTCAAATCAGTTTTGGTAAATCCAATTGTAAAGGTCGTCGTTGGACCACCAATGGTGATGGATTGCGTCAGTGGGGCACAACCCGCGAAGTCCGTTACGGTTAGCACATAATCGTCGCTCGTCAAGTTCGAGAGGATATCCGTATCTCCGATATTATTAAGGCCAAGTGTCCAAGCATAATCATAGGGAGCCGTACCGCCAAAGACCTCTACTTCGATCGCACCAATGTTACCTCCTAGGCAAATATTATCTTCTTGGGTATAAGAAAGGGATAGGGGTTCGGGCGTAGTAATTTCAAAACTTTTATCCGCGGTACAACCTTGTTCATCGGTCACTCTCACTTTATACAAACCACTGGCTAGCGTAGAGAGCGCAGTATCGGTCCAACCGCTATCTATGGGATCAAAAATTATGTCATTTTTGAACCATTCGTAGTAATAATTGGCGGTATTTCCTCCCGAAACACTGATGCCAATGGCGGCATCATTGGCCTCTGAGCAACTGTTGGTAAGCTGAGTGGCCGCGGTCGCGGAAATATCCATGGTTGGGTATTCAAGAATCGTATAGGTCTGGTCTTTGGTGCAGCCATAAAAGTCAATGATCTGAAAAGTGTATTGTCCCGGAGCAAGGTCATAAATGTTTTTTTCTCCAACCAATAAGGGCGGATCAGTGGTACTCGTTCCGGCATACCAAGCATAATCAAAATCGGTAGGGTGTCCGCCGTCCACCGTCATTTTAACCTCTACATAGCCATCCGCCGCACCGTTACATGAGACATTAGATTGTACGGTCTCTGTAGGCAAAGCCGTGACGGCCTCAGAAATGGTCGTACTGGCATTGATATCGTAAGCAGTCGTGGGGGAGGTAAGGGTATAGTCAAAGGCGTCAGAAACACAACCACTGCCATCCGTCACAAGCAACTGATAGACATCTCCCGTTGGATTATCTCCTGTAAGTCCTGAGATCGTAGCGGTAGTTCCGGCAGCGGTAGCGGCACCGGATGGATTTTTGATCCATTGATAAGTATAGCCCGAACCCTTTGTAGCACCCGATACGACCACACTGATTTGACCACTGCTCCCGTCTTGACAAGCGGGATCGACCAAGGTAGCGGTGACGGTGAAGTCCTCGGGTTCCGTGATATTAAAGACTGCTTGAGCTGAACAAGAAGCTTTTTTGGGAGAGGCGGTGACTTCAGTATCTTGGACAATGACTTTGTATACGCCCGTCGATAATCCGGTGAGCGATGTGGGTGGAGAGGCTGCGAAAGCACCAGTAGGATAAATCTCATCCCCATCTTTGTACCAAACATGAGTATAGGGACCATTGCCCCCGGAAAGACCAATATTGATGGCCCCATCCGCACCCTCAAAACAAGTGACATTCGTAGTAGCAGCGGTGCTAAAGGTGATCTCGGCTTCTTCACTTACCGTAGCCGTCGAAGTCAGGACGCAGCCATAATCATCCGTAACTTCCATGGTGTAGGGCCCAGGAGCTAAGTCATATATGCGTTTTTGGGCCGTGGATAATGGTGTCCCGGCGGCTACCGCACCACTGTACCAAGCATAATCGTAGGCCGTCGGATGTCCCGCATCTGCTGTGATCGCCGTGATCAATATCCCATCATCGTCTCCTTGGCAAGTGGCATCGGTAATGTCTATACCAATAGTATACAAGGTGGTTGGCGAAGCGACATCGAAAGCTCTGGATAAAGTACATCCGGAAGTTTGTTCGGTAATGATGACGTCGTAAGTCCCATCCCCAAGGCCGCTCAAGTCCTCGGAGGTCTCTGCAAAGCCAGCGACGAGCTCGTCATTGATGACTTTGGTCCAAGCATAATCGTAAGAGGTCCCTCCTCCAGGGGTGATATCTAGGGCACCATCAGTACCGTCTTTACATTTGGGGGTGGTGACGATTCCCGTGAGGGATAGAGTCGCGGCTACTTCAACATTAAATTTTCCCGTAAGGGAACAGCCGTAAGTATTATCGGTAACGACGACGGTGAATTCTCCTGATACGTCTATGGGATATCCGCTCGCGGTATTGAGGTTAGCTGTCGTCTGGCCAATGACTTCTTCAGAGCCTTTAAACCATTGATAACTATAACTAGAGGATCCACCGGTGACCACGACCTCAATCGCACCAGATGTGGCGGCTGCCGCAGGTGTATTGTCATAGCTGGAGACAAAATTGGAGGTGCTGCCGGTCAAGGCAAAGGCCGTACTGGTAGGGAAAGCACCATTTAAGCTATTAATCCCCTCTGTAAGTGAAGAAATGCCTGAGTTATTACCTCCCGCGGTACCTTGGTTAAATTGATAGTAGGCGACCAATCCTTCTTCATCGCCGTCCAAGGTAATCTCTTTGGTGTAATTGATTTGGGCAGCCGAGCGCGCGACGTTCCAGATACGCACTTCGTCTAGGGAGCCCTCAAAATAATTGGTAAAATCACTGTCGTTATTACCAGAACTCGACCTTTGGGCTCCAATAACCAGATCATTGGTATTTGTTTTGATATTTCCGGTTTGAGAGACTGATTTAGCCTCAATGCCATCTATGAAGATTTTCATATTGGTGCCATCATAGGTAGCAGCGATATGGTGCCAGCTATTCAGCATGGTAGGAGTAAGAGCGACCTCGGAGACGATATTGAGATTCCCAGTATTAAAATATAAATGAAAAAAAACATTACTCCAACCATTGTCAGAGGTCAATTTATAGCCGTAGGCTTGAGCGGAAGAGAGTTTACTAACAATGGTTTGAACACCCGAATTTTTCGTTGGATAAACCCAAGCCTCAACGGTAAGGGCACTGGTCATGTCTAGGGCATTATTATCGGCCACAACAAGCCGATTGTTGTCGGTAGCATTAAAATTCAAGGCATTGCCAAAGTCCTCTTCATCATCGGCTAGGCAAGCGACGTCAGTGATGGTTTCAGTAATTTCGAGCAAAGACGGTTCAGTGATAACAAAATTCTGTTCTTTGAGGCAGCCATAAAGATCTGTTATGGCCAATTTATAACTACCTTCAGCTAGGTTCTCAATTGATTCTAGTCCGGTATATTCAGGTATCACACTTCCTAAATTCCCAACGATAAAATTTGAGGAAGCTCCTGAAAGGGTAAAGGACTGAAGGGTTCCGTCAAGACTAGAAGATGTCCCATCTGTTACGCTTGTTATACTGCTGTTGTTCGATGCTGCGACCCCTTGATTAAATGGATAATAAGCAAAAAGGTTATCCTCTAAACCTGTGAGTTCAGTATTTATATTTGTATTAATTTCTTCAATGGTTCGGACGGTACTCCAAATGCGCACCTCGTTCATGGTGCCGTCCAAGTAGCCGTCATTGTATTGAGATTTACCAAGATAATTGGCATTTGTAGCACCCAAAGAGGAAGGGTTGTAGGTCATGTTTGTGTTTGTATCAACCAGCACTCCATTAATATAGAATTTTCCCGTTGACGTAATGCTGTTAATAGTTACCGCATAATGTACCCAGGTATCTGCTGCAATCGCTGATGGAGCGGTTAGTTGTTGTTCGCTACCCCCAGACGCTTTAATTGCAAACCTGGGAACTCCTCCTGTTCCTTGAGTGGCAGTAAGGAACATATTAATGCCTGTTCCAGAACCAAAATCCATGATTCGAGACCAACTATTATCCGCATCTTTTTTGAACCATGCTTCAAAGGTAAAATCGCTTATGGTTTGAACAAATCCATTAGGAAATTGAACATGATCATTTATTCCATCAAAATCTAATCCATTGTCAAGTTTGTACCATTTTATTGAATCTGCGGGCCGAGGGTGGTTAGGATCGGTCCCACTGCTATAAACCACTTTTGCGGTCCCATCATCAGAGCCAAAACAAGTAATATTGTCTGTGGTGACTGATGCAATATTAAATCCGGTGGTAGGGCCTAAAATATCAAATTCATGTATTGCAGAGGAGCATCCATTACCGTCTCTGACGTATACCGAATAATTTCCTGGAGTGAGGCCAGCAGCTTCGAATAGCGTCCCATCTTTTCCATCGGGAGATTTTTGATCAAGGATTTCGGTGACGGCGCCACTTGCGAGATCCGTTAAAAAAAAATCATAATAACTTTCTGCTTGATATCGCATTTCACCAGTGGCTGCATCGGTGTAATACCTAGCCTCATGGTGTGTTCCCCCGGTAATAGTATCATATACAACGGCATCATCGGTGTAAGCATATGAAATATTATAGGCCAAGGTTTTACCAATGCCGTAGGTCTGTACGTTGCCGTAGCCACAGCCAGGTATCAGATTGCTGGCATTGGGAAGGTCATCCTCAGTGGGTTCAAAAGTAGCACTGTCTACTTGGAAGGTTACGGTATTTTTTCCGTAGATGAGATCAAGTAGGATGCTCCGCGTATTTATAGCGTTACAGGTAGAATAGGTGTCTCTAATTCCATCAGAATTAGTGTCTTGATCTCTAATTGTGCCTGCATCAGTACCATCTATTGAAGCCCCATAACTGGCAAAATTCACCCTCGACCAGACCGCTCCTGCAGGAGCGGTCAACGTAACGTATTTTCCACTATCTACTTCATGATAAACTGCAAAATCGCTGGTGATTTGGGCGCCAGAGGTAATAATCGCAGTAGTTAAGCCAGTGGCGTCTACAGTTGTACTGGTTGTAGTGTTATCGGCACTGTAGTTAATTGTAGGGGTGCCGGCGTCGACATTAATGCAATTGATGTCGTATTGTGAGCCATTGAGGTCACGAGTGGTGGTGATATAGTCTATGGCCGAAACTCCTGCCGCCAGAAGTGGACGTTCTGTAGTTGAAGCCCATAGGAGCTCATCGGGAGCGCTCACATTATAAGATAACGTTTTTCTGCAGCCAAGACCATTATCTACGATCGCAAAATACCGTCCAGGACCAAGATTATCAATTCTTCCATTTGGTATCCCTAATTGATCTCTGCGGTAATAATTTCTGTCTGACGTTCCATCTTGGTCTGTATAAAATAAATTAGTCCCGACTACAGCATCCGTTATCGAGACGCCAAAATAGAGTAGCGTACCATTGCTTAAACTTTGAGGAGAAGATAAAACAAGATTATTCGCATCTGTAATGGAAGTTACCGTGACCAGCCCAGAGATGCCCGTCCCATAAACCACATCTCCCACTCTAATAGTGCCATCGTTATTATCTCTGAATTTGAGCGCTGTAGAGTTACTAATATCTTCATCAGCAAAGGCCGTGGAGCCCTCAAACCAACGAACAACATTAAAATTAGGTTGTTCTTCTGTATCGTCAAGCCAGAAATTTAGATTAATATTGCCATTTTGATCTCCATAACAAGACAGATCATATCCCCCATAATCTCCCCAACCAGCATAAACTAGCATATTTCCCTGAGTATTGTTGTCAATGATTTTTGAGCACCCGGCAGCATCCGTCACGGTCAATCTATAGTATCCATTCTCGAGATTATCTATATCATGTGACGTACCTGCATAGGGGGCAGCATCGCTGTAATCCCAGCTATTAGCCCTTTCCCACGCATACGAATAAGGCTGTACACCTCCTGAGACCGTAGCATTTATAGCTCCATCAAAAGCTGCATCACAACTGGCATTTTCTTTATATATAATTACCCCTATGGCATCGGGCTCATATACATTAACTCTTGAATCACTGACTACTATACAGTTATTGGCATCTTTTACGGCAATATAATAAGAGCCGGCTGCAACAGCCGAAAAAACCCCTCCATTAGCAGTAAAGATGGAAAAAGAACCAGATCCGGGCCTCGAGGAAGCAGCAAGTGCAGAATAAGTCAAGCTTCCCGCACCTTCTTTTCCCACATCCATGGTTACTACAATGGTACCATTCGAGCTCCCATTACAGGTTACATCGGTGGCTGTTAATGAAGAGATGCTCAACTCGGTAGCTGGACTGGCAACTACGGGATCTGGGCGGACTTCGACGACACAATCATTGGCATCTTTCACAGAAACGTACCAAGTCCCTGCAGATCCTCCCGAAATGGCTTTGATAGTGGTAGTATTGTAGGGGGCTATCCGGTTTTCAGAACCGGAATTGTAATTGAAGGCACCATCTACAAGACTGGCTGAATAATAAAGGGTCCCTGTGCCGCCTGTCGCTAGAGTAGTGATCTGACCCGAAGACTCACCATAGCAAAGCGGACCATAAGTTTTAGTAGGATCTAAATCAACAGCAAGGGTAAGGGAATCAGGAGAGGTAATGGTGATTTCTATCTCACTCGATTCGCAATAAGACCCCTTTTCATCTCCATTTCCTACACCATTATCGATTCCATCTCCACTGACATCATAATTGATGATGCGTCTAGCACCCACAAAATAGGTACCTGCAGGCAGGTTATTGAAGGTCTTGCTGGATTGAACCGAGTCATTGTCATCAAAAAGGGTCCCCGCCATAGTAGAAATATCATAATCCATGATGCCAAACTCATCTGGGCTTACAGAGGTGATGTCACCGACTCCACCGGTGACGGTAATACTGGCAGAATTAACATCTTCACCATAACACAAGATGTTATTTTGAGAGGTTCCAATGATGGCATCTAAATCTACAGAAGGTTCTCTTATGGTGATGGCATCACTGTAGCTAAAATGGTCAGGATCGTCTCCTTGATCACTAATGCCGATGTAGTAGGTACCTGCAGCCAAACCACTGAAGACATTACTGGTGTTGTCAACATAACCATCATCAAATAAACCTGCTACTGTAGTGGCAATATCGTATTCATAGGTTCCGCTACCATCGGTGGGCAGGCTTCCAGTTGCGCCTTTCACCGTAATTTGACCATCGTCCGCATCTTTACAGGAAAGATGTACCCAAGAACCCGCCGCAAAGGTCATGGGTATGTCCAAAGTCCACACAAATTGGGCGGGAGCCACATTGTTTGCAGTGCCCCCTGCATCTGTAAATCCCCCTGTAGTGACGTCTACTGTGGCTGCGAGCCCTTCGCGGGTGGCCGCGAAGTGGGCGGTATAAACCGTACTAGAGATGACCGTAAGTGCGGTGCTGATGGTGCCATTGGCGACAGAGACATCAGCCATGTCAAAATCTGATGAGGGCTCGCTCAAAGTGAACGTCAAGATCAGGCCTACGTCTGTGGTCGTTGAGCCATTGTTAACCACATTACCTGCCGTACTTAGCGTGCCATCGGTAGCTGTGATAATTACGGTAGGTCCGACGCCATCTGATCCCGTGATGGACTCGTCAAACCACATTTCGTTGGCGCCGCTGTGGTCTATGATTGTTTTTCCCCCATTATTGTTATAGTTTAGATCAATGGTGAGGGACGTATTATTGGCGGTGACTCCGGTCAAAGTCAGGGTCACTGATGTGACATTGTTGGGGCTGTAGCTACCGCTAATGAGAGGCAATCCTCCAGCGCTTTCGGTTAAGGTAAAGTTGCCATTGTCCACGTTAGTTAAATCAACGGGCTCACTGAAGGTGACTACGATTTGGTCTATGGTGCCGTCCGTGTTGGCATCTCCAGTGATTGCGGAGATCATGATGGGTGGGGCAGCGTCGTCCACAGTGGTTGCGCTACTTGTTAGGGCAGTATTGGGTGTGGCCGCGGCATCTGTAATGCTGTTGGCAGTACCCGCAGTGGCCGTGTATAAAATGGTGGTGGCTCCAAAGACGGTAGTCTCGGCAGCGGCACCGGTGACCGTTATTTCAACGGTGCTTCCATTAAGAGCAGCACTAGCGGCTGTAAAACTAGCTCCATTGGTAGGAAAAGTCCAATCCCCTGCCTCGAAAGTGGAGGCGGTAATATCCTCGCTGTAGATGACGTCTACCCTATCTACGGTACCATCGGGTTGACCTACCGGGTTGATGTCTTTATAAGAGGCATTTAATAAAACGGGCTTGGCACCATCGGAGTAGGATTTGGGAACATCGGTATCCAGTATCTCATTTGAGACGGCGTCTTTAATGGTAGTGCCCGTTCCTCTACTGTAGGATATTGTGTGCCCTGTGATACCAGTCCCTGTAATTTCATCACCTGTAAAATCAAGGGTCAAAGTCGTCCCAGTGGCCGCATAATCTACGTTATCGATGGTTACAGCACCACCATTAATTAAAATGGCCCCAAAGCCATCACCCCCATTTCCATCAGATATGGTGGCAGATTCGCTGAAGGTTAATACCACGCGGTCGAGGTTGCCATTGGCGTCAGCGTCTTGCCAGTTGGCATCTGTGATGACGGGAAGTGCTTGATCGTCGCGGGTAAGAGAAGCGTTGTTGGCAGCATTATTGCCCGCGATATCTGATAAATCGTTACCCGCATCATTGTCAGCATAAGCTACCGTAACCGGTGCGGTGCCCGTAACGGAAACTTCTAAGGTGATAAACTTATCATTGTCTGCAGCATCTTTGCTATTAGCACTTGATCCAGCAGAAGCTGCGCTGAAACCATCTACGGTGGCCCCACTGCCAAGGGAAAAGTCCGAAAAATCGACCGATGCATCATCAATTGCCTCATTCATTTCTACAACAATCTCATCGATATTGCCATCTCCATCGGTATCGTATTGCAATGCCTTGGAGAAAATAGGAACGTCGGTATCGACGATGAGGTTTTTATTGCCATCCAGCGAGTTGGGATCAAGAAGAGGTGCAAGCGCAAGTGTTGCATCATTTCCTGCAGCATCTCTGATGGTTCCCCCATTCAATCCGAGTGCTGAGGTGTTTTTATAATCGATGCCGTCTGTATCCGTTTGAGGAGCAGCAATAGTATAATTGAAGACCCAAGTATCAGACCCTGAGCCACTCGTATAATCAACGAGGACATCACTGCTCCCAACAGTTAAAGTAAGCTGTGGGGGGCCTCCAACAACGAAAACAGCCTCGCTAAAAACAACCGTAAGGGCAATCACTTCTCCTGCCTTATAAGATCCATCAACTGTCGTAGCGCTTACTTTGTTAACTGAGGGATCGCTGGTATCGACAATCAAGGCTTTGTTGTTCCCTAGCGAGTTGGCAGCGCCGGGCGCAGCCAAGGTGAGGGTCGCATCATTGCCAGCAGCATCTCTGATTAGGGCCCCTGCTAGCACAAGCGAATTGGTGGCCACATAATCTAAATCCACAGCATTTTGTCCGGCCGAAATAGTGTAGTTAAAGGTCAATGTATTGCTTCCTGTACCACTGCTGTAGTTTACGACGGCATCAGAACTTCCAGTTTCTAGTGTGAGCCGAGGCGCAGCCACAGTGACATTTACCACCTCACTAAAAACCACGGTGATGGCAATGAGATCAGCCTCTTTATAGGCCCCGTCTGTGGTCGTAGAGGTTACGTTGGCAACGGTAGGGAGGGCTTGATCAAAAGTGATGGTGGTTCCGCTCTGCGTACCGGTAGTTGAATTTCCTGCTTTGTCCGTGATCACGGCGCTAAATACAATGGTTTCACCATCTATTAAATTGTCACTTAACGCTTCAAAAGTGGCAGCATCAAAAGACAGTGCTTTATTGGGGCCTAAATCACTATTTAAAATGGTATAGGCAGTCCCTAGATTCTCGAAGCCTCCCGAGGCGACATTGGCACGAAGCTGAACGATACCCCCCTCTAAATCAGCAGCATTTGCAATGGGGACCGTAATTTGAATGTCGGTGTTGGTGTTGTTGTACTGGTTAGCGATAACTGTATTGCCTACTGCAGTGACGGCGCCGACCGTAAAGGAAGCGGGGTCTGTATTGTCTATGGTTACGTTCAAGGCGGTTGTGCCGGTATACGAATTGCCGGCAAGATCTGTTCCCGCTACCGTTGAGGTGGCGGTACCATCACGTCCTGCTGGAATGACCCAATCATAATACCAGCTCGTGGCATCGCTGCCTTGCGTCATGTTGACGTTTGAAAGGTCCGTGCCACTAGCATAATCAATACTAATGGAGGGTGCTGAAGTCATGAATTCACTGAACACGGCGGTAATTCTCTCGGTTTCCCCTTCTTTAGCCACGAGATCCGTACCGCTATTGGTTAAAGAATTCACCGTAGGGGCCGCGTTGTCAACAGTCAGAACCAAGTTTGTGGCGCCTACATAGTCATTTTCAGCGAGATCTTTTCCCCCGACCGTTGCGGTAGCCGTACCATCACTTACCGCGCCCGGCACATTCCAATCATAATACCAGGTCGTGGCATCGCTGCCTTGAGTCATGCTGGTACTTGAAAGATCCACGCCACCAGCATAATCAATACTTATGGTAGGAGCGGAAGTCATGGCCTCACTGAATACGGCAGTGATTCTTTCAGTCTCCGCGTTCTTAACGAGATTATCACCCCCATTGTTGGTCAACGTATTTACTGTGGGAATGGTAATATCATATTTAAAAATCGAACTGGATACTTGGCTGGCAGGATTTCCAGCGGCATCGCTGACATCGGCCGTTAAGGTATAATTGATCCCATCATTCAATGCTTGTAAATCTGCTGCTGGGATGGTTACAGTAGCACTATTGGTACTCACAAGAGCGGTATAGGAGGTGCTATTTAAAGTAATGGTTACTGTTTGGTTATCTTCTGCTCCAGAGGTGGTAACCGTTACAGTGCCATCGCTATTATCTTCTGTGGCATTTAAATAGGCTCCCCAACTGAGGGCTCCTGTGCCGATGGCACTGATGCTTGGGGCGCTTACATCTACTCCAAAGTTACTGCTAGTTACCTGTGTTGCCGCATTTCCTGCAGCATCGCTGATATCTGCCTTCAAAGAGTAATTTTGACCATCGATCAAGCCTTGAAGCCCAGAAGCTGTAATGGTTACCGTAGCGCTGTTACTCGTTACATTCGCTGTGTAAGTAGCGGTATTGAGGGTGATCGTAACTGTTTGGCCATCCTCTGCTCCAGAAGTAGTCACCGTTACGCTGCCATCGCTATTATCTTCTGTGGCATTTAAAGAGGCCCCCCAGCTAAAGGCAGAGGTGGCTATGGCACTAATGATTGGAGGGGCTTGATCATTTAAGGTGACGGTATTATTGGATTGAGAAGTTGCGGAGACGAGACCCGCCCCATTGAAAATAGCCCCTGATGCCGGACTGATGGTAACGATTTCTGAGCCATCGGGGGTTCCACTTAGACTTACCCCAAGCGTATAGGTGTTACTGCTTACAGAGATACTTGTTGGCGTTGTGGCACCTAAACCAGCAGTTCCACTACCGATTCCTAATACAAAATCAGCAGCGTCTAAGGCCCCAGCCCCAGATCCGCTGAAGACAGCTTCGCTGAAGGTAACGGATACCGTTGAATTATCCGCCGCCACGCTAGAAGAACTGATGGTTGCTTGCCCCATAACAGACCATCCGACTCCAAGGAAGAGGCAGGAAAAAAGAGGGAGGATATGTCGTTTATACACGCTCAATAGGCCTAGAGTTTATTAATGCTATCGAGATCCCGAAGGCCCGAAGGCCCGAAGGCTGCAAGATTCTTGGAAGATTAGGTCTAATTGGTGGTCGCAGGGCGCTCATCTCTATATAGATTTGTTCACTCTTTATCTCAACATGGCGACCTTGCCACGTGTGGTTCTGGCAACGCCTGATTCTGCGACGTACGTAATTTCATAGAGATAGGAATCTTGAGGCAAGGGTACCAGATCCAAACTACCATCCCACTCGCCATCAAGATCTCTGGTTTCGTAGACGACACTACCGTATTTATTATAGACAATCAAGTGCAGGGAGATAATGTTCTCCAGCGTGGGTCTAAAATAATCATTGAGCCCATCTAAGTTCGGTGTGAAAGCGGAAGGCACGGTGACACGAAAGCCTTTCTCTATATCGAGCACCTCGGTCGTCACAGCCTCACAACCGACGATATTGGTGACTTTCAGTGTAATGGGATACGAACCCGGGCTCACATAGGTAAAACCAGCATTAACCTCGTTGGTGAGTGCTCCATTGCCCAAATCCCATGACCAATTGACAATATCGGGGCCCAACGAAGCGTCAAAGAACGATACCGGCCAGTCAATGTAGGGGTAGTCATAATCCCAAGTGAATGCGGAAACCAATAAATAATCTGTTTCGACCACCAATGTGGTATCGACGGAGCAAAAGTTGTCATCAATAATTTCAATGATTTGATTGCCCCCTTTCAAGCCGTCATGGTCACTGGTAGGAAACAGATCGCCATCATTTAATCGGTAAAGATAGGGTCCCGTCCCTCCTTTGGCCTGTACCTCAAAGGCGCCATTGCTGGTCGTGGTACACAAGTTGTTTTGAAAAGAAAGTACCTCTAGAGAAAGTACTTCAGGTTCTGTAATTTCAATGATGCCAGAGGAGTATTCACAAAGGGCCCCATCTGTAATGATCAGCTCATAGTTCCCTCCGCCGAGCCGAGAAAGATTGATGTCTTGCGAGTAGGGATCCCCGTCTTTGGCCCAGTTATAGGTATATTCGGGGACACCGCCGACCACCGATACATTGATCGAACCATCCTTCACATCATAGCAGGTCAGATTTGTACTGAATGCATTGAAGGCGATGGTATCCGGAGCTGTGAGGGTGACATATACCGGAGTCACACAAAGGCCATCGTCAATTACATCGATGATGTAATCGCCTACAGGGAGGGTATTACCAAACGACTCCGAAATCGGTAGAGGAACCAGATTTCGCTCCCATTCATATGAAAAGTTGCCCCAACCTCCTGTGGGAGAAAGGGCGATCAATCCGGTGGAGTCCCCAAAGCAGAGAATATTTTCTTGGGTGCTCGTGACGTTGACCGCATCAGGGTTCTCTACGGTGAAAGTGTTGGTTCTGACACAGCCAAAATTGTCTTTGACATCAATCGTGTAGGTCCCCGGATCGATATCTACTTGGTCACGACTTTCGCTGATTAAGACATCTTCTTTTTCCCATTCATAGGTAAATTCAGTCGACTCGCCCAGCACTTCAATGGATACCAGGATTTTGGCATCGGATGAATCTCTACAACTGACCCGAGTGATGTCTCCATTGATATTGTATCGATTATTGGATTCGAGTACGTTGATGGTAAACGTATCTGACAAGCAAAGATAACTATCTTGTACGGCCAAGAAATAGTCCCCAGCGGCAAGACTGTCTATCGTAGTGGAAGTACTGTATCCCTTGTTGTTTGCTACCCAGGAGTAAGTGTAAGGAGCCTGACCATTTTCCATTGCCACAGAGATGGCACCCGTACTTGCATCTTTACACAATACGTCTGTGATGGTCGCATCGACAGCCATGTTAGCAGGATTGTCTATGATAATGGTACTGTCTTTGACACACCCTTCACTGTCTGTCAAGGTAATTAAGTGATTTCCGGCAGCTAGGTAGGTCGCCTCAAAAGCGATATCAGTAGTAATAACGGTGTCAGCGGTTCCCACGGCTTGGTATTTCCACATCATGATTGGATACAAGTCTGAGCCGCCCGTAGGATCTAAGGTAATGATGGCATTACTGGCATTGTAGCATTCTAGGGTATCTATTACCGGATGTAAGTAGATATCATCAGGCTGCGTAAGGGTCAAGCTGTCAAATTTGGTACAGCCGGAAAGATCATCTGTGATGGTGACACGGTAATCCCCGTTGTTTAAATTTAGTAAAACGCGTTTATTAGAATCGAATAATTCCCCGTCTTTTTCCCAACTGATACTATAGGAGTTGAGATGTCCTGCTTCTGCGCTTATGTTGATATTGATGTTGCCATCTTTTGCTTCAAAACATGAGACGTTTTCACCAATAGGATTAATATCATAACGGGTTGCGGGCTCAGTGATGACAAAGTCTTCTTCATGTGAGGGGCAACTCAACGAATCCACTACGGTAAGGCGATAGGTCCCCTGAATAAGCCCACTGATGGTAGGAGTGTCATCAACAAAAACTCCTGATTTGACCCAACTGACAGAATAGGGAGCATTGCCTCCGGTGATATCTATCTCTATTTGCCCTGTCGCATAGTCTTTACAAAGCACGTTTGTCAAGGTTGGATTAACCGCAATAATTGGAATATTACTGATTTCAAAACTCTTTTCAAGATCACACCCCTGCTCATCGGTAACGATCACTTTGTAAACACCACTGGCCAATGTCGAGATTTCAGTATCTGTCCAAGCACTGTCTGCAGGATTAAAATTCACTCCATTCTTGGACCATTGGTAGGCATAGTTGAGGGAGTTTCCGCCATTGGCTTCAATATCAATGGCGCCGATTTGATCTCCTCCACAAACATTATCAGCTACCGTTGATGAAATTTGCATGGTGCTGTATTCAGGGATGAAGTAAGTAGCTTCTCTAATACAACCATTGGCATCGGTGGCTTGGAAAGTGTAATATCCTGTAGCTAGGCTGTCAATCCTTTTTTCATCTTCCACAACAAGTCCTGTCGCCGTTTGGCCAGCGTACCAAGCATAAGTATAGTCGGTGGGATGGCCGACATCGGCGGTCAGCTTTACTTCTATGTAGCCGGTACTTTCGCCATAACAAGTGACCGGAGAAACTACGGTAGCAGTAGCAGACGGAGAAATGCTATTGCTGATGGTGGTACTGGCATTAATGTTGTAAGTAGTGGTTGGTGCTGCTACTACATAATCAAAATCACCAGCAGCGGAGCTACAGTTGTTGTTATCAGTAATGATTAAGCGGTAAGTATCATCTGGGAGATTATCGATGGTTGTCCCATTTCCCACAAAAACGGCCCCTGGAGTCGTTTTCCATTGCTGCGTATAGGGTGCCGTTCCGCCTGAAATGTTAACAGAAATCTCTGAGGTCCCTCCTGCTTGACAAGCAGCAGGCGTGATGGCCTCTGCTACTTGGAACCCAGCCAAATAGCTCACTATAAGGGTATCCGTGGCCACGCAAACGGCCTTATCAGGTGCGGTGGTGGCCTGATCCGCTACAGTGACGATATAGATACCCGAGTCAAGGCTTACAAGATTTACGGGATTAGAGGCTGCTAGAGTACCTGTAGGATATACCTCATCTCCATCCTTTTTCCATGAATATGTATAATCAGTAGCCAAAACACTGTTTCCACCACTCGCTTCTATTTCTATTTGGGCATCGGAAGCAGTGGGACAAGTAAGCTGTGTGACGTCCGAGGTGATGACGATTGTTGGGGACTCTTCAACTTGGAACGTTTTGGTTTGTCGACAGCCATAATAATCGGTCGCTTGAAAAGTATAGTAGGCCGCATTAAGATTAGAGATGGTTTTGGTATTGGTCGTATTGAAGGCGGTGCCCGTAGCAGCTTGGCCCGTAAACCAGTCATAGGTATAACCACTGGGATGTGTTCCATCGTCATCATCATCAATTCTTATGGCGATGCTACCCGTTTCACCGTTGCACGTAGGATTGGTGAGTATCGTGGGGCTGGAAGGAGTAAAGATTAAAGTCACACCAGTAGCGATGGTTTGCGCAGAGGATAAGGTGAGGCTTGTGGCACTGTTTACCGCGGCAACTGTTACCACCCCTGAGATGCCGGTTCCTGACACAACATCGTTCACTTCAATGTTCGTGTTGGACACAATGGTTAAGGCTGTTGAGCTACTAATGGCACCATTGGAAACTGCTTTGGTTGCCAAATCTTCGATATGATAACTTGAGGTGGGCGAAGCGATCGTATAATCGGGAGAGTTGAGGGTACAGCCATTGCCATCGGTAACAATGACATCGTAGTTCCCATCATCGAGACCACTCACATCTTGACTAGAGGCCATGACGGTGGTTGCGCCGTCTTTGAACCAACTGTATCGGTAACCATATGTCGCGTTGGGCGTGCCTCCTGCCACGTCGATGAGGATATAGCCATCATCCCCATCTTTACAGAGGGGATGGGATACATTGATAGAGTCTTTGCCATAGACATTTGTGCCGCTAACCGTGGTTAAGGAAACAGTCATCACATCAGGCACATTGACGGGATAGGTTTCTTGAAATTGTGTGGTTTCGGTGGTATAAGTACAACCGTTAAAATCGGTCACAGTAAGGGTATAATTACCCGCTTCAGTGACCGTAAGCTGGGTCGTTGAGGTTCCCGTATTAGTTACCTGGCTTGTCGGCAACAACACGCCTCCCTGGTCCCATTGGTAAGAATAAAACTCACTATTTAATGAGTTGGAAGTGGCCCCACCCACGACGACAGAGACAATGCCGGGAGGGGCAAAGGTTAAATCTGTATCATCACTAAGTGCGACAGTCGCTGATAGCGTCACATCTAATTGACTGTGAACAGTTGTAACGGTGATCATTCCCGAAATCCCTGTCCCTGTAACCACATCTCCTTCCGAGATCGTTCCTAAATTCGTGTCTACATTTATTCTGGCCGCAGCACCACCACCAGTGTAGTCTCCATTAACTTTAGCCGAGGAACTTGCTGGACAGACGACATTGGTGATGGTCTCATCTAGGGACAGCACCTCGGGCTCGTTGATGGCAAAGTTGGTGGATTTAACACAGCCAAAAGCGTCTCCAAGCTCTAAAGTGTAGGATCCCTCAACTAGGGTGTCAATGGAGGTGAGATTATTATAGTTGTCCAATTTAGTTTTCGTGCTTCCGGTCCATCGATACCATCTAATGCTATCAATACTGTGGCCAGTGATGGGAGGAAATTCAGCTTTACCATCGCCCAAGGTGTTGCAAGTCACATCGGTAAGTTCAAGTGTGCGGGGACTAGTCGAGGTTAAAGAAGTTTTATCATTGGTAAAAGTCAGGACCGTGTTGTCTTCTAAATTAGGAAGATTGCTCACCATTACTAAATTTTGTTGATCCGTTACAATATTAACGACGGCATTGAAATAGGAGCCGTCAGTTTGTTTGGCAGTAATAACGTCTCCAGCTTTTATAGTCCCTACGTTGTTATCAACAACTAGGTTTTTGGTGTTGCTGGCCGCAGCAATTGCTCCGTTTACTAAAGCAGTAGCCGCGGTAATGGGCATGGTGAATCCTGTGCTAGGTTCTGTGATTTCAATAACTACATCATCGGTAAAAACGCCATTGTAATCCTTGAGTCGGACGGAATAAAATCCTGCGGGCAAATTGCTCGAGGTAAGACCATTTGTAAAATGGGAATCATCCCAAGAACCAATAGCGGTTGTAAAAACGCCATAATTAGTTGAGTAAGTGGCGGCCGAGTTTGCTTTATATTTGTATTGGATTTTAAATGGAGAAGTACCCCCACTTACCGCAGCAGTGATGTAAGCATCATCGGTGTCCATACAAACGATATCGTTGGCATCCCCACTAATGGTTTTAGGAGAGGTCAGCGAAGTAATAGAAAAATCTGCAGGCTGCGTTACCACATAAGAGATGGTTTTGGTACAAACACCTCCGCCGGCACCGTCAGTACCGGATATTTGTACTGTATAGGTATCGGCACCTAGATCTGTTATTTTTACAGGCGTAAAGACTAGATCATTGTTATTAGACAAGCTTAAAGGAGCAGAAAGGACCAAATTATTTTGGTCCGTAACCGTAACTACGGTAACGACACCGGGAACTTCAGCAGAGGTCGTTGAGTTTGTTATAATATCACCCACTTCAATGGTGCCAATATTGGTATCTACGACTAAAGCAGTTGTATTAGATGTCGTCCCGTTTACTTTAGCACTCGTCACTCCACCGATGTTTGCAACCGAGATTGCTACGTTAGCCGAATTCTCCCATGTGGAGGACCAGGTGTAATTATTGGTCGAATTGTCTACTACCGGATTTAAGACAATCTGCCCATTCCCCAATTCAAAACCAGTGAGGTTAACAATTGTCTCCTCAACATCAAAACAATCGATCAAGGTTTGTTGGGCAAACGTTTTTTTGCACGCTTTGGAATCCTCGATGGTAAGGGTGTAAATACCAGCACCACGAGATGAAAGGTTAGCAGAAGTTCCAACTTCAGTCCCGGCAGCATTCACCCAACTGTACAGATAGCCTGGGGTACCCCCACTCACTCCTCCTCCAGAAAGCTGAACGGATCCATTAGTACCACTAAGCGCACTAGGGTTATCTCTGGCAAAACCGCCTACGGTGATATCTGCGCTCGGAGCGGTGACCGTAGCGGTGGCCCCATCTGCTTTTTCTATGCATCCGTTGTCGTCTTGCACGGCAACAAAGTAAGAATTCCCAGCACTATTTGCTGAGAGTCCTGTAAAGGTTGTGCCGGATCCGGTGTTGGTAAAACTGTATGAGCCATCTGCGGGCGCGGTTCCTGTAGTATTGGTAGCGATACCGTAAATTAAACTGCCCGTTCCCCCGGAGGCAACAAGCATGGAGACGGAGCCATTTGATTCCCCAAAACAGACGACATCAGTGCTCGAAACAGCTCCTAGGGAGATCGCTGTTGGATCAGTTATGGTTATATTTGAACCCAAATTAGCGGAACAAACAGAACTGGTTCCATTAGAATTAATTATTTTTACCCAGGGGGTATATGTTCCCGCGTCTACGGCAAAAATCCCGTCAGCATCTCCCCAAGTGATGCCTCCGCCATTTTTTTGTATACCATAATTATAAGTGCCTACGCCACCATAAGCTTGAACAGTGATTTGACCATCGGTAGTACCTACGCAAAGTGGGTTAAATGTGCCTCCGGTATTTTGGACTAAGGACAAAGCCGAGGGCTCATCGATAGAATAGGTGTCACTGGTCTCCACTTCACCCGATGTCCCTCCAGTTACCACAATAAAATATGATGCAGGAGGAAGATTGAGATATACTTTTTGGGTTGCCGTGTTAACAGAGTAAGAAGGGGTAGGATAAGTAAGATCGGGGATGTTGTCATCAAAAACAATTTGCCATCCAGAGCCCGTATTTTTCCAAACGACACTGGTTAAAGACTCCGGCGACGTATTGGTAAAATCTAATGTAATCTGTCCATCGTTGGCACCATTACAACCAATATCGAGGTGAGTGCTTGTTCCAGCGATATCGAACTGTGCCGAACCCTGTAGAGAGGACATGAGCGCAAAGAGAAAAATTAAATACGAAAGATGTGATTTTGTTGATTTCATTTTTACTTAGGTAAATAATTTATAAAAAGACCGGACACTTGGTTCGTCGCATAGATAAAGGCGGCTTGCCACTAGAAATTTCAAACAAATAACTGAAGGAAATTTCATGAAACCCTTGCATGGCAGCACCCTGGGTCAAAGACAGGTCATAACTGTAAATCGTGGTAAACGTGTTTTTCTTCAAGCCGATCATCAAGCTGAGAAAATTATTGTCTTCAAAAGCAAAGGGATCCGTGCCGTAGAAAACCCCAATAATGACAGGATCGATCACATTGTACATACCCACATCCAAACGATTCAGCGGTCCTTGACTGGTAAAACTAAAGGTGGGCATGATGGCGATGTTTCTGCGGGACTGTCGCGAAAGTGTCTTGAGTCGGTACCGGTAGCCCATGTGACCAGAAAAACGAGTCTTCAGTTGATATTCACTGCCCTCCATGAAAGAGATATTGTTTTTAAACAGATTGTGCGCAGCAAATCCAAACCAGAGTTCCTTGGAATAGCCCAGCACACCAAATGAGGCATCAAAATAGTTGACCTTACCCGAAGCCAAACTTTCTGCAGACAGCCCTGTGATGTTGCCAAAAGCATCTAACTGATCCGAAAAGATAAAATTGCCGACATTGAAGTTTTGTTGACTGTAACTCCCCTCCAGACCAAACCGGATCTGCATATTCTTGGATACAGAGAAGTCATAGCACAAAGGAAGGGCCAATTTGTTGTGGGTATAGCCACTGGCTTCATCTACTTCATTGAACACCATGAGGCCCACACTGCTGTGATAATCCTTGAAGCTGTGATCTAATGAAACTTGAGAAATATTGTAGGCCGAAAGCGAGCCGACCTTTTGCATTCTATAATTTAACCCAACGCGTGTGAATTCGGAAGTACCCGTAAAGGCAGGATTTAGAAAAATGGGGGCGTTGTAGTATTGTGAAAATCCAAGATCTTGGCTCATGGAGGGAAGAAAAAACAAGAGCACTATCCAAGATAAAAATAATCTGCAAAGTTTCATATTAGGTTAATTTTATGAACAATCAATTCTTATTCATTAGAACAAATATAAAAGGTCAAATTGATTAATTCTATTATAAATGAATGGAATGCGTTATATAGGTGTCTTTCTTTAAATTTATTGTGTTTATTGACCGTTATTCTCAATAAGAACGTGAGGGCCTAAGCATTTCCCATTTATCTTTGGCCCCAAATGAAAGCTACTTTTAAGAGATGATGAAGACAAGTGATCTGAGCTGTTGCCTATTTCTTACGGCGATGATGCTTACCGCTGCCTGTGATCCGGGGGCGCCTGTGGACAGCAAAGCCATCAAAGAAGAGATTCAGTCTCGAAAGATTAGAAAAGTTTCAGCTTCCGATATCATGACGCGTGCCCTAAACACAGGAGAAGCCATACAAGCTGAGGTGACCCGTCAACATTTGGCCTCTTTGCTTGCCGTTGAGAAGGGTATCGATCGATGCAGCCTCCCATCATTGCCTGCGGTGGTGGCGGCCCAAGCACGGGGCATTGAAGTCTCTAGAATTTCATTGAATCCGAGAAGAAGGGGCCGCGCATTGGATTCGGTTGAAGTGGCGGTCTATGAAGCTTTTGAATACGCCGCTCGACGGCAACTTAAAATCATCCCAAGTTTAGAGGAACTAAATGAGACGACGCTGCGCTATTGGGCACCCATTTATATGAAGCAAGCCTGTCAGGGATGCCATGGCAAAAAAGGGCTGCAGATAGATGCTAAAACCAACAAATTACTGCAAGAGCAGTTCCCTGAAGACCAATCATTTGATTTTGAAGAGGGTGCGCTGATGGGACTTTGGCGCATCAAAATACCAAAAAAAGAAATCATCAAGAACTTGTGAGCGCCTTGATTTGCCGGTAGCGATAACAATCATGACCATGATCATTGACCATCCCGATAGCTTGCATATAGGCATACATGATGGTGCTGCCCACAAATTTGAATCCCCGTTTTTTGAGGTCTTTGGATAATTGAAGAGACCTGTTGGTCTGACTGGGCGGGCCCTCTTTTTTTGCGTGCCATGCGCCTTGGATAGGTTGGTGATCGACAAAGCGCCACACATAAGCATCAAAGGAGCCAAATTCTTTTTGTATTTGGATAAACGCTTTAGCATTTTCATGCACAGAGGCTATTTTAAGCCGGTTTCTGACAATATTGGGGTTCGTCATGAGGGACGCTAGATGTGTGGAGGTAAATTTTGAGATGCGAGACACATTAAAATCAGCAAATGCCTCGCGATAGCCACCCCTTTTGTTTAAAATAGTTCGCCAACTAAGGCCTGCTTGTGCCCCTTCTAAAGTTAAAAATTCAAAATGTGTCTTATCTTCGTGCACGGGAACTCCCCATTCTTCGTTATGATAGCTGATATAATCGGGATAGGTATGGGCTGCCCACGCGCAAATTTTTTTATTCATAAGAGTCGATTTGGTATCATAAGTACCTTATAAATTTAGTTAAGTCTGGCGAAAAAAAATGGTAAATAAAAAATTAATGGCCTTGTTTTTTTGTGTGCTTACCCAAGGGGTTTGGGCACAGGTTTTTGAAACTCCTTTGATGACGCTGTCAGGGAATTTGCCCGTGGGGATTACTTCGGATCGAGTCTGCGTCATCATCCATCAGATGCCCGAGGTGGAGGATCCATCGCTGGCGCAAAAACTGCATTTAAATTTGGAAGCAATGGGTATTGATGCCATGCGCTATCTCTATTATGATCAATTGTATGGGGGGCAAGATGTCTATAGAAAGACCCTTGCGGCTTTACAAAAAAGAGACATCGGGCTCTTGATGTTTGTGGAGGTATCTACCCAAGGGGTTACGTTGACTTTGGCGCGTATGGGGACCGCCACATGGGTGGATTTTGAGACCAAAGCATGGCAAGCAAAGGGTCAAACAATAAATCAGGTCTTGATTCAATTGGCCAATAAAATGAAGACCCTGGATTTACCCTACAGCAATTACTTAATTCCACCAGGACCGGAGTTCGATACCCGAGTCCAGCTTTTTAGTGGGACTCATTTTCCACGTTACCCGACGCAACTCAAGCGATTTCCACTCGCTGTCTCATTATTCTCTAGCCTGCCTGCCGATGGGGCTTTCTTGAACGATGAACAACGTGCGTATCTGTCTCAATACAATGAAAGGGTGGCGCTAAAAAATGCCCGTATCCAAGAAATCTTTTCCGATTACCCTTACAAAGTCGAATTTCTTGAGGATCAATCAGACGCTGCGTATTCAAAAAATCGATATCAGTACGTCTTGCGGTATGCCTACATGCCCGGCGACGAGTTACGAACGGCATTGGGCTATGAGCTGGACCCTTCCCAAACCCAATACATTTCGACGGTACCCGTGGAAGGAAACCGAACGCTCAAGACCTTAGAAAAGCAAAAAAAAGTGTATAAGTTTTATATTCAGAAAACCGCCAATGGGGATCTTTATGCGGGACGCTATTATGATGCAGATGAAACTTGGGAAGACGCCTTGTATAATTTTAAAGCCCTCATGATGGCGCAATTCCAAAAATAAGGGATCAACCTAAAAGGGCGTTTTTTAACTGTTCAAAGGCATTTTTATAAAAAGAAAAGACAAATGACTGCTGATCTTCAAGATCCCAAATAGTAGATATCGGGAGGAGGGCTCCGGTCCAATCGGTCTGGTTCCAATAAGCCCCCTTGGGCAAGGGCTTCAATACGGTCACTTCGGTATGCGGCCGTGACTTGACATAAAAACAAGGTTCTTTTGTATATACGCCTCCGGGCATGTAGCCGAGGGTTACATAGGTATCTAAATGCGCATCCCCCGAATCTTTGACAATAATATTTAAGGTTTGATTCAAAAATTGGGGCCAAATCCTGATTTCGGAAGTCGCATCTTCCGATTGTGCTCGAAAATCACGAAAAAGGATAAAGGTGTTGTGATAATAGGCACCCAAATGTGTCAATAGATCGAGGTCAATCCCATCAAAGGGGAGGTTTTGATGGAGGCCCGTCATTTTGTAAGGGATCTTAAGAGAAAGGTGTTGATGACCCAAGTCTAAGGAACCCATTTGTTCTTCTAACCAAAGAAGGGATTGATTGAATTTTTTATCTATCAACGAAAACTGGCCCAGTGTATTGAGCTTTTTGTCCACCAGGAAGAGTTCAAATGAGGTAAGGGAAAGGGATGAACGAAAAGTTTTGGTGCCCTCTACCCAACGCCCAGCCATTCTCCAAAGGCCAGGAATCCAACTCAGGGTATTGTGTGGCTGCTCATCCGCTTGCTCGGTGTAATGAATACCTACTAAGGCCACATTTTGAGCCGCCAAATGAAGCTTTGTATTAAGCGTTAAAAATGTGTTAGGGGGAACGTAACGTAAAGGATGCCAATCGTATTTTATCATCGTTCTTGGCAAAGAGACCTTATAGTTCGTATTTTCTCACTGCTTTCTTAAGTGCTTCAATATCAGCACTGATCGAAGGGTCTGAATATACCTGAGAGGAAATTGCCGACACGACCTTCGTTTTGAACCCTAATTTTCCTGCTAATTTTTCACAGTGGTGAATTTCGCTTTTGTATACCTCTTGATCAATTTTCATGAGCTGAATGATGTTGAATAAATAATCAAATTTATCGTCCGAGGAAAGTAAATTAACGTCGGGCATAGGTACAGGATTTTTGACAATATCTTTTATTTCTATCTCCGAAAGGCCATTGGCTCTCCCCAACATCAAAATGTGCAATTTTTCTTGCCCGTCAAATTCACCGTCTATTTTGGCCAACTCTATTAAGGTGCTTAGTTGCGCTTTGATGGTACTCATGTTTTTCTCTTTTATGGTTTCTGATTAATTCTATGCAATCAAAGCTAACGATTTATTCAAAGAATTGAGAATAAAAAAAAAGAATAAAACGAAAAAATTAAACCACGAAGTATAAAAATCAGGCGTCATGTAAATAACTGCCGGCATTGATATCAAAGGTAGACCCCGTGGCGTGATCGGCCATTCCTGAAGCCAGAAAGGTAATCAGAGGAGCCAAATCCTTGGGCTCAGTAAGGCGCTCCAAAGCGATGTCTCCCTTGGCATGCTCTTCTCCATACTGGGACATAAAAGCTTTGGCCATATCGGTTCGCACAAAACCAGGCGCTATATTAAAGGCTTTCACCCCTTTTTTTCCAAATGATTTGGCGATAGATCGGGTCAAGGCCACCAGGCCTGCCTTGGAGCTTGCATACGCTAAATAATCTGCCGTTTCTCCCCGATAAGCCGCCCGAGAACTGATATTAATGATTCTTCCCGACGCTTTTTTCTGAATAAAATGTTGCACCGCTTTTTTGCATAAAATAGCAGGGCTGTGCAGATTAACGGTCATGGTTTTTTGCCAAAGGACATCCCATTCTTCTTGTACCAGATCAATAGATGCCGGCTCTGCGATGCCCGCATTATTGATCAAGGTTTCAATACTTCCCAGCTCTAAAACAACACGTTCAAAAAGTTTTACCGCTTCTCCGGGATCTGAAAGATCTGCTTGGAATGCTTTGGATTCATTGCCCAACACCTGAGCCAAACTTTCGGCTTCATTCATGTTCTTATTATAGTGAACAGCGATAGTGGCTCCTGCTTCTGCGAGTTTCGTCGCAATGGCCTTTCCTAGTCCACGGCTGGCCCCAGTAACTAAAATGTTTAAACCAGAAAGATTTATATACATGATCTCATCTAAAATGAAAGTTCAAATTAGCACAATTAAGTGTAAACTTTTGCCTTGGGTTAAAGGATTAATTTTTTAGTGATGTTACAATAAGTGCTTATAGGCCCTTATCAAACCGATAACGCAAGAATTTTAGTTGTAGAAAATAAAAAGTAAATTCTATAAAATGTCCACATATTTAGGTAATCTTGTGGATATATGATTTGATATTTAATCCTTGACAACGATTAGGTAGAAACAAAACAAAAGAGATACCCATGGGCTTGTTGATTCCACTAATAATTATTGCATTATGTTGTCTGGTGATCTGGCGCGCAGGGGATGGCTTCATGGTCGCCTCTGAATATGTTGGCCGGAATCTTTCAGAAGGTGTCAGGGGAGCCACAATAAACGCCATAGCAAGCTCGATGCCGGAGGTCTTTACTTCTTTCTTCTTCCTTTTTGTACTCAATGATGCAACCGGTTTTTCGGGAGGTATCGGAACGACTGCCGGGAGTGCCATTTTTAATAGTATGGTCATTCCTGCTGTTTCCATCATCGCGGTGATCTCTATGGGGGCCGTTAAAAAGATTGAGATATCGCGTAAGGTTCTTTTTCGTGATGGCATCGCCTTAATTATTGCAGAGTTCATTTTCCTTATTTTGATCAGTGGATCTTCGTTGGACTGGCATCATGGATTGTTGTTGATGTCTGTTTATGTGGTCTATATCGTTTTTATGTTTGCCTCTATGGACAAAAAGACCAAAGAGGCTTTGATGGCCTCTTCGCCTCAAGAGGACCCTGTAGAAGCCGTTGAAGGCCGGGGATCCTCCTCCTTTTTTTTAGCGGTCATTACCCTGGATTTAGAACGGGTTTTCATAGGAAAAGCCAAAATTAATGATACCCGCGCTTGGTTTTTATTGGTTACTGCCACGATGTGCATTGCGGGGGTTTGCTATTGGCTGGTTTTGGCCTGTGAATGGTTGGGCGAAAAGACCTATGAAGTCCCCTACCTTGGAACCTTCGAGGGATTGGACATTCCTGTTATGTTTGTTGCCTTGATTTTGGCATCAGCGGCATCAAGTTTTCCAGATACCATCATTTCAATTAAAGATGCTAAGAAAGGTAATTATGACGATGCCATATCCAATGCGCTTGGGAGCAATATTTTTGATGTCTGTTTTGCCTTGGGATTGCCCCTATTTGTGTTTACGTTAATCAACGGGCCTATTGTTATGTCTGAGGACATCATTGATTTAAGTAGTGAATTGAGATTGCTACTGCTTTTATCTACCGTAGCGGCCCTTGTGATTTTTACCACTGGCAAATATATGGGACGCGGGAAGGCCTTTATTTTATTGGGAATATACGTGTTTTTTGTTACCTATATTGTAGGTAGAGGTACTGGAAATGAATGGGCTCAATCGATCGCTGATGGGTTGGTCTCTGTGGTACATTTCTTCAATATAAACTGATAGGGTTCCGCTAAGAAGCCGCGAGGGCGTGATATGAACGTGACCCTATTAAAAATAGTATTCCCGATTATTCTTGGCAAAACCTCTGCCCCTTTCTAAATTGGCGATATCATACTAAACATCAATTTGATTAAAATTTGCAAGGAAGAACAAACACATGATTTTTCAAAAAGAAACCTCTTTAACCCCATTTCCAAGAGGATTTCATCTCATTACTGACCTGGTCAGCGAGGTGATTCAATCATCCGGTATTCAAACAGGTACCGCACAGGTCTTCCTCTTACACACTTCGGCCAGTCTGAGCATCAATGAAAATACAGATCCTTCCGTTCGACTTGATTTTGAGTCACACATCAATGAATTGGTTCCAGAAAATCAAGCTTATTATCAACATAACTACGAGGGTTCAGATGACATGCCGGCCCACATCAAGGCCTCATTGCTAGGTACATCCGTCCATTTCCCCATTTCCTTTGGACGACCTCGATTAGGTACCTGGCAAGGCATCTATTTAGGTGAACATCGCAATAATGGTGGGATTAGAAAGTTGGTCATCACCGTTAATGGGGCATGATCATGTACGATGATTCGTCTGATAGTCATCGTCATACATTCGCATCATTTTGCCCTCATCAGATACGTTCTGCTCGTTGGATACGTATTCCATTTTGATTCACTCCTTGAGGTTCCTCAGTTGTTGTAATTCCTCTTGAATACGCTCTTTATCTGAGGCTATGTCATTGACAATAGCGGTCACTTTTAAAAAGGATTGTAATTCCTCTTCTGTTATTTTTTGCAGTATATGTTTGTTGAATGCCTTTACAGAACCACTAGAAAACGCTCGTTTTTCCCTTCCAATCTGGGTGAGAAAAATGCGAACTAATCGTCCATCTAAGGGGTCTTTTTTCCTGATGATCCATTTTTTTAGCTCCAATGCTTTCAGAATTCTGGTCAGGCTCCTCGCTTCAAGACCCATCAAGGGTGCAATTTTTGTAGCAGGAGTTCCCTTTTCAACATCTATATTAAGCAGAACAAAACCACTTGATGGGGAGATTTCGAAATCCTGTCCATATTGACTATACATACGTGAGATGGCATGCCACGCTATTTTGATATTAAAATCAATGCTTTGTTCTTTTTTCATGGTTGTCGTAAATATAGCCATTCTATTGCGTATGATAGCATATTTTTTTTAATATGCACGCTTTGCTTCGAGACAAAATCACATTATCTTACTGATATAATTGCTATGTTATGAGCGCGTCTGACTTTCAAGAAATTCCCAAAATTTTTTATTCTTATCAAACACAAAAGCCCTTTTGTGACTGTTTGGTCTGTAATTGCTATTTATTAGACGATCAGACCTACGTGATTGAAAAGGCGTACAAGAAGCATCCAGGATATACCGCACAAGACGTTATCTTTGATTACGCCATTTGTTTGGCTTGTGCATTAAAAATGAGGCAAGAATTTTCAACAGATTCTTTGGCAAAAATAAATGCCTATTTATCAGAACACGTCATTATGAATCCGCTCCCTCATCAAAAAGGTCCTATCGATATTGATCAGTGCTTAGCCCAATGTGCTGTAAAGAAAACCCCGATTAGGGAGATTACTAGTTATCAGATTTATGGTCATTTTCATGGAAATAGGCTCATTAAGAGCATTTCTCCCTATCTGATTTCTCAATCGGCGATAGAAGAAATTATTCCTCTTATATCTAACGATACCCAAGATGTCTTGAATGATTTTTACAATCGCCATTTGAATCCGGATCCGGAGATGTTACTGCCTAAACAACCCTCAGATCAATTGATCTTCATTTAATTTAGGCCATCACCACGCAATACACGAAAACGCCTTCTGGCCTCTACTGCGTAAGCGCTGCCAGGAAAATCTTCGAGGAACTGTTGATACACTTGTTGTGCCTCGGATGTGTTATCTAAATATTCTTCCAAAATTTGAGCCTTCATAAATAAAGCGTCATCACCTAACACTCCCTCTGAATATTCGCTTATCAGAATGTTTAAGGAGCCTAATGCTTCTTGGTATTTGCCCATGCGCTTATCAAGTTTTGCTAATAACCAAAAACCATCGTCCCGAATAGGATGACCCAATTGGGTGTTGGTCAGGATTTCTAGCTTCTCTCGGGCTTCATCAAATCTATTCTGATACATTAGCAAAGAAATGCTGGCGTACTCCATTAGCCCCAGTTCGTTGCTGTCGCCCATCGTATTGGTTTCTATGAATAAACTCAGATCTAGGGCATCATTGGCTATCTCTTTGGTCGTAGAGCGCTTCAATATGTCCAAATGTGCCTTGGCTAAATCGAAATTACTCATAAAATAATGAAGCCTCGCATTTTTTAATTTAGCCTCATAGCCCATGGCCGCATATGGATTGTCTTTTTCAATTTGTGAATACAATAAAGATGCTTCCCAATGATTTCCGACAATCACATTGATATTACCAAGATCCATCTTTACTTGAGCCTGGAAAGGTTTCGTTATCCCAGGCAGGTTTTTCAGTTTTTCTAAAATTTTTATTGCCGTATCTGGTTCATTTAAATGGTAGGCCATTATTCCTGCTTTATTCTTTAAGGACTGCAACCGATAAGGATTCGTTTCTGTGGCACGTTCATAAAATTGTTGATATGCCCCTGCTATCTGATAGAGGGCTTGTTTGTCTGTCGGCAGCTTATCAGACATTTTTTTCTCTTTAGATAGTAGGGACAAGAATCGGGCTTTTTCTAGCATTGGTCCTTGATCACTTTTTGTTACTATATAATCATAAAAGAGCATAGCATCTCCATAGGCTTGATTATCATAGGCTACCTTGGCCACCTGCATTACAGTATTTCCCCTTCTTTTGGAATTTCTGTCGATCGCCTTTGCTTGGACAAATGCCCCGTAATAATCATTTTGCTGAATATATAACCACATTAACAAATCATTATAAAGCACGTCATCGGGATATTCTTGGGATTTGATAATAAGCTGTTCCTCTAGTATTTCCTTGATACTTTCTTCTGATAGCAGCTCCTGTAATATGTTTTTTATGTAAGGTATGTGGCGAGTTTGCTGTGACGCAAAAGTTACATATTCTGCTATCATTTTAGGATCATTGCCTATCGCACTATAGCTCTTAGCAAAATCAAGTGCATATGCCTTCGGATCCTGGGATTGATTTCGGGCATGAGATAAAAAGACCAAGGCATCGTTATGAAGCTGTCGTTGAGTTAATTCCTCTGCTATTCTTTTTAATGTATTTACATTCCCCCGACTTGCGTTGTATAGGCGTTCCTTTAACCGTTTATACTCCTTTTGGTTTGGGAGCAAACTAGCTACATAGATTTGATCCACGCGGTATCTTGAGTCCTCGGGATATTGTTTAATTACATAATTTATATATGTATATGCGTCATCATGCTTATCATTATTGATCATCAGATCAAGATAATTGGTATGAATTCGCAGGATATTTTTTTTCTGTTTTGATAATTTTTTATATATCTCGGCTGCCTTGTCATATTCTTTCGTTTGATAATATTCATTTGCCAGTTTGATTTGATCCGATTCTTGTCCAAATGTAGTAGCTATTATCATTAAGCTCATCAGATAATTGATTAATTGTTTTTCCACATTTTTAGGGGCTTATTTATTATATTTATATAAGATTAATTAATTATTATAATATACTATCTCTGTTGATATGTTAGCAAAATAGTGAAATATGTTTAGGAAATTATATTTGTTTATATAAAGAGGATTATCAAGATGTTATGCACCGTTTAAATATTTACAAGTCTTTGATTCATAAAAGATTAAATAATTATCAACTTTACTGTCTGTAGTAATATAAATGAAAGTCATTGAGATGCTTTTAACATTTTGGTGTGAAGATTTTTTGTTTATAGACATAAAATAGAGCAGATATTAAGGATTGAGTATAAGTAGAGGTTACAGAGAAGTTATGCACTGAGCAGAGAGACTTATACACACACTAAAAGGTGAGGTCGTCGATAGAGATTTCCCAATTTGAGGAAATTTTTGTGGGTTGAGGATACAAATAAATACTTTCTGGAGTGCTGTCATCTATAAAATTCCCGACCGACCAAACGCCATCTAAGTTGTTATCAATTAAAACACGTACTTTATAAGTACCTGGATTAAGGAAATTGACAGTGAAGTCTGTTTGGTTTCGTCGTTCCGCAATAAGCTCGTTTTTAGTATCTAGAATCTGAATAATGAATGATGTCTTTGAGGTTTTTGCTTTGATGTGAAGGATGCCGAAGTCGGCGGCTTCCTTCTTTGTGAGTTTGACAAGGATTTTCGGTAAGCTAATCCCATCAGCATCTTTAAAGCAAGCGCTATCAAATACGATATTGGTTAGGCTTAACACACGTTGATCAGGAATCAGCGAATCTTTTTCATGGAGTTTTTGAAGTTGATGGTTGAGAGAATCCTGAAGGAGAGCCCAGTCTACAGAAACCTTAAAGGAGAGCGAAGTTCTGTTATAATTCCAATTGTATCTGTCTACATCAATGGGTGTAGCGGGCAAGAGGGTGTCGGTGTTGAGAAGTACGATCAGCGTGTCAAAGAGAGCTATGGGTTTATCAAATGACAAGGAGACCTTATATTGGCGAGTATTGATGGCCTCCGCACTGATCTTCGAAGTAGGAGGTGTTGGGGGACGTTGAGACGAGAGAAATTTGACCATGAGGGTATCGAGAGATTGTTGATGAATGGTGTCATGAACAGTCATTATGAGCTGACTACTGTCGCCGTCGTGATTATAGAGCGTATCTAAAGGTGGATATATGCGAATGGTTGTTAAATCTTCTTGAAGTTGATGAAGAAAAGTATATGTATGGGGAGGCAGATAAGTGAGTTGATAAGATGTGATCGGTTTAGAATAACGCACGTCGTAATAGCGTCCAAATGAGCGTGAGGAGATAAAGTTGAGTGGACGAGAATCAATGGTATTTATGATCAGGTTGACGCTATCTAAACCGGCGGATAGAGGAACAAAGGAAGATCTCAATCCATAGGTCTCATTCTCCGAATTAAAGGTGAAATTGCTGTTTTCGTCACTAAAGGCGAATATTTTGTACCGACCATATTTAATATTGTTAATAACATAAGCTCCAGAATCATTGGTAGTACTAAAGTAGAGTGGTTTATCTTCGGTAAGATCTAAGCTGTCAGAATACGAATAGAGCCCAACTAAAACACCCTTGGCGGGGAGTTGGGTGTATAACTCATGGACGGAGCCTTTAATGAAAAGGGAGTCAATATAGGGCCCGGTGCTTAGTGCCAGTGAAAGGTTGATCACTGGATTTTTTTCGGTAAGGTCGGTAATCCCTTGCAAAAAATTGAATGTGTAAGTGGTGCTATCTAAGAGTGGCTCTTCGAATTCGAGCCGAACTTTATTTTTTTTAGTTTTGGCTTTGTACTTCAATTCCGTAAGCGGACTAATAACCAAGTTTTTTTTGAGGGTGGCAGTATTGATCTCATCATCGAATGAAAGTTCAATCCAGTCATTATCAAAATTAAGGGCCTCATTAAGCGGGATAGAGGCTGTTAAGGTGGGTGGAATCGTGTCCTTTGGTCCTCCCGTCGGGCCGCGCTGATTGGCACAATTTAGGTTCATAAGTATAAGGGCAATCAGACAGGCTTTGACAAATATCTTCATGTACCAATGACGTATAATAGACTCGAATATTGCCGGCTTGTATAGGCAGATCTATTGGAGAGGTATCCCATATAGAGGCCTTTTATAAATGAATAGGGGTTAGTTAAATGTCGTTCGCTAAGCATGGACACATAATAAGCATCAAATGTCATGGGTTTAGTTTCCAGAATACGGAGGCCATATGGTTTCAAAAACGCACCCATGGCTTCTTGGCCGAAATGATATAAATGCCTAGGTACATCATAACCGGCCCAATGAGCACCATAATGTTTACTGTCCCATGAGTTGGGGTTCGGTACTGCTATGAAAAGATGTCCTTTTTTAGACAGGCGTTCTGTAATTTCACGAAAGGCGGTACCCAAATTGGGTAAATGTTCTAATACATGCCACAATGTAATCACATCAAATTTTTGGTCTGATTTAAAAGAGTCGAGGGTTTCATAAATTCGTGCTTTAATTGACACAGGGGCATGTTCGACAGCATTTGAGCTGGGCTCAACACCTGTGATATCGAAGTCGGCACCCGCTTTTTGGAGAAACGCACCCGTGCCCGCGCCGAAGTCTAAGAGCGATCCTGAAGTGTGGTATTTTCTAATAGTTTTAAGTTTTTGGCGTAATGTAATTTGACGAACTACTCGGTAGACGAAATTCTGAAGCGAGTTTTTTTTGTCGTTATGTGATACATAGTGGTCTGAGTCGTAGTAGTGAGGTAAACGAGAATCACTGGGGCGAGGATTTGTGAAAAGGAGAAGACATGCTTGACATTGGACTATAGCAAAACTTTCATCACTGACCAGATGATCTTTAGCAATGAGGCGATTGGCAAAAGTAACGTGCTTACAAGAAGGACAAAAGTCTATTTTTTTGTACATTATCTTCCTAGGTATACCATGAGTATTGAAATGTCGGCAGGACTAACTCCGCTGATCCTTGATGCTTGACCTAAAGTCGATGGGCGGAATTTAGTTAATTTTTCTTTGGCCTCGGATGAAAGTGAATTAATATCTTCATAATTAAGGGCAGTTTTTAGCCGAAGAGTTTCCATTGATAACTGTTTCTTGGATTGTTGTTCCTCCTTCTGTATGTAGGATGCGTATTTTATGAGAATTTCTGTTTGCTCTTGTACGTCGCGGGGATAAGGATCCAAGTCTTTTTGTATCTTTTTAGACAATGAAGGTAGGTCAGCGATGTTGAGTTGAGGTCGTTTCAGTAATTGTTCCAAAGAAATTTTTTCGGTAACGACGGCGGTATCTTGTTGAGTTAGGTACTTATTTATCTCTATGGGTAGTACCTTTTCAGATTTTAGGTAGCGTTGGAGCGAAGCGGTGTCTTCAACTTTAGTCTGTAGCAATGCCAGTCGCTCGTCACTTGCTAAGCCGAGGGCATGTCCTTTAGCTGTGAGCCGTTGATCGGCATTGTCCTGTCTTAGTAATAACCGATACTCTGCTCTAGAGGTAAACATACGGTAAGGCTCATCGGTCCCCTTGTTGACGAGGTCGTCAATGAGTACACCTATATAACCTTCTGATCGAGAGATGATAAAGGGGTCTTTTAAATTGTTTTTGAGATGGGCGTTGATACCAGCCATGAGACCTTGGCAAGCCGCTTCTTCATATCCCGTGGTGCCGTTGATTTGTCCGGCAAAATATAAGTTCTCGATAAGCTGAGTTTCTAAGGTAAGGTTGAGTTGTGTAGGAGGAAAATAATCGTATTCGATGGCATAACCAGGACGGAACATTTTGACCTTCTCGAAACCGGTGATTAATCGCAAAGCGTTATATTGAATTTCTTCTGGAAGGGACGAAGAGAATCCGTTGACATAGACCTCTACCGTATTCCAACCTTCGGGCTCTACGAAGATTTGATGTTGTGATCGATCCGCAAAGCGATTGATTTTATCTTCGATAGAGGGACAGTAACGAGGGCCTAATCCTTTGATCCTACCGTTAAACATAGGGGATTGATCAAAGCCCAGTTGCAACTGTTCGTGTACAGCGGCGTTGGTATGCGTGATCCAACAGCTTTTTTGATTTGTTAATGACTGAATATCAGGCAGATAAGAAAATTTTTCAGGGATTATGTCCCCTTTTTGTTCCTGCATCTTTTTATAGTCTAATGACCTCCCATCTACACGTGGTGGCGTACCCGTCTTCATTCGGCCAGCATCAAAGCCAAGACCAACTAATTGTTCGGTAATTCCGAAGGCGGCCGATTCACCCGTTCGCCCACCGCCAAATTGCTTGTTACCGATATGGATTAGGCCATTGAGAAAGGTGCCATTGGTAAGTATAACAGATTGAGATTTGATGTCAATACCCAGTGAGGTACGCACACCGGTGACGACATGGTTCTCTACAATAATGGCAGAAATCATCTCTTGCCAAAAGTCTATATTGGGGTTAGCTTCCAAGGTAAGTCGCCAAGTTTCAGCAAAACGCATTCTATCAGACTGGGCTCGTGGACTCCACATAGCGGGCCCTTTGGATTTGTTAAGCATTCGAAATTGGATCATGGTTTGGTCGGTAATGATCCCAGAGCACCCACCGAGCGCATCTATTTCTCTAACAATTTGACCCTTTGCGACACCACCCATGGCCGGGTTGCAGGACATTTGAGCAATCGTGTTCATGTTCATGGTAGCCAGTAAAACTTTGGATCCCATGGTTGCCGCGGCATGGGCGGCTTCACATCCTGCATGGCCGGCACCAACTACGATGACGTCATATTTTTCGAACATTAGTTTTTATATATAATGTGTTGTTGTACTGATTCATTATGTTCCACGTGAAACATATTTATTTGTATACAAAGATAAATAGAAGTCCTCCATTGATCGCATAAGTTCTTTGTCCTTCTCAGATTTATCTGAATATCCAAAGAGGTGGAGAAGACCATGTACAACGACTCGAAGCAATTCATGATTTATTGAGACGTTGAAAGTAGTTGCGTTTTCTGTGACGCGTTCTTTGCTGATGAATAAATCGCCACGAATTTCTTTAGGTTCGGTGCGATAATCAAAAGTGACAATGTCGGTATAATAGTCATGAGCCAAATGTTTTTTATTTAAGGTTAATAGATAATGATCACTAGTAAAGACAACATTTACTTCTGAGAGCACGAATTCTTCATTGAGGATAACTCCTTTAATCCAATCACAAATATGATCAGGGAGTGAGAATTCCGAAATGTCTTCAAAATGAAAATATAGATCATCGCGCATATTAATTTAATTTATATTAAAAGATGAGCCCACCAAACGGCAAAAGTAGAGTAATTAATTAAAAGAGAACGCGGTTTATTAGATCTCCTATTGCCATAAGAGCTTTAATTTTCCTTCTTATCATTGATTCTTTTAAAATATTCGTTGACTTCAGATTTGTAAAAAGGATGGAGATTAATGGGAATGCTTTCTAATAACTCGATTTCTTTAGACTTTTGTTTTAAATAATTATCTAAGGCAGCAGGTAGGCGAGACTTATAATCTTGTGCGGTTTCGGCCTCGCGGCGTTGATCCTCGTCCTGATTTTTCAGGGCATTTTCAGCTTCAAGCATACGTGTTAATATCTGCTCTTGCCTGTCGATTAATTCTTGAGTGATTTGCTTATTGATCAGATTCAGTTCGTTCTTTTCCATGTCTTCGGCGGCTTTATTCAATGTGTTATTGGTGTTTTCGTTTCCTAGTTGTCCTTTGAGCTTATTGTTCAGTTTATTGAGTTCATTTCGGATCATCTCTTGTCGTGCGGCCATTTCTGCGAGCTCTTGGCTGAGTTCCCTTCCCTTTAGACCTCCTTTTTTAAGTTGTTGTATTTGTTCCGACAGCTGTTGTTGTAATTCACGGAGATTGGGCAGGTCGCCTGAGGGCTGATTTTGGGGTTCACCGCTGCCTTGATTATTGGCTTGATCACGCATCTGTTGAAGGAGGTCATTTAACAAAAGGGCTAAATTGTTCATTGAGGTCATAGAAAACTGTTGATTAACAACGGCAGTGTTTGCTTTCCGTTGACGTAATGAGAGGATGGATGCATTGATGTTCCTATTGAGTTCACTTAGTTCGCTTGTTACAAAGCTGGAGATGGCGACCACTCTTTTTGATAATGCCAAAAGACTGTCTGACAATACGGTCACCTGGTCCTTCAGTTTTAATTGTTCTTGGGACAAGGTGACAAACATAGGGTTCATTGATTTCAGTGTACGGAAGGATTTCATTAGGCCTTCTTGTTTAAAAGAAAGTTTAATTAAATCATCAAGTATCTTATTAAGATCTTCAATGTTTTCAGACATCGTTTCTTTTTGCATATTTGACTGCATATCTGCAAGAGCATCACTCAAATGCTTCATTGCTTGACTGGTTTCTTTTTGTTTTTTACTTGTTTTTTTTCTTTCCTTTTCGTTGATTGCATCGTTGATTTCTTGAAGAGATTGATCAATACGATCTTCTGAATTCTGCGTCGGTGAGAGAGATTCGGGCCGGAGTAATTCTTGATTTAAGGATTCTATTTCGTTTAAATCAAGTTTAAACTCTTCAAATTTTTGCGATATTTCATTTTGTTGTAGTTTTAATTCATCCATTGAAAGTTCCTTTTTATTTGATTCAGTGGAGAGGGTTTGCTGATCTTGGCTCAATTTTTCAATCATTTTCTGCGCTTGATCTAAATCGTTTTCGAGTTTTAATCTTTTGAATAGTTCGAGAGCACGGTTAAGTGCTTGTTCTATGTTTTCTTCTTTATTGGTAAGATTAGATAGTTTTTTTTGGATGTCCTGAACGTTTTGTTTTTCCTTAAGTAATTGTTCTAACTCGTCAAATAATTTTTTGGTTTTTTCATCTAAAACACTCGATATGAGCTCTTTTAATTGATCGGCTTTTTGCTTTAATACGGGATCTTTATCATTAAATTTATTCTGTTGCTGATTAAGCTCCTTCATTTTTTGAGACAGTTCCTCAATGGCTTCTTGTAATTGTTGCTTTTCTTTAAGGATCTCTTCGAACATTGAACGATCTTGCCAGTCTAGGCTTTGCTTCATTTTCAATTTTTCTTCCATGTTTAACAACTTGTCTTGAAGAGATTCATTTTTTGAAATAAGCTCTTTTATGGCATTTTCAGAAGTCGCGCTTTTTTGAGAGAGCAGAGATTTAAAATATTTTTCATCGGGTATTTGCAAATAAAAAGGAGCTGAAGAGGTGGGTTTATAACCATTGGGCAGATCATTATCTGTTAGGATAACTTGTAGCTCAATTCGGGCTTGTTGATCAAGCATTTCCGAGGTTATCGGGACTTGATGGTAAAATGATTGGGTGTTGGGAATGTCTTTTACAGGAAGCATCATTAGGCTATCTGATGTCCCTTTTTGATTTATATTCAAAGAATGGATGCCGTAGTCATCCGAAAAGGTACCTGTGATTAGCACGAAGTCATAATATAGCGTGTCGACGAAAAAGGCGACCTCTAATTCAGGAAATAGATCTTTTTGCACCGTTAATTGGTATTTTATGGACTCTTGATTGTGTCCGTATTGATTGGTTAATAGAAGCTCATATGGATCACTCTTGATTGCATTGTATCTCAGCTTAAATAACTGATTATCAGTAACATAAGTCGCTGAAACAGAGGAATGATTACCGACTGTTAACCGTACGCTATCGGCGTCTTGGCAAGAAATAGTCCAAGATATTTGGGTATGTTCGGGTAGGTTTAGGTTACCATTATTGGAAAAAACATCTGTTTGTTTGTGCGTATGTGGTGGGTATTTTAATTGAACATCAAAACTTATAAGTTCTGGTTTGACTTTTGTGGTGATTGTGTACGACTTACTTTGATAACCCGCGGATAAGAAAGAAAAAACGAGATCATTAGGGACGGTTTCAAATAGATAAGAAAATTGACCATTTTGGTCTGTTTTCATGCGTATTTTTTGGTCGCCAATCAGGATATAACACTGGTCTGGGATTTCATTTCCGCGCAACGCTAATTCTAACAATAAGCTTTCATTCTTGAAGACCTCTAAATTTTCAGAAAGTAAATCGAATTCAAATGGAGCAAGGCTTGCGTAAAATAAGTCGTAGTTGATGATTCTTTGAGAGCTGTCAGAATAAATACCAGGTTGTAATTGACCTAATACCATGAATAAAAAGAGGATGGGAAGCGTAAAATACAGGTATTTACCGTTTAATTTTAAATTGATGGATTGATCAAAAGCATATTTATCAAATTCGAGGGCCCGTTGGTCAATACTGGCTTGAGCAAGACCTCTCTGGTCGTCGACGAGATGCTGTAGTTGAAGCGTATTAATAAGGCGATCACCAATATCAGTGAACTGCTGTCCAATCAGACGTGCGGCTTGCTCATCAGTCAAGTGTTGTTTAGGTCTTAATAGGGCGATAAGATGCCGAACGATGAAGACCCAGAGCCCGGTTATTAAAAAAAGAATACTCAGCGTCAATAAAAGGCCTCTTATGAAAGTACCGGGTCGAATAAAAGATTCAAATCCAGCAATAAGCATGCAATAGCTTCCCAATAATGCGATGAAAATAAGGCTTCCTCTAAGTAACTTATTATAGAAAAACTTACGCCGAAAAGAGGTTAATTGGTCGTTAAGGGATGGATCAATCATTTCTTAAATTTTTGGCAATCAAATAAGTGAGGAAAACTCATGTAGTATGCTATATAAATATAGTTAGCGTATAAGAAAAGATTGAATTTAGAACTTTCTAATAGGTAAGATAAGTGTTAAATCTATTTTTGCTTTCAATTCATATTCAAAAGTTATATACTTACTTCGAAACTTCGTGTTTTAGACAAAATAATAGGGTTTCGACCCTCAATAAGCCAACAAAAGAAGCCATTTAGAATTAATTATATGGCATCTTTAATACATTGTTTGAGGATTATTTGGAAAGACTTTGTAGCATTAATCTACCCCCAATGCTGTGTCGGGTGTATGACTGCTTTGGTAAAAAACGAGTCATTTCTGTGTACCCGATGTTTTCTGAATTTACCTTACTTTGACGCATCACCTGATCAAAATCAAAGACTCTCTTTATTTTTTAGTTTTTTACCAAAGGTAGTCTCCGTTAAAGTCTACTTAGTGCTTAATAAGAAGGGGCTGGCGCAAGCGATATTATATGGCTTCAAGTATCGGGGAAATAAAGCATTGGCTGTGTTGATGGGACGCCATTTTGGTACTTCTTTAGTCCTTAAAGGAGGACTCAAAGCGGATTATTTAATACCTATTCCTTTACATTCAGACAAGGAGCAAAAGAGAGGGTTTAACCAAAGTCGCGAAATAGCAAGGGGTCTTTCAGAGAAAATGGGTATTCCTATCAAGGATGATGTTATCCTAAGAATAAAACAAGATAAATCACAGAGCAAACAGGATAGGGTGGCACGATGGCAAAATCAAGAAGAAGTGTATGCTGGCCTAAAGTTGGATGCTTTGAAAGGGAAGTCGGTGATTGTCATTGATGATGTCATCACAACAGGAGCTACCATGGTCGCCGTTTGTGAATTGATTGGGCCGAAAGTAAGGGAAATCACTATTTTGGCCCTTGCCACGGGAAAATAAACAGGTAACACCATAATTTTTTATATAAAATAAAAGGAGAAGAGAATGTTTCTCCGGTTAGATGCTGACTACTTAATGGTACCTCTATGATTGAGATATATTTGTTATTGCTAGATCTATTTTATTTAAGCATATGATTAGTTGATCAACCATCTCTTAAAAAGGGGTGAGTGGATGTTTTTTATCCTAAGAAAGGATAGATAGGGTCACAACGACCTTATTCGGTACAGTTGAATCCCAGCCATTCCAAAAGAAACGAGTACGATACCGAAACCAATAAAGTGAAAAACTTCAGGATCCGCGCCTACAAATTCTCCACGAATGCGGGCCAAAAAAGTCATGGCCATCACGAAACCAACATAATAGAAGTAGATCAGATGGAGGGCTATTCTTCGGATTTTTCCTATAAAGAAGGGATAGCAAAGGATCCCCACATAGGCCATGAAGCCCCCAATGAGTTTAACAGGGACTATGGGTAAGTCTGAGCCCTACAGAGGCAGCTAAGAAGCCAAAATGGATGACGTGCATGATACTGAAAACGGAGACCCATTTTTTGGTTCTAATAAGGGGGAGATTAAGGGTCTGCCCAGTATAAACCAATAGAATGCGAGTAAATATAAGACAAACGAAAATCTTCCAGAATAGCGAGCAGCATATCTGAACACCTCTCCTAACTCATCTTTTAAAAGAAAAAAGGTGAAGAAAAGAACGCTTTCAAATACAATACCAATTAAGATAAGAAGTCTTGGTGATATCTTGCTTTCCATCTACTCAATGCTCATAATGATGAGGGAAAAAAATTCCAAGTCGGTGAAACGGGAAAAGAAGGCATAAAAAAAGCGATCTGCATTTCCACGGATCGCTTTTTTGTATTAATGTTTTTTAATAATTTGATCCAGCATGGATCATGGCACATCTAAAGCCAATGGCAGACGTAGAGGAATCTTCAAAAATAGCGCGTCGGGTTCCTGGAGACATCCAATAGGCGACATCTTTCCAAGATCCTCCTTTGAAAACTCTCATACGTTTCATAGGAGGGTTGTCCACATTATATTGTGATATAGGTACACCTGCATTGAGAGCCTCTTCTTCAGTTTCATAAGCTTTTTCGTTTCCAATGAAGCTGTAACCACCATCGTAAGCATCCTCTTCATCTAATGTCGCATCACGTCTTACCGGATTTAAGTCATCCATATCTTGAAAAGAGAGTGGACGATAGACATCTTGGACCCATTCGTTTACATTACCAGCCATGTTATATAACCCATAATCATTAGGAGGGTAATTATAAACGTAGTCGGTAATCATAGATCCATCATTTAGTTTCCCCGCAATACCGGCATAATCACCTCGACCTCTTTTATAATTCGCCAACATGTAGCCAAGTGACTTGCCATAAGGATTTCTAAGTGCATGACCATCCCAAGGGTAAATTCTGCTGTTTGTTTGTTGCTCATCTAACCATTGAGTACCTATAAGAGCTTGAGCAGCATATTCCCATTCGGCTTCGGTAGGAAGTCGATAAGCAGGTAATACGATACCACTTTCAATCGGGACGCGAGAACTGTTTCCTTGTACACTGGCAACTTCGGTATTTTCGTCTTCAGCGAAGGCATCGTCATCAGCGAAAGCATCGTCTTCACCTCCGTCATCTTCACTTTCTTCAAAGAAGCCAGCGTCTGTTGCCAACTTGAGGTTTACTACTTCAGTTCGCCAAGCACAATAATTCACAGCCTGCCTCCAGTTGATCCCTACTACAGGAAAAAATCTAAATCCAGGATACCTGTAATAATGTGAAACATAAGGATCATTGAATGCAAGGTCTCGTGACCAGACAGTCGTATCCGGCAAGTTATTTTGCCAATAAACTTCTTCAGAATCAATACGAATATAATGCTCGTATTCAAGCCAGTTGATGTTGGTTATCTCTGTTTCATCCATGTAAAAGGAAGCGATGGTTACTGAACGTTCTACATTGTCTCTTGAACTTAAAACGTCTTCTTCCGAAGAACCTAAGACGGTTCTACCCCCCTCTATAAAAACTAGGTTAGGACCCACGGGTTGACCGGCATATTCACTGACTTGAAAACTACCCCCGTCTTCTTCATCGACATTCCATTCTAAACCCGTGACCGTACTGGCGCTTCCAGGATTGGAACTATTCGGGTTGCCTCCTCCAAAAATACAAGAGGTTAATATTGATGCGATTGTTATGGTGTAGGTCAATGACTTCACCATAGAATAAACATTTTTCATAAGATTGGTTAACTATCTTTAAACTTAATAATGCTAATGTAGGCAAAAATTATATTATTTTCCGAAATGGAAAATGAAAAAGCGGGTTCTCCTTCTTAAAAAGCAAAAAAAGAGTCTAGAAAGACCTATATTCTATGAAAGGAGGCAAAAATAGGGAAGGAATCATCGAGGGAATGAATGTGATCAATAGAAAAAATCAATTTTTGGTTTTGTTCTTTGATTTTGCAACGTCTGGGATGATTTTGGGCAAATTGAATGAGACTTTTAAAAGCAGGAGAAAGAAAATAGGCGTCTTTTTTACCTTCTAATATGTGTAACTTCATCGCACTGTTTTTTAATACAATTTTATCTAATCCAAAATCGCGGCCAAGCCAACGCAATCGGACCGATTTTATCAATTCGTTTACAGGCTCAGGCAGTGCACCAAATCGATCTTTGGTGCTGTTTTGAAGGGTTAACAAGGCTTCATCTGTTTCCACATTATCTAGATCATTGTATAATCTAAGCCTTTCAGAGGTATTGGTAATATATTCTTGAGGAATAAGGATTTCCAGATCGGTTTCTAGCACGCAATCACTGACAAATGAATCAGAGACCTTTTCATGTACTAAGTCGTCTTGAAATAATTCCTTGAATTCATTTTCTTTCAATTCAAGGACCGCATCATCGAGGATTTTATGATACATATCAAAACCAAGATCATTTACAAAACCACTTTGTTCGCTTCCTAAAAGATCCCCCGCACCTCGAATATCTAAATCTCTCATGGCCACTTTGAAACCATCGCCCAGCTCGGAAAACTCTTCCAGTGCAATCAAGCGTTTTCTGGCATCAGAAGAGACCGTCGAATGAGCAGGGGTTAACAAATAACAGTAGGCTTTGGTATTTGACCGCCCGACTCTACCTCGCATCTGATGAAGGTCAGAGAGACCAAACATATGCGCCCTATTGATAATAATTGTATTGGCATTGGGGATATCTAATCCAGACTCAATAATGTTGGTTGAGATCAGAACATCGTACGCACCATTTATAAAGCTGACCATGACTTTTTCTAATTTGGGACCAGCCATTTGCCCATGTGCAATGGCAATGCGCGCATCAGGAACAAGCCTATAAATCAGATTGGCTAAACTTTCAATATCTCCAATTCGGTTGTGAACAAAGAAGACTTGGCCGTTTCTTCGAAGCTCATGATGCACCGCATCTCTAATCACTTCTTCACTGAATTCGCAGACTTCTGTGGTAACGGGAACTCTATTAGGAGGCGGGGTTGCGATGATAGATAAATCTCGAGCCCCCATGAGGGAAAAATGAAGGGTCCGAGGGATGGGTGTAGCGGTCAGCGTCATGGCGTCTACATTCACGCGTAATTCTTTCAATTGCTCTTTAATTTTGACACCAAACTTTTGTTCCTCATCAATAATCATGAGGCCAAGATCTTTGAAAATCATGTCTTTATTTACAATACGGTGGGTACCAATGAGAATATCTATGTGTCCGTCGCGTAATTTTTTCTTAATGGCTGTAATTTCCTTGGCGGTTTTAAATCGATTTACAAAATCAACGGTGATCGGAAAATCGCGAAGCCGTTCTGAGAAGGTTTGATAATGTTGGAGAGCCAAAATTGTGGTAGGAACCAGAACGGCCACTTGTTTATTGGCGTTTACTGCTTTGAAGGCTGCTCGAATGGCCACTTCCGTTTTTCCAAAACCGACATCTCCACAGATCAGGCGATCCATAGGGTGCACTCGCTCCATATCTGTTTTGATATCTACGGTAGCGGAATGTTGATCTGGGGTTTCTTGGTACATAAAGCTGGATTCTAACTCAGCCTGCAAAAAAGTATCCTTAGGAAACGCAAATCCGGGAGCGGTTTTTCTTTTGGCGTATAGGGTGATTAATTCTTTAGCAATGTCTTTTACTTTACTTTTTACCCGGTTTTTTTTCGTTTCCCAATCTTTAGAACCCAGTTTGCTGGTGGCGGGAGGCCCGCCTTCTTTTCCTGCATACTTAGAAATTTTATGCAAGGCATGTACGCTTACGTAGAGTAAATCATCATCTCTGTATACCAAACGAATGACCTCTTGTTGATTTCCGTTGCGCATGACTTTATCTAGTCCGGCAAAACGGGCGACACCGTGGTCAATATGAACGACATAATCACCTGTTTGTAAAGATTTGAGCTCCCTCAGGGTAAGGGCCTTTTTTTTGTTGAATTTGGGTTTTTCATTCGTTCGATGTATCCGATCAAAGATTTGATGGTCCGTCAAACAGGCAATTTTTGAAGCAGGAGAGATAAAGCCTGCGTTGAGGCTACCTGTGATTCCAGAAAAAGACAAAGAGGGATCGATTTCTTCAAAGATGGTTGTCAGTCGTTCAAGTTGTTTTTCGGAATCGGAGAAAATAAAAATATCAAACCCGTCATGTTGTAATGCGCCAAGACTATCTGCCAAGAACTCAAAGTTTTTATTAAATGAAGGTTGGGGCTGATTTTCAAAATCGATTTCAAAAGAAGGCGATAAAAAAGCACGTTTACCAAACTCTATTACTTTACGTTTTTCTAAGAGCGAGGTAAAAGAGGCAGAGGTTTCGTAAAGTAAGGGGGGAGATTGAACGACTTGAGTATTGTTACTTATTGAGATAACGGTATGAAATGAATCCGCCGCTTTTTCAAATGCTTTAGTGATGATGTCCTGGGTTTCTCTTAAATCTTTGATCCAAATCAATGTGTTTTCTGGCAAATATTCCAACAAAGAAATTCGCTCTTCCTTTAATAATTGGGTGTGTGTATTGGGCATGATGGAAGCCCATTGAAGCGAATTTTTAGATAATTGAGTTTCTGGATCAAACGTACGAATGCTTTCAATTTCGTTTCCAAATAATTCGAGACGCAGCGGAAATTCAGAGCTAAAGGAGAAGACATCAATAATGCCTCCTCGTACGGCGAACTGTCCGGGTTCATAGACGAAATCAGTACTTTCAAAACCATAGGTTGAGAACAATTCTGACAAAAAAGGAATGTCAACGAGCTCTCCGACATTGGCCTTAAAGACGTTTTGAAGGAGCGAACGTTTGTTGAGGACTTTTTCTACGAGGGCCTCTGGATAGGTTACGATGATTTTAGTTTCTTCATTGAGCGCCCGTGTCAAGGTTTCAGAACGGTGAAGAATATTGGCGTTGTCTATGGATTCGGGCTGATAAGGTTTCTTGTATGAAGTAGGAAAAAAAGAAGGAACCCTCGATTCTTCTAAATGGGTCAAGTCATTCATGAGTAAATCCGCATCTTCTTTGTCGTGCATGATCACGAGCATGGGCTGCTCAATTTTTTCTGAGGTAACCAATAGATTCAGGGCGTCAGAACTGCCGACCAATCCTTTCAGTTTGATGTTTGTTCGGGGTTCGCCAATCTTTGCCAAAAGAAGATTAACCGCAGGGTCATTTTCAAAAAGTGAGACGACTTCTTTTACTTTCATTTCTGAATTTTAAAACTCGACGACAAAGCTAAAACTTTCCCTTTCCAAAAAAATTTTACGTGATCAAAAGGAGGGAAAAACACGAAAGAAATTTTAAGCTGAAAGGAAAAAATCAAAAAGGCCTCTGAAACCAGGTAAAAACAAGGAGAATCCCATATTATTGTGGCAGAAAGAAGTGAGATGATGGTTCATTTAGACAAGGAACAACTATTGGCCCAAGGCGTAAAGGCCTCAGAAGTGGTGGAACAGTTAAAGTGTTTTCAAAAGGGATTTCCCTTTGCAAAATTGATAAAACCTGCCAAGATTTCGGAGGGTATCATAAGTTTGAATGCAACGCAAAAAAAAGAATTACGGTCCCTTTATGAGCAGCGTGGAAAAGCCAAAAAAAAGGTAAAATTTACCCCAGCCTCAGGTGTGGCAACCCGAATGTTTAAGGGTCTTTTCGAATACCTTTCAGCAGTAAATCAGGACGAAGGAAAAGAGAATGAGATGCCCCCACTTACAGATCAAGTAGCGCATTTCTTGAATCATTTGTCGGAATTTCCTTTTTATGAAACGTTGAAAGCAGGGCTTATCGAAAAAGGAATCTTTGAGGAAGCACCCAAGGAGATAATAAAGGAATTATTGCAGGAAAAAGGATTAAATTATGGGCAGTTTCCCAAAGGGCTGATCAAGTTTCATGCTTACCCAGGGGGAACGCGGACACCTGTCGAAGAGCATCTTGTTGAGGGATGTTTGTATGCTGCAGATGATCAAGGACGGGTCCATATCCATTTTACCATTAGTGCCCATCATCACGAATCTTTTGACAGGCACTTAAAAGAAGTGCGCAAGGGTTACGAAGAGGCGTATGGAAAAATCATTGAGATCACCCTTAGTGAGCAAAAAACAGCAACCGACATAATAGCGGTAGATTTGAAAAATGACCCTTTTAGAAAAGACGATGGGTCTCTACTTTTTCGCCCAGCAGGTCATGGGGCATTGCTCGAGAACCTCAATGAAATTGATGCAGACCTTATTTTTATAAAGAACATAGACAACATTTCTATCGACCGATATCCGTCAGAGACCATTGAACACAAAAAAATATTGGGAGGAAAGTTAATGGAGGTCCAAGCTAAAGTATTTTCCCTCTTAAAAGAACTAGAGACAACTTGCTCTGAACAAAGGCTGATCGAGATGAATCAATGGGTGCGTAATGAATTGGGCTTTGATTCATCTGCGGATTTCAATAGAGGGGCTTTATGGGACCATTTGAACCGCCCTATAAGAGTTTGTGGGATGGTGAAAAATGAGGGAGAACCAGGGGGAGGCCCTTTTTGGACAGCTACAGATCAAGGAAGATCTTTACAAATTGTGGAGGGGGCACAGGTGAATTTTAATGTAATGGAACAAAAGCAGATTTTTGAGAAAGCAACTCATTTTAATCCCGTTGATATTGTTTGCGGTGTCAAAAATCACAAGAACCAAAAATTTGATTTGCTGAAGTTTCGCGATTTAAGTGCAGGAATCATCACCCAAAAGTCTCAAGGTGGGAGGGATCTTAAAGCACAGGAATTGCCCGGATTATGGAATGGCGCCATGGCATATTGGCACACAGTTTTTGTGGAAGTTCCATTGAGTACGTTCAATCCAGTAAAAACAATTAACGACTTATTGAAACCCGCGCATCAATAATGAGATGAGAAGGACCATTATTGATATTGATAATGGACAAGATCAGTTTTCCAATTAATTAGAGACGATGGAGATCATTGGAAAGCCGCAAGAAAATAAGCAAAAGGCAGATCTCAAAAAGAGAAGAATAAAAGAGTTAATAGGGAAATCAACAAAAGCAGAGTAACCTTCTTTATTATCGGATGATTAAAAGAATTAAAAAACGAAATTTAAAAGCAGGTCATATTCTATTAACTTCACACGTAGAAAGATAGAATGGAAGTTATTTATGTACTTATAGGGGATAGGTGGAGGCGATTCACTTGGTTATTATTAGCGGGAGGCGTCTCAGCCATATTATATGCGTATGGCATTAAAGTCGTACATGATACACTGACCACAGAGAATAATGTGGAAAACATAATCTCTGTGGTTCTATTAATCACCGTTTCAGTGGGTCTTTCAGTTTTTTCAGGGCAGCACATGAATCGTCTTTTTGAAGAAAAAATCGATGTTTTAAGAATTGATTTGAGTCGAAAAGTAATGAAGACCTCATTTGAAACAATAGAAAGAAAAGCGACAAAAATAGCGCCCATTTTAACTGCTGAAGTCAATACCCTGACCAGTTTCGTCAAGTTGCTACCGGAGGCCATCATTTCTAGCTTGAAAATTTTTGGGATTCTCATGTACATGTTATGGCTCTCATGGCAAATATCTTTATTTATTGCGTTGCTCTTAGGGGTTATTCTGGCTATTAATTTCAGTGTTTTGGGAAGGGTTCATAGAGAAGAAAGAAAGGCGAAGGAATTTAATCTTGGTATTTATGCCAGTATACAAGGGATGGTTACAGGGATAAAAGAATTGGTACTCAACAAAAAACATCACGATAGTTATATTGAGCGGTCCATTTCTCCCAAAAGTAATGGCTACGCTCGGCAAAACATCATACTTAATAACATCAATCTTTTTTTAATAAAATCACCTGAATGGATCGCCATCATGGCCATTGCAGGCCTGGTTATGTTTGCAGAAAATATTTCCTGGTTTTCAGAAGACGAATTTATTAAATTTTTTACCTTGATGCTTTTTCTCCTACCCTCGATGATTGTTTTAATTAGTTTTTTTAGTGGGGTAAAAAGAATGAAAGTAGCGGTTGAAAAAATCAATGAATTAGGACTTGAATTAGGAAAAAAAACGGACGACAATGAGAAAGAGGTTGAATCTTTGAGCTTAAGTGAGGAGAGTGGCGGAAGCATTCAAAAAAAGGCATGCTTAATAGAATTAGAAAAAGTCGCCTATAGCTATCAGTCTAATAAGCGGGTTTTTACCGTTGGACCAATCAGTTTAAAAATCTTTAAAAATGAAGTTTTATTTGTTACCGGAGGGAATGGGAGCGGAAAAACAACGTTTTCAAAATTACTTACGGGGCTTTATACACCGGAAAAAGGGCAGATAATTTTTGGAAGCCAGCCCATAACCCCTGCTTTGGTCTCAAGTTACCGAAATGTTCATTCCGCCATTTTTGCAGATTCTTATGTATTTGATGATCTCACCTACCTTAAAGAGTCACCGATTTGGGTGTATGCCAAAGAGCTTATTCAAATGCTAGAATTGGAGGATAAAATTTCGCTAGATCGGATGAGGTTATCGGATGTAAATTTATCTTTTGGTCAAAGAGGAAGGTTGAATCTACTGAGAACCATTTTAGAAGATAAACCGGTCATGCTGTTCGATGAGTGGGCGGCAAATCAAGACCCTTATTTTAAGAAAAAATATTACCGAAAAATCATCCCTGAGTTACGGAAAAAAGGAAAAACTATCATTATCATCAGCCATGACAGTAATTATTATGATGTGGCGGACCGAATTATTGAATTTTCTGAAGGAAAGGTGTTTTCGACAACCATAAATAAATGATCATTTGAGAACGTTTTTGCATCATTGGTTTGGGATACCAACAAAACCGGGCAAAGGCCCCTTTTTGAAGGCGCCCATCGAAATTACAGTGGATCAAAGCCCAAAATTGAGTTTTTGTATTACCCATAAAGACAGATTCGAATATCTTCAAAAAACCTTATTTCAAAATTTAAAAGATAACGAAGAAGATCAGTTAGAAATTGAGTTTATATTAATGGATTTTCATGAATCTGATGAGGTGATGCATTGGATAAAGGAAACTTTTCCTAAAGAAATTGGACAAGGCTATTTGAAATATTTTAGGGCTAAGATGCAAGGTTGGTCGGCACCATTGGCAAAAAACACCGCTCATTATGTCGCGAGCGGCACAATATTAACCAATTTAGATTGCGATAATTTTACTGGTCGGGAAGGAGGAAGATTTGTATTGGAACAATATTACAAAGAGGAGAGCAATCTAATGCTTTGGCAATTCAGTAGGGTGAGGCGAGACGGGTCCTACGGAAGGATGTCATTTTATCAGCAGACTTTTGAGGATCTTGGAGGCTATGATGAAGGGTTAATGGAGATGGGCTTTCAAGACAATGATCTTATGTTAAGGGCTTTAAAAATGGGCGTCAAGAGAATAGAACGTAACGACAAACTATATAACAAGGCCATCAAGCATGAAAAATACAAACCGGCCCACATGTCATTTCGAAGCATGGAGCGTTGGAACAAAGCGCGTTCTAAAACCAATATCAAACAACAAAAACTGAACGCGAATAACGGCAGCTTCGGTCTTCGAGAAGAGATCCTGTTTTTGAATAAAGAGGGAGAAATGGAGCCTTTTGAAAAAAGCTAATACCTGCTTTGTACTGCATGATTAGATAAGCTTAATTTTGTCATGCCCTGTCTTAAAAACAAGAATAGGGAACAGACGATTCAACAAGAAGAAAAATGAAATCAAAATTCGATTTATATCAGTTGATTACGCCGAACATTGACGATTATGCCCAATATGGGATGGCGTCTGTTTATGGATATGCCCAAAAGCACGGATACAGTTATTCAGTTCAGCGCTCACAATTGGTCGAAGATATGCATGTGAACTGGACCAAAATAGAAATGATCAGGCAGGCCCTTGTATCGAGCGCATCCGAATGGATTGTGCTTTTTGATGCAGACCTTATCTTAATGAATAGTGAGATTTCCTTAGATTTTTTTATTAAAAAGGTGCCTTCGAACATTCACATTCTCATGCCAGGAGACACACATTTTTTTAAATGGAGAAAGCCTAATGCGGGCTTTATTATGGTGAGAAGATCTCAGCATGGCAGGAAAATTGTGGATGAGTGGATGAAGGCGTCTAGGGGCGAGGGGCGTCATTTGGCGGATAAACATCCACGGAATCAAGGTGTATATTGGAACTACGTGATGCCTAAATTTTATAATAATCAACAACTTATCTCAAGGAGGTATTGTGCCAAATATCATTGGTTTTATCGTTTCATTGGACACGGGAAATTTGCTTTTCATATCACGCAAACGGATGATGAAAACCGGAGAGAAAACATGAAGAAGTTAGTTTTACAAAAGGCGACGGCAACAATCATTGAATGGGCCACCGCTAAATTAAGGAGTCATCGGAGTGGGCTCCTGAAATTATTATAGTGCAACCAATTAAGGAGGATCAATTCTTTAATGTTTTTCTTTAAAATGATATTGTGCAGTTTCATTGCGCAATTCTTTCCAATTAGGATGGCTTTTCCATAATCCAGTACTGCTCCCCTTATCTTCAATATCTTGGATTTTTCCATTCAGCCTATTGGTGACAAGATGATGACCTAAAGCCCCATGGGCCAAATGTGCACTAATGACGATGTCATCACCTGCAGCTAAATCATTTGGACCCATAGGAAACAGGGGAATTTTATGTAGATCTGATTTTTTGAAAAAAACCATTCTACCTTTAATTAGATCTACTTTTGTGCTTTTTAGAGGATGGCTAAGATGTTGCGGAATGCCACTAGCACCCAATTTTTGCAGCCCCTTATCGAGCAGCGTTTTTGGAAAGTATAAGTTGTCTTTACCCAGGATAACTCCAAAAGGACCCAAGGCCATGCCTTCTTTGCCAAATTGCTTGTATTCTTTGATTAGGCATTCTAAAGCATCATGCTGGGTAATGAGTAGATCATCATCGTGTGACATGATGTAATCGTTTTTAGCAAAGGTACCCATGAGCCATCTTGGCCAACAGCGAACATTATCCGAGGAATTTAAAACCCAATCAACATCAGCGTGAACAAAAGGTTCTGGAGCATTATTCCAAACAAAGATTTCACAGGGAATGGTTTGAGATTTTAAAGCCAGGATGATTTTATTAAGATTCTCTCGACGTTTATAGTTCATCAGCAAAACAGTAACCATATGTTGTAAAATTTAAGAGCTAGAGCGTCTACAAAGGATTCACTAAAAAGTAAAATTAATCATGGAATGGTATGAAAAGGGGAGTTTCTACTAAAGTTTTTATTTCCACTCCTATTTAAAATGTTAAATTTACGGACTGAAAGAATCTCCTTAACAACCATATAATGATAATAAGGCCTTTATAGAACAGGAGAATATATAGATAATATTTTGGCAGGTGAATCTGAGACTCATGCAAAAGCTTTTCTTTGTTTCAATATTTTTGTTAGTTAGTATTGATTTAATCAAGGCTCAGGTTGATGTACCTGGGGACTTGGAGAACGAATATTTTCAATTATTAGCTCTTAAAAATCAGCAGGTTAATCATTTGGGTTATGGGCTGACGATTGATCCATTTTTTGATTCTTTGGAGTGGTCTTTATGGGATCGATTCCAATCTAAAATAAACGTAACTGAGGGTCTGACCCTTTTAGACTTAGGATTCAAAACACATATTAATACAGCTTATCCACGAGGTTACAACGACGGCCCCTCTTGGCGGGGGCGAGGCCTCACTCAGGAAGTCAACGTGGGGTTGCGGTTGAAAAAAAACAGGTTTTCATTGACTTTTTTACCCAACATTTTTTATTCTCAAAATGCTTCCTTTGAGCTTGCGCCCCAGATTAAAAAAGACGTGAGCCCTTTTTCTTATCAATTTGCGAACAAGGCTTCCGTTTCTTATCGAACCGATTGGGTTCAGCGGTATGGGGATAAAGCGTTTGTGAATTTTCATTTAGGGCAGTCGGAGCTTAGATATCAAGACAGTATTTTCACCGTGGGTCTGGGAACCCAAAACTTAAAATTAGGACCAGCGAACATCAATCCAATCATTTTAAGTCGTAACGCAGGGGGCTTTCCTAGTTTAGATTTGGGGACGGCCCAACCGCTTCCGCTTCATTTTAAAAATAAAGACTTGGGGGCTTTTGAAACCAAGATCATTTTTGGTCAACTGTCCGAATCTAACTATTTTGATAATTTTCCGGAGAATAATAAGCTATTTTTTACAGGAATGACGGTAGGTTATAGCCCTCCTTTTTTGCCAAATTTAGTATTGGGCTTTAATAAAGTATTGTACAAGCAAAGTAAGTATTTTACGCCACCCGACTTAGCTGCGTTGTTTTGGGTTTTTGATCAAGGAATCATGATTGATTCGGTTTTGACTAAAGATTCCTTTGATCAAATGGCTTCATTGTTTGTAGATTGGAAGTTTGAGGAGGCTGATTTGAGGATCTATTTTGAATGGGCAAAGAATGACTTTAGTGGGGATTTTATTCGAATCATTACTGAACCAGAGCACAGCCGAGCCTATACCCTAGGCCTTGAAAAAGCGTTTGATCTTCCTAAAGAAAAGGTTTTGTACTTTATGATGGAGCACAGTAATTTGGTCAGAAACCAAAGCTGGTCGTACCGCGCCAATCCACCATATTATCAACACATAATCGTAGATCAAGGCTACACCCATCAAGGGCAAGTATTGGGAGCGGGGATTGGTGGGGGTTCAATGAGTCAATTTCTAGGGTTAAGCCTCTACGATCAAAAAAGTCTTTTAGGAATCGATTTTCAAGCCATTAGGTTTGATGATGATTATTTCTTAGAAATGGATCATGGTAGTGGCCAAAAAGAGCTCTATAATCGACATCAAAATGAGTTCAGCTTAGGGCTTAAATATCAAAGACGCTTCCAAAAAGGAGCCATAGGCGCTAAAATGATTAACAGTTTTTATATGAATCGATATTATATTTTGAATAATAATAAATATAATTTATCACTTAATATTCAGGCCAAGTATTTCTTACATCAGTCCAGATAACAATCGTGTTAAGGGAGCGCAGTTTTTTCGGCAACCTTATTCAAGGGCCTTCTAGTTTTATCTTTACCTAATCGGGAGAAAGAGGGCATTTATGCGTTCTGGCCAAAGAATCGAGTGCTATTATGAATGAGCAAGAGAGGGATCCTCTCTTCGGAGCTTCAGGATGTGCGTTTATCCCTAAAGGGGGCTACTGCGTGATCGTAAATTCACCCTTGGCCTTGCGGATCCTTGACAAAGGCCAGTTAAAAGAAAAAAAGATGAAAGGATGAGCGATACCCCTTTATGAATTTTTAATTACCAAAACTACAATACTCTAAAAACCCAGCATCATGACCAATGGGAGAGCCATCAGGCGCTTTAAGTGTCTCGGTTTCCTTAACCTCTTCAGGATCTTCTAGCCAAAGGGCAATGAGGGCAGCCATGCTTTTATAATGCGCGGCATCCTCGAAAACCTCAGTTTTTCTGCCGTTGCAGTAGTCCAAGAGTTCAAGAATCAGCGCATAACTGATGGATTTAACATCGGTTTGTGATCCTTCGTGCACGTTAAGTAACATTAATTTATCTAGAATTTTTCGCTCAACAATGCGTTGAATGGCGCGCTCTTCAGGATTGGAATGCGGGGTGTACCACGTACTTTCAAGGAGTCGGCGGATGACTGGAGCCAGTCCAGGCTGCTGGGCATCTAGGTCGTGATACATGACCAAGCGATTGGCCCGGTGCGGATGGAGTAAAAAAGACAACGACATCTCACTTGCCGTTTCAACAGCGGTATAATAATCGAAAACAGGCCCCATTTTACTTCCAAAAGATTCCCTACTTCTATCATATCCTTGTGCTTTGGGGGGAATTTTGGCCAATAATGTTTTAGAAAGCATTAAAGACTTTGGCTGCACGGTTTGAATGAGGGCCTCGAGGGCTTCCCACTGTGCGTCGGGAGCGATCATGGCCGTTTTTAGTTGAAGATCTCCTTTTATGGAATAGTTGTAATCTAAGCCCCCGACAACCTTAGAGGCGGCTTCTATTTGATACCGGTGAAAAAGATACATCGGAACCAAGACCTCTTCCAATGAAGAGTACGGGGAGCCCATGGGAAGACTCTTTTCAGATAAATTACCGAGGACTTTTTCTCTAACCATCATCATGCGACCCAATTCGTTGGCGGCCCCAGCACCTTCATCCCATAGATGTGCAATAGGATGTGCACCATCGGCTGCTCTAGCGTCTCGGTCTGATATAAAGCGAAGGCCCTTCTTATGCGTTTCTTCAAGCAAGGTGTTGAGTGCGGCGTGGGCATCTATGCCCTCATCATATTGGGTGTATCCATATTTAATGGCGGCGATATCCCATTCGCCAATATTGACATCATAGGCGTCAGATAAATCGATTTCCCCGGCGCTATCCAATTTGACCAAAGGATGTGGATAGTCCATCACAGAGGCGCGATCATCACTACTGGCGGCATAATTATGTACCAAGCCGAGGGTATGTCCCACTTCGTGTGCTGCCAATTGCCGAAGGCGTGCTACGGCAAGGGTCATGTGGGGACCTACTCCTTCATCATATTCATTTAAGAGCCCCTGGGCAATTAAAAAGTCTTGTCTAACTCGCAAGGAACCTAAGCTTACTTGTCCTTTAATGATTTCTCCGGTTCTGGGGTCAACGATAGAGGATCCGTAGGACCATCCACGGGTAGATCGATGCACCCATTGTATCATGTTGTATCGAATATCCCAAGGATGGGCACCCTCAGGGAGCAATTTAATTTGAAAAGCATTGATGAACCCAGCGGCCTCAAAGGCCTGATTCCACCATTTGGCTCCGTCCATTAAGGCAGATCGAACGGGTTCAGGGGCACCTCGATCCAGATAGTATATGATGGGTTTTATGGCTTCAGATTTGGCCAATTCAGGATTTTTTTTCTGTAGTCGATGTCTGTTAACAAAGCGCTTTACCAGAGCGGAAGCCACAGGGGTTGCATAGTCTTGATAGGAGGTTGCGTAAAAACCACTGCGGGGATCATAAATTCTTGGTTGATAATTGTCATCTGGCAGCTCAATAAAAGAATGATGTGTTTGTACGGTGATGGCATCGGGAGAAGGGACGACCGATCGCACCCAATTGCCCGTAGCCTGTCCAGTATAGGTCTGAATGACTTCATATTCAGAATTTTTGGGGAAATTGAGCAGATTAGGTAAATATAAAGCAGAACGCGATTTATCAATTTTGAACTGTCCCTGTTTGGCTCTGGACAGTCTCTGGGCAATTCCTTGACTATCTTGTAACAGAAAATCATTTAATTCAATGAGATAAAGGGTTCCCGTGTGTGCTATGATGGGAAATCCCCACAAAATGGATGAGGCGAAAGCTTCTTTAACCGAGTTTACTTCGTCAGGATTGACACTGATGGCACGGTAGTCTTGATTGGGCTGGACCAACATTAATTTTTGTCCATATTTTTTAAATTGAACGACTTTTCTTCCGCCAAGCTTTCCCCTATCCAGACCGAGGTCATTGGAACCAACCCCTGCAGATAAGGTATTGACATATAAAAATTCTGGGGCATTTAGGTCTACGGAAATATATAGCTTGTCTTTAGAAGCATCATAGAAAGAAGGGAAGTAACCTTCCGTACGGCGCAGGTTTTCGGTAAAAGCGGAAATAGAAACTTCTTTTGAAGTAGGGGTGACGGTTCCTTTATTCGCTTTTTTTCTTTGTGCACTGACGTTTAGAAGTGTTCCCATCAACAGTACCGCGACCCAAATATTTTTCATAATCTTTTTATTTTAATTAATAAAAGGTTTCCTTAACCAATATGAGAAGTAAATATATTCAGAATCAATTGTGAAAGAGCGTTATTTTATTGCAGTGGTATTACCTCAGGATATTCGGGAAGAGGTACACAATTTTAAAAAAATCATGGCAGAACAACATCACGCTTGTCATGCCTTTAAGTCACCGGCTCACATTACGCTTCACATGCCGTTTAAATGGGAAAGCTCAAAAAGAGGGGAACTTGAACAAGCCCTGGCCCAAATGACTGCGGGCCTAAGGCCCTTTGAGGTAGCCCTTCAAGACTTTGGTGTTTTTGAACCGCGTGTGATTTTTATAGACGTCGCTGAAAATAAAGACCTCAGGGAGTTAAGGAGCAAGGTATTATTAGAAATGAGAAAAAGGAATATTTATAATGGAGATTATAAAAATTTAGGATTTCAACCCCACGTAACCATTGCTTTTAGGGATTTGAGAAAAGCGAACTTTTATGAGGCTTGGGAAACTTTTAAAGATCAAAAATATGAAAGGATTTTTTCTATAAGTGGCATTACCCTGCTTAAATACCAATCAGACCATTGGCATGAGAGTGGAACTTTTCCATTTATGGATACCAATTGACTGTGTCTGCTTTATTTCTTTGATTTAACCTGAGGCTTTTGACGGTTTTGTTTTTTCGGAAATGAACCAAGTTTTCTTGATCCTTGAAGGCATTGACCAACAAACTGTTGAAAACAGCGATTTCATCAAAGGGGCTTAAGTTTTCGTATTCCAGAAAACACCAGATGCCATTATCTTCTTTTTGGCTCCCCAAATAATGAAGGGGGAGTACTTCTTTGTTGGTTGTGAAACGCAGGTTTTCTAAAAGATATCGTTGTAATAATGCATTGAGCTTGGCAGAATCTAATTCCAGAAGGTCTAGATCGGGCTCTTCGGCATAGTCAGAAAGCCCCATTTCCAAGTCATCCGCAAACAGGCGAACACTGATTTTAAGGTGTTTATCATCAGAATCATAGGTTACATCACAAATGCTAACATGAAACGGATGAAAAAGGTATAGTTTCGTAAGAACAATCCAAAGGAACATGGGCAGACAAAGAATTTTAACGTAAATATAATGTCAGAATTTAGATTATATCTTGATTTAGGGGTCTTCCACATATTAGATTTTGCAGGATACGATCATATGTTATTTGTGATGGCTATTGCAGCGATTTATTTGCTCAATGATTGGCGAAAAGTTTTGGTTTTGGTTACGGCTTTTACCATCGGTCACAGCATCACCTTGGCTTTGGCGACGCTAGAGCTGATCAAATATGATTTGGAGTTGATAGAATTCTTAATTCCCCTGACCATTTTCATTACGGCCTTGGCTAATTTATTTACTAGAGACCGACGACGATTTGAGGCCACCCAACGAAAAGGCTATATTAATTATTTTTTTGCAGGATTCTTTGGCACCATTCATGGCTTGGGGTTTTCTAGTTATTTAAAAGTTTTACTGGGTGCCGAGCAAAACATTTTAAAGCCATTATTTGCATTCAATATTGGTCTTGAGATCGGACAGATGGTCATTATGACCCTTTTTTTAACCTTAAGTACTGTTTTTGTTGATTTTTTTGGGGTTGACCGTCGGGATTGGAAGATGATTATTTCTTCCATTATTCTTGGTGTTTCTGCAACCCTAATTTTGGGGACTGATTATATGTTTAAATAGAAAATAAGATGAGAAAACGCGCATTTTTTTTAAGTATTTTAATGATGGCCATCCTGGGAGTATGGGGCCAGACGCCCACACAATGGGGCCAAAAATTTGAGCAATTAGGAACTTCCTTGCCTACGCCAAATACATATAGAACGGCGTCAGGAGCTCCAGGAAAGGATTATTGGCAGCAACGCGCTGATTATAAAATCGAATTGACACTGGACGATGTAAAACAGCAAATAGAGGGCACAGAGGCCATCACTTATTTTAATCAGTCACCCGATCCATTGGATTATTTATGGCTACAGCTAGATCAAAATTTTCGTGCTCAGGATTCCGAAACTCCTTTAGTGACGGAGTATTTCATGAAGGATTCCGTAAGCGCAAAAGAGTTATTCACTATTCAAAATAATTTTGATGGGGGATTTCGGATAGACAAAGTTTTAGATGAAGCCGGTCAACCCCTCGCTTATTTCATAAATAAAACCATGATGCGGATCAATTTGGAGCAGCCCTTGTTACCGGGAGCGCAGATGACCTTTCAGGTTGATTGGCATTATAAAATTAATGACCGTATGAGTTTAGGAGGGCGTTCGGGCTACGAATATTTTCCGAAAGATGATAATTATTCTTATACGATTGCTCAGTTTTATCCTAGAATGGCCGTTTATGATGACGTGGAGGGTTGGCAAAACAAACAGTTTCTTGGGCGAGGAGAGTTTGCTTTGAGTTTTGGAAATTTTGAAGTCGCCATGACTGTTCCGGAGGATTTTATAGTGGGCGCCACAGGGACATTACAAAATCCTAAAGACGTCTTGACGTCAAAAGAGCAACTGCGATTTGAGAAGGCGAAGCAGTCTTTTGAAGATCCTGTGATTATTGTGACGCAGGAGGAAGCGATTCAAAAGGAGGCCCATAAAAAACGAGGGAAGGCGACTTGGACGTTTAAAGCGGACAGCGTAAGGGATTTTGCTTTTGCGGCATCTAGAAAATATATTTGGGATGCCATGGCAGTAGATTTGAATGGTAAAAAATCATTGGCGATGTCTTATTATCCCAAGGAAGGGAATCCCCTTTGGGAATCCCATTCGACCCGAGCGGTACGTCAAACACTGATCACCTATTCTCGGCACACCATTGACTACCCTTACCCTGTGGCGATTTCAGTGCATGCGGCCAGCGTGGGTATGGAATACCCTATGATTTGTTTCAATTTTGGACGACCAGAAGCCGACGGAACCTATACAGATGAAACCAAGTGGAGGATGATTTCGGTCATCATTCATGAGGTGGGACATAATTTTTTCCCTATGATTATTAATTCAGACGAGCGGCAATGGACTTGGATGGACGAGGGATTGGATAGTTTTGTTCAGTCCATTGCAACAAAAGAATATGATGCCAATTTTCCTGTGGGCCGGGGTGCCCCTGAGCAGATCATTCCTTATATGAGCGGCGAGCAGGGGTTGTTGAGACCCATCATGACCAACTCTGAACAAATTCTTCAATTTGGAAACAATGCTTATGCAAAACCAGCAACCGCGTTGTCTATCTTAAGAGAAACGGTTATGGGACCCGAGCTGTTTGATTATGCCTTTAAGAAATATGCAGAAAGATGGGCCTTTAAAAGTCCTGCCCCTGCAGATTTTTTCAGAACGATGGAAGATGCTTCTGCGATAGATTTGGACTGGTTTTGGAGGGGCTGGTTTTACACTACTGATTATGTAGATATTGGTGTGGAAGAAGTGAAGCATTACCGCATGCAGACCGAGGAGGAGGGGTTGGAAAAACGCCAGATCTCGGGAGAAGACAAAAAGTTGAATACCGAACAAAAAAGGTTTACAGAAGAAGTAAATACCTTTGTATTTAAAAATACTGAAGCCAAGGAATATCGAGAATTCAAAAATAAGTTCAATGAAATAGAGATAAAGGAAGGGTTTGCGGACCAAAACTTTTATGAAGTTAAGTTGGCAAACAAAGGGGGCTTGGTCATGCCGGTTATTATCGAATGGAGTTATGCCGATGGAAGTACGGAACGGGAAAAATTACCCGCTGAAATTTGGCGAAAAAACGAAAAGGAAGTCACCAAAGTCTTTGTAAAACCCAAAGAGGTCGTAGGAATAGTTATTGATCCCAATAAAGAAACCGCCGATGCAGATACGGGAAATAATCAGTATCCCAATGTGGTTCAAGAATCCAGGTTTGACAAGTTTAAGTCAAGCAAAAATTAATGAAAGCCTTATAAATAGTAGATTAATATGAAATTCATTAAATCCATTTTTTGGATGATTTTCCTTCTTTTTTTAGCACAGTGTAGCCAAAAGAAGGGAGCCATTGCCGAGGATTTGGAGTTGGGGGATTTAAATTACCCATTGCCGGGTTTTGATTTGGAGGGATCGGATCCTTTGGCCATTGTCTTGGCAGACAGAATCATGTCAGCGATGGGAGGTCGAGAGGCTTGGAACAAGACGCGATATATAAAATGGAAATTTTTTGGTAGACGGACTTTGTTATGGGACAAAGAATCAGCAAGGGTTCGTATAGAAATTGAACAAGGGGATCAAGTTATTTTGTTAGATCTGAATCAATTAACAGGGAAGGTTTTTCAGCAAGGAATCGAACTTACGGATCCAGACAGCGTGTCTTTTTATTTAGCGAAGGGCGAAAGGATATGGATTAATGATTCTTATTGGCTGGTGATGCCCTTTAAACTCAAGGATACCGGCGTGACACTTACGTATGTAAAGGAGGATACGACTCAATCCGGGGAGCTAAGCGACGTACTTAAATTGACCTTTGAAAATGTAGGGGTTAGCCCAGATAATGCTTATTGGGTATGGGTTTCTAAAGATCAAGATCTGATTAAACAGTGGTCTTACTTCACTCATTTTACAGATTCTTTACCCCAATTCGTATCACCATGGGATGACTATGAGCAGTTTGGACAAATTTTGCTTGCACAAGGGCGAGGATCAAGAAATCTCACGGAGGTGGCTGTATTAACGACCGTACCTCCGCAAACATTTATTTCTTTGTGATAGGTCTAAGTTTTATTTTTACGTTAATGAAGCAACGATTCATCATGTCACTGGTTCTTTTGCTAGGCCTTACCCATACGCGGGCACAAGATTCATTGAGCTATATTTTGGATCGGCATCATGAGGCCCATCAACAAGAGCTTTGGGAGGGGATTAAGAGCCTATCGGCAAAAGGAAATTGGCTGAGTCTACACGGGTCTTATCCGGCTACTTTTTATTTTAAAAAGCCAAATAAATATTTAATGATCAATCAAAGGTCAAGGTTTATTGAGGCTTGGAATGGTGTTGAGTCATGGACGATCGCCAAATGGACAAAATCATCAGTAGCCCAGTTATCTGCTGAAGAGACCCTGATCAATCAAGCGATATTTACCTTTGGATCACCGCTCAAGCGTGTGGCGGACCTAGAAAATAAGGGCATTGTTTTCTTAGATCAGGCCCCTCACTATTGGATAGTTGAAGATCAGGCCCATGCATTGATTGAATATTTCATCTCAAAACAAACATTTTTGTTAACTAAAACTATTTTTACAAAAAAGAGAGGCGAGCCTCTGGTCGTTGTCCGTGAAGTCGTAAAATATGGGGGTTTTCAAGGGGTTTCTTTTCCAACCCATATAAAATTGCAAACTAAGACGATGGTTGCCGAATATGTTTTTAATAAAATTACTTTGGGGGATCCGGTTCAAGATAAAAGGTTTAGTAAGCCGACAAAGGAATAGGGGCATCGTTAAAAAAGAGCTCCGTTAAATGAAAAAGTAGGTCAATAATGAAAAAAGAATTTATGAAAGCAAAAGTTTGGTTGATTACAGGGTGTTCCAAAGGATTTGGACGTGAATTGGCCAAGTTGGTGGCCGATAAGGGGCATGTAGTGATTGCCACGGTTCGTAACGAAACGGAGGTAGCGGCACTTGAGGCCTTATCCAAAGGAAAAATTAAAGGATGGGTATTGGACGTTACGGAAGCCGAGGCTGAAAACCGAACCCGAAGGTTGATTAAAGAATCCTTTGACGGTCAGGTGGACGTATTGGTTAACAATGCGGGATATGGATCCATTGGTGCCATTGAGGAAATCAATGATGAAGAAATCAAAAGACAATTTTCTGTAAATGTGTTTGGAGCCATTTCAATGATCAAAGCGGTATTGCCTTTCATGCGAGCCAGAAAAACAGGACACATTTTGAACATTACTTCTATTGCGGGACTCAATGGATTTCCTGGAATCGGGATTTATAATGGATCAAAATTTGCGTTAGAGGGAATTGGGGAGGCCTTGGCCCAAGAAGTTGAGCCCTTAGGCATTTATGTCACGAATGTGGAACCTGGGCCTTTTAGGACAGACTGGGCAGGCACCTCTGCCACCTATGCACCTAATACCCTAGCCGATTACACGGAAACTGCGGAAAAAAACGCTAAGGCCATTGAGAAGGTAAGTGGAAACCAAATAGGGGATCCTTTAAAGGCGGTTCAGGCCATGTATGCGCTGACGCAATTAGAACATCCTCCCGTACACTTACCCTTAGGGGCCCCCGCATATAACAGAATCAGATTAAAACTCGAGGCGTTCCGTAAGGAAATAGATGAATATGAATATTTAGGATTACCCACAGATTATCCCGAAGAAGCCTAATTGCAAATTAACTGAGGCCTTTCATGACATCAATGGCACGATCAATTTCGCTTTCATTGTTATAGATATGAACGGAATGCCGTAACAATTCAGTGCCGACAGACCGGGGCTGTAAGCGTTCTTGGGTCCACATGGCTTTTTGTAATTCAGGCCCTGTCCAACCCGCCAAAGCATAGGTGGTCAGCCCTGCACACATGGTCGGATTGACAGAAGAGTGGATGGTGATTTTATCGAGGGTTTGTAACTGGGCACGCAGATAATCACCTAAGGTCTTGATTCTGCCAATCCATCGGTCTTCACCAATGGCATTAAAAAAATCTATCGAGGCGTCAAATCCAGCCATCAAGGCAGGGTTACCCGTACCGTTTTGCATGAGTCTGAAACCGTGATCTTCTTGATTCTCCCAGTTATAGCTGGCGATGGTTGTCCAGACGTCTGCTATCCGATCGGGATTGATGTACAAGATACCATTACCAGGGGGAGCCAGGAGCCATTTGTGTAGACTGGAGTAATAGGCATCACAGCCAATGTCTTGCACATTTACCTTTATTTGTCCCACACATTGCGCACCATCTAAAACAGTAAATATGCCAAGTTTACGGGCTTCGGCACAAATCTCTTTAACGGGCATTATGGTTCCGTAAACGGAGACCATGTGCGGAATGGCGATGACTTTCGTTTTTCGATTCACTAATTTAAACACCGCATCAAAAATTTCTTTTGAATCATTTGCTGGGAGCGGCATGGTGGCTTGCTTATAAATTAAACCATGCCTTTTAGCTAACGATTTCCATGCTCCGTATCCCCCGCCGTGTTCTTGGTTTGTATTGATGATTTCATCTCCAGCTTTTAATTTTAAACCGTTGGCGACATAATTCATACCAAAGGTGGCATTTTGTATCAAAGCAACATTCTTGTAATCTGCATGAATGATTTCTCCAATTTTTTCGCGGAGTGCTTGATACGCAAAGTAGCCTGTGAGTAATTCTGGACCAGAACCTTCTTTATAATCGGTTTCAGCAGCATGCGTATTATAATGCATTAAATGATCGGTCATCTTATTGATCACATAAGCAGGCGTCGGGCCAATGGTCCCATTATTGAAATATACCTGATCCTCTTTAAGGATAAAATGTTTGCGTACCGCAGCCCAATAGTCTGTATCAGAGGAGGTTTTTTGTGAAAGGGTCTGTAGACCTGACGAGGCGGAATGGCTTCCGTATTGCAGGAGGGGAGCAGAGAATCCGCCGAGGAGACTTTTTTTGATAAAATTTCTTCGAGAGCGCATAATTCAAGGGGGCGTTTGATAAGCTAGACTAAAGCTAAGAAAAAAACCAGGGAGGTCAAAGCAGAAAGAGGATTAGAGACGAAGGGACTCTTTTAAAGGGTTTTAGTGGGGATGTATGATCGACATTCCGAAAGTTTTTATGATTATGATCGACAAAGGAACCTTTATTAGCCTTCGTTTTAGGGATAAAAGCAGGACCCATGCAAAATAATTTTATGAGCGGAAGTGATCGGAGAATGTTTAAAAAGCAACGTAATATAAAAAAACCAGCAAAAGCAAAATCGCAGTAGCGATGATGATGGCTGAATGACCTTCCGGAAATTCATATTGACAGATGGGACAGGCCTTGGCATTGGCGGGGATTTTCATGGCGCACGCAGGACATTCCTTTTGGGCGGAGGAGGTTGGGTCTTTCATGATCTAAAATGAAGTTGAATTTTGGAGTCCATAGAGGGTGAATTTATTGAATGGGAAAATCAAAATAGGTGTTTGGGAAGGGTTCATATTCTAAGGTAAAATGCCACCATTCCGCCTCAAAAGGAATGAATCCATGTCGTTGCATGACTTGTCGAAGAAAGGCCCTATTGCGCTGTGCCTGTTCAGGGACCGCTTGACTAGAGGGCCAAGATTTTGGACTGAAAAAATCCCATGGGGTACCCATATCGAGGTTCTTACCAGTTGAATCAATGAGGGTAAGGTCTACCGTGCTGCCCCTGGTATGTCCCGACCTGGAGGCGATGTAACCCTGCTCAAATAATAGGGCCTTGGAGACCTTAGGGTAGTAAGTTTTTTTCATGGTGGTATCATTTAAACTTTTGGCCCATTGGACAAAGTCATCTACCGCCCGTTGCGGGCGATAAGCATCAAAAATTTTTAATTTTAAGCCTTCTTTTTTTAAATCCAACTGGACTTTGCTCAAAGCTTTTGCCGCTGGCAACGAAAGAATACAAACCGGCGAGAGGTAGCCCTCTACAGGCCGTCCTAAAAAGTTATCTTTCGAGTAGTATCTCAGGTCAACATGAACATCAGGAATGATTTCGGAAAGACGAATAAACCCATCAGGAAGCTTATTTTGTGCATATCCTGAAGAACAAAGAATCGAGCAGTAAAAAATGGAAGAGAGAAAAAGGATCTTCCATAAAGGAGCTAAACGCTTAAAGGGGTTCATAATATCTGTTGCAGTATTTACCAAAAAAAGGCGAGTAAGCATAAAGATCTCCAAAAACCTAAAATGGATCTTCAGATTTAAGAGCGTTGACCAAGCCATCAGTAGAGTAAAAGAAGAGATGCGCATTATAGCCATTTATTTTGCTAATCTGTTGTAATCTTTAAGTACTTCAATTAGCAAGTCGTGAGGTAAGGCATACACTTTGTTACCATTGATTCCTGATAGGGTTTCAGCGGCGACCATGGCGTTAATGATGGCCTCTTCAACTGCTTGGACCGTTGCTTCAAAAAAAGGGGTCATTTGATCATTGGCCAGGGTACTTACTTGAGTGGTTTTTTCGCGTTCAAAGGCCTCAGGATTTGCAGTAGAGAAGGAAAGAAAAATATCGCCTGAGCCATTGCTCCCACGGCCCCCCACAATACCAATGCCTAATGGGACGCGCTGAGCAATTCTTTTGAGTTGATGAGGAAGCAAAGGGGCATCCGTTGCGACAATGACAATAATAGATCCATCCCCTTCTTTTTGTCTTGATTGTGGAGCCCCGTAAAACTCAGAATTTAGGGTATCCTTCAAAGCCCTGCCCACAGGGACTCCAGCAATGGTTAAGTTTTTTTTGGTCCCAAAATTTGATTGAACTAAGACACCAAGCGTATAATTGTCCCCAGCTAGGGAGATCTTTCTGGATGCAGTTCCTGTGCCTCCTTTGAAACCCAAACATCTCATTCCTGTACCGCCGCCGACGTTCCCCTCTTCAATTTTACCTCCAGAAGCATTATTAATGGCCTCCAAAACATGAGCTTCTTTGACATGAAAGCCATAAATGTCGTTAAGAAAACCATCGTAAGTTTCGGCCACGACAGGATAGGTGTACCACCAGTCCTCTGCGTCGTACCAATCGGTTTCCACGTACCATTTTAATACCGCGTCTCTTACTACCCCAACACTATTGGTGTTGGTAATCATTATGGGGGTTTCCAAAAAGCCTGATTCAGTTACCCAAGTAGTGCCAGTCATCTCTCCGTTTCCATTGAGGCTGTACCAATTGGCATATACAGGACTGAATTTTTGGGCTTTACCTCTGGGGAAAATGGCCGTTACTCCAGTTCTTACCGGACCTGTTCCAAGGATATTTGTACCTGTACCAGAAATGATTGTGCTGTACCCTACTTCAACACCCCGAACATCTGTTATGGAATTATTTTGGCCGGGAACCCCATCAAAAGGAACGCCAAGGTCTCTTGCCCTTGGTTTTTGTCCATATGAAGAAAGAGCAGCAAGTAAGGAAAGTAACAGGATAAATATAGGTTTCATTTGATTAATCGTTAAATGACTCATCCATCAAGGCAAACGCTGAACGGGTTGTATCAGAGGAGGCCTCAGTAGGGCTGAAAGTTAGCTGATCTTACTCCAATTGACTGCACTTTTATTAAATGAAGCGATGTGATTTTTTAGGATATGATTTTCTGGGGCACGTAACAAGGGGTCTATTTTGAGTAAGTCTACGGCCGCATTTCTAGCCAAGTTTAGGATGTCCCCATCGGTAGCTAGGTCGGAAATGATCAAATCCAAAGCCCCACTTTGTTGGGTACCCATCAGATCTCCGGGCCCTCGAAGTTTTAAGTCGGTTTCAGCAATTCTAAAACCATCGTTGCTTTCTACTAGGGTTTGCATTCTTGTTTTGGCCTCCGAGGTCAGCTTCATTCCTGTTACCAGCAGGCAATAAGATTGTTCACTCCCGCGTCCTACGCGTCCTCTGAGTTGATGCAATTGAGAAAGACCGAATCGCTCCGCACTTTCAATGACCATGACGCTCGCATTGGGTACGTTTACGCCTACCTCGATGACCGTTGTGGCAATCATGATGTGGGTTTCGCCCTTGGTAAATCGCTTCATTTCATAATCCTTATCTGCAGATTTCATTTTTCCATGACAGATGGATAAATGTAATTGAGGAAATCTGCGAGCGATGCTTTCATAGCCATCCATTAAGTCTTTATAATCCATGGTGGCAGACTCTTCAATAAGGGGGTATACGATATATACCTGGCGTCCTTTTTCAATTTCTTTTTCAATTAAGCTGAAAAGTTGAATGCGTTGGGCATCTCTCATGTGCCTTGTGATGATGGGTTTTCTGCCGGCGGGTAATTGGTCTATGGTGGAGATGTCCAAATCTCCATAGAGTGTCATCGCCAAGGTTCTTGGAATCGGCGTAGCGGTCATGACTAAAATATGTGGGTAATAAGTTTTGTTTTTATTCCAAAGCTTGGCTCTTTGCGCAACGCCAAAGCGGTGTTGCTCATCAATGACAGCCAAACCTAAATTTTTAAATTTGACTTTGTCTTCTATCAAGGCATGGGTCCCAATGAGTATTTTTAGTTCACCAGAATCCAATGCTTCTTGAATGGATGTCCGTTCGGCTTTTTTACTTGAACCTGTGAGGCAGGCTATTTTAATGCCCAAAGGATCTGCAAATTCTTTGAGCCCATTATAATGTTGTTCGGCCAAAATTTCTGTTGGAGCCATAAATGCACATTGCGTATGATTGCCGACAGCAATGAGCATACACATGAAGGCAACAATGGTTTTCCCACTTCCCACATCACCTTGCACCAATCGATTCATTTGATGACCGGATCGAAAGTCAGCATAGATCTCCTTGATCACTTTTTTTTGAGCAGCGGTTAGACTGAATGGAAGGTGGGTATGATAAAAATCATTGAGGAGTTCGCTGTTTTTGAAAGTGATTCCCTTAAACTTATCTATGCGGGCCAGCTTGAGAGTGATGAGGCGTAATTGAATAAAAAAAAGCTCTTCAAATTTTAATCGATATTGTGCTTTTTTGAGAGCAATTTGATCTTTTGGAAAATGAATATGAATGAGCGAAATTTTTTTGTCAATTAAAGAAAATTCCTCTCTGAGGGTTTGAGGCAGTTTATCCTGAATGTGGGGAATTGCCTCTGCTAACAGCAATTTCATTATTTTGCTGAGCGCTTTAGAATCTAAAAACCTTCTTTTGAGTTTCTCAGAAGTGTGATAGACAGGATGTAGAAATTGCTTATTGGGTCTGGAGTTTTCCGAGGGCTCTATTTCTGGGTGCGAGAGGTTAAAGCGTTGACCGTATCGGGTTGGCTTGCCATAAACGACGTAGATCAGCCCAGGTTTAATTTTTTGTTGGACCCATTTGATGCCTTGAAACCAAATAAGATCTATTTCTCCAGTTTCGTCTTGAAACTTTCCGATCAATCTTTGTTTCCGGCCGACTCCGATCGTTTCAAAACGGGCTATTTTTCCTATTATTTGTGCACTGGCCAACCCATCAGTTAGTGAAGAAATTTTGTGGAATGTGGTCCGATCTTCATAGCGAAAAGGGTAATGCTGAAGTAAATCGCCGTAATTGAAGTAGCCCAATTCTTTATTAATTAAAGTGGCTTTTTCGGGACCGATTCCCTTCAGGTACTCTATTGATTTATGAAAAAAACCAGCCATCTAAATTATATGCTGAAAAGAGAGGAATAATTTTAAAGCGTGTAATGATCATTCATTCCATTCTAAGGTATTCAGTAAATGTACCAAATCAGATTTAATAAATGCTATGGCGGGCCCCAAGGAATCATTTTTTGTACTCATATTGAAGTACAAAGCACCCCGTAAAAAATGGGTAATGCTGTCGGTTATGTGAAATTGAAAAGGACTGGGGACTTCTCCACTTAATTCACTTACAGAGGCGACATTTCCATTTTTAAGGAAGAGGATTTTTTCATCGATCGCCGTTGCTTTTACTTGATGCTTACCCGTAAGCCTAAAACTATCGTTTAGATAATCTTGAACCGAGGAGTCACTATTAATGGGTTTATAGGTCAGTTGGACATTGGCATCAAAATAGGGGTAATAAATGTGGATCCAGTTTGGCTCTGCGATCCAACTGGTATCTTTCAAGATTTTTGCATGAGTAGAATATTCAAAAGTGTAAGGGCGTGTACCCATTAGTTGAGTGTAGGAAACTGAAGGTAAAACAATATGGTTATATCCTTTAGGCTTCGGCAGATAATGGGTTTCGCAAGACCAAAGAATTAAAAAAACGATTAAGAATAAATGGTTTTTCATGATTTTCTAAATACGCGAACTCTTTTGATGCGTTTTTGATCGACAGATTCTATTGAAAACAAAAACTTACCTACTTGAATTTTCTCATTGGAAAGAGGAAGGTTTTTGTTTATTTCTAACAATAACCCTCCTAAGCTTTCACTTTCACCTTTAATTTCGTCAAAGACGTCGGCCTCTTCTGACATGATTTTACAAAAATCATTGAGCGAGGTTTTACCTTCAAATATGGCAGTATTATCATCTATTTTTTTATAATCTGCATCTAAAGCCTCATCGAATTCGTCATTGATTTCCCCTACGATTTCTTCAATGATATCTTCCATAGTAATTAAGCCTTCGGTGCCCCCATATTCGTCAATAACAATGGCCATGTGAACCTGCTTTTCTTGAAAATCTTTAAAGAGCGCGTCGATTTTCTTACTTTCAGGGATGAAATAGACGGGCCGTAGGAACTGTTGCCAATGGAAATCTTCTTCTTCATGAAGAAAGGGTAACATGTCCTTGATGTATAATAAGCCTTCAATTTTATCAATGTTTTCTACATAAACGGGGATCCTCGAAAATCCTGTTTTGTTGATTTGATCCATCAACTCATGGAAATCACTAGACCTGTCAACTGCTGAAATATCAACTCTAGAACGCATGATTTGTTTTACTGAAAGGGTTCCAAAATTAACAATCCCCTTCAGAATACCTTTCTCTTCTTTACTGACATTTTGCTCAGAGGTGATGTCTAAAGCTTGATTAAGCTCTTCAACTGAGAGATTATAACCTTTCTTTTTGACCCGTTTTTCAATAAAACTACTTAGACCAATGAGGAGCCAAGAGAGCGGTTTTAATAGACGATTAAAAAACCAGATGTAAGGGAGGCAGAAACGTGCAAACTTTTGAGGTTGATGTGCGGCAGAAATTTTGGGAACAATTTCTCCGAAAAAAATAATCAATATAGAAATGAGGGCAGTAAGCGCGATCAAAACGACGCCTTCAGCTTCTTTTTTGCCGACCATTTGCCAAGAGGCATAGGTCGAAAGGGTTACAATGAATACATTAAAGAGGTTATTGAGGATCAAGATGGTGGCCAATAACTGATGTGGGGATTTTAACAGCATTTTTATTTTACGGTCTGAGGGCTCCTCTTCGTCTAAGGCCGTCTTATCAAGCGAAAAAAAGGCAACCTCAGCGCCAGAAATCAGGCCTGACAATGCCAATAAAATTAAAATCAGGAGACCAAAGCCCCAATAAAAGGAACTTGAAAGGGTTACAAATTCCATCAAGATTATCGACGGAGGTTCATCTATTGAGGATACCAAGTAGTGTTTGTTTCGTGAAAATTAAAAGGGAAGATCATCCGACTCAGTTTCTGCAGTTGGACTAGCGGTAGGGGATGCTGGGGGGTTATTATCAACAGGACTACGTTGTTCTGGAGCTACTCCACTGGTTCCGGGAGCACCTCCACCACCCAACATGGTCATGTTTTGTACCCTTATTCGGGTCCTGTATTTATTGTTCCCTTGATCATCTTGCCAACTGTCTGTTTTAATTTTACCCTCTACGTAAATGCTTTTTCCTTTAGTTAAGTATTGCTCAGCAATTTTTGCCAAACCATCCCAAAGTTCCAAATCATGCCACTCAGTATTTTCAACTTTGTTGCCATTGCGATCTTTGTAATTTTCGGTAGTGGCGAGGGTCAAATTGGCCACCACTTTGTTGTTATCTAGGTACCTCACTTCAGGATCTTTTCCTAAATTTCCAACGAGAATTACTTTATTTACTCCAGCCATGATATAAAAATAATTAAAATTTTACTTGAGCCAAATAATTGACAATGAGTTTTGGTTTTGGTAAAGTTACCAATTCGTCAAGATTGAAAACAGTTAAATTTAATTTTTTCGCAATTTCGGTTAATTGTAAAGCACTTGAAACCTCAATTTGTGTAAACCAGGCCTTGATATTTTGATGGGTTAACTTGTGGCTGATAGGGCCATAGGAGGCTTTTGCGTTGTGATCTCGGTCAATTGAGGCGACGCTGAAAAGATCCGTAGGGGTTGAATAAAAGTCCCAAAGCCCTTCCCAGATATCTCCTTTTATTCTTTTGTTTAAGCAGATTTTATGCTCATAGGTAAAAATCCAATAATGTAATGTGCGCGCTTGAATTTTAATTTTCTTTGCTTTTACGGGTAAAAGATGTTGTGTTTTTTCTCTGAAGGATTGGCACTCAAATTGTAAATCACAGTTCTCGCATTGGGGACGAGGGGTGCAAACCAGGGCACCAAACTCCATCATCGCTTGATTAAAATCACCGGGGCTTGACGAAGGCATGATGTGTGCGATGGTTTGTTCAAAAATTTTGCGAGTGCTTCCCTTGCCGATGTCTTCCTGAATGCCAAAAAGGCGCGAGATCAATCTAAAAACGTTACCGTCTACCACGGGTACCTTTTCATGGAAGCAGATGGAAGCGATGGCCGCGGCTGTATAAGGCCCAATACCTTTTAATTTGAGCAGTTCGAGATATGAATCAGGAAAAATACCTCCGTATTCCTGGGTGACCTGCTGTGCTGCTTTATGTAAATTTCTGGCACGACTGTAATATCCAAGCCCTTCCCATAATTTTAATATTTCTTGTTCAGAGGCTGCGGCGAGCGCATGCACGGTAGGATAGGCGTTGATGAATTTTTCGTAATAAGGGGTGCCTTGAGCTACGCGGGTTTGTTGTAGGATAATTTCAGAGAGCCAAACCGTATAAGGGTTGCGCGTGGCCCGCCAAGGCAAATCTCTCTTTTCCCTTGAATACCAATTCATTAATGAAGAAGTTATTTGAATTTTGATGATATTATTTGGGGTTTTTGATTTTCTAGAGAATACATTTGTACCGCAGACTTGCAAATGTAAATTTGAAGTTCTTAATAAAACGATGGTTGACAATTAAAATGACATTATTGTGACGAAAGCAGATGTAATAAACGAAATAAGTGAAAAGACAGGGATCGATAAATTAGACGTTCAGGCATCGGTAGAAGCCTTCTTCTCTGTAGTAAAAACTTCGATGGCCGACGGGAAAAACATATATGTGAGGGGGTTTGGTAGTTTTGTGAACAAAAAACGCGCAAAAAAGATTGCCAGAAACATATCTAAAAATACGGCAATTGTCATTGAGGAGCATTATGTCCCGAGCTTTAAGCCATCTAAAATTTTCATTGACAAGATCAAGAAGAGCGTAACGTCTGCGTAAAAGTATAGCTGATAGCGGATGAATAAGTATCTTATTTCACTAACAATTGCAGGGATGGCAGCCGTCTTTTTACTCTATCAACTCCCGCGCACAGCAGTGAAAAATGAGGATGAGAGCAGTGTAGAATCACATTCTTTTAATATGTCCAATGAAGACGCGGCGGCAATTACTTCACTGAAGACTTTTACGAAAGGGGAAATATCGGAAAATTACATTAACTTTGCAGACTCTTTAGCGAGATACTATTTAAAGTATGGGTTTTTGGATAGTGCCAAAAATGTTACGATAAAATTCTTGCAGAGAGATAGTTCTTTGCAAACACAGAAAAAAGCGGCAGCATTATTATATGCTTCATACGAGCGTGCCTCTAACATGAAAGAAGCGGCCGTTTATGCCCTAGAGGCACGGAAAGTTTTGACTTTGATCACTCAAAGGGAGGTAGATAATTTATCCGCCAAGACAAAGTTAGCCATGACCCTAGTGACAACAGAAAACCCTATGTCAGGGATTATGATGTTGAGGGAAGTGGTAGAAAAAGACCCAGAGAACAGAGAAGCCCTTTTAAGTTTAGGTCTTTTGTCCATTCAATCAGGGCAATATGACCGAGGCGTTGAAAGGTTTGAAAAGTTGATTGCGTTAAAAGAAGATGATTATGAGGCCATGTTATACATGGGCGTTTGTTTGTTAGAGATCAACAAACCTGAGGAATCATCAGAACTATTTACAAGAATTGTAGCTGCAGAAGATGCTGATCCAGCGTTAAAGTCTGCAGCAGCAGAATATTTAGAGAATTAATAACACTTAAATTAAAAGAATATGCCTTGCGGTAAAAAAAGGAAAAGACATAAAATCTCTACACACAAGAGAAAGAAAAGGTTAAGGAAGAATAGACATAAAAAGAAGTAGACATTTAATCTGAAAAATTGTGAGTAATGAATTAGTAATAAATTCAACTCAAAACGGATGTCGAATAGCTCTTTTAAATGATAGAAGATTGATTGAATTCCACCAAGAAGACGGTGGTAATCAATTCAATGTTGGAGATATTTACTTAGGTACTGTACGAAAAGTCGTTCAAGGTCTCAATGCAGGTTTCATTGATATCGGTTATGAAAAAGACGCCTTTCTACATTATCTCGACTTAGGACCACAAATCCAGTCACTGAATAAATTTACGCAGCTGATTCAAAGTAAAAAAGAGATCAGCACCAAGCTCACTGGGTTCAGAAATGAGGCCGACATTGATAAGTTTGGTAAAATAGGACAGGTTCTTACAAAGAACCAAAAAGTCCTTGTTCAGGTTGTAAAAGAACCCATATCAACAAAGGGCCCGAGATTATCGTGCGAGTTGTCAATAGCAGGACGCTATTTAGTTTTAGTACCATTTTCGAATGCAGTCAATGTATCAAAGAAAATAGGGAATTCGAATGAAAGGAAGCGCTTAGCGCGTCTAATCAGTTCAATCAAGCCAGAAAATTTTGGAGTGATCATCCGTACCGTAGCTACGGGAAAAGATGTTAAAGAGCTTGATACAGATCTTCAAAACTTGGTACAAATTTGGCAAAGAGGCATTGAAAAACTCAAGAAGTCAAAACCCAAGGATAAAATCATCGGAGAGGTAAGTCGTACTAACTCTATTGTTAGAGATGTGCTTAACGAGACGTTTGATAGCATTACCATTGATGATAAAGACTTATTTGAAGAGATCAAAAGTTACATCAAGACCATTGCTCCAGATAAAGAGAAATTGTTACGTCTACATCAATCAAAAGCTAAAATTTTTGAAATTTTCGGTGTCGAGAAACAATTAAAAACTTCATTTGGAAAATCGGTAACGGTAGCTGATGGTGGATATTTAATCATTGAGCATACTGAAGCGTTGCATGTGATTGATGTGAATAGTGGGAATAAATCTAATCGTGAGGAAGATCAAGAAACGACTGCTTTAACAGTAAATGTTGAGGCCGCTAAGGAGATCGCTCGTCAATTGCGTTTACGCGACATGGGCGGGATCATTGTGGTTGACTTCATAGACATGCGTAAGATTGAAAACAAGCGTAAAGTCTATTCAACGATGATTGAATCGATGGGAGGGGACCGTTCCAAACACACCATTTTACCATTATCAAAGTTTGGTTTATTACAAATTACCCGACAAAGGGTAAGGCCGGAAGTAAATATCATTACCAAAGAACAATGTCCTTCTTGTGCGGGTACGGGTAAGATAACAGCTTCCATTTTAGTGGCAGATCAAATTGAGGAGACGTTGATGCATTTGTTTAAGAAGCAGAACGAGAAAAAGGTAACCTTAGTGGTGCATCCTTACTTGAGTGCTTACTTTACCGAAGGGATCATTTCTAGGCGGGTTAAATGGTTTTTGGGTTTGATGAAATGGGTCAATGTAATATCAGATTCTTCTCTGGCTTTGAGTGAGTATCAATTTCTAAACACCAATGGCGAAGCCATTCAGACTTAGAATTTCATACCTAAGTCAATACTGACGATTTGATTTCTAATGACGAGGGGATAATCAGGATTGGTTTGATTAATTATGTTAATCAAACCTTTTTGTAGGCTGATACCGGCAAAAAACAAGGTATTTATTCCCAGTCGGTACTCTATGCCTGTGCCTATGATTGCAGCAGTATCGAAAAATTTAAATTTCGAGATAAATTCATAATCTTCGTTCAATTCTTGTTCGAAGATTTTGAACTCAAGGGCCAGACCGATTTGAAAAAACAGACTGATGTCCGGAGCGATTTCGTTGGTGAAGAGTTTTAGTGATAAGGGAACCTGGAGATAATTAAGATCGTAGGATTCAAAAGGATTTGCAGGGGCCGTACCGCTACCTTCTTCGACCAAATTGATACTGACCCTTTTGGGCAGGTAAATCAAACCGGAGCTTAAAAAGTAAGTGTCGGTAAGCGGGTGATCCACAATCAGGCCGATCGACATTCTGGTGGCTATCTTCCCTTGGGACACCTCCAATAGATCTGACTTTAACGAGATCTTGTGAGATGAAAATAATGGAGAAAATTTTAATCCGAGTTTGGTTTGCGAAAAGCAGGCCAGGGCTCCAATTAAAATAAATGATGCGAAAAGAAGTGACTTTCTCATTGAAATTATATTAATTTTCTCCAAAAATAGTATTTATGAGGATAGTTTGTCTAGTCTTTGTTTTTCTTTTCTTAAATGGATGCAGTGAAGACCCCTGCCGTTACCATCCTGAGGGGGAGCTTCCGACGGTAGAAATTGAGGTAAATAGGCTCGAAAAAGTGTTATTTGAGGCTCAAGAGATCAGTGAAGTAGAAAAGTTTCTTCAAACTCACGAGCAAATGGCAGCAAGAATGTTTCATCTCAATGAGTACCCCGATGAAAAAATATTAGCTGAACGCATTTTTGGGGTGGTACAAAACGAGTTTATAGACACGCTGTATGCAGAGGCAGATGAAGCCTTTGACCAGCCCCTGTTTGAAAAAACAATGAATAATTCTTTAGGATGGTTGAAATATTATTTTCCCGAGATGACGGTTCCTAAAATTCAAACGATGGTAAGTGGATTGTATAATGATTTAGCTATTTCAAAGGACCTGATCATTATTGGGTTAGATTTTTTTATTGGGGAGAAAGCGTCTTATCGGCCCAAAGAAGTTCCGCAGTATATTTTGAGGAGGTACGAACCCAAGTATATGACGCCAACCATCTTGAAGTTTTTCATTGCAGATTATTGTTCAAGTGGAGATGAAGAGACTTTATTGTCTGAAATGATTGATTATGGGAAGATTTATTATTTACTGGGAAGCATCATGCCTTGTACACCAGATGATTTAATTTTAGGATTTACACCAAAGGAAATCCGAGATGTATATGCCTACCAAGAATTGATTTGGTCTCGGATTATCGAAGAAGAATGGCTCTACGTGACAGATGAATTTACTAAGAAAAAAATGCTTGGAGAACGGCCAAAAACGATAGAGTTGGGCGATGATTGTCCTGGAAGAGTCGGTGCTTGGATTGGATGGCAAATCGTAAAACAATATATGGATGAGACGGGGAGTACCATGCAAGAACTGATGGCCAATCGCAATCACCACCAAATTTTTTCTCAAAGCAAGTATAAGCCCAAGAACAGGCGTTAATATTCATCTAAAAAGATTTAAGAAATAGGTTTAAATTGACCAACTTTATATCCTGTTTAAACCTTGCTTGTTAGCTTTGAAGTTTTCTGTTATTTTCTTTTTTATGTTTTGCTCATCGATGGGTCAAGCTCAACTGCTAAAGTATCAAGTATTTAAGTCAAAGAAGGAAATAGGGACCATGACAGTAAGCCGGGTTAGTTCTTTGAGTGAAGTGACCTATGAAAACATAACTGAGGTGAGATATAAAATTCTCATAGAGTTGGAGATCAAGTATTTTTTGCAGGAAACTTTCGAGCAAGGTGTTTTGATGCGAGGGCATGGATTTAGTAGTTTGAATGGGTCTAAGAAAACTACCTATGATATTGTCAAGAAAGAGGAGGGGTATGTACTAAGGGCCGAAGATATTCCCCAACGTTTACCCTTTGAAACAATTATTTATTCCGCCGCTAAAATCCATTTTGAAGAACCTCGGGATCAGCAGGCCGTATTCTCTCAACATTTTGTGACTTATTTAAATTTTGAGGAAATCAATCCTCATTATTACCTATTGACCTCGCCGCAAGGAGAGAATTATTATCGATATGAAAATGGGATTTGTACTGAGGTAACCGTAATTCGAGACTTTGGGACTTTATACTTCAATTTAATGCCCGAGAGTTACGTAATTGTAAACACTCCAGATTCTTTACGTAATAAATGAGGCCCGGTAAACAAAAAAAAAAGCCGTTTTTGTGGCATCTAAAGAAGAAAAGTTAGGGTTACGGTCCAGATGAAAGATCAGCTTGGAAGCTGATTATTTCTCAAAAAAGGCATCTACAAATGCTTTTTTGTTGAATACCTGTAGGTGCTCTATTCCTTCTCCCACACCAATATATTTTACAGGGATTTTAAATTGATCAGATATACCTATAACGACACCCCCTTTGGCGGTACCGTCTAATTTGGTTACCGCTAAAGCTGTTACCTCGGTGGCTTTGGTAAATTCTGTCGCTTGAACAAAAGCATTTTGACCGGTACTGCCGTCGAGGACCAGTAGGACCTCATGGGGGGCTTCGGGAACGAATTTCTTAATAACATTCTTAATCTTACTCAATTCATTCATGAGGTTTATCTTGGTATGTAACCTGCCTGCAGTATCGATGATCACGACATCTGCGCGTTCTTCCTTGGCTTGTTTGACTGCTTCATAAGCTACCGCAGCCGGATCAGTATGCATGCCTTTAGAGACGACGGGTACGCCTACCCGATCACCCCATAAAATAAGTTGATCCACAGCGGCAGCGCGAAAGGTATCTGCAGCACCTAAAATAACTTTTTTATCGAGGGCTTTCAGCTGAGCCGCTAATTTCCCGATGGTGGTGGTTTTGCCCACTCCGTTAACGCCGACGACCAAAATCACAAAGGGGCCTTCTACTTTGGGGATTTCAAAAGAATCGAGATCAGTCGTGTTATTTTCTGTGAGTAAACTCGCGATTTCAGCCCTCAAAATTTCGTTAAGTTCTGAAGTCGATACGTATTTATCTTTGGCTACGCGCGCTTCAATCTTAGTAATGATTTTTAGGGTGGTTTCGATACCTACATCAGAATTGATGAGTACTTCTTCTAGATCATCTAGCACCGTATCATCGATACGAGATTTACCGATGACGGCTTTACTGAGCTTATTTAAAAAGCTTTCTTTTGACTTTTCTAAGCCCTGTTCTAAATTTTCTTTTTTCTTTTTTGAAAAAACATCAAATAATCCCATATCAAAATTCAATTTGCGAACTTTTCGATAGAATTTAAAAAAAAAGCCGACTGTATTGGTCGACCTATTTCTTACAAAAAGTTGGCGTAATTATTTAGCCAATGCCTTTTTTACGTCTGCTTCTGCAACCATTTCTTCTTTAAAAGAGTAAGCACCGCTGGCGGTTTTTACAGTTCTAATGACTTTGGCGAATTTTGCACCTCCGGGTTGTTTTAGCGTTGCTACTACTTTCTTTGCCATGACTACTTAATTTCCTTGTGAATAGTTTGTTTTCTTAGAATGGGATTGTATTTCTTTACCTCCAATCTTTCAGGAGTGTTTTTCCTGTTTTTGGTAGTGATGTAGCGAGAGGTGCCCGGCTTGCCCGTAGCTTTGTGCTCTGTACACTCCATGATTACCTGTATTCTATTACCTTTTTTGGCCATTTTCTTGTCTTTTATACTAATGTGTTACCGTTAGCTCTTGCTTTTCTGAGCACAGCATTGATACCATTTTTATTGATGGTACGTAGCGCCGTTGATGAAACTTTTAGTGTGATCCATGTATCCTGCTCAGGGATGTAAAATCTTTTCTTGTGCAGATTGGGAAAGAATTTTCTTTTGGTCTTGTTGTTGGCCTTAGAAACATTATTCCCGCTTCTTGCTCTCTTACCTGTAATATCACAAACTTTCGACATAATTTTTACGCTTTTTGAAAACGGACTGCAAATATCATCATAATAGTTTTATTACCAAATGCTCAGCCCGCATTTTTAATTTATTTTATTGGATAGGGGCAATTTATACATCTACAGGCACAACAAAACCCCCGTTTTAGGTGGTATGAAGCGGTAAAGACCATGAGACCCTCCTTGTTAAAATAATAATCTGCCTCTTCTACAGGTGGAGTTCCCTCCTTCTTTCCTTTATTTGATGTCAAATTCTTATTAATCTAGTAATTTTGTAGTAACGACGGAGCAAGCGGTTTGGTTCCACGGACAAAGATCAGAATTTTATGATAGAAAGCACAACAAAGAGTGAAGAGCTCATCCGTCTTGAGGCCCAGCATGGGGCGCACAATTATCACCCGTTACCCGTAGTTTTGGCCAAAGGGCTTGGGGCCAAGGTTTGGGATGTGGAAGGAAAAGAATATTTTGATTTTCTATCGGCTTATTCGGCCGTGAATCAAGGCCATTGCCATCCAAGAATTTTAAAAGCATTGACAGATCAGGCGTCGAGGTTGACCTTAACTTCACGCGCGTTTCACAACGATGTGCTGGGCGAATACGAGCAATTCATCACTACGTTATTTGGCTACGACAAAGTTTTGCCGATGAATACAGGTGTAGAAGGAGGAGAGACCGCCAATAAGCTGGCGAGAAAATGGGGATATGAGCACAAAGGCATTCCCGAAAATCAAGCTAAGATTATCTTTGCAAAGGGTAATTTTTGGGGGCGTACGTTGGCGGCGATCAGTAGCTCGGATGATCCAGTGTCTTACAAGGGATTCGGGCCTTATATGCCCGGCTATGAACTCATTCCTTATAATGACCTCCAAGCACTGGAACAAAAGCTTCAAGATCCAACGGTGGCTGCTTTTATGGTTGAGCCCATTCAGGGAGAGGCCGGTGTCGTGGTGCCCGATGAGGGTTATCTTGCAGGTGTTCGGGCCTTGTGTACTCAGCACAACGTCTTATTCATCGCGGATGAAGTACAAACGGGTATTGCCAGGACGGGTAAAATGTTGGCTTGTGATTATGAAGATGCAAGGCCAGATATTTTGATATTGGGGAAAGCCATTTCGGGAGGTGTACTTCCTGTATCCGCGATCTTGGCGGACGATGAGGTCATGCTGACCATCAAACCGGGAGAACATGGCTCTACTTATGGAGGTAATCCTTTGGCTTGCAAAGTGGCACAAGCCGCTTTAGAAGTCGTGGTTGATGAAAATCTAGCTCAAAAGTCCCAAGTACTCGGAGACCTATTTCGTAAGGAACTGACGGATTTTATGATAACCCATGAGAGGGTTCAAATGGTTCGAGGCAAAGGATTGCTCAATGCTTTGGTGATCAATGACACGGAAGAGAGCAGCACCGCATGGGATCTTTGTGTAGCCCTGAAAGAAAATGGATTACTGGCCAAACCCACACATGGTAACATCATTCGGTTTGCGCCTCCGCTGGTCATCACCGAGGGAGAATTAAATCATTGTTTAGAGATTATTAAGCAGACGATTACAGATTTTAATTTTGGTTAAATTTCCTTGCTCATAAGCGTATTATGGCCTACAAATTGAGGCCGGTTTCATATTAATTAAATACGGTTAAGCATATGATGGACCTTTTTAACTTCACCCTGACTTACCAACAAATGCTCATTATGGCGTTCGTTGGTGTTTTCGTTGGGATGGCCAAAACAGGTATTCACGGGACAGGGATGGTAGCCGTACCTTTGCTGGCAATTGTTTTTGGCGGACGCGCTTCCAGCGGTATCATGTTGCCGATTCTCATTTTGGGAGATTTTATGGCCGTTTATCACTACCATAGTTATGCTCAATGGAAGCATTTGAAGCGGGTGCTGCCTTTTGCTTTTGTAGGGGTTTTACTTGGGACCTACATAGGGATATTTATCGATGACGGGGTGTTTCGTCAAGTAATGGCAGTTATTATTTTTTTGAGTGTTGGGATCATGTTATGGAATGATAAGCAGCAAACCCAAGGGACCTCTCAAAAATTGCTATTTACCGCTGGATTGGGAATAGCTGGGGGATTTACGACGATGGTGGGTAATTTGGCAGGTTCGGTTATGGCCATTTATTTATTGTCTTTGAATCTATTGAAAAATCAGTTTATTGGCACGGCAGCGTGGTTTTTTTTGATCATCAATCTGGTTAAGGTACCTTTCCATGTATACAGTTGGGAAACCATTACATGGGACTCGTTGTTTTTGGATTTACTGGTATTGCCGTTTATTGCCATAGGCGCCTTTTTGGGAATTCAGATCGTTAAACGCATTCCAGAGCAAATTTATCGTCGTTTTATTCTAGCGATGACCATTATTGCGGCGTTATTCATGATGTTTCAATCATAATTTATGCTCAACTCAATCGATTAATTATCTTTACAATTATGCTCCGAAGACCTAGAAGAAACCGTAAGACCGAAGGCATCAGATCCCTGATACGACAGACGCAGGTTACCACTGATGATCTGGTATTTCCCTTATTCCTCATAGAAGGTTATAATAAGAAACAAGAAGTGGCATCCATGCCGGGTATTTATCGTCTGACCTCAGACTTAATGCTCAAAGAGATTGAATACTGTATGGGGTTGGGCATCAAGTCCTTTGATGTCTTTCCAGTCGTTTCAGACAAAGATAAAAATCAAGAGGCCAGTGCAGGGTATCGCGAAGATTCTTTTTATCTAAGAGCACTTAAAGAAATTAAAGCAAGGTTACCTGAATCCCATATTATCACTGATATTGCCATGGATCCTTACAGCAGTGACGGACACGATGGCTTGCTGAAGGAGGGCAAAGTACTTAACGATGCGACCTTAGAGATTTTAGGGAAAATGGCACTTGCACAGGCGGCGACCGGGATCGACATGATCGGTCCTTCTGATATGATGGATGGCCGCGTGGGCTATTTGCGTGAACTGCTCGATCAGCAGGGTTTCCAGGAGGTAGGGATTATGTCTTATACGGCCAAGTATGCCAGTGCTTTTTACGGGCCTTTTCGTGATGCGCTGGATTCAGCTCCCAAGTTTGGGGATAAAAAGACCTATCAAATGGACCCTGCCAACCGTGCGGAAGCCTTAGTGGAGGCGCAGCTTGATTATGAAGAAGGGGCAGATGTGTTGATGGTTAAACCTGCCTTGGCCTATCTGGACATCATCAGTGATCTCAAAGAAAATTTTCCACTTCCTATTGCGGCTTATAATGTGTCTGGAGAATATGCCATGGTCAAGGCGGCCGCACAAAATGGGTGGTTAGATGGTGAGCGGGCCATGCAAGAATCCTTGACCGCCATCAAGCGGGCAGGGGCCGACATCATCCTGACGTACTTTGCCAAGGAGTTTGCTGAGGGACGGCGAGGGTGATGAATTTATGGGCTCAAAGACCAGTATTAAAGGCCTTTTGAGCGCAGGGGATCCTTGGGTAAATACAGTGTAAGTTTTAGAGACGCCCTTCTCAAAGGGCTGAACTAAAGAGGAGGAACTAAAATGAAAATCAATCGCATTCCACGGAGCTTTGTCGATATCTTATTGAGCGTTTATATTGCATTGAGTTCTGCTCAGGACATTATGGAGCGTACTTATTAAAAGCGCCCGTTGGGTGGAGGATTAACCATCCATGAAGTTCTCGAAGGCCTCAAAGAAATATTGAAATAAGGGTTGGGGAAAAGAAAATCACAGCTGGGGCATAGGGGCGGTATAAATATTTTCATAGAGCATTATATCAGGACTCTTAAACCCCCATTCCGATAAATAATCTTCTGTGGGGTTCTTAGCTGAAAACACAAAAGAGCCCACGGCGAAGTCGTCGTCGCCATCCTGATCAAAGTCTGCTTTGGTTAGGATCAACCATTTTCCTAGATTGCTGAGCGGTAAGTATTCCATCTTGAATGCTGTATTTTTTTTCGCTTGATTGCTCAAATAAATTAAAGAATAGCCGGGCGCTAGGTCTTCATCTGGAAAAAAGGCGGAGACTATGAAATCTATGTCGCCATCTTGATCAAAGTCACTGGAGATCACATTGGTGGCTCCAGGGATTGCCAGAAACTTAATTTTTTTAAATTGATAGCCTCCCATATTCTGGAATAAGGTCAATCCGTGGTAAGGTTTCGTGACCATTGACAAATCTGCATTGTCACCATTGACTATTGCGACATCCATTAGGCCATCCTTATTAAAATCAACCAGATCAAATCCACTTGAACCAAAAACAGCCGCTAAAGGAATCACTCTTTGGGCATCAAAGACCAGTGGCGCTTGCTGGGTCAAGATCCACAAGCCTTCTGTACCCTGTGAGGTCAAGACGATCAAGTCTTTTTTACCATCATCGTTCATATCTCGCGCAATCACTTTGATACTTCCAGGGATACTTAAAAGAGTTTTTTTAACTGTTTCCTCACCCTGGTTAACGAAGAGGGATAATTTACCTGTCTGATTCCCAAATTCACAAACTACGATTTCATTGTGCCCATCCCCATCTAAATCTTCATCTAGGGCGAATACGGGTCTTTGCAAATTATTCAATAATTGCTCCTTGACAGCGGCTTTAGAAAGAGAGGATAAGCTTCCTTTCGGCTCATCATGGGGGTGTATTTTTCCCATTTCTAGGAGCAGGGTCTGTGGGCCATTTTCGCTGATTTGTGAGATGGCGCTGTTGGACGCTGGGTGAAGTACCGTTTGTTCTGTTTCTATATCGTAAATGTGAAGATTGCCATTGACGGTTCCCACCTTCATTGTTTGGCCCTTTACAAAAATACTGGTCGTGAATGCCGGAGAAGTCGTATCAAGCACCAAAGGCTTGGGCTTAAACATCGAAGTCGTTTCAAGAGGGAATCGATAGTCATAAACTAAGGTCTCTGGAGCATTTTCAGAGACATACTCAACAATACGTTCCCAATGCTCAGTCGGGATCAGCTGTTCTTTGGGGTAAATTCTATGCATTAATGCATATTGCGAACCACTTGATACGTTATCAAGAGGATCGTAATTTGGAGATTTTATTCCCATTCTTGCGCCCATGTTGGGCAGCACACTGGATAGCCAGATAGATTTTGGGAGAGAAGTTATTTTTGGCACTAAATGGCAAGACCCACAGTAATGATTGTAGGTCGCCTCTTTGTCATGTTTTGAACAGCTTGTTGTCCACAATACCAATGACCAAAAGAAGAAGTGTCGAGCGTGATTTAATACGATATAGAACCGAAAATTATTGGCGAACAAGGTCAATCGGATGCTGCAGAACTTGAGAAATAAGCTAACGTTGGTAAGTTTAAAATTCAAATAGGATGGGGAATATTTTTATTTAGGAAATTTTAACTACAACAAATATGGGATATGTTTAAGTTCCATGCTCGTTGCGAATTATTTTAACTTTTTTGTTGAATCCTTGAGACGCAACTGATGAATCATCATTCCAATTACTACTGCCTGACCTGTAACTTCTCAAGAAACCCTTGGTTCTTGTTTTTCATGAGTTTTGAAAGGATGAAGGAAATGATTTAATTGCTATGAAAGCTGATCAGGTTTGGCGCCAAATACATGTATTAAGGAGTTTAGTGTAGTTCGGCTGCTCATGAGGTCTATAGAGCGCCATATTCACTATTTATGATATCGTATGTTTTGTCGTGGTTACTATCCTTGGGATGTTACCAAGTGTGTCACCAGCGGTCTAAATTAATATTTTCCTCATGTATGATTTTATTCTTTGGGGAGTCATTTTAAAATAAATAAGTCTCAATTTATCATAAACCCAATGCCTCTAACTGAAGTTCTGCCATTTCACGCCGCATTTGTTCTACTACATTGAGGTAAGCTGGCTGATGAATTAAATTATTTAGCTCATTTCGGTCATTGACCAGGTCGTATAGCTCTGCCTCATCAAATCTTAGCCATTTAATATACTTAAATCGATCACTGACCACCACCCTATAGTCCATTTGAGCCGTCCAAGGGAATGGATTTTCATGGCTGTAATATTCGATAAAAGCCACTGGCCTGATCGATTCCGTTTCCCCTTGTATTAAGGGAAGTAGGGATTTTCCTTGAATAGAATTAGGAATGTCAATGTTGGCAATATCTAGCGCAGTAGCCGCAAGATCAATGGAAAGTACGAGCCCATTCACATTGGAAACAGGATTAACCAAACTAGGATATTTTATAAAAAGTGGAGCTTTTATAGACTCCTCATAGGGCATTCTACGTTCAAGTGAAAATCCATGTTCCCCAAAAAAATAACCATTATCACTTGTCAGGATAATGGCAGTTTGATCATCAATGTTCAATTCTTTCAAAGTCGCTAATATCTTCTCAAGACTTTCATCTACGGCCAACATCATTTCTGCTCGATCTCTGATAGATTGTTCCGAGACACCCAAGTCCAATGCCGTAATCCATAGTGAGTCTTTTTGCATCGTTTCGTTTCGGATTTTAAAGGCATTTTGAACTACGGGCTTACCCTCATCAGAACGACCAGATGGCGAATGGGAAACACTTCTTTGGTACATTTCATTTGCATAGGTTCCCTTATGTCTGGCAGCAGGAATGAATACTTTTGGGACAGATAAATCTGTTGTACCATCATCTCGTTGGATGGCTTCTGGATGAACCGCTTTATGCCCTATGTAGAGAAAAAAGGGATTTTCAGCAGATTTTTTAATAAAAGCCACAGATTTTTCGGTAAAAATATCAGTGATATATCCTTCATATTGATATTCTTGTCCACCCTCATAGAGTTTCGGATCATACGTTTTACCTTGGCCTTCCATACATAACCAATAATCGTATCCCGGTCGGGGTTTTGGACTATTTCCCATATGCCATTTACCTACATGAGCGGTTTTATAACCTGCCGCTTGCAGGTATTTAGGAAAAAGGTCAAGCATGAAGCTGGCCTGATTCCGAGAAGTGTTATCTATAATACCATGTCTAGATGGGTACTGACCCGTAAGAATACTGGCACGATTGGGCGAACACAAAGGAACCGCATGATAAGCCCGACTAAATTGAGTTCCTTCTTCCGCCAAGGCGTCAATGGTCGGCGTTTTAAGAAAGGTGTGACCCCCCCCACCCCATTCATCATATCTCATGTCATCCACCACAATCATTATAATATTGGGCTGCACTACTTGGGCAATCAAAAAGTTATTAACTAATAATAAACCCCCAAATAGGAGGCTGTTTTTTATTGTAGGATTCATGTTAAATCACAAGCGATCATTTAAAATCTGTTTTTGGCTGAACTTTAGCCGATTCATCCATTAGTAAAGGAACGTATTATTTGGCGCTTTTATGGTTGTTTTTTCATTTTTCGAGAGAGCCAAAAAGTGAACGCCTTTTTTACACCTTTTTTGAGTTCTTTTTTTCATTTTGAAAGATCGTTTCATAATGTTCAACCGTTGGAAAAGGGGCATAATAATTGGGCAATAATTCTTTCCATTTTAGATAGGCATCTGATTTACGAAAGCCTATTTGATGACTTTTTAAATTTTTCCAATCCACTAATAAAATATATTTATTTTCTTGTTCTAAACATTTTCGTAATGTGTGCCCGTTATATCCGTTGATCGAGCTGATATATTTACTTGCCACAATAAAGTCTTGTTCAAATACATTTTTTAATCCCTTTTTCACATTTAAAATGGCCATTTCAAGTATCATATCTCTTTAAGTATTGAGGTTCCTTTTAAAATGATTTAATCTATCTGCGTGATAGCAACTTTAGAGGTTAATTCCTTGAAAAAGTTAGGTTTTAATGGGTTGAAATTAATTTTCATAATCTATCTGATTTTGTCAAACGGTTAGCACAAGAGCAGTATTGGAACTAAACCCTCTTACCCTTCATAAACCAAGATAATAAATTGAAAGCACAACGAGTCGAGTCTATATCTAAACCGCTAGCTTTTATACCTTGTTGTTCGTCCCTTTTTTATCTTATGGACGGAATCCAACATCAAATTTTAAATAGGAAGAAAGCGTCATCAAGGAAGTAGATATGGTTAACCTTCATTTGATCAGGCGGCGACTATAAACTCCAGCGATTGCCCACCCCTGAGAGCGGTTTACATGGGTCGTAGTTACCCGGAATGGGGTCGTAGCTTAATACTTTTTTACCCATTTCCTCAGAAGTAAAATAGGCCCAAATGGCCATCGATTTCATAGATCTGTAAAACCCGATCGGCTTTTGTTTCCCAAGGGAAACACCCCAAATGCCTGGGTTGAATTTTTCCGAAGTAGTTTCGGCTTCCTGTAACACCTTGGTCCGATCGGCTTCGTTCAAATCTGTAAATATGGCCCCGAAGTTCTTTTTGCAATCAGCGTTAAATGTGGCGATTTCGGCCCGAATGTTTTTCTGCCCTGTTATATCATAGGTCTCTGCGAATACCTTGTCGATAAACATATCCGCCTTTACATCTAATGCCCCTGGTGTTTCGGTACGTGGAAGTATCATATCTAACAAAGCAGATATGGTTTTGACTTCTTCCTCTTTTAAAAACGCAGGTTGCCAGTCTAACCGGCTTTCCGTTTTACACGATTGAAATAGGGATAATAAAGAAGGCATTATTACGGCAGCTCCCGCCAATAGCCCTGTTCGTTGTAATGCTTTTCTTCTCTCCATAACTTAGAAGTTTAATTTTTTCAATTCGGAAACGGCGTGGTTCGCTGCCCTAGCGGTAAGTGCCATATACGTCAATGAGGGGTTCACACAAGATGAGGAGGTCATACAGGCACCGTCGGTTACGAATACGTTCTTGGCCGCATGTACCTGATTGAAGTCATTCAATACGGATGTTTTTGGATCCCGGCCCATACGTGCCGTTCCCATTTCATGTACGCCATAACCGGGTGGATGCTCCTTATCAAAACCGAGAATATCTTTTAAGCCCACTTTTTGAAGCATTTCTACTGCATCTTCCTGTATTTGTTTATTCAAAGCTTTTTCATTTGCCTTGAACTCAGCATCAATGGACAAAGTAGGCTGCCCCCATTTATCCAAAACATCACCATTTAAGGTTACTTGGTTATCATGGTAGGGTAAACACTCGGCGAAGCCGGTAATGAAAAACTCCCAGGGACCTGGTTTTAAGATACTATCCTTATAATCTGCACCGAAAGATTCGATATTGGCAGGATTGCCGCCCCGGAACCCTTCCCCCTGAAAACCGAAACCGCGTACGAATTTGTCCGATTTACTATTTTCATCAATATTCACATACCTAGGAATGTAGATACCATTGGGTCTTCTGCCTTTATAATATTTATCGTCGAAACCTGCTACCTTGCCCATGGCACCTACCCTATAAGTATGGTCCATTAAATTGTGCCCAAGTTCACCACTATCGTTTCCTAATCCGTTTTCGAATCGGCTCGACTTTGAATTCAATAAAATCTGCGTTGTACTTAACGTAGAGGCATTTACAAAAATGATTTTTGAGGAGTATTCTATTGCTTCGTTTGTCTCCGAATCGATGATTCTTACACCGGTTACCTTCTCTTTCGCCTCATCATAAATCAACGATTGCACGATAGAATATGGCCGAATGGTCAGATTTCCAGAGGCATTGGCCGGCGGTAGGGTAACGGCATTACTACTAAAATAGGCACCGTAGGGGCAGCCTCTACTACATCTATTTCTATTTTGGCATTGTCCCCTGCCGTTATGTGGCTGTGTAAGGTGTGCGCATCGCCCAATAATCATATTGCGGTCCGAAAATTCCTTTTCTATCCTACCTTTTATATGCTTTTCCACACAGTTCATTTCCATAGGCGGCAGAAAATGACTGTCAGGTAATTGTGGAAGGTTCATAGCCTCACCGCTGATACCCGCAAACTTTTCAACATAGGTGTACCAAGGCTTAATGTCCTTGTATCGAATGGGCCAATCTACCCCATTGCCATCCTTGGCATTCGCCTCAAAGTCAAGGTCGCTCCATCGGTAGGTTTGCTTTCCCCATAAGAGGGACCTGCCCCCCATTTGATGGCCTCGCAGCCACAAAAAAGGTTTTGTCTCGGTATATGGATTGGCGGCATCGTCTGCCCAGAAATGTTCGGTATCCTTACCCACCCACCCAGAACGGATGTTTTTGTAATGCTTCTCTTTTTCTTCCGGGGTGAGTCCGCCTCTGAGTTCCATATCCCACGGATCAAGGTTCATCGTTGGGTAATCCACCACATGTTCTACGATTCTTCCCCGTTCGAGCACCAAGGTTTTTAGACCCTTTTCACAGAGTTCCTTTGCAGCCCAGCCACCGCTGATACCAGAGCCGATAACGATGGCGTCATAGACCTTTTCCTTTTTTGCGTCAATATTAAAATTTGCCATTTATAACGTCTTGCTTATGACGGTCAAGTTAATGAATAAAATAAAATATATTATATATAAATATTGGAAAAAGAATAACACTTAGTATAAGAATAGTAGCCGAATGCGGGCTTCATTACTGTCAATTTACAAGAAAGCTGAAGTGGGCTACGACCTTTGAATTTACAGCTATTCCGGCTATTATTTTTATACATTGTCGTATGTTTTATGTCGTATTACTTTAAACTATCTATCCATTCAGAAAGGCGATCATTCCAAGTTCCCAAGTGGCCTTGTCCAATCGCAAGAGCAAATCCATGTCCTCCCTTTGGATAAATGTGCATTTCCGAATACACTTTTTCCTTTTCTAAGGCTTGATAAAATAGCATGCTATTCATTACAGAAACCGCATCATCATCGCTTGCGTGAACAATAAAGGTCGGAGGAGTATTTTTATTAACATGTAACTCATTTGAATAAAAATTAATTAATTCCTGTTCTGGATTTTCGCCTAACAAGTTATTTCTTGATCCTTCGTGGGTATAGGAAGACTTCATTGTAATTACCGGATATATCAAGACCATAAAATCAGGTCGTGCACTCAAAGAGTCAATAGTGCTGGGTAAAAAATTTTCACCATCATTGTAATGAGTTCCCAATGTGGAGGCTAAGTGACCACCAGCAGAGAAACCCATAATCCCTATTTGGTCCTTGGTTACATTCCATTTTTCAGAATGATACCTTACTAGCCTTATAGCTCTTTGGGCGTCTTGTAATGGAGCTTTACGACCCAAAATTATAGATTTAGATTTTGGCAATCTGTATTTTAATACAAATGCTGCAATTCCCTTAGAATTCAACCATTTTGCAATGTCAGTTCCTTCCCAATCATATGCTAAACCTCGATATCCTCCTCCTGGACATATCACAATTCCCTTTCCCGTTGCACTTCTTTTTGTTGGGAGGTAAATTTCAAGGATTGGTTTCTGTACATTTTCTATCCATAATATATCTCCATTTTTTTGAGTTTCAACTTCATCAGTTTCTTGATGATTAGGAATTTTCCCCGACCAGAGAGGCTTGGTTTCTTGACTAAAACACGTATTAATAATAATTAACAGATAAATACTAAGGAAAAAGGATTTACTCATGATATTATATTTTTTATGTTCGTTAAGATACATAGCTTATGACAACAACGAGGGAATAGACGTATTACGTTTATTTCCCTTATCTCATGATGAGTTTAAATTACCTAAGCACGGGCAAGAAAAAATCATCAAGAAGCGCCTTGTTAAATTATATCAAAGGTAAGCACGAAAAAAGAGGAATGTCATGAACAAGGTCGTGTATGGCTTGAAGTGCCAATAAATTGAGATGAATTAGATTTTTGAGGGGGGGGTCAGTTTAACCGAAGTCTAAAAATGGAACAAGAAATAATAGGGTGCTCAATAGGTTCATTTGTAAACTCTTTTTTTCAAATTATTGGCAGCGTGTTGATTAAACGGCATTTCAATGCAGTTTAGGTTTTGTTAGGTGCTGTTTGTTCTTTTCGGACAATACAATCAAACCTATTATTGGGCCTAATGCCAATGTTGTATAAATATATATTGGGTTCATTGTCGCCTGCAAGACATTGAGAAGCTGGATACTAATTATTGTTATTGAGAAACCAATACAAGTCACAATGGTAAGTGCGGTCCCTTTTATTTCTGCTGCTGCATTTTGAGCGACTAGCGTTGAGAAAAGAGGGGAGTCTGCAATAACAACCATGCCCCATAAAAAAAGAAACCCAATAAATAAGCTTTCAGATTCAGTCATGAACATCAAAGGAGAGATAAGGCAGCAGCAGCAAGATAAGAGAAGTATTATAAATGCTATTCGTTTAGTTCCTAATATTTGTGCGAGATATCCCGCGAGGACACAGGCCAATCCTCCTATTCCTATAATCAGGAATGACAATAACGGAATATTAAATGTAGCTTCAGGATGTCCCATGCTATATGTCTTTAATATGATCGGGACAAATGCCCAAAAGGCATACAACTCCCACATATGACCAAAATAACCGAAGGCGGCAGAACGAAATTCGTGATTTTTAAAGACACCTAGAAAGGCCGATTTATCTAACTTGTTTCCAGATTTTCGGTAAGGGCCATCAGACACCATTATAAACATTAATAGACCCCCTATCACCGCAAGAGATGAAGTTAATATGAGGACAGATTTCCATGGAAAAGCGCTCGTCATTTCCTTCGCTAAATGGGGAAAGGCAGTGCCAACGACCAATGCACCAACTAAGAAACCAAGTGATTTCCCTAATCCTTTTTCATAATAGTCAGCAGCTATTTTCATCCCTACTGGGTATATACCGGCCAAAAAGAAGCCGGTAATAAAACGAAGTGAAGTGATACTTGCTAAACTGTTTCCTTCCCATATCACCCCGGCATTGAATAAGGAGCCGAGTAAAGCACAGGTTAAAAAGACTTTTGACGGCGAAAAACGGTCAGCAATAGTAAAAATAGCGAAGATCAGTGTACCTAAAATAAAACCAAATTGTACCGCTGAGGTTAAGTGGCCTAAAGCACTGTCTTTAAGGTGGAAATTAACTATTAAATCACCCATCACACCATTCCCCGCAAACCAAAGTGAGGTGCAGCAGAACTGAGAGATTACGATTATTGGAAGTATTACCTTAGACTGTTTCACTCATTGTTTTATTCAATTGCACTTAAGGGTCAGCACAAGAGCAGTAGCGGATTTATATGCACTAATTGTTTGGAAAACAAGATACTTAATTAAATACAAAAACGACTTGAGAGGGTACTCAAACCGCTAGTGCTTATACATAGGGTGAACTACCGTTTCATTGTCCTATTTGATTTTTTATCATAGAAATGGACTCATCATCAAACCGCTTTTTTCTACTGTCTAGCAAGAATTTTGCCTCATCGCTCACGCTATATCTTAGTTGTTCACTATCATCAGTTACGGCGGTATAAATTACATCCGCAACCAAAACCGCTGGTGAATTGGCATTTTCAGGGTTTTGCCATTGTTTCATTAATGCTCCAATAATTGGTTGATAATCGGCAATTTCTCTAGTTTGAAAATCAATTGAACGACCTCTAAAATCTGCAGCAATCATTCTCGGTTCAACAATTCTAATAATTTAAAGATCAGCTCGGTCTTCTCGATCAAGAATCCAACACACATGGATAGGAGTAAGATCCACGGCACCCATTTTAAGGGCCTCATCGGTACTCATACATTAAATGACACCCATGTAATTAGACTAAAAATGAAGAGAAATTTAGGCAGCATCGTTTTGAATTATTTTTTTCTTATTTCTAAAATCGGTTTTACTGTATGAATAGTTGTGGATAAATAAACACTAATTTTTTGTATTTTTTCCCCAATAAAAAGATCTGCGTTTACTATTTGGTTTAATTGTTCTGATTATTGAGTCTCGTCGATTATTTTTCAGTTTCTTCTTGATAAAGAAGAAAATAGTGTTGAAATTATACTGCTGGGCTTTTTCAGCTCAAGCTAATTTCGGTTTTTCTAAAGATTTGATTTTTGCTTGATTGTGGCAGTGTTTGTGATATTGCTTTGCAAAGTTTTTATTTTTTGAGAAAAATAATACTGAAACCAATCAAGGTTAATAAATAACCATAAGCTAGTCTAGAAGGGATTGGGATTATATGCGTCAAGGCATAAATCAGCGAGCGCTTTAATGCCGTCTGTTTTTTATTGGTAATCGTTTATGATTAGAATACTCTGACATAGCCAACATATGGCAAAGCAGGGATAACTACTCTGATTTCAGGGATAACGATCGCTCCAATGTCAAAAGAATTTTTCTTGGAGAGAATTCTAATGCCATGAATACCAAAATAAAAGCTATTTGGAATCACATAGTTCTCTGAGAGCAGTGCAATACTTTTGCTGATTCTATGAGTTCCGGAGATCATTATGGCGGGATAATCCGATAATTCCCGATCTATGAGGCCATAGCCTGCTCCTATAGACAGGTTTGTCTCAGATTGTCCTAAGGTAAAAACCCCATACCCCAAAGTTGCGGTTCCTTCATCAGCAAAGCCTGCCATGATAAATCCTCCACCAACATGAATATTTTCTGAAATATCAAATCCTACTTTAGGGGTAAGAAACCAAATTGGAGAGCCGAGAACCGTTGAAATAAACTCAAAACCACCGCCAATTGATATGTTTTCCGTGATGCCATAATTGAAAAAGTTTGTGGTAACTAGTATGTTTTGATAATACCCCTTCCCTTTTTTTATGGGGATGCCGGTTGGCCCGAAAAAATATCTCGTATCATGCGGATTAGCAAATTCAAATTTTCCCACATAATCATGGTTCACTATTGAACGTACATTTAAGGCAATCAAATTAAATTCACCATTTATCGTTTTTAAGAGGATTTTCCCATTGTCTTTTTTTGATAGGACTCCTTTGTATTCATCGCCATTTTTCATTTTAATGATAACGACCTGGTCTTTTTTTAGTGTGTCTGTTTGAGAAAACACATTATTGAAAGAAGAAGATAACAAGCCAATGAGTATGATTTTAGATAGTAAGTGATACATGTTTTTATGGTTATCAACGTCATGGTAAGAAACGTAGGGAGTAAATAGCACCTTGCTTTTCATTACCGACGAGCTAAGATCGTTTCTTAAATTTAAATCATAATTGGTGGGCATTCTAGAAACCGACGAACTTTCGGATTGTAGATCAGCCCTATGTTTTTTATCTTTTGTTGGTGGCTTTTTTGTTCTGTGCGTTAAGTTTCTCTTCCGAACATGTATTGCCACTTCATCTATGGCTCTTCCCAACGGCACTGATCGGGACAATCATGATAGCAAGCGCCCTCAACTGTTTTGGCCCTGGCATTTAACGGGTGGTCATAGAGGTAATGGGGCTAGTGCGGTGCCTACGGCTGTGGTGCTTATTTCAATAAATGCGCTGCGATCAAGAATTGTGTGCTTCTTTGACTTCACATCTTGTTTTTAATCGCGACCCAACTTCTAGTGCTACGAAAGAGGGTTCGCAGACACCAAATATAAATAAAGTAGCATTTCTATCCCCACACAGGGAAGTTGACCGAAAAAAACATGATCGAACCTCAATTTCACGAAAAATAATTAGCCTGATCCCAAAGAGTTAGAATAACAATCGGACATAAATCCTTTTTTTATTTAATGTGTCTTGTTGTGCAACATTAGGGAACATTATCTATTTTTTTTTGTATCCATTCAGGAAGAGGGACATAATTATGGTCATTCCAAAACCCATCTAACCAAGGGCTAGAATGACGTTTTATTTGATCAACCTGAATAAAAGTGGGTTTAAATATTTTGCTGTCATATGATTTTGCGGAATTGATATTGTAAATAGCAGTTCTTTCAACTACAGACTTTGATTCAGGTTGCCATATAGTATAAAAATCACTGTATATTTTTCTTTTAGAATAGTCCAAATACCACTTGCCCTTAACCTCTTTGAATCTAATTTCATAAAATTCTTCTTTTGATTCCGAATAAAATTTAACCATTTTCTGAACCGCATATGATGACTTTGAAATCCATAAAATGATGCTGTGAAATTCTTCTTTTTTCTTAGAAAAACAATGCAACTTGATTAGATTTTTATCCTCTTTACTGTCCTCTAAAATTTCAAAATTATATTTTTTGAGGTTTTTATTTTTGAATATGGCGTATTGATATTTGAAAATATTATCTACATGAATAGCTATTCCATTGATCATCCTCATGTCCTTAAGATGTTTTTTGCCGGCATCAGAAAACGGTTTGACCCTTACTTTTAATAGGTCAAACTTGGAATTACTTCTTGCATTTTGATAAACATCCATGAAATAGTCACTTAGCATATGAAGTTCTGAGTAATCTTGCTCGTATTCTAATGTTCTCACATAAACGCTGTACATAACGGGTTCCACAAAATGATTCATAGTGATTGCATTGATGACTCTTGCCATTATCTCTGATCCAGATGCTGCATGTATTATAATTTCATCAAGGCCAACCGATTTTTTTGAAACCCTAATGGTATCCTATCCGCTGTGATTTTTTCTACAACTTTTTTGTATGATTCATAAGAGATATGGCTTATCTCCACCACTTCATTTTTATAGACACCTTTTAATATGAATCTACCATCCAGATTAGTTTTTGTGCCCTTTTTAAATTGGCGGTCTATATAAATATGTGCATTGGCAATGGGCAGTCCTGTTTCATCATCAATGATAACCTTTGATATGTTTCGTTGCCCAAAAACAAGGGTTATTGTACTGGTAAAAAACAATAGGATACAGAATGCTTTCATTCATCATTAAAATTTAAATAATAGTAAGACCACTTAGTTTAAGTGGTCTTACTTAAAAAATAAAAGACTTACAGTTGCGAAATAGCAATAGCTACCATCGTAACTTGAATTGCCAAATTTGCACGCTCCTCTACCACCTCCTCTGTTATAACCGTTACAACCTTGTAAGCAGTCTGCCGTTTCATTGGCTACCCTGCTATCTTCAGTTTCCATATTATTAGCATAATCGATCCAAAAATTAGGAGTTAGGTCAGTTTGTTGGAAAATATTGTTAGTCATCTCAAAGTTGATGAGTGTATTATCCTCTCCAATAGGAATTGTAAACCTCATCTTACCAATAATTTCTTTACCCTCATCAGTAACCACTTTTACCTCTATTTCTTCAATATCAATGTCCTGAGAACTAACTCTGCCATTTGTGATATCAGTTTTCAAATTATTTGGAATGGCCACCTCATTAAAACGAAGGGTCTCAATTACGGGTGACGGTTCATTGCAGCGCCAAAAAAGGAGGGCAATCAACAGTATTTTTGAAATATTTATTTTTTTTTATTTCAAGTAAATCGCATTCTCAAAATGAGCGTGGGAACCATTCCTTTTAGCAGTCATTAATTCACCGTTATTAGTTTTCCCTTCAAAGCTCGGATCTCAAAAATGAGTTGTTTTTGTCAATGCTATAGGTGACCTTTTTTTTACTGAACCGTTGAATTCTACTCATATGGTTCATTTAATTTTTGCTTTTTTAACCAGCGCTTTTATGATTATCATAGAACAAGAGACCGTCATCAAGCTTTTCTAATTACCCATGAATTTCGGTTAACCAGAAGGCCCGAAAAAAGCAGCGGTCATGAACCGGGGATGTCATGCATTGAAAATTCAATAAATTGGTATGAATTGGGATCGTCGCTTTTTTGACGAAGGGGAAAAGAACACCTCTTTGGAAGGCAATGATATTTATTTACTATATTGAAAAATGAAAGTTGTGTGTTTATTTCTCTTTTTACTCACCATAAAGGTTTGTGAGCCGTTTGAAACCAAAAAAGTCTATTACGAAAACGGGCAGTTATTATCCAGTATAAATTATAGAGAGGGTGTCAGAAACGGGGCCTTCAGTTATTTTGGAGCCCAAGGCCAATTGATCACCAAAGGAAACTATCAAGAGGGCAAACTTGCTGATGTATGGACCACCTACTATGATAATGGCCAGATTAAAAGGCAAGGAGTGTACAAATATCATGTAAATAAAACGACCGAAACACAAGAAGGAAAGTGGACCTCATATTACGAAAATGGAGCCTTAGCGTCTGAGATTTTTTATAAAGATGGGCGCCGGGTGACATGGAAATTCTTTGACATCTCGGGAAACCTAGAAGTCATCGATGCCGAGGGTTGTTAAACACTGCGGCACTACAATTAACGAGAGATTTTCTGCTTTTGGTCTTGCTCAATCGAGTACTCTAATCCGAATATTTCGAAAAAAGGCCTTGCCGGAATGGTCCTGAAAGCAAATGTGGCCTGACGAAAATGTTCCAAAGTCGTACCAGCGGGCATCGCCTAAATAAGGATAGTCTTCCGATTTATTGAACTTACTTTTTTGAAGCAGAGCCGCCCAATCAGGCCCACTGAGGGGGAAGGAGTTCACCAAAACGTCATTAAAAATAACCTCGCCTAGGTTGGTATCATAATTTATTTTAAGATGATAAGTATTCCATTGTTCGGCGGCCTTACTGACCTGGGTAGCCATGGTTGCCGAAAGGTCATATAGGGCTGCTTGATGTCGTTTTATATGGGTTATTGCGTGTTTTAAGCACCTAATTTGGCAAAGACAAAAACAGCTAGAAAATCCGCGAGGATTTACGTAAGTAGGCTAGAACTAGCAATAAATTATATACGGTGTTTTGTGCAGTATTTTTTCTTTAAATTTTCGTTAATTTCTTCCAATTCAAAATCATCGTTTAAGAATTTTTCCAATTTAATTTTTCTTTCCTCAAATAAGTATTCTGTGATTATTCTGTATTCAAAATATTTAAAAGATGGAATGTCAGAATTATCTTTATTATTACAGATATCTTGCAATCCTTTTTGCTTGTTAAAAGAACTTTCAGTCGCAATAAAGTCGCAATAACCTTCATTTTTCCAAGAAGGGAGGAATTTGTATTTTACAATTCCTAAATTATTTTTCAAAAGTGAATGAGTAGTTTCATGAGCGATAACTCCACTTAATGTTCTCTTATTATTTTCTTTGCCGTTCCTTAAAATAGAATTTTCAGTTATTAAAGATTTAGAAAGAAAAATATTTTGTGTAATCGGATAATGTACAGCAAACGCTTTTCGTGAAAATAGAGCAAAAAAAGCAAATTCATTAAAACTATTACAAAGAAAGATGTCTTGATTTATTCCGGCTTTAAATAATTCAGTATTGTTTAATAAATTTTGTGATTTGTCTAAAACTGATTTTAGTTTTTCCACATTAATTTCACTGGAATGGTAATACACATTAAAATTCTTGTATTCCAAATTATTTGCAAAAAGGAAAGAAGGAAATATTATTATCGCAGCATAAGTCAAACTTATTCCTCCTAAAAGCCAGTTTATAATTTTTTTTGTTTTTTTCATAGTGATTGGATCATATTGCATCAACGAGGAAATAAACGGATTACGTTTATTTCACTTAGGTACGAAGTTAGAAAAAATTTAAATCGTCAGTGGAGTTTTCAATATTTTTCAAATGGGTAGAAGTAACGTGTGCATAAAGCTGAAGGTTCTTGATAAGCCCCAAAACAGAGATTATCCCTAGAATAAGTCGTGAAAATGGATAAAAAAAAGCCCTTTAATTTTAACTTTCGTATAGTTATTATGAATTTTTGTTAACTTCATTGGAGAAAATCCCCAATAGGTTGATGGCAACACCCCAATCGATTTCTCTTGTATTGATGTCTGCACTGTATCTATTGGCCGGCATTAGCCATTTTATCCAACCTAGATTCTTTCTTAAAATCATACCCAAATGGGTGCCCTATCCAGAGCTCACGAATTTTGTAGTGGGTGCTGTTGAGGTATTATTGGGCATGGCTTTGTGGGTGAGTGAGATCCGTTCTTATGCGGCGATGGGTGTGATTCTATTATTGCTGGCGGTTTTTCCAGCGAATGTTTACCATTTCCAAAAAGCCCGAAGAAAAGGCCAACACGTGGCGGCGACGGCCATCAGGCTCCCGTTTCAGGCTTTATTGATATATTGGGCATATACTTTTGTTTGAAGGGACTGGTGGCCCCTATTCGGAACGGCAGTAGGAAGTAAGCAAAGATGACTGCAGATAAGATTTTCCTTGATATAACAACAAGAATTACTGCCAAATGCTTTTAAATGGGGTATTTTAGTTTCTTAATTAATCTGGATGGTATATAAAACAAGACGTACGTTATTAAAAATAGGGCTAGGACTGTTGCTGCTCGTTCTCATGACCTGGGGAGGATTAAGATTATTTTTCCATCACAATGAGACGCCCATTTATGACGCTCGACTGATTTATAACTTTATCTTTCACTCAGATCGACCGTTGAAGCAATATGAAAATCTGGCCCAAAAACTAGGCTATACGTCCTCGGATAAATTACTGATTATCCATGCTGATGATTTAGGCTTAGCGCGATCGGTGAACCAAGCGTCCTTTGATGCACTCTCAAAGGGATTTGTGAATTCCGCCAGTGTCATGATGCCTTCGCCTTTCGTCGAAGAGGTGGCCGCTTATTATCTCGCCCATCCACAGGTTGATTTGGGCTTACATTTGACTTTTACGGCAGAGTGGGCCGGTTACAAATGGCCGGGTGTCGCATCCGCTGATAAGATCGAGACCCTTCTAGACGATGAAGGCTTTCTGCATCAAAAGAAAGTAACGGTAATTAAAGAGGGGAGCAATGCGGAACTACAAGCCGAACTGCAAGCCCAAATTGACTACGCACGGGCTTTGGGCATGGCGCCGACCCATATGGACAGTCATGAAGGCACCTTATTTTTCGACCCTGCATTTTTTAGAACGTATATAGAAGTGGGACATCAAAATCAAATACCTGTATTTGTACCGAGGCTTTTAGCACCGCATTTTGATGAACACTACCCTTTGCCCCCACAGGTGGTATTGGTAGATCAAATGTTTATGGCCCTTAAGGGGACAGAATTAGATGCGATGGAGGCATATTATGCAGAGGTCCTTTCATCCATCAAACCAGGCCTCAATCAGTTGTTGGTCCATTTGGCGTTTGATGATGAGGAGATGAAGGCGATCACTAAAGATCGAGAAGCTTACGGAGCCAAATGGCGTGCGAAAGATTATCAGGTCGTGTCAAGTAAAAAGTTTCAAGACTTGCTTGAGCAAAACAATATCAAGCAGGTAAAATGGCGGGATATACAAGCAGTTTTATATCCTGATGATAACGCTTCTCTTCAACCCTAAGAAGGTAAGAGACATCAAGCAGTGTGCGCAGTATGGTATTTTTTGTTGATTTAAATTTAAGTCTGCGTAAAAAGAATCATCTCTTAGGGATTTGGAGGTAAAGCCTTTCAACTTTATCGCGAGCCCAAGGGGTTTTTCTTAAAAAAGTCAGGCTGGATTTGATCGAAGGATCATTTTTAAAACAATTAATATTGATCTTTAAAGCCATTTTTTCCCATCCATGATGCTTGACCAGGGTTTCCAACACATCGGCTAGTTTGATACCGTGCAAAGGATTGTTGGGTTGCTCAGGTTTTGGATTATTCGGGAGATTCATGTTTTGAGTTTTTATAAAAAGCAGCTTTGATGGATACTCTATCATTTGGTAAACTTAAAGATAGGTTCGATAGAAGGAACGGAGGACCTGCACCCTTTTTTCAAAACAAATCCTCTTCGCGCTCAAGCATAAGTATAGAAGCTTGTGAAACGATGAAATATTTTTCTTTTTCATACGTCACTTCAAAAGCCCCATTTTGAAGGAAAATGGCTTTATCCCCTTCCTTGGCTTGCAGCGGTACGTATTTCATTTGGTCTTCTTCTTGTTTCCAGGCGTCGTCTTCATCCATAGGTACGGGAATTGGATACCCAGGCCCAACTTTTACGATGAAACCGGTTTGAATTTTTTCCTTTTCTCTTACGCCTGGTGGAAGCAAAATACCACTGGTTGTTTTGTCAGATTCTTTCAAAGGCTTGATCAATACCCGATCTCCGACCACGATCAGTTTTTTTAATTTATTTTCAGCAGTTAATTCCATAGGTAAAGTTAAGGGTAAAAAAGGGGTTTTAGTTTGCAAATAAATGAGGAGAAGTTGAGTCCCCTTCCTCATCGGTCGCCCTAGAGATCATTCTGGGATCCATTTGTTTGGTGGATTTGGCACCCAGCTTTTTGAGACTTTCCGCTCGAGTGACCAAGTTACCTTTGCCTTCACTTAGCTTTTTCATGGCTTCTTCATAATTGGATTGCGTGGTTTTTAGATTGCTGCCGACTCTAATGAGGTCGTCAGTAAAAGCACTGAATTTATCGTACATAGCACCTGCTTGTCGTGCAATTTCTATAGCATTTTTGGTTTGAGAATCCTGTTTCCAAATATAAGAAATCGTCCTGAGGGTGGCCAATAAGGTACTGGTAGAGACCAAAACAATGTTTTTGTCTAAGGCCTTTTCATAAAGCTGGTTATCTTGTTGAAGGGCCATCAAGAGTGCGGGCTCGTTGGCCACAAACATCATCACATAATCAGGTTGCTTGATTTGATGTAGGTTTTGATAGTTTCGAGCACTCAATGTTTTGATATGACTGAGTATGCTGTCCATGTGAAGTTTAAGCTGTTCTGCCTTTTTTTCTTTCCCCTCTTCTTCGATGTATCGGGTGTAGGCGGTTAAAGAAACCTTGGAATCAATCACCAAGCACTTATCGTCCGGGAGCTTGAGTATGTAATCCAATCGTTGATTACTTCCGTCTTCTGCTTTTAAATTGTGTTCTTTGAAATAATGCACATTTTTAGTGAGACCAACTTTCTCCAAAATGGACTCCAGTAAGATTTCACCCCAATTTCCTTGTGCTTTGGCATCTCCTTTCAATGCTCGGGTAAGGTTTTCGGTATCAACACTCATTTGTTTGTTGAGCGCGGTCATGTTTTTCAGTTGCTCTCGCAGGGCAGTGTTCCATTGTATGCTTTCTTTATTGTTATGGGTGACTTGTTGCTCAAACTTTTCGATCCGTTCTTTTAAAGGGGTGAGGATTTCACCTAAATTATTTTTATTTTGGTCTGTGAATTTTTTTGATTTTTCTTCAAAAATTTCGTTAGCGAGGTTTTTGAATTCTAATGAAAATTTATTTTGAAGTTCACTCACTTCCTTCTTTTGTGTGTCTAATTTTTCCTGAAGATTCAAGAAATTGGCAGAAAGGGTAGCTTTTTCAGTATTCAATTTCTCAGTTTTTGCGCGCTCCTCTTGTAGCAATTCATTGACTCGAGTCAAATCTTTTTCTAGCGACGCCGTACGGTCTTGCTCCATAATGAGCTGAAGCTGGGCTTTTTGGGCCTCTGGAGCGGATTTTTTATACCTGACCAACGCAACTAAATAGCCAATGGCTACGCCTGCAGCCATTCCCAATAACAAAAACCAAATCATATTATACTCCATAGTTCAAATTTATAACTAACTCTAGAATCTTGTCTGCAGATATCCAAATAATTCCATAGACCACGCCACACCCACATGGACCATAACACCACCCCAGATGTTTTTATTTTTAAGGGCTATGATGCCCAAGACATAACCTCCAAAGATCGAACTAAGCGTTTCGGTAGCCGGTTTTCCAAAATGTAAAAAGCAATAAGTAGCGACCATAGGTAGGATGGCGTAAGGCCCAAAATACTTAACAAAAGCATAGATTAAAAAACCTCTAAAAATGAATTCTACTGTGATAAAACTGGTGGCATAGGTGCTTTCATAAATCAGAACGGAAACCCATGTAGGGACCTCATGATGCACAGCAAAGGACAAGCCATGATCAACTTTATAACGGGGGTAATAAGATTGAAGATCGCCAAAAAAAGAGCCAATAATGATAAAAAAAAGAGCAATCCCCAGTAGGGTCAAATAAGGGTTCATATTAAATTTTCGAAAAGTGAAACCATAAAAATGTCCCAAAGAAGTATCGAAAGTCAAATAAAAGGCACCAAAAAGCACCAACACCATTGTCAACTTCATGGCCCAATTGATACTTGATCTAAGAAGGAACCAATCTTCAGGTGCTAGGGCCCATCGCATCAAAACGCCCCAATGAATGCCTCTTGAGAGGCCGATAATTAAAAAACCCAAAAGGAAGGTGATCCAAAATCGAGGATCTTTTTGCCATTTACTGGCTTTTCCAAAGAAATTGAGAAGCAAAGCGGTGATCAGAAAAGGAAAACCCTGAAAAAGAGACATAATCAAGGATCTTATCCCAAGGTTTGAGATGGTCTTAATATATTTGGCCTCAAAGTCAAGCGTATAATTGATAGCGATGAAAATAAGCAGGAATAATAAAATGCTTGCATACAGTTTCAGATCAAAATATTGACGCAGATAGTTGATGATGTATTGGTACAATGATTTCATAAAGACCTTAAATATATGTGCTTGATTGTATTTGCTCACCATGCACACCCTAAATACCCATTTATTTTATTGGCCAATCGAGATGAGTATTATGAAAGACCTACTTTGGAGATGGGTTTTTGGGAAGAAGAACCGGATCTTATTGGAGGTCGGGATTTGCGCGCAGGGGGTACGTGGCTGGCCATGAATAGGTCGGGAGCCTTTGCTGCGGTGACCAACGTTAGAGCTTCGATCCTTCAACCGAATGCCAAAAGTAGGGGACATTTACCGATAGATTTTTTGAAGTCGTCCCAAACAAGTGAGGCGTTTATGCGGAAATTATCTACTCAGGCGATCACCTATAATGGATTTAATTTTTTGACCAGAAAAGGGGATGCGTTGTTTCATCTCAATAATCAATTGGAGATCGTCAATCAGGTACCCGCAGGGATACATGGATTATGCAATGCCAGTTTGAATACTTCATGGCCCAAATTAGACCATTTAAAAAGGCATTTTAAGGCCTCTATTGATAAAAAATTTGATAAAGAAGCGTTACTAGATTTAATGCTGGACAAACAATTGGCCGAGGAGGAATGGCTTCCTGAGACGGGAATAACGCGAGAGATGGAGCGTGCGTTATCTTCTATTTTTATTGATTTACCGACGTATGGTACGCGAAGTACGACCTTAATCACCATAGACAACCATGGTGTGGCCGACTTGACAGAAATTACCCATCACCCCAAGCAAACAGGCAATCGAAAGCATTTTAACTTTAAAATATTATGAGCAAGTTGTTGAAGAGTGTTTTTATTGGGATGATGTTCTTTCAGCATTGTAATCCAGAGAAGATACAGCCATCACTTTTGGAGGGCGTAATTGCGGGAGCAACTTACCGGTATCAGTATGGAAAGGCTCAGCAAGTTGTGACCACGGATTTATTTGATACCCAGCTATTCAGTGAAGATCAAATTGAAGAAGACCCGTGCCTCATTACCTTTTCTCCAAGGGGTTATATTTCACTTAAATTTCCTTTTGAGGAAGGCTTTTATCAAGTGCCTTCAGATGTTTCTATCACCTTTCATCAGCCAGGAGTCACTGATGAAAGCTATCAAGCTACTTCTGGTTTTATTGAAGTGTTGGGCGTTAACCTAGGCCGTATCAACGCCTATATGGAAGCGAATTACGACTCCCTGAATAGAGTTGAAGGGACGTTTATCTTAGATAATTGCTATTAATATTAGATAAATTAATTTTAAAAGAGGTTATGAATTTATCGACGCAGGTTCATAATCTTCAATAGGGAGGCAACTGCAAACCAAATTCCGATCACCAAAAGCACTGTCTATTCTGCTTACAGCGGGCCAAAACTTGTAAAATCGTTGTCCCGCCATCGGAAATACTGCTTTTTCTCTGGTATATGGACGTGCCCATGACTCATCTAGAACAACTCTTTGGGTATGGGGTGCATTTTTAAGGACATTGTCCTTGGCATCAACCAAACCACTTTCAATTTCAGCGATCTCAGAGCGAAGGGAAATCATGACTTCACAAAATTGATCTAATTCTTTTTTAGTTTCACTTTCCGTGGGCTCGATCATCATTGTACCTGCTACAGGGAAAGACACCGTGGGGGCATGATAGCCATAATCCATTAATCTTTTGGCAATGTCTTCTACTTCGATACCCACCTCTTTGAAACGTCGACAATCAATGATCAGTTCGTGCGCATTACGATCATTATTTCCTTTGTAAAGGACGGGATAATGGTCAGCCAATCTTTTTCCTATATAATTGGCGTTAAGAATGGCCATCTCGGTAGCCGCCGTTAAGCCGTCACTTCCCATCATTGCAATGTAGGCATGAGAGATGGGCAAAATGCTGGCACTCCCAAACTTTGCAGCAGAAATTGATTTGATACTTTTTTCCCCACGATGGGGTAAAAACGGCACCAAGTGTTGGGCTACACCAATGGGACCCATTCCGGGGCCTCCTCCTCCATGAGGAATACAGAAAGTCTTGTGCAAATTGAGGTGACAGACGTCTGCACCAATCATGCCTGGAGAGGTGAGCCCAACCTGTGCGTTCATATTGGCACCGTCCATATATACCTGACCACCATGCTCATGTATTAAGGCACATATTTCTATGATAGCCTGCTCAAAAACACCATGGGTAGAAGGATAAGTGACCATGAGTACGGCGAGGTTTTGACTGTGCTCAATGACTTTTTCTTTTAAATCAACCAAGTCAATATTACCTTCGGGATCACATTTGATAATCGCCACTTGCATGCCCGCCATTACAGCACTTGCCGGATTCGTCCCATGAGCAGAGGAAGGGATTAAAGCAATTTTTCTTTGAGAATGACCATTATTGAGGTGGTATTGACGGATGACCATCAGACCAGCGTATTCACCTTGTGCGCCACTATTGGGTTGGAAAGAAACACCCGCAAAGCCGGTGATTTCAGATAACCACGCATGTAATTCTTCTATTAAATGATGGTAGCCTTGGGTTTGATTTTCGGGGGCAAAAGGGTGGATTTGACCAAACTCTGGCCAGGTCACCGGTAGCATCTCGGTGGTGGCATTTAATTTCATGGTACACGATCCCAAGGAAATCATGGAATGGACCAATGACAGATCTTTGTTTTCCAGACGCTTCATGTAGCGCAACATTTCATGCTCAGAATGGTAGTTATTAAAGACTTCATGATTTAAAAAATCTTGTTTTCTTCGGAGTGGACCCTCAATAGCAATGTCAATAGATGGGGATACTGTTGGCACCACCCTTTCTATGGATTGAGCCACTACGGTAAGCACTGAAATCACATCTGCTTGATCATGCGTTTCATCAAAAGAAACACTGATCTCATGGTGCTGATGATATCGAAAATTGAGTTGCTGAACCTCAGCGAGCGCGCGTAGTTTTTTAGCGTCACCGACTGAAAAATAAACAGTATCAAAGAAGGTGTTTTGTTGTGTGGTAATGCCGAGTTCATGGAGTCCTTTTTCGAAAGATTTGGCTAAACCATGTATTTTAAGTGCAATTTTTTTGAGACCCTCAGGCCCATGATACACCGCATACATCCCGGCCATAACCGCTAAGAGGACTTGTGCGGTACAAATGTTGGAGGTAGCCTTTTCTCTTCTGATGTGTTGTTCTCTCGTTTGCAAAGCCATTCGGTAAGCCCTATTGCCTTCGCGGTCTTTGGAAATGCCAATGATTCTTCCCGGGACGTTCCTTTTATAAATTTCTTTGGTGGCAAAAAAGGCGGCATGAGGCCCTCCAAAACCCATAGGTACTCCCAGACGCTGTGAAGTACCGATGACCACGTCGGCTCCCCAAGATCCCGGTGGGGTAAATAAGGTTAATGCCAAGAGGTCGGTACCGACGGCGATCTTAACGTCATGAGACTTGGCTTTTTCACTAAAGGCATGCCAATCTATCAACCTGCCTTCATTATTTGGGTATTGAACGTAAACACCAAACACACTGGGATCTGATAAATCTGCTTGAGATAAGTCCAAACAGGCTATTTCGATATCAATGGGCGTCATTCTTGTGGTCAAGACTTCGAGAGTCTGTGGAAAAACACTTTGGTCTACCAAAAGTTTGTTGGCTTCTTTTTTATGCCTTGGTCGTGTTTGTACAAGCATCGAAATGGCCTCTGCGGCAGCCGTAGCCTCGTCTAAAAGCGATGCATTGGCGATTTCCATACCGGTCAGTTCGATAACCATTGTTTGAAAGTTGATGAGGGCCTCTAGCCTTCCTTGTGCAATTTCGGCTTGATAAGGTGTGTAAGCCGTATACCAACCTGGGTTTTCCAAGATGTTCCGCTGAATGACAGGGGGAACAATGGTATCGTAATACCCTTGTCCAATAAATGAATTGGCCACCGTATTTTTTTGAGCCGTTATTTTCAGATCTTTAATATAGTCATATTCACTTTTGGCAGCAGGTAAGGCCAATTTTTTTTTCGAGCGTATGGATGAGGGGATGGTTTGCGCAATTAATGTCTCTATGGAGCTTACCCCAACAGCGGCTAACATTTGTTCGGTTTCTTTCTTTGAAGGACTGTTGTGTCGATGCTGAAAAGAATCACGGTCGTTTAAATCAATGATCATTTTTGGATAGATTAGGCCTTTTATTCATTTTTCCACAAATTTAAATTGAAAACACTTCTTCTGGTTAAAAAGTGCGCTGAGTTTTGATGTATGGTTCCGTACATTTATGTCAGTCTAAAAAAAACATTGAATACATTCAAATTTGGCATGAAAATGGCGAATATTTTAAAAAAAAAAGGAATAAAAACAAATGCAAGTGGGGTTTCAAATGAAAGTAGGAATTAGGTCGGTAAAGTACGGTCATCCCCTGTCATTTATTTGTAATTTTACCTGGAGTATGATAAAAGGAAAACCGAATGAGTGAAACTTATTTGATTAAGGCTGGAACCCTTGTAAATGAAGGAACGGTTTCGCACAAGGATGTATTGATAAGAAATGAATGTATCGAGCAGATCGGCGAATCATTGGAGCCCAAGATAAATTACAAAGAGATTAATGCAGCAGGGAAGCATTTATTTCCTGGAGTGATCGATGACCAGGTGCACTTCAGAGAACCGGGACTCACTCATAAGGGGGAGATTTATACGGAAGCCAAAGCGGCCGTTGCCGGAGGGGTTACCTCCTTTATGGAGATGCCCAATGTACAACCCCAAACATTGACCCAGACCTTGCTGGAAGAAAAATATGAAATAGGAAGAAAAAAAAGTTTGGCCAACTATTCATTTTATATGGGGGCGTCAAACGAAAATTTAGAGGAGGTATTGAAAACAGATCCTCGGCAGGTCTGTGGTGTTAAGGTTTTCATGGGATCTTCTACAGGGAATATGTTGGTAGATGATACCCAGACTTTGGAGCGTATTTTTAGTCGAGTGCCTATGCTGATCGCTACGCACTGCGAGGATGAGCAGACCATCCGAACCAATATGGCGCAAGCCCTTCAAAAATATGGTCAGGATATTCCCTTTGAACAACACCCGATCATTCGGTCAGCAGAGGCATGTTATCTTTCGTCATCACGTGCGGTGAATTTAGCAAAAAAACATGGGACCCGACTTCATGTACTCCATATATCCACAGGGAAGGAGTTGGCCTTGTTTGATAATGATACACCGTTGTCAGCTAAGAAGATTACCGCAGAAGCGTGTATTCACCACCTTTGGTTCAGTGATGAAGATTATAAGCAAAAAGGGGCATTGATTAAGTGGAACCCTGCCGTGAAGACGCCCAAGGACCGGGCCCAAATTTGGGAAGGACTCTTGTTAAATAAGATTGATGTGATCGCTACAGATCATGCCCCCCACACAAAAGCAGAAAAAAACCAGACTTATGCCCATGCGCCATCGGGAGGACCTTTGATTCAACACAGCTTAGTCGCCATGTTGGAGTTTTATCATCAAGGGAAAATTTCATTGGAGCAAATTGCTGAAAAAATGAGTCATGCGGTGGCTGTTTGTTACAAAGTGCAGCACAGAGGCTTCATTCGAGAAGGTTATTTTGCCGATTTAGCACTGGTGGATCTCAATTGTCCTTGGCGGGTGGCCTCAGAGAATATTCTTGCAAAATGTGGCTGGAGTCCATTTGAAGGATCTTTATTCCGTTCTCAAGTAGAAAAAACTTTCGTATCTGGACATCTTGCGTACGATGCAGGGCAGTTTGATGAGAAAATAAAAGGCAAGCGCCTATCTTTTAATCCTTAAAACATTAATATTTCTGGTAAAAGATTAAATTTGCCTTCTTTTATAAATGGTGGTTGTAGTTCAGTTGGTTAGAACGCCTGATTGTGGTTCAGGAGGTCGCCGGTTCAAGTCCGGTCTTCCACCCTTCAAAAAGCAGTTAAGTGATTAACTGCTTTTTTTTATTAGCAGCCGGACATGTTTAAAAGCACTTGTTTTTGTTAATCATATTTTTTGAACGATCCTAATAAGTTTTACGCCACATTTATTGCCAAACTTAACAAAATCATCATGAAATTAGTCGTATTATATCCACAACCAAAAGATGTTCAAAAGTTTAATTCAGATTATAATGAACACATTCTATTTTAAATAAAAAATTGAATATACCCGCTGACATGACGGCTTATGAGGTGACGGATTTTGTTTCGGGACCGTTTGGAGAACCTGCTTATTACAAAATGTGGGTGATGCCATTTGATTCGCAAGAAGCATTAAACGCCGCATTATCAACTCCCGAATTTCAAGCAGTAGCAGCAGATGCCAATCGCATCTCGAACGGAGGGGCTCCGACCCTTATGATTGGAGCCTAAATTTGACCCGCTGGATTCCAACCTCAAGTGGAATGCTTTCAATTGCCTTTAGATTATCTTATCCTTTGTGTTCCCCTAAGCATTAAGCAGTTTAGTGGGAGACTGAATTCCTGGCTCCCTTGATCCATAATGTTTTTAGATTTAATGGGATATGGATCTCATTTATTGTGCCAGGCTTGATTTTGCATTTAAATGATTGATTTAAAGCAGAACTAAATAATCAGCCATAGTCCCACGTAAGGACTGATAGGATAAACTTTATCTATTGGGGAATTCACATGCGCAATTTATTTATGTAACTGTTCCGGTTAGTCATGGGTTTTCATGATTGATTTTTTTATTTCAAAACCAGGGTAGAGACATGAGAGGATTGACCAAAACGGCCAAATGCCTTCTTGAAGCGCTGCTAGGAGCTTTTTCTCATGTTGGCGTGAGGGCTTTATGGAGGACATGTAACGAGAGCTTTTGAAATTTGTAGAACAACACAAAAAAGAGGACCAATTTGATGAACTATTCCGAAAATTGTTTAATTTGTGTTACATTTTATTAACGCCGATATGAAAATTTATCAATGCTTTGGGATTATGGCTTGTTCAATGCTTGCAGTAACCCATTCAGTTAAGGCGACCAACCCCTATACCGAAGAAATCAAAAGTTTCCATGAACCAGTGATCGAGGTTTATGAGAATGATCCTTTAACCAAAAATGAGGACCCCATCGAAGAAGTATCCGATGAGGAGAAAAAAGAGCTGCAAAAAAGTCAAGCGAATTTTGCTGACTCATCTTACAGTTCATTGATTAAATACAACTTTGTGTTTTATTTTATTTACAAGCATAAATATGAAAACAGAAGCCAAGAGGGGCTTGAGGGACTCAGTATAGATTAATGATCAGAAGCAATGAAATTGCTTAATTCTTTAAGTGTTATCCGACCTTCGTAATAAGAGCTGCTGAAAATCACGCTGTGTATACCAATCTTTTTTAATTCCTCTATGTCCGCGAGATCACGAACCCCCCCTTTGGCCAGAACATGAAGGTTGGGGAACTGAGCGAGGAGTTCTTGATATAACTCCATTGGTGGCCCTTCGAGCAGTGCTTCCCTAGAAATATCCGTTGTTTTGATGTATTTGAGCCCTCTTTCGTAGTAGTAGGCGATGTGTTTGAAAAGATCAACTTTGGTTTCCTTTAGCCATCCGCCCACTCTAATTTGGTGATCTAAACTATCCGCACCCAACATTATTTTCTCTCGCCCATAAGAAATCATCCAAGCTTTGAATAATTCTGGACGATAAATAGAAACCGTGGAGGCCGTGATGCTGTCTGCACCAAATTCAAAGGCTTTGTTGACGTCTCCATCGGTGTGCAAGCCCCCGGTAAAATTTATTTTAAGAGAGGTGTGACCCGCCAGCGTCTCAAGGGTAGGGTAATTCACAATACGCCCCTTTTTAGCACCATCCAAATCAACTAAATGTAGTTTTTGGATGCCGATACTTTCAAATTGTTTGGCAAGATCGAGTGGGCTTAGGTCATATACTTTTTCCTTTTTAAAATCACCTTTGATCAATCGCGCCATTTGGCCATTATGAATTAATATCGACGGAATGATCTCCATTATGGATAAGTTTATGCGTTGCTCGAGACGAATGATTGAACCTTAATATACAAATATAATAGGTCAATAGCTATCAGAATTGACTTGAATCAATTTAAATCCTTCTCCATGGATCGTAATGATTTTAAATACATCTGTTAATTGAAGATATTTTCGAAGTTTGGCAATGTACACATCCATGCTTCTGGCATTGAAATAGCTGTCATTTTTCCAAATACGCTTGAGAGCTAAGGTCCTATCTACGGTTTGATTTAGATTTTCCAAAAATAATTTCATCAGTTCGTTTTCTTTGGTAGTTAAGGAGATATTGTGCTGATCGATGATTAACGTGTTTTCGTCATAATGGTATCGAATATTTCCAACCACATATTCTTTTGGAAAGGCGGCGGATTTTTTAGAACTGGATCGTCGTAAAATGGCAGTAATTCTGAGCAGTAATTCCTCCATACTAAATGGTTTGGTTACGTAATCATCGCCGCCTATCTGAAATCCTTTTAAGACATCTTCTTTCATAGATTTAGCGGTCAAAAAAATGACAGGAATATCAGCATTGACCGCTCTGATATCTTTAGCTAGTGAAAAGCCATCCTTTTTTGGCATCATTAAATCCAGTAAACACAGGTCATATTGGCCCTCATAAAAAGCGGTGAGCCCGGCCTCACCATCAGTGGCCAAGGTGGTCGTAAATCCCTTTAATTTGAGATATTCCTCAAGGATTTGACCCAGATTAACATCATCTTCAACCACTAATATTCTTGTATTATTCATAATCTAGAGGAAATTTAACTATAAAATTGGTCCCTTTTTTAAGCTCACTTTCCACCTCGATGCTTCCATGATGGAGCGTGATGATCTCTTTGACATAAGCCAGACCAAGTCCAAAACCTTTGATATTGTGCACATTGCCACTGGCCACGCGATAGAATTTCTGAAAAATATTTCTTTGGGCTTCTTTGCTCATACCCATCCCATGATCTTTGATGGAGCAGATGAGCTGACCTCTGATGTTTTGTGTTCGGATCATGATATTGGGGGCATCATTTGAATATTTCAAAGCATTATCTAATAGGTTGAGAAGGACACCCAAGAGATAAGCTTCATCCCCTTTTAATTTGAACTGGGAAGCATTTAATGCCAATTTTAGATGTCCTAATTTACGCTCCATTTGAATAGAAATTTTGTCTACTGCTTGTTGGATAATGGCATGAAGATCCACGGTTACTAAATTTAATTTTAATTCGTTTTTATCGAGTTGTGCCATTTGCAAAACATCAGCTACCTGGCTCTCTAAGCGTTTATTTTCATCTGCAATGATGCCTAAATATTTCATTTTCATGGAGGTCTTCTGTGGAATCGTTGGATCAAGGAGGGCTTCGATGGCCAATCCGATGGTGGAAATGGGTGTTTTGAATTCATGGGTCATGTTATTCATGAAATCGGTTTTCATCACCGAGATTTTTTTCTGCCGAACAATGGTAAAAACAGCATAGCCGAAGCAAATTAAAATAATGAGAATTAACAAAGCTGAGCTAGATAGAGGGAACCAGATTTTACTCATGAGGTACTTCTCTTGACTCGGAAAATCAATGACCAATAAATTGGGCTCATTGGTGACATCGTTGGGGAATAAATTGGTTTTGAAGTGGCTTTGCAACAGCCGTTCATTTGAGTAATCTTTGCTGATTTCAATCAATCGACCGGAGCGCGGGTTGATGATGGCATAATCATAGGGTATATCAATACTCTTTTTCTTTAACTCCGTATGAAGAAGAGAATCCAGCTGATCAGGATCAAAACGATTGGCGAGTCCAATCTTAGGCAACATCATTTCCTCCAAAAGACCCATCATCATATTAGATTTATTGGAGATTTTTTCCAAAATTTCTTTAAGATTTGAATTGAGAGTTTCAGTTTCCGGCCCATCTTTAGGATAAGCAAATTGAATATTGTTAATATTGGATTTGAGCATGTCGAAGAAAGCCTTGCCCATTTGATTGGATCTAAGGGGTGCACCTACCACTTCAAAAGAAAAGTTGAAACTTCCTGTACTAGAGAGACTGTCTTCAAATAGAATCTTTTCTTTCCCTTGAAGGACCTGCCTTTGATTTAGGGGGGGAGTTGCTTGAAATTGAAAGGGTTGAAATCCCCTTGATTGACCTTGAGAGGGGAGATTATTCATTTGCCGGTTGACATAAAATAAGGCCTCTTGTTGTTCTAGCTTCTTAGTTACATTTGACAAAGCCGTCATGACATCGCGTTCAAAATGGTCACGATTGCCAGTGATTACCGTATCAATCCAATACCATTGAAAAGCAATGAGACCGGTTAGCGCAACGCTCATCAGGGCAATAATCCAGCCTAACCTATTTTTACTCATGCATCAAAAGTAGGTAGATCTACACTTTGAGAGCAGTAGATTAACTGTTTTTAACAAAAAAAGTGGACCGAGGGGGCTTAAAAGCGGTATGGGCCAAGATGTGGGAAGTACTGGATTCGAACCAGCGACCCCCGCCCTGTCAAGGCGGTGCTCTAAACCAACTGAGCTAACTTCCCATTTTTAAAAAAAACAGGCTCGGCTTCTCTTTTAAAATCAGATTTCAAAATTAAATAATCGACCGTTAACATCGTAAGAAAGTTAAATGATTATTAACATATAATTTTTCTTTTTGATCGGAGGATACTTTTTAGGTAGGCCCGTAGAACTTGACGGCTGTGAGAATATAGAAAGGGAGGCCTGATTCAATAAGTTTCTTCCATGAAGAAGAGGGTTTCTTTCTTCGAATAAAGGAGTTGGTTATATTTTTCATTTACTTTATCATTATTTTTATATTCTATTGATTGTGTCCTTGTCTTTTCAATATTATCAACCTGCGCTGCTTCGAGACCTCTATACGTGTTTTATATGGACGTTTGCCCAAGCCAATGCTCCCTTACGGTTGTCTTATGAGGATTTTTCTATCAGAATGTTAGAAAAACTAGGGCTGAATGGGGAGATCAGTGGTGTGATGTTTGAGGATGAAGCGCTCATAGGTTTTGTGTTGCAGAGCCGGGCCTATTTTCAAGGATTAGACACCGTTTATAATGGAGGCACCGGTGTCATAGCAGTGTACCGGGGAAAGGGAATCATTCAGAAAATATATAAAAATTTACTACCCTATTTGAGAGAAAGTGGCGCGGAAAGAATTTTACTGGAAGTCATCACGACCCACGCGCGCGCATTGAAATTATATGAGGCTATGGGGTTTCAAAAAAAACAACTGCTGCATTGCTTTAAGGGGTCTGTTATTTTGGATATGGGATTGAATCATCTTGTTTTTCGGGAATCGCAGGATTTTAAATTGGATCGATTTAATACATTTGTTGACTTTTCACCCTCTTTTATAGATGCCAACGAACGTTTAAATGCGAACTGGAAATACGAAAAATTGATAGAGGGTTATCAGGGGGAAACGTTAATGGGCTATATCATTTTTCAAAAACATTTGGGGAGGATATCACAGTTGGGAGTACGGAAGGATTATAGAAGACAAGGTGTGGGAACCGCTTTGCTGCAACATGCCCAGCAGGTATGTCAAAGAGACCTGACCTTGATGAATATCCCCTCTGAAGCAAAGGGCATGTTCAATTTTTTAATAAATACAGGATTGGTCAATAATGTGGATCAATATGAGATGGAAATGAGGTTATGAAGATCGCGTGGTCACAGTTGGTTAAGGAAGTCGAAGGGACAGAACTCTGTCATCATTCAGAAGTAATGATTACCCGGTTGGGTTATGATTCGCGATTGATTTCACTATGGGAGGGTTTGCTTTTCGTGGCTCTGAAAAGTGCACGAGCGGATGGGCATGATTTTATTCCTGAGCTTTATGCCCGAGGGGTTCGTTGTTTTGTGGTGGAAAGGCCCATAGAGGTTAAGGCCTATCCCGAAGCCAATATCTTTTTAACGCCCTCGAGTAGGGCCTGTTTACAAGATTTGGGAAGATGGGCGGTCGCACATCACCCCATCCCGCTGATTGCTATTACCGGTAGCAATGCCAAGACCTTGGTTAAAGAATGGTTGGCTACGCTCCTTTCAGAAAAGTTTGTGTTGGCCAAAAGTCCCCGGAGCTTTAACTCTCAAATCGGGGTACCTCTTTCGGTATGGGATCTGTCAGCGCATCATCAAATAGGCATTTTTGAAGCAGGGATCTCTCAACAAGGGGAGATGGAGCATTTGGAAAAAATTCTTCAACCGAGCATAGGGATCTTCACTAATATTGGAGAAGCCCATGATCAAGGGTTTAAAGATTTGGCAAATAAAATTGCCGAAAAAGCAAAATTGTTTGTAGGGACCCAGCAAATCATTTGTCGGCGAGACCATGCCGAGGTTTTTGATTACTTAAAAGGATTGTACCCCAATCGGATATTTGACTGGTCCACTACGGACCCGCAAGCGTGCTTTTATTACGCCCTTTCCAAAAACAGCGTATCCCTTCAATATCAAGGCGCTTGGTATGTCTTTCAATTTCCTTTTTCTTTTGAAATTTGGATAGAGAATGCCCTGCATGCCCTCACAGCAGCCTTACTTTGTGGATTGGATCAAGCGACCCTTCAACAGGGTTTGGATAAACTTAAACCTTTGGAAATGAGGTTGGAAATTAAAAAGGGAATCGATAATTGTTATTTGATTGATGATACTTATAACAACGATTTTCAGGGCCTTACGGTGGCCCTTGACTTCCTAAAACAACAAAAGCAGCGGCAAAATAAGACGGTTATTTTAACAGACATTCAGCAATCTGGGTTGACCGATGCCCACCTTTATAAAAAAGTGAATGAATTATTGGTCAGCCAGAAGATCAACCGGCTGTTTACCATTGGCAAACAAATTGCGGTATTTCAAGATCAGTTTGAGATACCCGTTATTTCTTATCTCACGGTAGCAGATTTTTTATCAAATCAACCTAATTTTCAGGAGGAGATGATTTTAGTTAAAGGGGCAAGAAAGTTTGCTTTAGAACGAATTATTCATCGACTGGAAGCTAAAAAGCATCGAACCCAATTGGAAATCCAGCTGGAAGGGATTGTTCAAAATTTAAATCAATATAAGCAACGGCTGTCAGAAAAGACCAAAATAATGGTCATGGTGAAAGCTTTTGGCTATGGAGGAGGGAGTCTTGAAATAGCCAATGTCTTGCAATTTCATCACATTGATTATTTAGGCGTGGCTTACTTAGATGAAGCCATTGCGCTCAGAAAAAATGGAATTGAGACCCCAATTATGGTAATGAATCCAGATTTAGACCAATTGGAGATTTTTTGTGATTATCAGCTGGAGCCTGAAATTTACAATATGGCGGGCCTAAAGCAGGTAATGAGCTTGGCCTCGAAGCCTAAAATTCATTTAAAAATAGACACAGGCATGCATCGATTGGGGTTTGATCCTAGTGAGGTGAATGAAATCAAGAGTTTGCTTTCGGAGGGCGCTGTAGAGGTAGCGGGGATTTTCACACATTTTTCTATGGCTGATTTGCCCTTGGAGGATGATTTCACCCACAATCAGGTCCGTATTTTTGAGCAATCCTATGGCGCGCTGACCATGGGCGGATCTCATCAACCGCTTAAATATGCTTGCAATTCTTCGGCCATGGTTAGATTTCCTGAATATCAATTTGATATGGTACGATTGGGCATCGGCCTCTATGGATTTGATCCCTCAGGGTCCATGAACCTGGCTCCAGTAAGTGTCTTGAAGACACGGATTTCTCAAATAAAAACAGTTAAAAAGGGGGAGCATATCGGTTATGGTACGGATGGGCGTGCTGATCGCAATGCTACGATAGCCATCGTTCCCATTGGCTATGCTGATGGCTATGCAAGAGTTTTCGGTAAGGGGAGGGGCTTTATGGGTCTCCATGACCATCAGGTACCAACGATCGGGAACATCTGTATGGACATGACGATGCTCGATGTCACAGGTATCAGCTGTTTTGAAGGGGATACTGTGGTCGTTTTTGGTGAAAAACCAACTATTGAAGACTTGGCCGAATGGGCACAAACCATTCCCTATGAGATTCTGACCAGCATAAGTCAACGGGTAAGTAGAATTTTTATTGGCTGAGAAATTATTTGACCGTTCACATAGTATTGATAAGATCAGAAACTTTATTTGATTATATTCATCCTTATAATCTTAGCACTTATGGTCAAGACAGCAATTAATTATTGCATTATTTTCTCTCTTTTGTTCTTTTCATGTCAAGATAAAAAGAGCCCTACGATAGAAGCAGAAACCCCTCAATTTGCCCAATCTAAACAAGGCATGGTGGTGGCCGCACAACCACTGGCTACGACGGTAGGTAATAAAATATTAGAAAGGGGAGGGAATGCTGCAGATGCTGCGGTGGCAACAGGCTTCGCTTTGGCAGTGGTTGAGCCTACGATGAATGGCATTGGAGGGAGGAGTCAAATATTGGTTCGAAAAACGGATGGCTCTTTTCAGTCTTATAATGCCATGACCGAAATACCTGCTAGTTATAGAACACCTGATTCAGTAGTGTCTTCTGGTCATGGTACGATTGCCATTCCAGGGGTAGTTGCGGGTTTGGTGAAATTGCATGAAGCTCACGGATCATTGCCTTTGGAAACACTCATGCAGGGAGCCATTGAATTGGCGACCAAAGGGTTTGAAATTTTGCCAGGAGAGGCTGCTCGACATAAAATGGCCTATGAAAATATACGGGGAAATGTCGGTTTAAGTGCACAAATGCTCAAGGGGGATTCCGTGCTATATCAAGCAGGAGAGCGATTGATTCAGGCCGATTTGTCACAGACCCTTACACGGATTGCCCAAAGTGGAGGCAGAGATTTTTATGAAGGGGAGACGGCTCTTCGCATTGCCGAAGACATGGCAGCTAATGGAGGATTTGTTACGTTGGAAGATTTGGCACAATATAAGGTGTTGGAAGGACGTATGGTGACTACCCAATACCGTGGGTATGAAATTCACTCCATTGCGGCCCCAGCAGGAGGCGGCTTGGTGATCAAGGCATTGAATCTTTTGGAACCCTTTGAGTTATCCCTTATGAATCCTGCTGAATGGGCCCTGGTCATCAATCAAGCCTTGGCTCTTGCTGCGAACAGCAGATATGAAGACTACTATGAACTAGATTTACTGTCCGTACAAGACAAAGAATGGGCAGAAAAGGCGTCTGAAGACTTCATCGTTCCTGAACGGGCCACTGCTCAGGCAGCCGTTTACCATCAAGGGGCACAAAACCTACTCGTAACCAATGTCGACTGGTCAGGAGATACGTGGGGAGAGGACAGTCATCATACCACGCATTTTACTACGGCGGATTGTCAGGGCATGGTGGTTTCAATTACCCAAACCGTAGGCCCGCTTTTTGGTTCTAAGGTGATTACGCCTGGATTGGGCTTTGTTTATGCATCCACGATGGGAGCATATTTATCAGGAACGGATCAAGCGCCAGGTTCACGGCCAAGAACGACCATTGCACCGACCATTGTCACTAAAGATGGGAAAACGGTCATGGTGCTGGGTGCGGCTGGAGGATTAAGAATTTTGTCAGGAATTGTACAAACGATTTCTCGATTTATTGATCAAGGAATGTCTTTACAAGCCGCAGTGTTGGCACCGCGAGTGCATCCCATGTCTGCCTTTGATTCACTATCAGGCAATTATGTGGGCAGAGGGCTTCAAATCAATGCCGAATTTACGCTCAATAATGGTTGGGCCGCGGCAGATTCATTGCTCTGGTTGGGTGCTGGTTTTGAGGTGACGCCACTCGAGCGTTATGGTGCTTTTGCCCGAGTTCATGCTTTGCGCTATGACGAGATGACTCAGCTTTGGACGGGGGTCGCAGATGCGGACTGGGAAGGCACAGCAAAAGGTCCTGTCGAAAGTATTTGTACGACTCAATAGTTATTATTAATGAACGAATAACCCATGAAGGAACCAGAAGCCGTTACTTTGATTGAAAAAGCAAATGCTTGGTTGAAGGCATCTATTAGTATCAGATTGCTGACCATTGGGGTGCTTATTTTGTTGTTGCTGATTCCTGTTTCAATAGTTCAAGATTTAATCAAAGAGCGCCATGAACGTCAAGAGGAAGCCATAAAAGAGGTCAGCGACAAGTGGGGGAGTGCCCAAACCCTTCTAGGATTGGTACTGACGGTGCCTTATACCACTTCTTCCAAAGTCTACAACAACAATGGCGAAATGATCAAATGGGTTGAATCCAGAGCGTATGCCCATTTTTTACCTGATCAACTAAACATTGAGGGTGAAATATTGCCTGAAATGAGGTATCGAGGGATTTACGGGGTGACCGTTTATCGTTCCAAAATGAAGATTTCAGGGATATTTTCACATCCAAATTTTGAGGATTGGAAAATACCCCCAGAAGAGATCCTCTGGGAGGAGGCCTATGTTGCTTTGGGATTGTCTGATTTGAGGGGCATACAAGAAGTAGTAGCCCTACATTGGGGAAATGATATTTATGGTTTTAAGCCAGGGGTTGAATCAGATGAGGTGATTCAAAAGGGGATCAGTACTCGAATTCTTATACCCCCCAGTTCAAATGAACCGTGGGACTTTTCACTTGATCTCAGCATTAATGGCAGCACAAGCTTGAGTATGGTGCCTTTAGGAAAATCAACCCTTGTCGAATTAAAGTCGTCATGGCCAAGTCCAAGTTTTGATGGAGCATTCTTGCCAGATGAGCGAACGATTGATCAGGAGGGTTTTCACGCATCATGGAAAGTGTTAAACTTAAATCGATCTTATCCGCAAAGTTTTAGAGGAACGGTTCAGGGCATTTATGAATCTGCTTTTGGTGTCAACTTATGGGTGCCGGCAGATGATTACCAGCAAACCATGCGGGCTGCAAAATATGCCTCTTTGTTTATAGCCCTCACTTTTTTACTTTTCTTTTTTGTTCAATTGCTCAACGGATTGCGCATCCATCCGGTGCAATATGTGATCGTAGGCTTGGCGCTCTGTGTTTTTTACACCCTTTTGATCGCCTTGAGCGAGCACCTCTCATTTGCCCTCAGCTATTTGATGAGCAGTGTAACCATCATTTTGATGATTACTTTATTTGCCCATAGTTTTTCAAAAAAAAGAAAATTGACTCAAGTCATTGGTGGGATTTTAATCTTGCTTTACGCGTTTATTTATTTAATTATTCAAATTGAGGATTATGCACTCCTTGTGGGAAGTTTAGGATTATTATTCGTTTTGGCCATCACCATGTACCTCTCTCGAAAAATTGATTGGTATGCCTATCCCACTAAATCATCATCCAAAGAATAACATCTGAATAGCTTAAATTAGGAATGTATTTCACCACTAAAATGGCCATTATTTTCTTTGAGGCCAACAAATGTTTCAACTTAAGATGAAAGGTGTTACCGGCCACGCTTTAGCCATCCATTAAGCTTGTAAGGACGAAGAAGTATTTAGGTCAGGAGGAGGGCACAGCTTCAATATGGAGATAAGTGGAATCTCTAAATGGCTTTAACTTTGAAAAAATAGCTATATTGCTTAAGCTAAAAAGTAAGAATTATGCGTGATCTGAAATATTTATTTGCCTATACCATCCCGCTCAGCACCTTTTTTTCTATTTATTTTCAAGGGATGTGGGCATTTAGCGCGGTTTTTTATGCTTTTGTCATCATTCCTTTATTGGAATTTTGGTTGAGGCAATCCAATACGGTTTATTCTGACCAAGAAAAGGAGGACAGAATCAAAAAGAAACTTTTTGATTTGATGCTTTATCTCAATGTACCTATTGTTTTTGGCTTGCTTGGATATGGTCTGGTAACCTTGCATCAAGATGCTTTGTGGACTTATGAAAGGATAGGCATACTGTCTTCTTTGGGGATTTTGTTGGCGACCAATGGGATCAACGTTGCTCATGAACTGGGCCATCGATCATCAAGGTTTGAACGCACCTTATCCAAGCTGCTATACATGCCTTGCTTGTATATGCATTTTTTTCTTGAACACAACTATGGCCATCATAAACATATGGCCACACCCGATGATCCGGCTACGGCAAGATACAATCAACCGCTCTATTCTTTTTGGATCAGTTCGGTGATCAACCAATATAAAAATGCGTGGAACATTCAATTCGGTTTTCTGGCCAAAAAACAAAAATCATTTTTTTCTTTTGACAATGACATGTTGTTTTATCTATTGTTTCAGGGCCTCTATTTAGGGTTGATCTTTGCCTACTTGGGGGCGGATGGCTTACTTATGGGTCTGATCGTGGGGATCAGTTCTTTTTTATTTTTAGAAACGATCAACTACATCGAGCATTATGGCTTGCGACGTGTGGTGCTACCTTCAGGAAAATATGAAAAGATTACGGCTCTTCACTCCTGGAATTCAAATCATATCATGGGGCGCATTGTGTTATACGAGCTTACGCGCCACAGTGACCACCATTTCAAGTCAAATAAGAAGTATCAAGTATTAGAACATAAAGAAGAAAGTCCGCAGCTTCCTTTTGGTTACCCCGCAGCCATGCTTTTGGCATTGGTTCCTCCGATGTGGTTTCGGGTGATGAATGGGAGAATCCCTGCCCAAATGTTGCCTGAGGGCAGTGTTTAAAAACTACAATTCAGTGTATTTGATTGAATAAGCTGAGGGAAATCAGCTAGAGAAATTTTGAAAAAGTCAGCTTTTAGAGCAAATAAAGCACTTTTTTTAAATATAATTAGATTTTCATATATTTGGGTTTTACAACTAAAAACAACCAATTATGAAAAAACTACTTATTTTATGTACCGTATGGTTCCAGGTGAATGTTGCCTTCAGTCAAAACATAGTCCTTGATTTTTCCTTTGTGGATGCAAAAAATCCAGGAGTTTATGACGCCCATTTAAATACCTATTTCAAAGTATACAATCAAAAGCTAATCGACGATGGACAGATATTGGGATGGCACGCCTGGAAGGTGATCAATGGCCCTCAAGAGCCCTTTACCCATGTGGTCGTTTCTATTTATGATTTAGATAAAATGGATGATGATTATACCTCAGATACTTGGGCAGAGCGGATGCCAAATATCACGCAAAGCCACAGAGAAATGATTGGGCAAAGTATTGGAGAGAACCGAAAAATTGTCGGAACCACGACTGTAGTCAATGTCGCAGAGGTTTTACAAAAAGGGGTCACTGAATATCCTGATATTGTGGTGATGAATTTAATGAAAGCCAAGCATGGAAAATACAAATCCTATGAAGACTTAGAAAAATCGTTGACGCCTTCAATACCTGACAATGCTTCCCGAAAAGGATGGAGTTTGGCCAAAAGAATTGACCGAATAGGTACAGAAATGTCTTGGACTCATTTTACCGTAGATTGGTATGATACCTATTCTGATTATCTCAAAGAGGCTTCACAACCTTCACAAGATGCTGATAAAACCTATGAGAAAATGATGAAATTGAGAGATCTAACGGATCGGGTCGTTTTAGAAAAATTCATCTTTTTAAATAAATAAACTTAAGCTACTCTAGACCCTTTATCAAGCTTAAAATGGTGTACGTCAACGAAATCTTAGATCCTCAATGGTCATAAGAAGGGGGGTGTATCTTCAAAAGGAGAAGGAGCAGTTATTTTAATTAAAATCACTTAATGAATAAAATTATGAAAAATTTATTTTATCTATTTTTTATTAGTTGATTGCCATTTCTTGCAATCAAAAACCATCAGAAGCGCAAGCTCCTGAGGCAGAAGCACCTAGTCTTTATATAGAATGGTACGGCGATAACGAGGTCGCCAATGAAATGGTGACTCGCGGAATGGGACATATTATGAATGTTGAATTTGACAAGGCAATTGTATTTTTTGAAGCAGCCACACAGCTTGACAGCACCTTATTTGGACCACATGTCATGTTGGCCCAATTCTCTAATGCAAATTCTGAAAATCAAGAATTTCATTATGCAAGAGCCAAAGTCTTGGCAGCGGACAAAAACGTCAACTCAAAATTATTTGTTTCCCTTTTAGACGAAAAAAACGAAAAAGGAAAGAGGCAAGTTTTAGGTGCTGACAACCATATAATTTGGAAAAAGATGTACGAAAATGAGCCTAGAGGGGGATTCATGAGGTACTGGTACACTTTTGGGATGACAGCGGAAGAAGGAGCAGAAGATGCGTTGCTCAAAATGTTGGAAGATTTCAAAAGTGAAGGGAGAAACTACAGCGCAGTGTTGAATAATCTGGGATATTTCTACATGAAAAATGGAAATATGGACAAAGCCAAGGAATATTTTGAAAGGTATTGCCAGACTCGGCCAGATGGTTATAATTCTCATGACTCTATGGGAGAGTATTATTTTAATAATAAGGACTATGAAAATTCGCTATTACATTATCAAATGGCTTTAGACAACTATCCAGCAGCTAGTAATGCCAAAACAATGATTGCCGAGATTATGGCTTTAATGAAATAAATCATAGTGGGACCATTTGATAAGTCAAGGGGTTCATTGGAAAATAAAAGAAAGCCCTTCAATAGAAGGGCTTTCTTTTGATATGGAATATTAATAGCACCCTATTCATCAGCTAAGTACAAAGTGTTGGGATCTCAAATATTACTTTGAAAAATAAAATAAAATAAAATTGGGGAAAGAAATCGGAAATTTAATAAGTTTGATAACAAAGCATAAATACAATGGCAGAAGAAAAAGAGAATTTCCAGTTGGATAAAAAGTGGTTGGGGAAAGGTCAGATCATCAGTTGCATCATCAATCAAGAGGGGTATATGATTGCGTTGGCCTATGATCATGATAAAGTGGTAGAGTACAACAGTCGCTGGCTTGAAAAAGAAGAATCCTCATGGACTGAGGAAGGACTTTTTAGTGTGCCCTCAGAAAGTCCATTACCTCCATGGGTCATCTTGGAGACCAAACAGACAGATCATTTCATCATCAATGAAGCTTGGTTGGGACGCAGATTGCTACTTACCTACCAGACCAAAGACGGGAAGGCGCAATCTTACAACCACGATAAATACCATCTCAATCATAAAGAATTAATCACCAACCAAAAAGGTTGGGATGCGACTAGGATCTTTAGTGATCCCAATAAGGGGACTATACCTAAGCTGAAAAAGTGAAGCTCATTGATCGGAGGAAAACCCTCTCCAACAGTTTAAGAGGTAATGCTTTGTAACCCTGTAATGACCCCTACTATTTGATGCCATCACCCTCCTATGAAAAAATTAACATTCAAATATCTACTTGAATTTGTAGTGATTGTTTTGGGCATCTCTGTCTCATTCTGGTTTGATAAATATCAAAACAGAATCGAAGACGCAAAAAAAGAAAGGGTGGTTTTTAGTGATCTCAATACAGAACTTCGAATCATCTCAAGTATGATTGAAAATAGAAGGGCCGCCTTTTTATTTGATATCCAGATCATCAACAGTTTAATTCAAAACTCCACTAAAGACAGCATTCAATATAATTATGACGATTTACTCACAGCAGTTACGGATTGGAGAGGATTTACTCCGAGTGAAGAAATATATACTTCCTTGAAATATGATGGAGGTCTAAAATTCATTACGTCAATTGAGATTAAAGCAGCCATTGAAGCATTTTATCATGGAACTAAGGCAGGGATTCTTGCCAATATGGAAGATGAGGTAATGGTTCAACGAGAAATACTAAAATACCTTCAGTATAACCATCCTCAGATGCTACTCATGGAAAACGACATCATCAAATCAGAAGCAGAAAAAATAGCCCTGTTTAAAAGCGTTCTTAACAATGATCCTACCCTTCAATCTCTGCTAATATCAAAACTGCGTTTCATGGGGAACAAAAACAAGGGCATGCAGAACTATAAAAGGAGTCATGAGAACTTGGTCAGGCTACTCAACTAATTTCTTTTGATCTTGAAGGAGAACAAAGAACATTGTATCTAAGCCATTAAGGCCAAAATCTTTTAATTTCAGAGGAGAAAAGCCTTTCTTTTTGACGGTTAGGTAGGGGAAATACAAAAACCAACAAACGACAAACTTTGTTAACACAGTTCTTATTTTTTGGAAATCAAAGGCAAAGTTTTTCCAATAAGATGTTTGAAGGTTCATACATAGTCCCTTTTGAACGGGTTCCTCCGTCCAAAAACAGCGCGGTAAAAGCATAAGTGCCTCTTAGCGCTACAACTTTTCCTTTATCAACTTCTCCAGTCAGTATCACTGATAAAAAAGCAGGTTACTTTGCTATAAGATAGCCGGTAGAGGCGAGTATGCTCACCTAATGTTGATAGAGCGGGAAGGTGATTTTTTTCTTGATCAGTAGCATTAAATTGCAGATCAAGTTTCGGAAGTCAGCTGGGCCCTTAGAAAAAAGGGATTTCTTATTAAAACGATTATTCCTTAATTAAACGGCGAAAGAGGGGGGTTGACCTTTAACTATTTAACAGGCAGGAGTCTTATTTCCTCAAGGATTAATTCCACTTCTAATTTAAACTCCTTACTAAAGACATGACTTTGATTGTCCCACATCTTAAGGACTGTAGGATCATTCAATAATGATTTAATAATCCTCCTGTAGGCAAGCCAATCACTTTGCTCAAATAAGCCAATTCGATATTGATAAAAAGAGTTATCGAAATCTCTGAAATTAAACATATTATACAGATTTACATTGTACTGTTCGTAACCATCTAACGGTAAATTATTATCATTTTTGTACAAGGCATAGGGAATTATTTCTTCATCCATCTGTACTCTATAGATTTCCATATCTGTTTCATTTAGGGCTTGCCTAATGGTAGCTTTTGCGAGTTGATTGCTTTGCTTTGCTTCAATTCCAAGAAAGATAAGTGAGGCGACAATGGCACCTACACTAATTAGTTCAATGATTAATCTCATTCTATGTTCCATGTTTTTTTGTTTTAATGTATTTAATGAGGGTAGGGTCAAAACCTGATCAGGTCTAACCGCCATGAGTATCCGTAGTTTTGAAGGTCATTATGGGGGGATAAAAATTTGTTTTCAAATTTATATAAGTGAGGCATTTTTTCTACGCTAGACAAGATAAACAGGTTGTATGAAGCGCCAAACCTTTTAAGAAAATTTATAGCTTGGCCTTAGGGGTTCAATCCTGGGGCCTCAATGCGTTCTCCCTTATTTAGACTTGGGCCATTCTCATCAAATTTATTTCCATCAGCTCATACACCTTGTGGGGTGTCTCCGATGCGCACTTTTTTGTATCAATTATTGGTTGCCCAATAATTCCTAGGTATTTTTTTGGATTCCTCTTTTCCATTGTAATATTTTTAGGTACTCACCCATTTGCTGATATAGGGGGATATTTCTTGTCAATTTTACTGCCTGAAAATGTAATGCGTGCGATCACGAAATTCTTTAAAATCGATTTTACTGCCCTTGTCTTTGTATGTCTTGTAGTTTTTATCACCAGCGCCGAAGGGATGATATGATCCTGGCCTGCTGCAATAAACTAAAAAATTAGATCAAATCAAGAAGATCCATTCCTCGGGCATCTAAACCCACCTGAGCAGCTATTTCACGATTGTACTCTTTTATTGCGCCATTAGAGGGTAAAAAGTCTAATCAATGCTCAAACACCTAAACCACCTAAAGTAAAGTAATAAAGGATCCGTGTCACCATCTTATGCAAGGATCCATATGACCCACCTAAAAATAAAAACAACAACCAAATATGGGTAAGATGAGCTTTTCGACTTGGTTATGCCAGAAGTTTTTCTGAATCCATCTTGATATAAGTTCATTTTACGCAACAAGGGATACATTTATGGGGATTTGGTCATCGTTCGGATCCGCTTCGTGTAGTAGAGGGCGGTTGCTAGCCTAAGGGGGATGTTATTTTCCATAAAAAAATAATGATTATTATTGCTTTATATGAAACCTATAATAATGATTTCCTTTTTGTTGATAGGATTTTTCGCGCGTTCCCAATCGCCCCAAGCCACACGTTTATTCAATTTTGATTTTGAAAAGGAGCTCATCACCATAGATACCGTAATCAGATTTGAGGGATTATCAAAAAAGCAAATTATTGATTTGAGTTCTGATGGGCTCATTGATGCACTAAAAAACCCATCTTATGCACGTGAAATGGAACGTGATGATAGACTTGTAGGGGCGTCTAGTTTTGAATTTTATGCGTCTTTCAGCATGGACAGGGGGATAGATTTTAGGATAACTATTTTAGCTAAAGATGATAGCGCAAGAATGATTATTGAAAACATTGAAAGTTATCGGCTTCAGAAAAAAAGGAAGGGAGCTTATGGAAGGCAATCCAGCACCATAACCTCTGCGATTGAGTTGTATTATTGTCGAGGAAAACATTTAACTAGTAAACGCATGCTCGAGCTACAAAACAGGGTTGAATCTAATTTTATCGACGTAATTGATTCTTGGAAAAAAAGCATTAATGAGCCACGGGTCCTTTATGATGATTGGTGAAGTATGCGCACCTTTAGATGTCAGGGTAAATAACGATGAGTAAACCAATTAGAACTTACTATAAAGGGTAATCGCTTCTAAATACGAGACTAAAAAGGGGAGGATATTTCCCTCTCATATTATGAAAATACCCTCCCTAGATGAAAAACCAACAATAATCATGAGTACAACGAGGGCTCGGATGATTAAGTGTTTTAGAAATATTTAATGATAGCCTAGCTGCCTCATCCCAACCATGGGATGTGATCGAACTTAACGACCTCTAACCGTGAGATTGCCCAAACGTATGCCTAAGTTGAGGAATACAAAAGGATTTAATCCTTAGTTCGCTAAAAATATAATTTCCATTTCAGCCATGTCATACATTTTCCTTGAAGCCATGCCCATTTCTTGAACTTTTTGTTCAATGAATGTGGGTTCTTCAAAAGCATATTCCATCCCTGTTGGATTTTGAAAAACAAAGTGGGTTAAGTTTTTATAGGAATTATCGCTAGATGATTTGACCCGAGCGAGCCCCCACATTCTCAAACCTCCTTGCTCTATAATCTTACTCCATATGGGCATAAAAAATCCGAGTTCAAATTGTTCATAATCCTCATTCAAGGCCTCCATGGGGGCCATGTTGATGGCATCGCCAACTTGAGGTCGGTAGTTGGGTGTTTGATAGATGTTTTCGATGACATAAGTTCTTGCCGATTCTTTGGGATTGGTGCTCATCATCTTGTCAATATTCTTTTTTGACATTTTATTTTTGTAATGGGAGTAGGCATAATTGGGATAGGCCTTCCAGCTATCTGCTTCCATCTGGGCTTCATCTTTGTAGATATTAAACACCAAATAATCAGCTACTTTTTTCTGTGGATCAATTTCTTGCAAATTCCCTACGGACTACAGTGAAGCCACTTAAGTTACTGTTAATCAGTATTTTAGGTGGCTTTTTTAATGCCTACTGTTGTAGGAGCTGTGGTAAATATCTTTTTTTCTCTCATTTTATCCTTTAACGGCTTTAACACTTCCCAAACTACCAGTTTTTGTCATATTTTGTTCTATCCTGAGTGATTTTTTCTCAGGAGAGACATTTCATTGTGTATTAACAAGTTTTGCTAAATCCAGTCTAAAGCGATCCTTTTTGAGGTCATTTATTTTGGATAAAAGTAAATTTTTTAATTAAATTTTTAATAAATAATATGTTTACAATTACTTTAGATACAGAAGGATTCGAAACTCTCAAATATGAGATCAAGAATGAATTAGCCTCAGAATTAAAAGATATATTCTCCTCTCAAGAGGAAGTTTTAACAAGAAGTGAAGCAGCTCAGTTTTTAAAAATATCAAAACCGACACTTGATAAATTAGTTGCCAAGGAAGTAGTGCCATTTATGATATTAGGAGATCAAAAAAGATTTATAAAATCGGATCTTTTAAACATAGGCAGATCGGATACTTTATAGTAACCAATACTACTTGACAATTTTTATCAATTTATAGATGTACGATACATTACACCTACACTATAATTATGATGATAACGGTTATCCTGATACTGATAAAATTATATATAAGATCAGTGATGTTAACCACTCTGAATACGCTAACGGATCTACATGCATTTCTGGATCTCTAGATAATTTAAGAGTTAATATTAATGAGATGTCTGTAACGATAAAAGGAAGTCTCGCTAAATACTATTTAGGAAATAACTTTCAAACTCTTTCACAAAAGACAACCTCAGAAGCCATTGAAAAGTTATCTGATGATTTAAATCTAGATATTAATCTCTGTAAAGTTTCAAGGATAGATTTATCAACCAATTTCATTACTGATTTTAAACCTACTCTTTATTATGATTATCTAGATAGTTTAATGAGATTTCAAAGATTGGTACAGCCTGATAGTCTTTATTATAAACAAAGTTCTAAGAGATTATTGTTCTATGATAAAACTAAATGGGCAAAGCAAATGCGAATAGAGATCCCTAAACAATTTGAAGATCAGAATATACTCAGGTATGAGATGGTCTTAAATAAAGGAATCACTAAATATCTTAATACAGATGAGATCCTCGTTAAAGATTTACATGGAGATTCTATGTACAGTAGGCTAGTTGAGGAGTGGTATAACTTCTACAACAGAATTGAGAAGAAACCAAGTAAAGAAATAGTACTCAATACTCATAATATTAAATCTCCTAAAGACTTTGATAAGGAACTCTTGGTTTATTTAGCGAGAACAAAAGGCTTGGATTACATAGATAACATGATTAAAGATCTCAAAGCGAGAAATGCTTTTACTAGTGATGAATACTACTCAAGATTAAAGGCTAAATACAGAGAATATTCAAAGGTAGAGATTGATTCAGAAGACATCATATCAGAGATCAGCGAGAAGGTAGAGGAGGTATATCAGAGAGAGTTTAATCCTCCTTTTTAACTAGGTAGTAGTTCTTCTGTTATCCCTATTTGAGTAGCTTAGAAGAGCTAATACAACCTCTCCATAGACAAGCTTTAAAGCTATTGTGAAGACGTATCTGTTTAGAACTATAATCTTACTTTAGTGGGAAAGAGAATGCTTTATAGAGGCTTATATGAGCTCTATAGATAACACTTCATCCCCCTTCTACAAAGATGCCAAAGACTATGTTGGAAGAAACGATTTTAAGGGTGAGAAATAGGCTTATTCCGTACAGTTAGTGAAGTTAGGTTTGGGTTCTGTCCAAGCGTTGGCTTCATAGCTAAATTGATTACAATTAGTTACATTATCAACGTTCCAAGCACTTAAATTTTGATTGAAAGGAGTTCCTCCAAACATACCGCTCATAGATGTTACATTACTCACATTCCAAGAACTTAAATCTTGATTAAAGCTTTCAGCATAACGGAATAAATAATCCATATTTGTAACCTTACTCACGTCCCACGAGCCGATATCTTGATTAAAAGCAAGAGCATTTTGAAATATCCCTACTAGGGATGTCATGTTGCTAATAACTTCCCACGAACTTATATCTTGATTGAAAGCCTCAGAGCCTTCAAATAAATAATCTAATCCATCAAGTGTATCTAGATTGGGCATGACCCATGTAGAAATGTTTTGATTGAAGGCTTTGGAGTCCCCGAACATGCCTTGTATACTTTTTACATTACTCATATCCCAAGCACTTAAATCTTGATTAAAGTTTTCTGTACCATTGAACATATAATTCATATAGGTTACATTACTTACGTCCCAAGAACTGATGTCTTGATTGAAAGGGGTTCCTGCAAACATGCTAAGCATATTAGTTACATTACTTACATCCCAAGAGCTGATGTCTTGATTGAAATTTGTACTGGAAAACATCTGATCCATTTCTGTCACATTGCTTACATCCCAACCACTTAAGTCTTGATTAAAATATTTGCAATCATTGAACATAGAAACTGTACTTGTGGCACTTGACACATCCCAATTACTGACATCTTTATTGAAAGAGTCAGCTCCATCCATAAATTGATAGAAACTGATGACGTTTCCTACATTCCAATTTCCAATTTCTTGATTAAAAGACTCCGCTTCATAAAACATCAAATCCATTTGAGTTACATTACTTACATCCCAAGAGCTAAGGTCCTGATTGAATTCCCAATTATAAATAAAAAGGTATCGCATGTCAGTAACATTACTCACATCCCAAGAACTGATATCTTGATTATTGTTATTGGCATCTTGAAATAACCTAAACATATTTGTAACATGAGTCGTTACTACTTTTGTGACATCCTCATTAGCCGCTACCATATTGTAAAGCATAGTTGAGTCAACTACTTGATAAGTTTCCCCACCAAGGTCGTAACTCTCCCCAATTACAGCAGAATCAGAAGCTATGATCGTTACTCCATTTACATCAAGGTGTATGAAACTAGCTGTTACAACAGCACAGCCATTTGTATCCACAGTAGCACCTTCGGGAGTATCCGCACAAGTATCATCAGCATCGGCAACACCGTCTCCATCAGCATCTAATACTGTAGTTGAATCATCATCTGTGCTGTCATCTGTAGTGTTAGTAGGAGTATCCGCAACGGGATCATCACTATCACCACAATTGGTAAATAATACAAGTGAACAAAGAATACTTAAGAAGAGGAGGTGTCTCATAATAGTTGTTTTAATTAATCCCTCTGATGAGGGTATACATGCCAGACTTTAATTAACTTAATCTAATTGGTATATCTTTATAATTTTTCTACCATTGACAATGGTGGTGTAATTGTTTCTGTTGTATATCCTTTGTCAGTTCCTATGTAAACTCTAAAATCTTGCCAACTTCCAGCAGCTCCATCATTGGTAATACTCTCTCCTCTCATTATACGGTATAAAGTACCATTAGTATCAATCGAACCACCACTGAATGATGTAGCGTACACATTATTTCCATCAAAATAATATCTTAATTGGTTACCAGTTCTTACCCAAGCTATATGATACCATTGATTTAAGTTATAAGAAACGTTACTTGAAACATATTGCGTTTGACCTTTTTCAGATGTATCTAATGTCAACCTCATTCTCATACTACCTGCAACAACAGGATTAGGGTTTCCAAAATCAGCACTAACAAAATACTGATCATCTCGCACAGCTACTTTCCAAAAAGGTGGCCTAGCAAATGTTTCATCCATGTACACATATCCTTCAATAACAAAATCACTTGAGCTCCAATTTAATTGAGCTTCAGTAGCAGTTCCCCATTGACCTGTATCTTGTGTAAATACCGAAGTACCATAGCCATCAGCACCCCACTTAACAACCGTATCCAAATTAACTTCAGTTGCAGAACCAGTCAATGCATATTGAATGTTTGTACCACTACCTACAATATCAGCATGAACATCATCGAATCCATCAGTAATAAGTCCTGTAAATGTTGAACCAGGTATTGCTAGTTTTAAGAAACTAGAATACGCATCGGTTCTAAATGCATATGTACAGCCATTGGCATCTACCGTGGTACCTTCAGGAGTATCCTCACAAGTATCCACATCATCCGTTACACCATCACCATCAGTATCTTTCTGAGAATCTGAACATCCACTACTATCTACCGTTTCACCGTTAGGAGTATCAGCACAAGTATCCACATCATCAGTTACCCCATCCCCATCTGTATCCTTCTGTGAATCGGAACAACCACTACTATCTACAGTTTCACCACTAGGAGTATCCGCACAAGTATCATCAGCATCGGCTACACCGTCTCCATCAGCATCTAATACTGTAGTTGAATCATCATCTGTTGTATTAGTAGGAGTATCCGCAACGGGATCATCACTATCACCACAATTGGTAAACAATACAAGTGAACAAAGAATACTTAAGAAGAGGAGGTGTTTGAAATATTTCATAGTGGATGTGATTTTTTTTTGATAAATGGTTTGCAAAGGATTCCTAAACTAAAACTG